>Ga0164313_10000852_pt1 | contig 25896 bp, 19 predicted proteins | sample GuaBasSedimGuay4_FD_113735 | JGI IMG/M metagenome (GOLD analysis project Ga0164313, IMG submission 113735) | Subseafloor sediment microbial communities from Guaymas Basin, Gulf of California, Mexico - Guay4, Core 4569-4, 0-3 cm | ecosystem: Environmental > Aquatic > Marine > Hydrothermal vents... | reverse complement strand
GATTCGAACCCCCGGTCCCGTGAAGGACAACGGTTTTCAAGACCGCCGCGTTAAACCGCTCTGCCATCTCTCCAAGGCGGCAAAAATACAATTTTTTCTTTTTTAAATACTTCCTGGTATTTTTTTATGATAAAAACTTTACCCACTAGAATTTCAATATTTTCTCAAACTTATCTTGCCTTAAACAGGAATTTATTATCTGCCTGACTTCCCTGTTATCCCTATAAGGTTGAATACAATCATTCAGAGGCTCCATTTCCCCGATTGCCAGTTTAAGATCAGCATAACCAAAGCCAATATACTTTCCATTCTGCACTTTAACAATTGAGCGCTCGTCTATATTCCGGCCTTTATCAATTACGAAAAAATTCTGATGCTCAAAATGATAATTTTCAAGTGCTTCATTTACTCTTGCGTTATAATCACCAGTTGTTTCCTCACCAACACAGCTACCTCTGCATTGCTTTATCTGGTAATGAAAACAAGCACCGACGGTTTCATATAATCCGCAAAGTTTCTGGCACAATTCAAATTCTTCAATTAATCTGAACAGGTGATCTTTTCCTTCCTGCGATGACCCATAGGTAAAGATTGGATTCAATTCATCTACTATCCTCATCACTTTAAGATTTTTATAACCATTTTCATCCTCAAATGCATATAGTCCATAGTTAAAAAAAATCCGTCGCTGTTGCCGGTTATAAATGGGCTGGTGCTTTTTAATCTCAGATGATTCAAGCAATAAGGCAATCAGTTCACTTCCGGTCAGTTCATACTTAACATCTGATATCTCTGCCCTCATTTCAACAGCCTTTTTATGCAGGTTATTATTCATGTGTGACAACACCCTGTCGTGTATGTTCACTGACTTGCCTACATAAATCAAATCTTTATTCCTGTTAAAAAAGTAATAAACCCCTGTTTCCTTTGGCAGGTCATTTACCAGCGACTTATTAACTTCAGAATTATAGCCATTTAATTTCACATTCTCGGGTTGTTCATCAATAGCAAGAAGGATTTCAAACAATCGTGTTGTAGCCAGTGCATCGCCAGCGGCCCTGTGTCTGGCCGGGTTTTCTATACCCAAATCCTTACATAGCTTTGCTAAACTGTAATACCTCCTTTCCGGGATAAGCTTTCTGCTAAGTCGTACGGTATCCAGTGTGCGCCTCTGAAAATCAAACCCTAAACTTTTAAACTCACTTCTGATAAAATTATAATCGAATTGCACATTATGCCCTACAAGTATTTTGCCCTCAGTTAATTCAACGATCTTTTTGGCGATCTCATAAAATTTAGGGGCATCCTGCACCAATTGATCATTGATCCCTGTCATTTGTACGATGCGATAAGGTATTTTCTTCTCAGGATTTATAAGGCTCTGAAATTCATCAACAATCTGTTTGCCATCATGTAAGTAAATAGCAATCTCTGTGATCTTTTCCCCGGAAGGGCTCAATCCTGTTGTTTCTACATCAACTATGGCGTACATCGACATAAAATAATCTAAAGATTTAATTTCATCTGTATGGCTTGTACCTGTCTTTTCAGCATCTCCACTTCTTCGGCTAACTGTTCCTTTTCTTTGTTTTGAGGAGGTACTTCAGAACTGATATAGTTAACAAACTTCCACACCTCTCTCACCTCGTTTACGCTTAATTCGTAAGGTTCGTATAGAGGGTTTAATGAGTGAAGCATCAATTTTCGATCTTTTTTAATGCAGTTCTCAACGACTTTAAATACAATCCCATCTTCCCTGGTAAGTATTATGTAAGCCAGGTGGTTTTTTATATCATTCCAATCGGCAACATACTCAGCTGTTACATACGATCTGTCGGGTATAGGAAGCATGGAGTCGCCCGTGATCTGAAAGCTGCGGTATTTTTTTTGTCTGGATAAAAAAGGCAGCTTGAAAGTGGGTAATATCCTTATGTATTCAGGATCTGCAAATCCTGTACCGTAGCCTGCTTTAGCTTTTTCCTCGACAAGTTCAATATTTTCCTCGTTATCCTCGTCAACGGTAGTTGCCAACACCCTAAGCTTACTTCCCTTTATAAAACTATCGTAGCCTTGTTCAAGCTGGGTAAATTGATTCTTTGACAACGCTGACAAATCAATTTTGATCAGGGTATCGATGGCTATTCCGTAAAATTCAGAAAATCGGCTAAGTGTACTGAGGTTCGGATGCCCTACCCCATTCTCGTAACCGCTTAAAGTCGGCCTTTTGATATTGAGTGCAGTTGCTACCTCATCCTGTGTTATACCACACCTCTTTCGCAGGAGTTTGATGTTGTCTTTAAAATACATAATGATTACATTTTAATCTACTGAATGATTATATTGTAATCAAAGGTAATGATAATTATTGATTTGTCAAGATTTCTGACAGAATTTTACAAAATAAGTGCCTCAACGCTACTTACTTTAGTATATTTAAAAGCGATGAATAACTAATACAACCGTTCCCTTTTAAACAGATATGGCAGGAGTATGCCTTCGAATCCTTTGTTGATATCGGCTTCAACATAATCAATTTTGTAACGCCCACAGCGCACCTCAAGCTCTTTGCGAACTTTAGCAAATGCAGCACGATATTGTTCCCTTACTTCAATAGGGTTAAGCCGGATAATTTCATGGCTTTCCATGTCAACAAAACGATAGGGCCTATCGTCAAGTTCCAGTTCTTCTTCCAATTTTTTATCTACCACATGAAACAGAATCACTTCATGCTTGTAATGCTTAAAATGCTGGAGCGCTGAAAACATTTCATCAATCCGGTCAAGATTATCCATCATATCACTAAAAATGATGACCAGAGAACGCTTGTGCAACATTTCGGCAATACGGTGCAGTGAATCGGTTATATCGGTAGCCTTCTGTTCTTTTCCTAGTTTCATATCAAGCAACTGTTCAATCTGCGTGTATAAATATTTTTGATGAACAGAACTTGACTTCACTTGAGTGTGTTCTTCAATATGATCGGAAAAAAGGCTGATACCAACAGCATCACGCTGCTTTTTCATGAGGTTGATAAGCGTTGCTGCCGCATATACAGAAAAGGTAATTTTATTGGGCTTATCAATATCTGCTGTTTCTCTCAAAGGAAAATACATGGATGACGATCTGTCGATAATGATCCTGCAACGCAGGTTTGTTTCTTCTTCAAATCGTTTTACAAACATTTTATCGGTCCTGCCGAATAGCTTCCAGTCGATAAACCTTGTTGACTCCCCCGGGTTGTATAGGCGATGCTCGGCAAACTCAACAGAAAAACCATGAAACGGACTTTTATGCAGTCCGGTGATAAAGCCTTCCACTACCTGGTTGGCCAGAAATTCCAGGGAGTTAAATTGTTCTAATTTATTTTGGTTTATTTTTTCCAAATCGAGTGAATTCATCCTAAAAAAGGCTGTTGTACAACAGCCTTTTCTTAAATCTTTAACTGATTAAATCTTAAAGCAAGTAATCCAGTTTTTCCGTTAGTTTTTGCTTTGGAACTGCACCTACTTGTTTATCAACTACCTCACCATTTTTGAAAAACAGGATTGTCGGAATATTTCTGATACCAAATTTCCGGGCAGTTTCCGGATTATGGTCAACATCAAGTTTACCAACAACAATTTTATCGCCATATTCTTCACCAATTTCCTGAACAATAGGGCCTACCATTCTGCAAGGGCCACACCAAACTGCCCAAAAGTCAACCAATACCGGTTTATCTGATTTTAATACAAGTGATTCAAAGGTTGCATCTGTTAATTCTATTGCCATAATTTAGGGTTTTTAATTTGCGATGTGCAAAGATATATAAAGAATATTACTGATATAAAATCAAGCTAAAAAAATGTCAACAATAATTAGTCTCAGCAAGAAAACACCAATAATTTCGTTACTCTTATTTTGAAAATAGTCATTTACACTAGTAAACTCCTAATTTTCAAAACTTCGAAAGCCTCATTCTTGGCGTTTTCTTATCTGACACAGCATTTTCGCACAAACAATAATTAGTCGGAAGAGTCTGTCCTGACTTTCAAATTTTAACTGATTGAAAACCTGATATTTTCATATTTTACGATTTCATGTATAAATAATCTGGGTTCTACGCCTGAATTTGCTGCATGCATTGTTAATATATTCCCGCTTTCATCTTCGATTTTGAATTCCAATTTGCATTTACCCGTATTTAAGTTTACGGTCGCCTGCAGTTTTTTTGAAAAATCAGCAGTTATGTCTGTCGCTTTTAATTTCAGAGTAATCTTTTGCGACAATTTATTCATCGCTTCGCTTAACAGAAATACATCATTTACTCTTATACTATAATTACCCGGTTGCTTGTACCTTTCTTCTACTTTGCCAATTACGAACACATTGTTCCCCTCTTCAAGCAAATGTTTTTTCTTCAAATAGTCCTCCGAAAAGAGTATAAGATCAATATCTCCTGTAAAATCTTCCACTACAAAAATGCCAAATTGTGTGCCTTTTTTTGACATTTTCTGTGATGAATCAGTGACCATGCCGGCAAACATGATATTCTGATCTTTAAAGTCCTTCAAGTTACTTTTCAGCTTAGCAATTTCAATATTACAATACCTGTCGATTGTAAACCTGTAATCGTCAAGCGGATGTCCTGAAATGTAGAAACCTGTCACTTCCTTCTCGTTTCTTAACTGCTGCACCATCGACCATGGCTTACATTCCGGAATTTCGGGATCTTTTAATTCAAAAGCCTCATTTATATCACCAAACAATGATCCCTGTTGCGAATTTGATCTCTCCTGGAAAGAATGTCCGAATTGGATAACTTTTTCGATAAAAACCGAGCCGTTATCATTATCCTTATAAAAATACTGTGCACGATGCGTATCAGGAAAGCTATCGAAGGCACCTGCCATTGCCAATGCTTCAAAACTTCGTTTGTTTACTGACCTTAGATTTACTCGTTTTGCAAAATTAAATATACTGGTAAACAAACCGTTTTTCTCCCTTTCAGCAACAATCTGCTCCACTGCCAGCTCCCCTACTCCTTTTATTGCTGCCAGGCCAAAACGGATCACGCCATCTTTGGTTACGGTAAAGTTAAGGGCACTTTCATTAATATCCGGCTGTAATACATTTATTCCCATCCGGTTTGCTTCCTTTGTCATTTGCGTAATCTTTTTAATATCATTAAGATTACGGCTCAGGTTGGCAGCCATAAACTCTGCCGGGTAATGTGTTTTCAGGTAGGCTGTTTGATAAGATAAATGAGAATAACACGTAGCATGTGACTTATTAAAAGCGTATTTGGCAAATTCCTCCCAATCTTTCCATACTTTTTCAACCTTCTCCTTCGCAAGACCATTGTTAACACATCCTTCGATGAATTTAACTTTTAATTTAGCCATTACGGCAAGCTGTTTCTTACCCATAGCCTTCCTCAAGCTATCCGATTCACCACGGGTAAAACCGGCCATTTTTCTTGCCAGCAACATTACCTGCTCCTGGTAAACTGTGATGCCATATGTTTCTTTAAGGATTTCTTCCATCACGGGAAGATCATAAACGATCTTCTGTTTACCATGCTTTCGCTTAATAAAATCAGGAATATATTGCATCGGACCCGGCCTGTAAAGCGCATTCATAGCAATCAGATCTTCAAAGCGTGTAGGTTTCAGATCCTTCAGATGTTTTTGCATCCCATCAGATTCAAACTGGAATAAAGCTGTTGTGTCACCCCTGCTGTACAAGTCATAAGTTGCTTTATCATCAAAAGGAATTTCCGCTATATCAATTTCAATGCCCTTGGATTTTTTGATATTCTCAATTGTATCTTTAACAATAGAAAGTGTTTTCAGGCCGAGGAAATCCATTTTTAACAGGCCTATTGATTCAATGAACTTTCCATCATACTGAGTTGCTAAACTAAGTACAGAATCTTTTACCGAAGCCAGTGGAACGTACGTATGTAAATCATTTCTGCCAATGATAATACCACAAGCATGAGTTCCTGTATTCCGAACAGAGCCCTCTAGAAGTAAGGCATTTTCAAGTACTGAAATAACTTCCGGAGTACCTTTCTTAAGTTCATTTTTTAGTTCAGGAACATTTTTGAAAGCATAATTAAGATCTACTCCCGGTCCATCCGGAACCAATTTTGCCAGGCGGTCCGCCTCCGACAAGGGGAGTTTCTGAACTCTGGCAACATCACGGATTGCCATTTTTGCAGCCATTGTTCCAAACGTAATTAGGTGAGCTACACGCATTTTACCGTATTTTTCAGCTACCCACTCTAATACTTTGTCCCGTCCATCATCATCAAAATCAATGTCGATATCTGGCATAGAGATTCGGTCGGGGTTAAGGAACCGCTCAAACAGAAGATTGTATTTCAGAGGGTCAATATCCGTTATTATCAGGCTATAAGCCACGGCGGAACCAGCAGCACTTCCCCTGCCCGGCCCGACAGAAACACCCATTTCCCTGGCCGCTTTTAAAAAGTCCCAGACAATAAGAAAATAATCAGGAAAACCCATCTTTTTTATAGTTTCCAACTCAAAATCCAGGCGTTCCCGGATATCTTCACTCAGTTCCTCATACCTCTCCTTTGCACCCTCATAAGTTATATGGCGCAAATATTCGTTTGCATCGGTAAATGGTTCAGGAATTACAAACTCAGGCATGATGGGATCATTATTGAGTTCATATACCTCAACTTTTTCTATAACTTCGTTAGTGTTTGCAAGTGCTTCAGGTATATCGGCAAACAATTCCTTCATCTCAGCCTGAGTTTTAAACCATTCCTGTCTCGTATACCTCATGCGTTTGGGATCATCCAAATCTTTTGCAGTTCCGATACAAATCAGGCGATCATGCGCACCGGCATCTTCCTTCTCAACAAAATGCACATCATTGGTGGCTACCACCTTTAGCTGATGCTTTCTTGCAAACTCCAATAAAACCCGATTTACATAAACCTGGTCATCAAAAACTTTTTTATCCATTTCAGGATCTCCAGTGGGATGCCGCTGCAATTCAAGGTACAGGTCGTCACCAAACAAGTCCTTCATCTCCAATAAACCCTCTTCAGCTTTATCTTCCCCTTCATTCATTATCTTATCAGGAATTTCTCCACCCAAACAAGCCGTAAGGGCCATTAATCCATCTTTATGTTTCTTAAGAAGTGTTTTATCAATACGAGGTTTATAATACTGGCCATTAATCCATGCTTCTGAAATTAGTATCATCAAATTTTTATAACCTACTTCATTCTTTGCCAGCAATATCAGATGCCAGCCCGATCTGTCCACTTTAGCTTCCCGTTGTTGCATACTCCTTCGTGCAACATATACCTCACAACCAATTATGGGTTTAATCCCTTCTTTCAAGGCAGTATCATGAAACTTCTTTACACCGAACATATTACCATGATCAGTAATAGCAACAGCTTTCATTCCGTCAGCTTTTGCTTTCTTCATCAGTTTTGGAATATCCGACAATCCATCTAAAACGGAGAACTGGGTATGAACATGCAAATGTGTAAAGGTAATTTCTGATAAATCGACTTCTTCTGTTACTACATCGGGTAATTCTAAATCAGGCTCATGCTCATCTTCAACCTCATGGTATGGTCCAACTTCAATTCCTATGGATTGTATCGTATCCGGATTTGCATTTAAAAAAGACTCCAATAGAACCTGATCAACACCAAGATCTGTTGTAGAAATAAGTCCTCTTCGGATGAGTTCCAGAAAACATCTGGCAGTTGCCTGAACGTCAGCTGATGCATTATGTGCAGCCTGGAATTTCTCATCGAATAGTTTTTCATGCAACTCTTCAAGAGTAGGCCATTTATAACTTCCTCCTCTTCCACCTGGTAATTGACAGAAATCAGTTGATACCGGTATTGTATCCACCATTTTTTTATCAAATAGAGGAGTTTCAATATCCATCCTTAGGAATTCAGCACCAATCATATTGTTGTCAAATTCCAAATTATGTCCTGCAACTACTTCTGCATTATTTAACGCTTTGTTGAATTCATTTAAAACAAAATTTAAACTCTGCCCTTCCTTGTTTGCACGCTCAGTTGATATACCATGAATCTTTTCAGCCCCTCTCGGAATGACAAACCCCTCCGGTTTTATAATAAAATTTTTTACGTCAATTAACTTACCCGTTGCATCATGAACCTGCCAGGCTAATTGAACCACCCTGGGCCAATTATCGAAATCAGTTAAAGGGGCTTTGTAATTTTTTGGCAAGCCTGTTGTTTCAGTATCGTAAATCAGGAACATGAATTATATTTTATTTATTATATTGATATTAAGGTATTTAACTACCTACTGGAGGATAAAACAAAATTAATCAAATAGACCTTCAGAATCATATTTGTTAATAACTTTGGCGCATCTTTGCAAAGACATTGGAACTCAGATTAAAATAAATAATTTTTAAGATGACAAATAGTAAACGACATAATATATACTTATTGATAGTCATTTTTTCCGTTTTTCTGATCATGCAATCGTGTTCCGACTCTCAAAAAAAAGCAGAAACCGCAGCAGACATTTTTAGCCCGGAAGAACTTATTACTATTCATGAAATTGTCGGTTATTTTGACTCTATAGTTTCTTCACAATTGCCTGAAACAACCGATATTGGTTTGGTATACAATCAGTATCTTGATTCAGTTTGTCCGCTGATGTTAAAAAAAGGAAACATAGGCCTCTCTGGTATCAATGCCCGATCCAGAGAAATATTATTTGACAAACTGGATCAGGACCATCTCGGTGAAATATTTATTGTTGGCGATACACTTGAGTATTTCAGCATGAATGTTAAAAAGAAGATAAAAAAGTACTATCCTTACTACGTAGTGTTAAATACCGATGGTAAATATGTCGATTTATTGAAAAGCTTATCAGTAGAGAGTACATTTATCGACAACTATTATGAAAGTATTATTGAGTACGGAGACTTGTCTCCGAGCTGTTATGGCATGATGTTAAGAGATTATGATCAGTTGGACTTCTCTGACCCAGATCACAGGTTACTATTTATTGTAAACATCCTGCATTCCAACGAACAAATAAAAGATCGTTTCAGGAGGTAAGTTTAAACAGCATTTTCCATTAAAATTGTTTTTTATATCAAAAAATAATCGGATATTTGCAGCCCGATTTTAAAAAATCTATTTATTCACTTAAAAATTAATTAGTTATGCCAACTATGATGAGATTGCAACGACATGGTAAAAAAGGTAATCCTTTTTTTCATATCGTTATTGCGGATGGTCGTGCACCACGAGACGGGCGTTATATTGAGAAGATAGGTACATACAATCCCATCACAAACCCAGCTGAAATTGTATTAAATTTTGAAAAAGCTTTGGATTGGTTACAAAAAGGTGCTCAACCCACTGACACTGTTAAAACCATTCTTTCTTTCAAAGGTGTTTTGTACAAAAACCATCTGATTAAAGGACTTAAAAAAGGTGCTTTAACAGAAGCCGACGTCGAAGTTAAATTCCAGGCCTGGGTAAAAGAAAAAGATGATAAGCTTGAAGCAAAAAGAAGTGGAATAGCTGAGAAAGACCGTGCTGATAAAAAAGTTGCCTTTGAAGCTGAGACAAAAGTTAAGGAAGCTCGTGAAGCAGAATTAGCAAAGAGAAAAGCTGAAGCTATTGAAGCACAAGTTCAGGAAGCAAAAGAAACTGCTGCCGAAGAAGTTGTTGAAGAAGTAGTAGCCAAAGAAGAAATGCTGACTAAAGAAGCTGTAGCTGCTAAGGTTGAAGAAGTAAAAGAGGAAGTAAAGGAAGAGGTGAAAGCTGAGGAAGAAGCGAAGGAGGAAGTAAAGGAAGAGGTGAAAGCTGAGGAAGAAGCGAAGGAGGAAGTAAAGGAAGAGGTGAAAGCTGAAGAGAAAGCTGAAGAGAAAGCTGAGGAAGAAGTAAAGGAAGAGGCTAAGGTTGAGGCTGAGGTGAAGGAGGAAGTAAAGGAAGAGGCGAAGGCTGAGGAGAAGGAAGAAGTTAAAGAGGAAGTGAAGGAGGAAGTTAAAGAGGAAGTTAAAGAAGAGGCTAAGGCTAAGGCTGAGGAGAAGAAAGAAGCAGTTGAAGAAAAAGCTGATGAAAAAAAGAAAGATAAAGAAGAGAAATAATAATTCTACTATCTAAAATTTAGAGGCCTGACAATTAAGTTCGGGCCTTTTTTTTGCAATCCAATATTGTGCTAAATTTGTAATCAATAAGAATCAGGATGAATTTTGAAAATTATTTCTTTTTAGGCAAACTGCTCAAACCTCATGGTTTTGACGGAAGGGTAAATGCATATTTGGATGTTGATGACCCACTCGAATACAAGGAGTTAAAAATGGTATTTGTTAATCAAAATAATAGTTTGGTTCCATACTTTATTAACCATATTCATTTATTAAATAATAAAGCCATCGTTACATTCCAGGATATTGACAATCTTGAGAAAGCAGAATCACTTTCACAAAAAGAGATGTTCCTGCCTGTTTCCGAATTACCTGAACGATCCGGCAACAAATTCTATTTCCACGAGGTAATTGGATTTAAGATAATTGATAAGGAATTTGGAGCTATTGGCTCCATTCACAATATTTTGGAATATCCTAACCAGGCTGTTATGCAGGTGTTTTATAATCATAATGAGGTTTTAATACCAATTAATGATGATATCATTTTAAAAGTTGATCGAATAAATAAAGAAATTCACGTTTTGGCTCCTTCCGGCCTTATCGACATCTACATCAACAAATAATGCCTAAAGAAACTGACACCAGGCCATTTCATTTAAAGCAATTCAGCCTGTTTCATCACCGATCTTCAATGAAAGTTGGCACTGACTCACTTTTACTTGGTGTATGGATAAACACTGAAAAAACCAATCATATTTTAGACATAGGCACCGGATGCGGCATACTTTCGCTGCTGATGGCAGCGCGGTCGAATGCATTTATTGATGCAATAGAGCTGGATAAAATTTCGTTTGAGGAAGCCAATCAGAATTTTAAGGCTTCCCCTTTCAGTGACAGATTACTTCCCATTTATAAGGATTTCCGGATTTACGCTCAACAATGCGACAAGAAATATGATCTGATCATTTCAAATCCTCCTTTCTTTATTAATGACATGCGCCCGATTGAAAAAGTCCGTAGTAATGCCCGCCACGGTGATCAACTCAACTATGAAGAACTTTGTGCAGGTGTAGTTAAATTATTGGACACAAATGGGCGGTTCTGTCTTGTGTTACCTTACGAAGAAAGCAAGGTGTTTATAACAACTGCCAGAAGATTTAACATGCATTTAAACAAGCAGATGCTTGTTTTTCCAAAACGAGGATTACAACCCAACAGGGTTAATCTTGAGTTTATAAAAGAAAAAGTCACTAGTTTTATAAACGAAAAATTTGTCATCAGGGAAGAGAATAACCTATTTACTGAACAATACATCAGTTACTTTAAGAATTACCTGATTGGCCTCGATTAATAACCTAATTTTATCATATGAGAAAATATTCTATTATAATTTTAGTTTCAGCATTTCTTTCAACTTCAGTATGGTCATGTGTACAAAGCCAAACAGAGACCATTAAAATTGCTATTTCAAAAACAAATGACAACTATTCATCATGGATTGAAAGGAATGGAAAAAATACCGAATGGATCAATCTATACTCTTTAAGTATTGATTCAGCACTAAAAATGATAAATACGTGTGATGGCCTTTTGGTAACAGGCGGAGAGGATGTTTATCCTGATTATTACGGCAATATATCAGATACATCAAGATGTGGAGCAATTGATCATTACAGGGACAGTCTTGAATTGGCTTCAATTGCTTTTGCACTTGAAAAGAAAATGCCAATTTTCGGGGTGTGCCGTGGGCATCAGATACTTAATGTAGCTTTGGGCGGGACACTCATTATTGATATACCAGTTGATTTTGACACAAGTGTTATTCATCGCCAGAACGATTGGAAGAATTGTTACCATGAGGTTGACGTAATTCTAAATTCCAACCTTTATAATGTAAGTTCGGTTACTTCTGGAATAGTCAACAGCAATCATCATCAGGGCATTAATATTACGGGACAAGGATTAATGATATCTTCTTATTCAAAAGACAGCCTTCCGGAATCCATTGAATGGGCAAACTCAGAGGGTAAAGGTTTTTTAATGGCTGTACAGTGGCATCCGGAAAGAATGGAGATAGATCATCCACTCTCGAGGAATTTAGCAGTTGAATTTCTCAAAGAAGCCGCGAATTATAATAAAAGTCATAACTAATTTCCTACTGAGTAGCCGTATTCAAAAAGTTCTTCCGGCTTTGTTCTTCGTTGAACACCCATATTAAGCGAAAAGTAATCACATTATTGTATTGATTACGTGTCCAGGTTTGACAAGACAGGTCTTCAAATTCACGTGTTCGAATTTTCGTTAAACTATATTGATATCGAAGGTTAAATTTTAGTGCCTTATAAATTCTTATTCGAAAATCGGCAAGTATGCTAAAATCATTCTTATTGTAGGTGCCGCTATTAAGCGTAGTTTCATCCACTAATTTACCATGTTCCCATTCTTTAACCCCAACAAGTCGTGCCCATGAAAACCCTGCCCCAAAAGAAACAAATTCCTTATCGGTAAACATTACCATTATAGGAACTTCAACATAATTCAGCTTAAGCTTATATTCACCTGTAATAAATGTAGAATCTCCGTCACATGTAATAAGTGTAGAATCATAGTACTGCTGCTTTTGCCTTGACCCTTTCTGAGTAAAAAGGGTTTCGAACGACACATCCCATCTTCCCCGCTTACCAAATGGCACCATCACACCTGCGCCCAAATTTGCTCCAAATTTCTTAAAACCAAACACTTCATCTCCATCAACCTGGCTTAGGTTCATACCAAGAATAGCTTCACCTTTAATTATCTGGGCATTTAGATGTAATCCAAATCCTAAAAGGAAAATCATAAGGATAAAATGAAACGATTTAATCTTCACACGCATTATCATTTGTTGCTGAACGCAAAAATAAGTTGAAAATTGCTTACTAATTTGTAAACTTAAATGAAATCTCTCACATGCTAACTATTTATCCAGGCCATCTATAATTACTTCAGCACAGCTATTAGTATCTTCGCCTGACTTAAATATAATTACGTTCTTTAATTGGAACTTTTCAATAACTTCTTTAATAATTTTTTCCCTAACTGTAATAAGAACTGGAATACTACCCTTATTTAACAATTTCATAAAGGAGCTATACCAGATTTTTTCCTGCAATTCAAATATCCCTATTTCATCAATTACTACAATGTCCACATCTTTCGCCATAGCAATACCGAGCAACTCCACTCCCATTTTAACAGCTTCCGGATTAAACCAGAACCTTCCCAAATCGAAATATTCCTTTTTTGGCTTAGATTGACATAATGGAACTGTATAATTATCAATTATCCTCAAAAGGGAAAACCCTTCTCTAATACCATTTTTCCAGCTTCCTTCCGCCAGAATTCCTCCCACTTTAACACCATTGCTCTTTAGTTCGCCAATTATAGATTTAAGCATTGTTGTTTTACCTGAACCTTGCTTACCTGAAATAATATAAACGCTACTGTTTTGCATAGAGAGATTTATGTAACACAAATATCTATTAAAACGCTATTTGGAAACGCATTTGAAAAATATTTGCTCTTCCCAGGTTCTTTACCTTGGCATTAATATAGTTAATTGAATATCGCACTGCCGGATTTAGATACCAGTTAAGCCCAACAGTTATATCATCTAATCTGCCTCCCTGCACATCAGAATCATTAAAATCGATTGATGAGTATCTTAATGAAACCTCAAATGCACCCGCTCCGCCTTTACCAAAGTTTTTCTTTGGTTTAATTATATCAAATGTGGTTTTTGATTTACTAAAGTTTTTATGCTCGCCCGTAATAAACCAGCTTATTGTTCCATAATAGGCATTAAGGTAGTATTGCCCCTTCATTAAAGATGAAGTTAAAGCCGGGTTAACAATGGCAAAAGTATATTCCGTTTGGAAAGCAACAGTACCTATAACAAGGGCCAATCCAATATTACCCTCATGAACATTATTAACTGCATCAATATTCAAATTGAGGTATTTTGGAGCTAAATGTGCTTCAGGCCTTACTTTATATGATATTTCCCTATTGAAATTATAATGATAAGAATATGCAATATCCAGATTCAGGACTTTGTATCCGTTTTCAACCTTGTAAAGTGGCAATGCAGAAATCCTGCTTGTAATTTGATACTGGCCTCCCTGGTATTTTCCAAGGCCATTAGAAGGAAGAAAGTAACCTGCAAACCATGCTAATCGTTTTTCTAAATGATGGTTAAATAACATAAAACCTAAATCACGATCATGATCAAATTGATTGGCCAGTGGCCGTTCCATTTGAGTGATATATTTGGAGCTTGTTAACATTTCCAAGCCAAATGGTTGTTTGAAGTTACCTGCCTGAAAATTTCCCACAACAGGGATTTTAGTAATTCTTATATAAGCATCCTTTATCACAACCTTAGCGGGTGCAAAATCAACCTGGAATTTAAATTTAATATTACCGAATAGTGTACCCGAGGTATATAATCGCGCCCTTCTGAATTCGGATCCGTTTTCAGCTTCAAAATGAGCATTTAACGAGTCGTCCTGATTAATGAACATGATGTCATATTGAATTCGCCCACCCATCTTAATTTTGAAATCACCATCGCTGCTTTCAACTCTCAAACCATTATTCCAGTACGTGTTAAAGCTATTCTTGTCTTGAGCATTGATGAATAGAACACTTGTGACTAACCAAAACAAGAGTAAAACTCTTTTCATTCATTTATAGTTTTTAGACAAAAAACAAAAATAAGATTTTCGTGATAACAATTTAGCTATAATTGCACTATTGAAGTGGAAAAACAACATACTTAAAGACCTTAAATCTCAATATATTGAATTGCTTTCCGGGAAATTTGATTCTTCTGAAAGCAAACAATTCCTTGATATCCTGATTGAAGATTTTTTTGGCATCACAAAGGTCCAGTTAGCTTTAGAACCTCAATTAAGAATAAGTGAGTCGGAAATGCTTAAACTACATTGGGCAATTAAAGACTTGCTTAATAACAAACCTGTTCAATACATTACAGGAGTTTCCTGTTTTCATGATCTGAAACTTAATGTTAATGAATCAGTGCTTATTCCAAGACCTGAAACAGAAGAGTTAGTTGGTCTAATATTAGATAAAGAAACATCCAGTAATCTAAGAGTAATTGATATTGGTACTGGAAGTGGTTGTGTAGCTCTTGCGTTGAAAAAGTATCTTTCAAACTCTCTTATAACTGCAGTTGATATGTCAGCAGATGCACTTTTATTAGCTAAGAAAAATGCCTTGCAAAACCAACTGCAAGTTGAGTTTACACAAATTGATATTCTCAATCCCCATTCATTTGATTCTCTTTCAAAGTTCGATATTGTTGTAAGTAATCCTCCTTATGTAACACAAAGCGATAAGGTACTAATGCATAAGAATGTTACTGATTACGAACCTCATAATGCACTCTTCGTTGAAGATGACAATCCCCTGTTGTTTTATTCATCTATACTTGAATTTTGCAAATCTCACCTAAATAATGAGGGCAGAATATACTTTGAAGTAAATGAACAGCAAGGAGATAATATATTGCAATTATTAGAACAGCATGAATATAAAAATGGCAAAATTTATCAGGATATACATGGCAAAAACAGATTCGTTGTTGCTACTAAAGGGAATTAGCTTGCTTCAATAATTGTTCAAGGAATCTTAGTGAATCATTATAAATACCCGGACTGTTACTTTCGCGTGGACCTGCAATATTCAATATTTTAAAATTATGATCCCGTAACCAGGCATTCACTATTTGTAAGTTTTGTTTTTGATTGTCTAACAGATTGACTTCAAGAACAGGTTTATTGAATTCCTCAGCAAATTTTATTGTCAATAATGTTCCTTTATCATGCATCTTTTTGAAAAAGATCAAAGTCCCGTCACTTTCCCCTATATTTAATTTTGTTCGTATATTATAATTATCGTCTGTTGTTTCTGTTAAAGGATACTTTTTATCAATTCTTCCATCTTCGGCTTTTCTTCCTTTCGGACACCAGCCTCCGCATGAAATATTAAATTTCAGTGCAAAATCAAGGGCAGCCCGATCTACGCCAGACTGCCCTCCACTTATGATTTTAATATTTCTAATCAATTCCCGTTATTGATATTGATAAAATCGCGATGTGATTTATACAAATTAACAGCCTGAAGCACCAGGTGTTTGCTTTCACTAATGATATTTAGGAAAAGCATGCTGTTTTTCGTTCCCACTTCAGCATTCTTTAAGCGTTTGATCTGTTTTTTATTAATCCGAACAACATTTTCCAAATACAACTGACTAATTTCCAATATCTCATCTTGCGTACTGTAATCATTGGCCTCCATGCTTTTAATAATTTCATTCAGCAATTGAGAATGCATTTTATGGAGTTCTCTCAACTCTTCCACCTGTTCTTTTAACAGAGGTTTGTGGTTGTTCTCAACATGTTCAAGTGCCGGGCCAACAATAAACGAAATACTATGTAACATTTCACGCATATAATCAACCACTTCAACAAAGTAGTATGCCGTGTCTATCGATTCTTCACGAAGTTTATCAACAATTACTTTTATGTGATCTTTGAGGTATTTAATCTTGGAAGTAATTTTGTCGATGTCCTTTTTAGCTCGCTTAAGTTTCTTAACATCTTCCGCTTCGAGTCCATCAATAAAACTAGTATACTCATCAATTATTTTCTGCAAATTTTTAATGATTGTTCTTGTAGATTTTGCGGCGATGTTTTCTTCAGAAATATCATCTATCGTCTGCTCTTCTTCTACTGTTTCCTCAGCAACTTTTTTATGATGAACATGTGTGCGGTAAACAACGTAAACAACAACGAGTACCATTCCAAAAATGGCATATAACTCGCCGAAGTGGAACAAATAAACCATGATAAAAGCAACAGTAAAAGCACTAACTGCTGTTAGAAACCAGCCGCCAATAACAGTAAAAACACCGGAGATACGGTAAACTGCGCTTTCGCGGCCCCAGGCATTATCTGCAAGAGAGGTTCCCATAGCTACCATAAAAGTAACGTATGTAGTTGATAAAGGGAGTTTTAACGAGGTTCCAAAAGCAATCAGCACACTCGCTACTGTAAGGTTCACCGAGGCTCGGACCAAATCGAACATGGGCGGGTCTTTTTCCTCTTCAACATCATTGTAAGGCTCAAACTGTTTCTGAACACCCTTTAAAACTCTTACAGGAAGTACTTTCTGAATACCTGTTGACATATTGATTGAACCACGCACGAGCAGTTTAGAAATCCGTGTAGATTTGAATCTTTCGTCTCCTTCATCCTGGCGTGCAAGACGTAACTCCGTTTCAGCAACTGAACGGGCTTTTTTGGAAAGCACTAAAGCCAGCACCATAACAATTCCAGCAATCAGCAAAAAGTAAAATGGTGTAGCTACCTTGCCTGAATCTCCACCCAAAACTTCCATTAAAACATTGTCGCCTCCACTTGCTGCATAAGATTCATAGGCATGGAAACCTGCAATAGGCACTCCGATAAAGTTCACAAGGTCGTTTCCGGCAAATGCCATCGCCAACGAAAACGTACCAATCAAAACAATAAGTTTAAGGATATTCACCCGGAATAACCAATAAAGCAATTGCAGGATAATCGTCCATCCAAAGAAAGAATATAGTATAAGCATCCCACTATTCAGGCTTATCCACTCCTTAGCATCTCCCGACATAAATGATGCGCCTTTAGCACCTTTAATCAGAATGAAATAAGTCATGGCTGCAAAGGCAATTCCTCCCCAAATGGCACCAAGGTATTTCATCCTCTTCTTAAAATTAAAAGAGAAAGCTAATCTTGTAAGGTATTGAATTAGCGCTCCAACTGAAAACGCAATCCCAACCGAAATTAAAATGCCTGAAATAATGGCCAATGCCTTAGAGGAGTTGATAAAATCACCTATTTGATTTGGACTATCAATAAAAAAGATTTTAATAGTTGCCATAGCAACAGCGGCACCTAACAACTCAAAAACAATGGAAACAGTAGTAGAAGTAGGCAACCCTGCAGTATTATAAGCATCTAAAAGAAGGACATCGGTAATCATTACTGCCATGAAAATGATCATTATCTCAGTGAAATAAAACATGCCGGGATTAAAAATTCCTTTACGTGCTACCTCCATCATCCCTGTCGAGAATAATGTTCCGAATAAAATACCGACTGCTGCCACAGTCATGATTACCTTAAAAGAGGCTACTTTAGAGCCGATAGCCGAGTTTAAGAAGTTGACAGCGTCATTTGTTACACCGACAATCAAATCTGAGCCAGCCAATAAAAATAAGATAACTACGATTACTAAATAAATGGTTTCCAATTTGTTATATTTTTTAGGTTAGGTGTACAATTAATTAAAAGTTCAACTACATTTTCTATTTTCAATATTAAGAAATCGTTAATTCTATAACTAAAATATTGGTTTCATATCTAAATTATACATAATGAAACTATATAAATCTGCAGCTTCATCTATTTGTTTGGATGTAGGTTTGCCTGCACCATGTCCTGCTTTTGTTTCAATGCGAACCAACACTGGATTCTTGCCACCATTTTTTGCCTGCAACTCTGCCATAAATTTAAATGTATGGGCAGGAACCACTCTGTCGTCATGATCGGCTGTAATAGCAAGTGTAGCAGGATAATTAACGCCTTCCTTTATATTGTGTAAAGGAGAATAGCCCAATAGGTAATTAAACATCTCTTCACTTTCATCACTACGGCCATAATCAGATGCCCAGGCCCAGCCAATTGTAAAATTATGATAACGAAGCATGTCCATAACACCCACAATCGGAATAGCAACTTTGAATAAAGCAGGCTCCTGGGTCATGCAGGCACCCACCAACAGTCCTCCATTTGACCCACCAATAATTGCCAACTTTTCACTTGATGTATACTTCTCTTTTATCAAATACCTGGCTGCATGAATAAAATCATCAAATACATTTTGTTTATTCAATTTCATACCGGCTTTGTGCCATTCTTCACCATACTCACCTCCTCCTCTTAAAGTAACCATAACAAAAACTCCACCCTGCTCAATGAAAGCGGCCCGACTGATACTAAAGCCCGGTGTTAAACTAATGTTAAATCCACCATAACCATACAGCATGGTTGGGTTATTTCCATCAAGATTGATTCCCTTTTTACTTACAATAAACATGGGCACTTTTGTTCCATCCTTACTTTCAAAGAAAACCTGTTTTGTTTCATAAGCCTCCGAATCGAAATTAAGTTCTGATGCTTTATAAATCTCTGAAGAATTATTTTCTATGTCATATGTATAAATGCTTGAAGGAAAAGAAAAAGAAGTAAATCCATAAAAGGCAATGTTATCTTCTTTATTACCATTAAACTCTGAAATTGACCCAACCGTTGGCAACTCCAATTCGTTTACAAATTCACCATCCATAGTGTAGAAGTAAGCCTGATTGCTCGCATCCTTTAAATATTGGGTATACAATTTTCCACCAACTATACCCACACCTTCGAGTACTTCTTCTTTCTCAGGTATCAGGTCAACCCACTTCTCTATTTTAGGATTATTAAAATCAATCTTTATCACTTTTCCTTTCGGAGCTTCATGGTTGGTTTGAACAATTAGTTCATCGCCAATATGATCGACAACAATATAATCGTATTCAAAACCGTCTGCAATTTTTTTAATATCAAGTTTATTAATATCATTAATTTTTGAAGCATATAAAGCATTGCCGCTTGTGCTTTCGGTTTCAATAATAATCAGAAATTGCTCATCTTCTGTAAGATAAGCATGAAAATTTCTCAATGGTTTCTCAGTATCACTAAAAATCAGCTTATCTTCTTCTTGTTCTGTTCCAAGTTTATGGTAGTATACTTTATGGAATCTGTTTTGCCCTGATAATACATCCTCTTCATCAGGTTTGTCATACGATGAATAAAAGAACCCATCATCTTTCCATGAGATTCCGGAGAACTTAACCCATTTAACATGATCCTTTAACAATTTCCCTGACTCAATTTCCATGACATTTATCTCATTCCAGTCAGACCCACCTGAAGAAGTACTGTATGCCAAATATTTCCCGTCTTTTGAAACACTTACATCTGATAATGCAACAGTACCATCCTCAGATAGCTTATTAGGATCGAGTAATACTTCCGGTACATCATCCATGCTGTCCATTATATATAAAACATCTTGGTTTTGTATTCCATCATTTTTTTGCATAAAATACTTATTTCCTCTTTTAAATGGAACCCTGTATTTTGGATAATTCCAAATTTCAGTCAATCGTTCCTTCAGTTGCTGCCTGAAAGGAATTTCTTTAAGGTAGTCGAAGGTTATTTTATTTTCAGCTTCCACCCATTCAGCAGTTTCGGCTGAATTATCATCTTCAAGCCAACGATAAGGGTCTGCTACTTCCCGACCAAAATAGACATCCACCGTATCTACTTTTTGGGCATCCGGGTATTCAATTTCACACCTTTTGTTTTGCATACAAGCTGACATTATGAGCGTGATTGCTATTAATAAAAAAATGTTGTTTAATTTCATGTAATTTGGTTTTTAAGAAAAAGGAAGTAAATGTAAGGATGTTCGTTTGAATTTGCAATGCCTTATTTATAAGTATTGGAAAGTGTTAAAAACTTTTTTTTCTAATCCATCTCATGTTTAACAACAGCCCTCGATTTCCACCTGCCTGTTTTATAATAAATATAAGTTGCAGTAACTCCAAATGCCCATGCCACAGGTATGCCCCACCAAATACCCATATAACCCATTTTCAACGACAGGAAGTAGGAAGCAGGAATACGAATGACCCACAGGGCTAATATGGTGATGATCATAGGAAAGACAGTATCGCCCGCCCCACGAAGTACACCATTCAGTACGAACATCGTTGAGAAAATAATATAGAAACCACTCACTACATATAAGTATTGTTTACCTATTTCAACAACTTCAGCATCGTTAGTGAACAAGTACATTAGTGGTTCTGCGAAAAACATGGCCAGTATGGTAACCACAACTGAAATTATTGACGACATACCAAGTGTTGAATTCAATCCCCGGCCTATTCGTTCAAATTTATTTGCCCCAATATTCTGACCGACAAAGGTGGATAAAGCAGCTGAAAAATTCATGGCCGGCATAGCTACAAACATATCTATTCGCATAGCTATGCTATAGGCGGCAATTGTTGGTGTACCGAACATATTCACAATTCTATAAAGGGCCAAAAATCCTATTGAAACAACTGTTTGCTGAACTCCCGTTGGCAAGCCAATTTTCAAACTTTTTTTAAATATCTCCCTGTCAAAACGCATTTTCAAAGGAGAGAAATCCATAAAACTATGATACTTGTTCAAATACCAGATAATCGTAAAAAATGCTCCGGCCTGTGCAATAACAGTCGCTAAAGCAACACCCTTAACTCCCCATCCTAACACTACGACAAAAAATATGTCTAATCCAATATTTGTTAAGGTTGAAATGATTAAAAAGTACAGTGGTGTCTTAGAATCACCCAAACCTCTCAAAATGGCACTGGTACCTTGGAAACCAAAAAAGAAAATAAATCCAATGGCATAAACATTAAAATAGTCTACTGCCATATGTATGACGTCGTCAGGTAAACTAATAAGCATAAAGATGTAATCACTAGCCAGAATACCAACAATAGTAATAAATATTGCAGCAAAAAACATAAAAATGTATAAGGTATCTATTGTCCTTTTTACCTTATCCATCTGTTTTGCTCCAAAATATTGTGAAATAATAACAGTTGAACCAATGGCTATTCCAACTACAAAAGAAATTAAGGCGAAAATTAAAGGAAAATTGGCACCAACAGCAGCAAGTGCTTCTTTACCCAACACTTTTCCAATAATAATGCTATCAACAACATTATACATTTGCTGAAATACATTACCCGCCAGCATAGGTAAAGCAAAATTTAATATTAGTTTTCCTTCTCTTCCTTGAGTTAAATCTTTCAACTAAATAGTTTTATTTAAAAAGAGACCTATTTGGAGGTTATTGAATGAAATCTTCACTAAATCTGGGCTATTTCTTTTTTGTTTTAAACGGATCTTCAATCTTAAAAGCTTTTTTAGGATTTATTTTATCCACATCTTTCTTCACTTCATTTATCTCGGACGCAACATCTTTCAGATCTTTGGCGAGTTCACTGTCTTCTGTTGCTGATTTAAAATCTCTGATTCCCTTACCTAATCCTTTTGCCAATTCAGGTAATTTTTTAGCACCAAAAAGTAATAAAATGACCGCCACAATAAGAATTATCTCATAACCACCCAGCCATCCGGTATAATGTACCATTAAATTACTTTTTTTCAAAAATAGCTAATAAACAATATACAGAGCCTATAATTTAAACAAACAATATTAAAAGCTCATAGTTTGATTATCTTTGCAGCGTTCAACAGGCTGGCCTGTCGCTCCCGCAAGGGGGAGGAAAGTCGGGACAATACAGAGCACCATACTTCCTAACAGGAAGACACCGTCCCACAGGATTGGTGATAGACAGTGCCGCAGAAAATAACCGCCAAAGCCCAATGGGCTGGTAAGGGTGAAAATGTGGGGTAAGAGCCCACGCTGTATAATGGTGACATTATACAGGGGTAAACCTTATGGATTGCAAGGTCAAATATACCGGTGTTTGAGGGTTGCTCGCCCGATGCCGGTGGGTAGACTGCATGAGTTATACAGTGATGTATAACCTAGATAAATGACAGACACTCTCCTGATCGATTTCAGGTGAGAACAGAATCCCGCTTACAAGCCTGTTGAACATTTTTCTTTACCCCTTGATAAAAAATACACCTGATTAATATGATAATTGATTTTTTATCGTTTATTGAAAAACAGAATCAGAAACTTACCGTCCGTAAATGATATAACCTTTACTTTTTTCAATTGAACTTGTCTAAAGTTAGAAAGGAAATAATGAGAGCTATTTATTGGTTTTAGTGGCGAAGTATAATTTTTTTTGCATAGCTAAAGCTATGGAATAAAAAATTTACTGAAGTCCAATGAAATCAAGAGGCAGCTCGTAATTTTGCTGGTTAACTTAAGATAAGTTCATTATATCTAATTGTCTTATTACACATGAAAAAAGGTTTTCTAATATTAATCTTATTGTTTTCGTTGATCAGTCCGAATTTAATGTTTTCGCAGAAAACAGTATACTATGACCCGCCCCAATCGACATACCGGCAGGCTCTTGCACTATTCGAACAAAAAAACTACGGTGCCTCCAAACAAATGTTCAGTCAATTTATGAATGAAGTGGATGACCCACATAATTCATTTTATGAGAATGCAGCATATTACAACACTGTATGTAATATCGCATTATCAAATAAAGACGCCCTCAAAAGGGTTGAACATTTTGTTACTGATTATCCTGAGAGCACCTGGTTGCCCAAAATTTATTTTGAATTAGGTAAATTATATTTTAAAAAAAAGAAATACACTCAAACCCTTGATGCGTTTCAAAAAACATCTCCTAAAAAATTAAGTAAAGAACAGAGATCCGAGTATTATTACAAAAAAGGATACAGCGAATTAAGTTTAAATCAATTTGATGATGCAGCAGCATCATTTTCGGAAATTTTAGATTCGGAAACAACATATGGACCTGCAGCTAACTTTTATTATGGCCATATTCAATACCAAAAGGGTAAATACGATGAAGCATTAAGTAGCTTTAAAGCCATTGAAGACAATAAAAGGTTTAATAAATATGTACCATATTACATCATCCATATTTATTACGAACGTGGTGATTATAACAAAGTGATTGAAGCGGGTAATACCTACCTTAACAAAGCTGATCGGAAAACAAGAAGCGAAGTTGCCCGTTTAATTGCAAATTCATATTATAATCTTGGGGATTATGAAAATGCTTTAGAATATTTTCTAGAATATGAAAGGTCGGGATCTAAAAATCTGAGCCCGGATGAACACTACAGAATTGGTTATGCCAAATTTGTGAATGAACAATACCGATCTGCCATTTCCAACTTTCAAAAAGCCAGTGAAACTGAAAGCGATAATACGCAGAATGCATGGTATAACCTTGGATTTTGTTATTTAAACACAGGTCAACAAAAATTTGCTCAAAACGCATTTTTAAAGTCATATCAGTTAGCAACTGATCCAGATATCACTATTGACGCATTATATAATTATGTGAAACTTACGATTGATCTGGGGGGTGATTTGTATAATGATCCTGTTTTAATTATTGAAGATTATATTGCTAAAAATCCCGGGTCAAACAGAATAAATGATGCTTACGAATTATTGGGCCAGCTTTATCTCGCATCCAATAATTATGAAGCAGCTCTTGAATCAATTGAAAAATCAGATCATATAAGTCCTCAGCTTCAGTCGATATACCAGGAGATTGCCTATACCAATGCTATTACTCAATTCAACAGGGGGGATTATCAAAATGCGATGATCAATTTCGACAAATCTTTCAAATACAGTGCTGATCCTGCTATCAAATTAAATGCTCAATACTGGAAGGCAGAAGGATTATACAGGGCAAAAGATTATAGTGGTGCCTCACGACTTTACCAGGACTTTATATCCTCCAAAGCTGCATCTGAATCGGAGTTTTATAAAAATGCCTTATACAATCTGGCATACACTTATTTCAATCAGAAAAATTACCAGCAGGCAATCACATATTTCAGGAAATTTCTTAACTCAGGTGAGCAATCTAAAGATTTAAAGAGTGATGCCACACTTCGCCTTGCTGACTGTTATTTTATTTTAAAGAAATATGATGATGCTTCTGTTTTATACCAGAAAGTAATTCAGAGTAATGGAAAAGATGCTGATTATGCACTTTATCAAAGAGCATTTTGCTACGGTGCAAAAGGTGATTTCAACAACAAGATCAGCCTGTTAACAGATCTTACAAAACGCTTTAAAGGCTCCTATTTATATGATGATGCCCTTTATGAGATTGCTTCAACGTATCTGATTCAGAATGACCAACGGCATGCAATAGTTTATTTTGACAAACTGGTTAAAGAGAAACCAAATAGCAGTTTGTCAAAAAAATCGCTGGTTAAAATGGGCTTTGTTTATTACAACAACAACCAATACAAAGAGGCAATAAAAACCTTAAAACAAGTAATTGACAAGTATCCTGCCTCAGTTGAAGCCAGAGAAGCCCTGAGTACATTACAAAGTGTTTACATGGATCAGGGTAATATTGACGAGTATTTTAAATATGCGAAAAAACTTGACTTTGTCCAAGTATCAACAAGTGAAGAAGATTCCTTATTGTTCACCGTAGGAGAAAATCATTATATGAATAACGACTGTTCTGGTGCAATAACAGGACTAACAAATTATCTAAATCAGTTTCCCCATGGCGGTTTTGTACTGAAGTCATATTATTACCTGTCTGATTGTTACGAAAAGCAAGGTGATGAAACAAATGCGATGCAATATTATCAGCATATCATTGAGTTCCCTGATAATCCTTATACACCAAAAGCACTCGTAAAAGCTGCAAGAATTGAATATAATAATCAACAATACAGAGAAGCAAAAAAACATTATCAGCGGCTGGCTGATATTTCAGAAGACAAAGGAATGCTTGTTGAAGCATTGGACGGATCCATGCGTTGCTCTTATTATATACAGGATTACCCGAATGCAATTGCTTATGCACAACTGTTAATTGAATCG
>Ga0164313_10000850_pt1 | contig 25905 bp, 22 predicted proteins | sample GuaBasSedimGuay4_FD_113735 | JGI IMG/M metagenome (GOLD analysis project Ga0164313, IMG submission 113735) | Subseafloor sediment microbial communities from Guaymas Basin, Gulf of California, Mexico - Guay4, Core 4569-4, 0-3 cm | ecosystem: Environmental > Aquatic > Marine > Hydrothermal vents... | reverse complement strand
GCTGGCCTGCAATATAGGTAGAGGCATTCCAGCCGGCAAAAGCATAAGAGACATAAACTAGCGCCACACCAAATTTAGGTTTTAAAAACTCTGAAAAGTCCTCCATCCTAGGAATAAAGGATACTCCACTGAGGGGGACATCACTTAAAAGAGGAATGAGGCAGAATGCTAAAAGCAGTATTATTTTAAGACCAGTAAAAAAGATTTGGAAAAGTCCGGTGGGTTTTATGCCAAAAAGATTTACAAAGGTAACTAAGGTAAGGGCAATAAAGGGAATAAGAAAATTATTTCCCGCGCCAGTGATGGGCATGAGGTAGTGACCTATCGCAATTCCTAAAGCGGCCATGGGAGCAGCAAAACCCACAACGAGTGAGATGAAGCCACTGATAAATCCTACTATGGGGTGGTAAATTTCTGATAGGTAGTTATATTCGCCACCTGATCTTTTTAAAATTAAGGCAATTTCCGCGTAACATAAGGCCCCGGTCAAGGCGATGATTCCACCTAGGGCCCAAAGAACAAGAATTACAAAACCAGATTTTATTTCACTTATCTGAAGGCCTAGGGAGGTAAAAATTCCCGTCCCTATCATATTGGCCACAACTAAAGAGAGGGCCACGGATGGCCCAAAACGACTTTTACTCACTTGGCATTATTTGAAATACATGATTCGCCAATGCCCCAAGGTATTCATAGGATCTAAAGACAACTTTTTTTACATATCTTCTATCGTCTTGAGGAGTTTGTGTGTGATAGCTGTAAGTTGGAAGCTTCGGATCTGAATAGAGGGAATCTCTTACATAAAAGACACCTTTTCCACTACAACCGCCCATTCTTTTAAGAGCATCTTTAGCACCTTTGGCATTTCTAGCGTAAGACTTTGCTTTACGTTCTAGCTTTTTCTTTTTCTTAGGATCTTTTTCTCTTAAGGCCTGTTTGGCAAATTTATTAGATTGCTTTGCCAGGTAGGGAGGTGTGTCTTTGGTGAATTTACAATTAGTCGATTGTTCATCATCAAAACCAACCACCATGTGAATGTGCCAGTAACCGTAATGGTTGTACATAACAAGCACCGGTGCCCGGTTAATGGTTAAAGCATCTTTAACTTTTTGAACGATGTTACGGGGAGTCACTCCTGTCGCCCATTGATTTTTATTTTTATCAGCAAAGATTACTTCTCGTTTGAAATTCGGCAGGCCTATACCTTTTTCTTTTTCAATTTTATTAAGTTCATTGATCCAGTTATAGCTTGGGCCATATTCTGCGCCCTTTTCTCCTGCTTTAGCGATGATCTTTTTGCCCTTCTTATTAAATTTGTACCAACCTTTAGTGAAGGGATAGACAGTATTTAAAACGGCCTTTTTAGTACGGTTGAAGACAAAAATAGTATCGGTTCTCCAGTTTTTAATATCTTTACGGTATTTTTTTTGACTGGAGGCATTCATGGTGTATCTTTCTGAAAAATCATATTCACTGCCGACTTCAGGGTTTTCTTTAGCGTTCATAAAGGCCTTCCACCATTCAACTACCCCTGTGTGGGACATAAAGAGGCAGGTTCCTGCACCTTCTTGATTAGGTGAGGGCATTACGTAGGGGAGTAAATCAGTAAAGCCATTTAGTGCTCCAGATCTTTTATATGGAGCATAAGTCGTGACTGGTTCCCCCTCTTCCATGGTGGGGTCAGGGTATTTGATGCCAGGGAGATCGCTGATGGATTCTGCATAATTTGCAAAAGCGCTGCCTTGTATTAAGAATAGAAAGATAATCAATTCCGTGATTTTTTTCATGTTAAACTCCTTTTTAGGAATTCTATAAATTTATAATGAAAAAGTAATCAAAATTTTATTACAATTGATCACAAGGGAGAATTGAATTATGAAATTTCTTATTGTGTGTGTGTTGTTTCTTGTATCATGTAGCTCGGAAAAATTAATTCCACCCAATAAGAGTGAGGCCCTAGTGGTAGCAGAGAAATGGTTTCGCTATCTAGATAAGAGGTTTTTTCTTAAGGCCTACAATGATTCTTCTAATATTTTGAAAAAAAAACTTACAGCGGCAGCTTGGCAGAGATCCTTTTTTTATAAAGAAGTAAGGGTTGGAAAAAAAAAGGAAAGGGTGAAGTCCCGAGATGCTCTTCTTTACAACCTCAGATCATTTCCTCCAGGGGCCTATACTGAGATAGATTATGATACCTACTACTCAAAACGGGGTGCCACTAGAGAGAGATTGATTCTAAGGTGGGAAGAGGGCAAATGGAGGGTTTGCGGCTATACACTTCTTTAAGCTATTAAAATTACTCATATTTCGCATAGTGTAATTGTTTTAAAACCGACCAAAAAGCTTGTGTAGAGTGCCTGAAATAGTCTATAATGCTGTAATTATTATGAACTCAACTCTTAAAGACATTTTTTTAAAGAAGTATAAGAATACGGCGGTTCTTTCGTTGATTAATAGAAAGATGCTAATTCATAAGCAGTTACAAAAACCACCAAGAACTTATGTTGTTTATAGTGATCTTCATGGCTCTTATGACAAATTTTTGCACTGGTTAAAAAATGGGTTGGGCTATTACAAAATTGCTGTAAAGGATTTTCTTGGCAAATCCTATTCAACGGAGATTCTTCAAACCTATGAATGCCTACTTTATATAGTGAATAAGGCCAAAATTGATGATCTTGAGAAATTTATTGAAGGAGAAAAAAAATCCTTTTATCCCGATGATTTTTTTTCCCGTCCTGTGTCTAAGGATTTTTTAAGTTATCTTGATAAATTAGAAGCGAAAGGGCTTTCGAGAAAAAATATTATCGAAGATATTTTAATTCTGCTTCGGGGAATTACTCGAGGAGATGAAAGAAGAATTGTTAAAACTGTTCCTAAAGAGCATTTAGAAAATATTTCAAAACTCTACATGATCAATGATGTCGAATCTTATGATGCGATGTTAGATGGAATCGCTTCCAATAAAGAGGCCTTTCAAATTTACATCTCTCTTTTGATTAAAGTTGCTTGTGCCAACATGTTTGATAAGCATATTAACCTTGGTGATACATATGACCGTGGAGATGCAGCGGACAAACTAGTGGCGGTTTATCGAAACTATTTTAGTGAGTCCTCAGCATATTCACCGCCACTGCACTACATCTGGGGAAATCACGATATTGTTTGGCTTGGTGCTGCGGTTGGAAATCCAATCCTAGTCATGACGGCGTTGCGGATTTCGATGCGTTATAACAACGTCTCCTTTTTAAGTCGTTATGGATTTAATTTAGATAAGCTTAAGAGTTACGCTGATAAATGTTATAGGTTAACTCCAAGAGGCAATTACACTAAAGCGAATGATTCGAGTATCGCTGCTAAGATGACCAAGGTTTTGTTTGTTTTAGAAACTAAATTAACAGTTTTATGCCTAAAAGAGTTGCAGGGCAAAACCGTAAATTACACTGATATAGCAAAGGATTTGGCCCATCACGAGGCCTTATTAAAACTTTTTCCTGTCGGGCATAAAGAAGATGAGAAGATATGGGATCAGTATAAAGAAAAAGACCCGCTATTTCATGATTTCTTTTTTCCTACAATCGATGCAGATGCTCCTGAAGTACTCACTCAAGAGGAAAAAGAAATCGTTGATGATTTAACGAAGCAATTTCTTACTCTTCCTAAATTACAAGATGATATGAAATGGATGTTTAGAGTGGGAGAGACCTATAAAGTTGTAGATAGAACCTTATATTTTCACGCTGCTATTCCGGCCACCGAGGATAAAGAACTTGCAGAAGTTAATGGATTAAAAGGTAGAGAGCTTTTAGAATTTATTCACCTAAAACTTAAAGCAATCGGTTCTAGACATAATACGGGTGCAAAGATTTCACTTGAAGACAGAATGTATTTTTGGTTTCTTTGGTGTGGCCCTGAATCTGCGTTCTTTTGTAAATCAAAAATGGCCACCGTTGAGAGAACTATTTTTGATAAAACAGTGGCGGCAAAAGATCCTCTGACAACTCATAGTGAAAGACCCAATCCTTTTTATAAAAATATTCGTGATGATAAGTTTTTAAGGAGAGTTTTAAAAGAGTTTAAAGCTGATAAGCTTTGCATGGGCCATACTCCCGTTAAAACCCTGCAACAAACCATTCTCAGTGAGAACGTTGGAGCTTTTTGTGTGGATGGAGGCGCTTCGGATGCTTATGGTGATCGTGGTGCAGTTTTAATTAATACTCCTGAGTTTAATTATTTAACTTTTCAACCTCCGCTTGAAGAAATTAAAAAAGCAGATGCTCTAAATCAAATCCCTGAAATAGAGGTTATTCCTCTTGAAGAGAAGAAGAACTTCACTCTTGGGGATATGGATAAAGGATCTCATCTTAAAGCTGAGCTTGAGGCAATCGAGCATACTTTAAAAGACCGATTAGGGGCCTTTAACAACGAATACTTTCTCTAAACAAATTTAATCTCCTCTTTAAATTTACCGATTAAATCCTATGAATATTTTAGTTATATTGTTTTTTATTGTCTCCTGTGCTCATGAAAGAGAAGGTCGAGCTATGGCGGATATTTCAGGCAAAGTTGAAAAGGTTGAATTTCAAGATATTTCTTTTTCTTTAAATTGTACACAAATGAAGAAGGAGTTAGAAGGAAGGGCGATTAAGCGGTGTTTAAAAAAGGATCTTTACGCATTTGCGATCGAAGAACAAATCAGTTGCCCCACTAGTCTTTTTGATCCTCCAGTTTATCCGGAGAGCTTGAAGTTTAAATGTTTTAAAAGCTATGAGGAGGCAACTTCCAAATTTCCGAAAAAAGTGATCTTTAGAAGTAAAACTGAAACTTTTAATACCGTTAATCAGTTTGTCTTAAGGGATGGCATTATTTGGTTTAAAAAAATAAACTCAAGAGGGAAGTGGAAGGTGCTGCCACTTCCCCATGATATAAATGTGCCTGTCGAAATAGGCAGTGATAGTGAACATTTTGTGGCGATAGATCAAAAGGGTCGAGTGTTTACTATTCAAAGGGCAGGAAAGAGAAACAAAATTAAATCAGATGATTGGAGTTCGACATGGGGAACTCCTTTTTGGTTTGGGCCTGGAATAAATCTTCCCAAACGAAAGGCCTGGGAGATTTCATTTTTTTCTCCAAGCGATGAAAAATTCTATATTGATCCGGCCGGAAATAAACATGGTATTGGCGTGGGAGTTACAACTCTTTATGTTTTAAACGATGATAAGCAGAGAATTACCTATCTAGATCCATGGTTGCCGGCCGACTACAGTTATGAAGTCTGTGGCCCACATCGGGGACTATTTAAAGCACAAAATTTATCGGCCTCAGGATCAACAATCTTTTTAATAAATGAATACGGAGATATGTTCACGAGAATGTATGACTTTGATATTTCCGGCGGTAATAATGTTTTAATGAAGTATACCTATGATAAAGCAAAATCTACTTCTGTTGTAAAAAAAGGAGAGATGCCGGAGTTCTATCAACCTCTTTTTGACTTTCGTGCTCTTGCTGCTAGTTCTTGGGATCAACAGCCAAAGATAGCAGGTAAGATTACTGATAGGATCAGTATTTCTAAAGGCGTTGGGCATATTAAATATCTTAGGGTCGAAGGTGAAAATAAAAAAGGAGAAATAGGGTACTTTGAAAAAAAACTTAAAGACAAAGTGTGGGCATTTAAGAAGACTGGATCATCTCTTAAGGGAAATATCTTGAGCAATTCTTTAATAGATAATTCTAAAAAAGACTTAGGAAAAGATGAGTCTATGAAGCTTATATCTTCTAACAAAACCATGGAAATAAAAAACTTCCATCTTTATTGCTCCCCAGCCGATTTAGTTGTTAAATTTAAAGATGGAGAAGTTCTTAAATTAAAACTTCACACCCGAGAAACACTGAGGCAAAAACCTCTTAAAAGGGGACTTGATATTGATCCAGTTCCTTTAAGTGGGGCAATTGAGATTCCGGCAATAACTTTAAAGACCCTTTCGAGTAGATCAAAACAAATAAAAGATTTTATTACTAAAAATTTAGCAGGAAAGAGATTTACTACTATCCAGGCGGTGGCCACCTACAACCTCCTTATGATTTATGGCAAAACTGGAGAGTCTAACAACCTGGTTGATTCAGTATTTTCTAATTCATTATCAGGGATAAACTCTTTGATTTTCATGTCAGATCCTTATCAGGCATTAGCGCAGGATTCTACTTTTACTTGGGAGTTTCGGATATCTAGGTTTTAATTAAAAAAAAAGGGCCATCTATGGCCCTTTTAAATAGGGAGGATAGTCCTATTTAATATAGATTGTCGATATTTACGACTTCCTTTCTATAACTGGTAACATCAGTATTAGCTCCACCAATCACCGGCCAGCTAACAATGGCCATTTTTATATCGCCATCGATGAAGAGCCTAAGAACAGTCCCGCTAAGGTGAGATTCTTCATTTCTTCTTTTGTCAAAAACGCTATCGTGTTTACAGATTTTATTCTCATTAATATTAATGCCACATTTTGGGCCACCTCTGCTTATGAGTAGATCAATGTTTACAGTCTCTTTTTTATAATCGGTGATTTCAGTAGTAGTTCCGCCGATTACAGGCCATAAAACAGTCGCCATCTTTTCGCCTTCACTTGCAAAAAGCTCTAGGACTGTTCCTGATAGATGAGATTCTTGCATTCTATCTGTATTAAAGACTTGTTCACTCTTACAGATTTCGAAATAATCTTTGTTTATTAAGCACTCTTTTTCTGTGGCAAATAGATTTGGAGTAATTAGGGTGGTGGTAATAATTGCGAGTAATAGATTTTTCATAAATTTGCTCTCCTTGCTTGTTTTCTTGTAGCTACAACATATATCATGCAAAGCAAAAAACAAGGCAAAATATATATATTTTCATGGTGTTTTATATCAAAAATATTCATATATATGCACTAAGTCACCGATAACTGTATATGAAGACAATTTTTGAATACGAAGACTACGCTGATTACTTAAATGACTGGATTATTTCAAGGCCTAAAAAAGGAAGGGGCATAAAGAAGGAGATATCTCTTTTTCTAAACTGTCATCCTACTCATATAACCCAGGTCTTTAAGAAAAAGACTCATCTAACATTAGAACAAGCTGCCAAGCTTGTAAGATATCTGTCCCTGTCGGATTTAGAGGGAGGCTTTTTTTTAGGCATGGTGGAAAAAGCACGGGCCGGAAATCAGGAACTTCGAGACCTCATTGGCTGGAAACAAGATAAAATTAAAAAAGAATGGACTGCCTTAAAAAGATTTAAACCTAATAAATTTGAATTTTCAGATGAGGATAAAGAGGTCTATTACGGAAATTGGTTTTATGCGGCCACCAGGATTATTCTCTCAATACCTAAATACCAAAATGAACATGCAATATCTGAGCAACTTAAAATCTCCCCAAAAAAAGTTCGAGAGGCATTAAACTTCTTTTTAGAAAAGGGGTTTATCACTAAAGAGGGGGACAACTATCGTGCAAATTTTGGAAAATTAACTTCTGGCGCTGGCGCCGGTTCTATTTTTCAAAAAAATCATCATAAGAACTGGAGGGCCCAGGGTCTCATTTCTATAGATGATAAGAAAAAAGATGATCTTCATTTAACTCATTTGTTTTCAATCGCCAAAAAAGATTTACCTATAGTTAGAGAGCAACTAATTAACTCGATTCAAGAAATAGCTAAAACTGTAGAAAAATCAAAAGATGAAGATGCAGGTTGTATTTGCCTGGATTTTTTTCAGATTACAAATTAATCCATCTTCTAACTGCAGTTCTAAACTCAGGCCAGAAATACCCTATATTTAAAAAGAGCCGACTCTCTCCAGTGATCGCAAAGTTTGGTCCTGATATTACGTCAGGTATGAAAAATTTTCGATAACCTCCGAGTATGTAAATCCTTTGCCATGGGAAAAAATAGTATTCAGCACTTAAACTGGCAATCCAGGTTCCAACTTTTTTGCGGTAACCGATATCATCATATTTAGCAGAGATATAGGTCGCTCCAAATCCTGCTCTAGCAACAAAAACCCCTCCGGGAGGTAAATGCCAAAACCACTTCATATTCAACATCACGCCGTAGAGGTCGAGTTCTAAGTCTTCACCCCAATATTCCCAGACAATATAAGGAGTAACCATCGTTTGATTTTTCCAACGGTATTGAGGGTAGACAATGTTGTTTACACTTACGCCAGGATTGAAGTTATCGTATATACTATCAAGAGAGCTAGCATCCTCTCCTTCACCATGTAATTTATTTCTAAATTTACCCTGGAAGGCAACACCATTGGGAATAAATCTAAAGGAGGAAAGGAAGGCATTGGAGAACTTATAACCACCACTTATCTCTAAGTTCTTTTTAAATTTCTTATCAGGAGCGTGAGTGCTTGCTTTAGTCGTATGGACGTCATAGATCTTGGGCGTTACCGTAAAGGTTTTGCTTTCTTGCTCATAAGGTAAAAATACAATGTCAGTGGCCTTGAATTTTGCTCCTAATTTAAGGAATTTTTGATACTCTAGTTCTGTGATGTCAGTTGGCGCAGTTAATTCGTCGATCCCTAGAAATAACATATAACTTTCTGAGACAAGAGGAGTGATCACCTTATCGCATTTATTTTTTTGTTTATTAAAGACCTGTTGCTCCCAGGCCTTGGCCAGATCAAGGGACACTTTTAAGTAATAGTTTTTAGGCGGTATGATCAGATAAGTACGACAAAGTTTTTTGCTTTTGATGCCCTTAAGTTTTGCTCTGACAATTGAAATGCATTCATAGCTTGAACCTTTTAAGAGACTTCTCGGCATCCAACGACTTACAAATGTCTTAATAAGATTGGTATCTTTTTTTGTTTCGTCCTCTAGAGTAAATTGTTCACCTTTTTGGTAATGGCGGCAGATACTTTTTGGTGAAGTTTTTACTGATTTACTCTCAAATAATGGATCTTTCATTATATAGATATCTTCAGAGTTTTTTGAAACGTTTAGAAACATGGGGGTTGAACCAATTTTCTTAATAGTCTTTTTTCCTGCTTGTTGGTGATAAACCACCAGACCTCGAGGGTTAGAGTCAATGGAGATATATTCTTTTTGCGTCTTGATAATTCCGCAGGAGAATAAACTTAGAAAAAATGTGATTTGGAGAATAGTTTTCATGGTCGTTATGATTAGTTTCGATGCACTTGGTATACTGAGGCCTGCTCAGTGGGAAAAATTACCATTTCTTGGATATTTACATGTCCAGGTCTTTTTAAGGACCAAAGAATACATTCAGCGATATCATTTGCACTAAGGGGAGTCATTCCTTTATAGACCTCTTTGGCCTTTTCTTCGTCTTTAAATCTGATAAGAGAAAATTCAGTTTCCACCATTCCTGGTTCAATATTAGTGACCCTTATATTTTGTCCCAAAAGGTCGGCACGAAGGCCCTCACTGATGGCCTTGACAGCATGCTTGGTGGCGCAGTAGACACTGCCGTTGGGGTAGACCCATCTCCCAGCAACAGATCCTAGATTTACAATGTGTCCGGATTTTTTCTCTTTCATTAGGGGTACTATAAAACGAGTGATATATAAAAGTCCCTTGATATTAATATCTATCATGATCTCCCAATCCTCAATGGCAGATTGGTCAAAGGGGGCCACTCCATGGGCACCACCAGCATTATTAATTAAAATATCTAAATTTAAGAGTTGATCTTTATAATCTTCTAAAAGGTTTAGAGTTCCCTCTTTTTCAGAGAGATCAAAATTAAGGACACAAACATTTATTGCAAACTTTTTTTCTAGCTCAGCTTTTATTTCTAAAAGTCTCTGCTCTCTTCGGCCAGTGAGAATCAGATTGACCCCTTCTTGGGCCAATTGGTAGGCACAGGCCTTGCCAATCCCTGATGTGGCCCCGGTGATTAAGGCCAATTGTCCCTTTAAATCTGTCATAATTTCCCCTTTATGGCCTTTAAGGTATATTTTTTGGGAAATTATTGTCATTCCCCCTTGCAATAAAAGATTTTTTTTATATTTTGTAGTGATGAATTCTGCCAGTAATCGAAGAAAATTTCTTTTAGACCTTATGTCCCAACTTGATGGACAAAAGGTGAATTGTTCTAGTTGTTTAGGAACATGTTGTACTTTTCAGGCCAATTCTATGCAAATAACGCCATTAGAAGGAGTGGAGATTTTAACTTATTTGAAAGAATCAAATAGACTAGATGACTCCTTAAAAGAAAAATTAAAACGGTGTGTGGCCGATTATCGCCTAAATGTAGAAATATCTACTTCTCGGGGAAGGGCATTTCGCAAAACCTATACCTGCCCATTTTTTACTCCAGGGCCTAAAGGTTGTTCACTCCCAAAAGATGTTAATCCTTATGGCTGTTTGGGCTTTAATCCTAAAGTCATGGGGGTGAAAAATGGTGGAAATTGTTCTTTGCAAGAGGATGTGGCCCAACTTAGAGAAGAAAAATTTAAGACTTATGAGATGAAAATCAATCAACGCTTAAGAGAGGCATATGATCTCTCTTGGTATAAGACCTCAATTCCGCAGGCGCTACTCAGTTTATGGGGAAAGAGGGGTATCTAGGTATTGGTCATAAATATGCTTCATTGCCTGATGGGCCGTATTAAAAGCAGAGATGATAGATCCTCCAGCTTTTCCCGAGGCCAGATCTCCCACCAAAAAAAGGCCTGGAACATTTGTTTCGTGGCCCTTTTTTATTACCGGTAAATTACCATTAAATTCAATGCCTAGTAGTTTGAGGAAATTTTTAGGAGTGGATCCACCTAAGGCCAGTACTATATGGTCATATTTTTGGCCTGGAATAAAGCTCTCACAGAAAATCACAAATGGGCCTTCCATATCCACTATCTTTTCAATATTGCTGTTATAGATAATCTTGACCTTACCTGCATGCTCGAGATCTTGGATTATTTGTAGGTTTAGCTTATTCATTCTGGCGAAGCTCTCTTTTCGGTAGGAGAGAGAGACATCATTTCCTGCCTCTACCAGATTTTGGCAGTATTCTGATGCGGAATCTCCTCCTCCCACCACCAAGACCTTTTTATTTTTGATAGGCGTAGAGGTTATATCAAAGGAGATCTTATCCCTTAAACTCGGAGGGATTTTATAAGAGGGCCTATTTGGTCTTCCTAGGATTCCAATGGCAATAGTGCAGGTTTTTGTATGATAATGTCCATTGGAGCTTTTAATGATAAATACCCCGTCTGGAAGCTTTTCAATGCCGTATATTTCTTCATTGAATTTAATACAGAGGCCGTTTTTCTCTATTACCTCATCCAGATAGTTGAGAGTTTCCTGTTTACTGGAGTCTTCTATACATAAGGTCCCTAAACAAGAGGATTCATTCCCTTTGTAGTTGGCGGTGACCAGCTTTTTTTCTGGATAAAAGCGACGGATAGAGGCCGAATGTTCTGAAGATTTTTCTAAAATCAATATTTTATCTTGAGAGATTCCAGATTTGATGGCCTCTGCGGCCACAGCAATTCCCGCTGGCCCAGCGCCAATTATTACTAAATCATACATGCAATGCCCTTTTCAAATACAACATCTCAAGATTTAAGCGTAAAATAGGGTGGATTGAGAAGACGCAAAATACAAAATAGACTCAACGTGTAAAATTGATAAAGTCGAAATAAAAAGTAGGACATTAAGACAAATAGTTGCTAAAAATTTATACTGCAAAAATAGTTAGATTATTCTCGGTTTTTAGGAGAGTCGTGATGGAAGATTTTTATAAAAGTGTAGGGCTAAATCCAAGTAATAAGTACACAGTGAATGCCGCACCTGATTATTTGATAAATAAGGCAGTTGCTCTAGGGCATGGCAAGCTGGCAAAGAATGGTTCTTTGGTGGTTCAGACTGGTGCCCATACTGGTCGAGCGGCCAATGATAAATATGTTGTCTACACTGATATGACTAAAGATTCTGTCTGGTGGGATAACAACCTCAATAAAATGACTTCAGAGAATTTTCAAAACTTAAAAGCGGTAGTGCTTGAATATCTAGATGGGCAAGATGAGCTTTTTGTTTCAGAAAACTCTGTTGGAGCTCATCCAGTGCAAAATGTTGGTGTAAGAGTTGTTACTCCAAGGCCTTCAGCTGCACTTTTTTCAAATTATTTATTTAGAAAGATGGAGAGAGAGTTTGGTTCAAATGACTTTACAATCCTTCATGCTCCTCAACTTAAAATCAACCCAAGTGATTACGGTGCTAGAAATGAAACCGTTATTACAACTTGTTTCGATACTAAAACAACTATTGTAATTGGCAGTCTCTACAATGGTGAAATTAAAAAATCCATGTTCTGTGTTTTGAATTATATCTTACCAGAGATGGGAATTCTTCCTATGCATGCCGGTGCCAATGAAATGGCAAATGGTGATGTATCGGTATTTTTTGGACTTTCGGGAACTGGAAAAACTACTCTTTCAACTGATCAAGGTACTATGCTGATTGGTGATGATGAGCACGGGCTTAGCGATGAGGGGGTTTTTAACTTTGAAGGTGGCTGTTATGCTAAAACTTTTGAGTTAAAAGAAGAATCTGAGCCAGGAATCTGGAATGCCTCTAATAAATTTGGAGCGATCCTAGAAAACGTTGTAATGGATGATAGTGGAAAACTCGACTTTGATGATAAGTCACTCTCAGAGAACGGACGTTCAAGTTACCCACTTGATTTTATCGATGGAACAAAAGAAGGTTCTATCGGTGGTGTTCCTAAAAATATTTTCTTCTTAACTGCTGATGCCTTTGGAGTTCTTCCGCCGGTTGCAAAATTAAGTAAAGAACAGGCAATGTATTATTTTGTTCTTGGTTATACTGCAAAACTTGCAGGGACTGAGATTGGAGTGGTTGAGCCACAGACAACCTTCTCTCCTTGTTTTGGTGCTCCTTTCATGTTGAGGCCACCAAAGGTTTATGCTGACCTTCTAGGGAGATACATTGAAAAACACAATATCCAAGTTTGGCTTGTAAACACTGGTTGGACCGGTGGAGTTTATGGAGTAGGACATAGATTTCCTATTAAAGTAACAAGACAAATTATTAGAACGATTCAAAAAAATGGTTTGGAAAATGTTCCAACTAGCAAAGATCCAATCTTTGGCCTAGAGATTCCTCAAGCAGTTGAGGGAGTAGAACAAAAAGTTTTATGGCCTCGTGAATGTTGGGAAGCTAAAGATGAATACGATGATAAAGCAAGCAAGCTTGCAACTTCTTTCACCAAGACCATGAACAAGTATAATATTCAAAAACAACCAGAGGGCTTCGTAGAAGACAGGGCCCGTCTATAGAAGGATTACCTTTATGCCAGTAAGAGTTAGGTTTGCGCCCAGTCCTACCGGTTATTTGCATATAGGAGGTGCTCGGACAGCTTTGTATAGTTACCTCTTTGCAAAACGCCATAAGGGGCAATTTATCCTTCGAGTTGAAGATACCGACCTTGAAAGATCTAAAAAAGAATTTGAAGACTCTCAAATAGCTGACCTCAATTGGTTAGGCCTTATCCATGATGAAGGCCCAGATAAACCAGGAGATGTTGGTCCTTACAGACAATCTGAAAGACTAGATATTTATAAAAAGTATTCAGCTGAGTTAGTTGAAAAAGGTGCAGCTTATCCTTGCTTTTGTACTAATGCACAGTTGGATATTAAAAAAGAAAAACTAGCTGAGGCAGGAAAAGCACCTCACTATGATGGTACCTGCAGAAATATTTCGCAAGAGGAATCAAGCAAAAGAATAGCTGATGGCGAAGAACACACTATTCGATTTACTGTTCCCGATCATCCTTTTGATTTTAAAGATCATGTGAGAGGAAATGTGGGATGGCCCATCGATATGGTTGGGGATTTTGTCATCATGAGATCAAATGGCATGCCCACTTATAATTATTGTTGTACTGTGGATGACTGGCTCATGAAAATCACCCATGTTATTCGTGCTGAAGATCATTTAAATAATACCTTGAGACAGTTAATGATTTACGAGGCACTAGGGGCCGAAATTCCAGAGTTTGCCCATGTTTCACTTCTAATTGGTAAGGACAGACAAAAATTATCAAAAAGACATGGGGCCACTTCAGTCTCCCAATATCAAAAAGAGCACTATCTTCCTGAGGCACTGTTAAATTATCTCTGTTTACTTGGCTGGTCCCATCCTGAGGAAAAGGATGTTTTTAATATTGAAGATATCGTTGATATCTTTGATCTTGATCGGTTTTCTAAATCTCCCGCAATGTTTGATGTTGATAAATTAAATTATATTAATGGCCAATATCTCAGGGCCATGTCGATTGAAACATTAGTTTTAAAGTTTGCTGAAGTTTGTTCTAGCGAGTCTCCTTTTCATAAACAGACACCTGAGTGGAAAAATATTTTTGCTGAATTAATAAAAGATAAAATTCAAAATTTCATTGAAGTAAGAGAGAAGGTAGATGAGATTTTCACTTCTGATATTTATTTAAATGATGAGACCAAAGAAATCTTAAGTTGGGATTCGACTAAGCTTATTCAAGAATATTTAGCATCTGAACTTGATGGTTTTGACAAACCTTTTATTTCCGAAGATCTAATTGGTGATTGGATGAATCACATAAAATCTGAAATGAAGATAAAAGGAAAACATCTTTTTATGGGAATGAGAGTGGTCCTAACAGGCAAAGCACATGGCCCGGATCTTAAAAAAGTTGCAAGGCTTACACCTCCAGGGATTATCGCCCAGAGAATTTCTAAATTAAGCTTATACGAGGGACATTGATGATAGAAAATGAAGTAGGTCCAAACTTTATTAAAAATATAATAGAAGAGGATTTGGCATCTGGTAAGCACCAAACCATCATCACTCGTTTCCCCCCTGAACCAAACGGACATCTCCATATCGGACATGCTAAATCTATCTGTCTAAATTTTGGACTGGCCAAAGATTATAAAGGAGTTTGTCATCTTCGTTTTGATGATACCAATCCAGAAAAAGAAGAGATGGAATATGTTCATGCCATCAAAGAAGATGTTAAATGGCTTGGTTTTAACTGGGATGAGCATGAATATTATACCAGTGATTATTATGAGAAATTATACCAGGGAGCTACCCAGCTTATAAAACTTGGTAGCGCTTATATCTGTGAACTAAATGCAGATGAGATGAAAGAGTATCGTGGAACCTTAAAAAACCCTGGTAAAGAAAGTCCTTATAGAGACAGGTCTGTAGAAGAGAATCTGGATTTATTTAAGCGAATGCGAGCAGGAGAGTTTGATGAGGGAAAATATACTCTAAGAGCAAAAATTGATATGGGCTCTCCTAATATGAATATGCGAGATCCTGCTATTTATAGAATTAAAAAATCGCATCATCAAAGAACCGGAGATGAATGGCCAATATATCCTATGTATGATTACGCCCACTGTGTATCAGATGCCATTGAGGGAATAACTCATTCACTTTGTACTTTGGAGTTTGAAGATCATAGACCATTGTATGACTGGTTTTTGGATGTGTTAAAAACCCCGGCCCACCCTCAGCAGATTGAGTTTTCTAGACTTAACTTAGAATTTACAGTGATGAGTAAAAGAAAGCTTTTACGACTGGTTGAAGATAATCACGTAAATGGTTGGGATGATCCTCGTATGCCTACTATCTCAGGCATGAGAAGAAGAGGTTATACTCCAAGATCAATTAGAAATTTTGCTAGTCGAATAGGGATAACGAAAAAAGATTCCTCCATCTCCATTGCCACTTTAGAGCACTCAGTCCGAGAGGATTTGGAGCAAATTTGTCCTAGAGTTTTTGGCGTTGTTGATCCTTTAAAAATTACTATTACAAATTTTGCAGATGAAATATTTGAGATAGATTGCCCTTTTCATCCAAAAGATGATTCCTTTGGTTCAAGAAAAGTACCTTTTACTAAAGAAATCTTTATTGAGCAGAGTGATTTCATGGAAGATCCTCCTAAGAAGTTTTTTCGTCTAGGTCCTGGAAGATCTGCTCGACTTAAATATGCATACGTAATAACTTGCGATGAAGTCATCAAAGATGATGCAGGTAAAGTAATAGAGTTAAAGTGTACTTATATTAAAGATACTTTCGGGGGCAAGACTCCAGAAGGGATGAAAAAGGTTAAAGGGATAATCAACTGGGTTTCGGCCAGTGAAAGTCTTAAAATTGAAACTAGACTGTATGACCGCCTATGTAGTGTAGCAATTCCGGGAAGTGGAAAAGAAGATTTTCTTGAAGATTTAAACCCGGACTCTTTAAAGGTAAATGAATCTCTAGTTGAGAGGAGTTTAAAAAATGCTGATATTGGTTCAAGATTTCAATTCGAACGCCAAGGATATTTTATAAAAGATCAAGATTCCACATCTGAAAAACCGGTCTTCAATCGGGCCATAACTCTTAGAGATACTTGGGCCAAAATAAAATAAAACACCAGCTTACCCAAAATAGACAGAGCAAGACTCTACTATCTATACATCAACTCGCTAAGTTGTTGAAATCATGTAATGCTCACCGTGTCATTTTTACTTAAAACCTAGTTTTAAGTTTTCCAAAGTATGACTTTCTGGTACTTTGACCTCTAGCTTAATTTAAGGAGAAAAATATCATGAAAACTATTGTAAGCATCGCTATGATTTTTATGTTTGCGAATGGATTTGCAGCTGATTGGAAACAGGTATCAAGCAGTAATGGAATTGTAGTTTCTAAGCTCAAGGTCCCAGGAACTAAAATAGTAGGATTCAGAGGGGAGACATCTATATATGCTTCCGCCGAAAAATTAATGCATATTCTTATTGATAATAACCATCGAAAAGACTGGGTTGATCGTTTAAAGACATCTAATGTTCTTGAAACTATAGGGCCTTATGAATATATCATTTATCAAGAATTTAAGCTTCCTTGGCCGCTTAAAAATAGAGACTTCGTCTATAGAGGCAAGGCCACCAGAAAAAAAGATGGTAGAGTGGTTCTAGTAATGAAGAGTGAGGTTCATCCTAATGCGCCTAAAACTGTTGGTGTGAGGGCCGAGTTAGTAAATAGTAGATACACTATTACTCCAATTGGAAAATTTAAATCCAAGCTAGAAGTGGAGATAATGTCAGATCCTAAGGGCGCTATTCCTAAATGGTTGGTAAATATCATTCAAAAGAAGTGGCCTCATAAAACTTTGATGGCGATTAAGTCTCAAGTTGAGAGGAAATACGTCAAAGAACATCCTCTTCCACCAATTGTTGAGATTAAAATCTCAAAAAAGTAAAAAAATCAAACTTTAAGGCCTCCAATCGGAGGTCTTTTTTTTGGGGAAAAAGATTCCTCGTCAAGAGTTTCCTACGTTCTCTCAAGAGCAACTCCAATATAAAATAGCTAAATGGGACAAAGAGATATTGGGTCGAAGGCCTATTTTGAAGAAAGAGAGCGAATCAAAAAGAGGGTACTGATATTAACAGTAAGTTCTTATTTGTTGGTCGGAATGGTCCTTGCCAGCGCCCTTTATTTTGGCAGTATTGGTTCTTTAGATTTAAGGGATCTGGGGAGTTCTTCTCGCGCCATAAATGGCTTTTTTGGGGGGATTCTCACCGCCATTGTTTTAATCATATCGTTAACCTCAAATACTTATACTCCAAGATTGATGTCTGTTTTCGTACATCAACCTCCTGCCTTTTTTGGATTAGCACTAATTTTACTTTGCCATCTTAGTTTTATCGTAGGTGCTTTTATAGGCCCTTCTCATGCTTTGTATGAGTTGAGAGTTTATGTTTCGATTACCTTGACTTGCTTAGTGGTAGGTGGCGTTCTTCCTTATCTTTATTATATAAGTAACTTTATGCGACCAAGATTTTTCCTTCCTATTATAGAAAAAGAAGTTATAGATGATTTTAAATACCTTTCGTTAAATAAATGGGACAAGGATAAGCAGGCGCAAATTTTTGAAAATATTAATGTGATAACTAATCTGGCATCTACCGCTTCAAAGAGGGACGATAAATCTTTAATCATGGTCGTTTTTGATATGTTGATTGGGATTTTAGTAGAGTTGGTAGAGCTTAGAAAAGAAGATACTACGAACTGGAAAGTACAAAGTCCGGTTTTTTTACCGGGTGTTTCTGAAGAGGCCCAGTATCATTTAGAGAAAAATAAAACTTGGCCGGAATATTACATTCTGGGGAAATGTTTACGGGAGATAAAAGCTCTAGATACAAATCAAACAGAGATTGTCTCATTTTTTTCTGAACGACTTTTAAAATCAATGGATGAATGCCTTAATGCTAATGAAGATTCATTGGTCGAATATCATATCATGGCCTTAAATACTCTCTTACGGGAGTCAATAGATGCGGATGATCTATCCCTATTTCAGTCTATAAGTTATTACTATCGCCTTGGTATTGAAATTTTACAGGAAGATAAAAAACATATGGGGTTCGCTGCTAGAAGTTTTATCCATTATGGAAAAATGGTATCCAAGAAAAAACAATTAATTTGGAAAGAGACCATCATGTTTGATCTAGGCAGGATCATTTTGTTTTTTGGTTTTGTAGATGAGAGATTTGGAGTCGGTTTTTTAAATGACTTCGCTGGTACTGTCTGGAGAAAGGAATACAAAAGAGATGACAAAATCAGCAAGGTTGCCTGGCGAGCAATTGTAAAAACCTATTGGGAGGCCCAATCAAAGGGCCTTAAAAGTCTTTCGAGTACTATTTTTGAGGAGTACCTAAAAGATGATCGGATAAAGCATCATGAAACTATAAACTATTTGTTATCCCACGTAAGAGAACTTCATTGGGAGATCAATGATCGTCTACTTAGTTTTAATCATCTATCTTCGGATGCTGGAAGATTGGCAAGAGAATATCAATCTAGCGAGCTTAAAGATCTGCTTTAAGCGGCAACATACTTTTTCATTTCTTGAAAATTTAGTGGTTTGTGTAGGAATTTATCGGCCCCCGCACCAAGCGCCTCTTTTTCTATGTCATCATCAGTGTGTGCACTGTACATGATCACTTTTAAATGGGGTCTTTTTTCTTTTAAAGTTTTTAAAATTTCAATTCCATTCATTCCAGGTAGAAAAAGATCTAAAAGGATTAATTTAATATCTAAATCAGGATTAGTATCCAGGAATTGAATGATTTCAGGCCCTGAGGTGAAAAAGTTCATCTGGATGTTACCTGAATCAATTTCTCTTCTGAATTTAATTTTAAAAACTGGGAATAAATCTGTTTCGTCATCAACTATAATTATTCTATTCATATAATCATTTTATATTAAATTTTCTGTTTTAAAACTATGTAAAAGAGTCGGGTTTTGGCACTTGTTTGATGCATTTTATTCTGGCCGCCCTGATCTGCTCTTTGGCCTTAAGACCTTCTAACCCTTCAGTTAGCTTTTTTTGGTCTAAGCTTTGTACTGCTTGAAAGCATTGCCTTAGATAATCGGCCTGTGGGTAGCTTTTGCTGAGTTTTCCTAAGTTATCGGCCTGACAGCATAAAAGAAAATCCTTCAGGATTTCCTCATCTCTAAAGCAATTTAGATTAGTAAATAGATCTACGATAGTTGAAGCGTTAAGCTCAAAGGCCTTGTGAGAAAAGAGATGGTATTCACAGACCTTTAAAGCGAGGTCTTTAATTTTGTTGGGAAATTTAAAGCGCTCACAAAAATTTTTAATTAGGGGAAGGCCATATTTTTCATGGGCGGTATGCCTAGGGAGGATATCTTTAGGAGTGATGCCTTTGCCAAAATCATGCATGAGGGAAGAAAATCTTACTTCTAATTTTTCACTAAGAAGCGTGGCGCTCTTTAAAACTAGCATGGTGTGTACCCATGCATCTCCCTCGGGGTGATATTTAGCAGTTTGGGGAACACCTTTTAAATTTTCCAGCTCAGGAAAAAGAACTTTTAGTGCGCCACAATCAGATAATATTTCAAAAAATCTTCCAGGCGTGGGGTAGGCCATGGCCCGTTCCATTTCCATGTAAACCCGTTCGGGGGTTAGGTCATTAAGCTCTCCAGATTGCACCATGTTTGTGATCAATTCCAAGGTATCTGGGTGAATGCTAAAGTCATCTAAAAGGGCACCAAATCGGGCAATTCGTAACACTCTTAAAGGATCTTCAACAAAATGTTCTGAGACATGTCTGAGAATTTTATTTTTTAAATCCTGTTGTCCGCCATAAGGATCGATGATTTCTCCATCCTTCATGGCCATAGCATTAATGGTGAGATCTCTTCTAAATAGATCTTCTTCTAGCGTGATATTTGGATTAAATTCAAAATTAAAACCATCATGGCCTGGACCGATTTTCTTTTCTTTACGGGCCAGAGCATGTTCTTCTTTTGTTTTAGGATCAATAAATACTGGAAAATCTTTACCAACTTGGCGAAAACCAATGTTTATCATTTCTTCAGGAGTGGAGCCAACGACCACAAAGTCCTTATCTTTGGCCTTTTCACCTCTTAGAATATCTCTGACGGCACCGCCTACTAAGTAAGACTTAATAGTTCCCCCTTTTTTTATAGAGTATCATCTTAAAGAAGGCCTTGGGAGGGTTTTTTTTGTATAATGTCTTAATATGGATAATAAAATTATTCTACTTTTTGATGGTATCTGCAATCTTTGTAATCGTTGGGTGCAATTTATTCTAAGACGAAACAAATCAAGAAGTATTATTTTTGCCAGTCTACAATCTTCTAGTGGTCAAAAATTACTCAAAGATCATCATTTGCCCCAGCAGGACTTTGACTCCCTCATTGTATTTTTTCAGGGAAAAGTTTACAAGAAATCTCAGGCAGTTTTTATTCTAGTTAAGCAATTAGATTTTCCCTGGTCTTTATTGGGTGTCTTTAAAATTATTCCTAAAATTTTAAGTGATAAGGTTTATGATTTGATTGCCCAGTCACGTTACAAGATATTTGGAAAAAAAGATGAGTGTATGGTTCCTGATGAAAGTCTGAAAGATAGATTTTTGCTATAAATAAATTATTGCTTTCTTTTTCGCTTATGCCTGACTCTTTCTCATGGGTACTGTTTAGAATTTCCTAATTCTTCCGAAAATAATTATATGAGTCTTCTTTTATACGAGCATGTGGCAGAAAATGGGCAAATTATCGATCCTTATTCATGGAGAATTAGACTGGCCCTCGCCCATATGAATATAGAAGTTAAAACTATCCCCATTTCACTTTTTAAGTTTAGAGAATTTTTTATAAAAGAAAATTTAACAAAACTTCCCATGGTGGTAGATGGAGATAGAAAAATTGCAACTTCCTGGGAAGTTGCAAACTATCTTGAACGAAATTTCCCAGAGGCCCCAACTCTCTTTGGTGGCGAGGTGGGGGCCCACTTGGCGAAATTTGTTCATTCATGGGTCGAAAAAAATCTTTTAAAACATTTATATGCTCTTATTGGTGATCGGATTTATGAACTCTTAGCTATTAATGATCGTCCTCTTTTTGAAGCCTTTCTAAGGAATGAATTTAATTTAAGACAAGATCTTCTAGGTTATCAAAAAGAGGAAAAACTACTTAAATTTAGGAAATCTCTAGACCCATTCAGGCTCGTCATGCTTGATCGTCCTTTTTTAAGTGGAGAATTGCCTGCTTATGGCGATTTTATTTTCTATGGGCCATTAAAATGGGCCGAGGAAATTTATCAAGGGCCATTAATTGAATCTGATGATCTCGTATATCTTTGGAAATCGAGGATGGATGAGCTTTTTTCTCATCTTGGGCCTGACAAAAAGGATATTTCTGCTTGATAATGCCGCCCTATGAAAAAAATAACAATCATCTCTTTGTCCCTGGTCGTACTTTTTTTACTTCTTCCTGGTATAGTTGATCGACTTAAAAATCCACTGGTACATGAATCTTTGCCTGAGTTAACTGCCGCAGGTTTAAAATTCCATAAAACACTTTTTGTGGCCGATCTTCATAATGATTTTCTTTTATGGAATAGGAATCTTTTAAAAAGTTATTCTTATGGACATACAGACCTTCCTCGTATGCGAAAGGGAAATGCTTCTCTTCAGGTGTTTAGTTCAGTGACGAAAACGCCTAGAGGGCTTAATTATCATTCCAATTCAGATAAATCAGATATGATCACTCTTCTTAGTATTATTCAAAGAAATCCTGTCGATACTTGGAATTCGCTTTTAGAGAGATCTCTTTATCATTCTTTGAAGCTTCACCGTTATGAAAAAGAATCACAGGGTGAGCTGCTTATTATAAAATCTAAAAAAGATTTAAAACAATTTCTCTTTAAGAAAAGAAAAGAAAAAAAGATAATTGGAGCACTTCTTTCTATTGAAGGGGCGCATGCTCTGGAAGGAAAACCGGAGAATGTAGATAAACTTTATCAGGCAGGATTTAGGATGTTTGGCCTGGCGCATTTTTTTGATAATGAAGTCGGTGGATCGGCCCATGGAGAAAATAAGGGAGGTCTTACTAAATTTGGAGAGGATCTCATTAAAGAGATGAATAAGAGACACATTATCATCGATCTGGCCCATTCTTCAGATCGTGTTATTGATGAAACGCTGACTTTATCACAAGCGCCAGTGGTAGTTTCCCATACCGGGGTAAAGGGGACCTGCAAAGGTCAAAGAAACTTAAGTGATCAGCAAATCAAAAGCATTACGAAGAAAGGTGGTCTTATTGGCATTGGCCTTTGGGGCGATGCTATTTGTGGAGAGTCCGTGGTTGATGTTGTGAAGGCAATTAAATATGTTATGAACTTGGTTGGAGTGGAACATGTTGCTTTAGGGTCTGATTTTGATGGTTCGGTTAAAACGGCAATTGATGTGACAGGATTACCCTATATTACTCAAGAGTTATTAAACCAAGGAATCTCAAAAGAAGATATTAAGAAAATTATGGGGGGGAATATTTTAAATTTCCTGTTAGCTAATTTGCCCGCCTCGTAGATGATCTGCCAAATCTTTGATAGATCTCATTTTTCCTAAGGTAGTCAAAATAACTGCAGGCCCTGTCAGGAAATGGGCCTTTTACTTTTTCATTGAAATCTATAAAAATCTCTTTTGGCGAGTAAATTGCACTTAGTCTTCTTCCCGCGCAGTATTTCTTAATTTTTTTCATTTTGTTAATTTGGGGCAGAGAGAGAGAGACAGCACATAATCTGTTTAAGGTGATTTCAGTGGATGTTTCTCCAGGGTAGCGAACACTATCTTTTAGTAAATCCTTAAACATCCGCTCTAACTTCCACTTAAAAACATTTCCTAGGGATTCTAGATTTATAAGAGAAGACCTCATGGCACCAGCAATATCATATCTTTTCGTCTCTAAGTTAAAACTAGTAAAGCGTTCGAGGTTTGTGATTTCATCCCCGATGGTTAGGAACAAGAGTTCTTCAAAAGTTTCAGGAAGACCTTCATTTTTAAGTCGATATTTGATTTCAATATTTACGATCTGTCTAAGCCTCTCCCCTAAATAATTATCTTTCATATCAGGTGCGATTAATTTTTGAATTTGATCTAATTTGATGGCCGCTTTCTTTTTAATTCTTAAAAATGGTTCATCCATTTGATCGATTGGATGGGATAAAATCGAAAGTGTCTTCTCAATTTTATCGAGGGTTTGATTAATGGTATAACCTGTATGGGCGGGAATATTATTCACTAATCTAATTGAAGTATCACTGAGGTAGATTTTTATCTTTTTAAGCAGCTCAATAGGGGAGGGCCGATCAAATCGAGAGGGCTTTTCCCCTTCAAGTAAAATGAGTTCTGGATCAGTCTCTTTTACAATAGAAAATCTGAAATCTACATATGTTTTTCCTTCTTCAAGGATCGTGCTTATTTTAGCTTTGATATGGCTCAAGCTGGGAGTGGGGAGTTTTAACTCATTGAAGATATAGTTTTTACAGGACTTAAATGGGGGGATATTGGGATTTCGATCACCCTCTGGAGAGAAAATGAAAAAGAGAGGGCCACAACGTGGGTTTTTTATAAAAGAATTTCCGTAGGGGGATTTTCTAAGTTCATCATCTTTTGGTTTTATTTTTTTAACTAAGGATCCAATCAATTGTAAAATAATATCTTCATGATTCTCTGGAGCAGAGTTAAATATTTCAGTTTCACTCTCTCGAATTAAAGCATTTATTTCCTCTACATCTTTTTGATAAACTGACCTAAGCTCAATAACTTCTTTTTTTAAGTTAGCAGTGGCGATACTTCCTGAAGGTGTTCCAGATATAACTCTGGACATCCAGTTATTGAAGTGAAAGATATTTTCCATGATGGAAAGGCCTTCCCATTTTTGAGAAAATATAGTGATGTCATTATCCACTGCGAGGGTGATTCTCTCTCCCGTTTCCTTGGCCGAGCAATAGGTACTAGAAACAGTTTCAAGAGCACACATGTAGGCATTAGTTAACGTTGTGGTCTTTAATTTCTTTAGGGTTCTGGCAAAGATATTTCCTTTTACCATATCTATTAAAAAATTAAGAATAGTTCCTACTCCCATAAGGCCGGCACCTGCAGCGGAGCCCCATACATTTTGAGATCCTGCCGCTTGAAGAACTTGTCCACCAAGTTCAAAAAACACACCAGGGTATTTATTCATGCACTTGGTATTTGATCTTATTGATGAGTTAAATGCATTAAGCATGTAATTGGTACGGTCCATTCGATCAATTCTATTGGCCCAAAGTCTTTCGTTAGAGTTTTGTCCAAAATAGAGTGAGTCCACTTTAAGTTGGGCCAACTCAATGGCCAGTTCCGCTCTGGCAACAGGATTAGTTTCGATTGCTATCATATCGCCAAGCTCTGTAATCTTGCTGCTTATGGTATCAATATTTTCAAAGCCCGGAGGGCTTTTTAGGCTTACTAATGAAGCATTTAATGCTTCAACGCTATTTGCCCAATCCTTGCACTCATCATCATTTCGAATTGCTTCAATCAAATTTCGAATGGAGTAAGCTTGCGATGTCGCCTCAATAGTTAAAGGCCCAATACTTTTACATCCACTTCTAAAAGCGCCAAAGAGTGCCTGTGCTAAATCAACTTCAGCAAAGGCAATATTGGGAATTAAAAGCATTACAATAAAAAGTTTATACATTGACCCTCCGCAACCAAGAGGAATCACATTAACAAAAGAAAATTGTAATTGCTACAAGCGGGAGTTTAGGAATTTTTTAGACTTCTTGTGGTGCAATTGATTTTAAAAAGGTGTTTTTCTAATTAATTCTTTGTCATAATCGCTTTTAGGGGAATCAGGTTTTGATTCTCCTTTGTTATCTTTTGGGTCATACTCACTAGGTCTAATTAAAACGGCGTTCATTATACTTTTAACGCCTTCGGGTGTATGGGGTCTTTTTAAATGACAATGTCCTAATTCATGCATTATTAGAAGGTCCTTTGCTTCTTGGCTTGCATCGTTCCAATAATTTTCATCAATAAGTATTTTGTTATTGTTCCTGCAACATACTCCAATGAATCCATTTATAGGCTCTGGATATTTACTAAAATCATCAAACGCAACGCTATAATTGCTCACTAAGGTATTTCCTAGACTGTAGATATTACTGTTTTTCAGTGGGGATGGAAGCTTAAGTTCACCATATATTCTTGCATAAACTCCTGTTGCATTAAACAAATCGGCCTTCATTTTAGTTTTCTCTTTTGTATCCGAATTTAAATATCCGCTTGATTTTTGAATATTCGTACAATCCATAAAGCCATCCTTTAATTCCCTACCACAGGCAGAAATAAGAATGGCGATAATTAAAAAGCTTAACCTCATAGAGAGCTAATTCGGTATAAAAATTTTTTTTTAAAGTAATTAAATAGATTATGTTTTTTTTATGGGTTATTTTATAAGGAATATAAGCTTTAAGGAGAAGAGATGAAAAAAGATAAATTATTGATGATCGCTGCAATAACAGGGCTC
>Ga0164313_10000849_pt1 | contig 25914 bp, 19 predicted proteins | sample GuaBasSedimGuay4_FD_113735 | JGI IMG/M metagenome (GOLD analysis project Ga0164313, IMG submission 113735) | Subseafloor sediment microbial communities from Guaymas Basin, Gulf of California, Mexico - Guay4, Core 4569-4, 0-3 cm | ecosystem: Environmental > Aquatic > Marine > Hydrothermal vents... | reverse complement strand
CAGATGTCATTGATGCTTCGGGATGTGGGGGAACAGGAAGCATCACTCGTACCTGGACGGCAACAGATGATTGTGGGAATGCAAGTTTCTGTGTTCAAACGATCACTATAGCTGACACTCAACCTCCTGTGATCACCTGTCCTGCAGATGTAACTATAAGTTGTACAGATAGCTCCGACCCAAATAGCACCGGCTTGGCAACTGCTACAGAAAATTGTTCAAGTGCCTCAATTTCTATTAGTGATATCACTACTCCAGGAGGATGTGCCGGAGAGAGTACCATCACCCGAACCTGGACAGCCAGGGATGATTGTGGTAATACGAGTTCTTGTGAGCAAACAATTACTATCGAAGACACAGTAGATCCAGTGATTGACTTTTGTCCGGCTGATATAACTATAGAATGTACAGATGATAGCACTCCGGCAGGCACTGGTACGGCCACAGCAACGGATAATTGTTCGAGTGTAAATATATCTCATAGCGATGTTTCTTCAGGTAGTTGCCCTAATATCATTACACGCACCTGGACAGCCACGGATGACTGTGGTAATGAGAGCACTTGTGAGCAAATCATTACAATTGTAGATAATACAGGTCCGGTAATAAGTTGCCCGGCTGATATTGAGATAAATTGTGACGCTAGTACAGATCCATTAAATACAGGTGAAGCTACAGCTACTGATGATTGCTCCGGTGTTGTCCCGGATGTAAATATCACACATAGCGATGTAGTTGCAGCAGGAACATGTATTCATGAAGAAACTATTACCCGTACCTGGTCGGCCACCGATGATTGTGGTAACGTGAGTACATGTGATCAAATTATAACCGTCGTGGACAATACGGCACCAAGTATTACCTGTCCGGATGATATCACCGTAAGTTGTGGTGCGGGAACAGATCCCTCACTCACTGGTACACCAACAAATGTAGATGATAACTGTACAGCCAGTGCCAGTGTTGTGGTCGACTTTAGTGATAATGTGATTGATGGCACTGATTGTAGCGGGCTTATTGAACGGACCTGGATAGCTACAGATGAGTGTGGTAATTCAACGAGTTGTACTCAACAGATTCATATTGAAGATACCACGCCTCCGGTGATTATATGTCCGGCTGAAACAGATGTTATATGTGGATCATCAATTGATCCGGCTGATACAGGAACCCCTACAGCAACTGACAATTGCACATTAGATGGTGATATTATTTTTAACCATACAGATAATAATGACGATGCAGATTTAGGTAACTGTACGGGTTATATTATAAGGACATGGACTGCAGAAGACCAGTGTGGAATTACATCAAATTGTGATCAGAGAATCAACATACTGCCGACGACCAGTGGACGAATAGCTGCCTCGTCTGGTGAAGAAGAGGAAACAAAGGATTCCGGCAGCTCTATTCTTACAAATGGAAGTGAGTTTCAGTATTTTATTAATGATAAAAATGCTATACGGATTGATATGATCAATAATGCCAATCCATTTAATATTGGCCCGGTTCTCTATCATAAGGATATGGAATTATTGCAAACTCGTGCCACCTACAGTTTCAGAGCTGATATTTCCTACAGAAGGTATTTTATGGATAAGAGAATTCGTCCATTTGCAGGAGCCGGTTTGATTTTGTATAAGAATATAAGGCCGGGAGCATATAGCAATGATTATCTCAATGGACAAATTGTGACCTATCCGCCTAATGGTGATGGGTATGATTATTGGATTGGATATGTTTCAGGTGGTGCCCTGATAAAAATCAATAAGTTTTTGTATTACGAACTTAGCCTGAGAATGAATAGAGATTTTTCCGATAGTAATTACGGCGGAGATTTATTGAAGCTCAGGCCATCACTTAGCTCGAGATTCTTGTTTATGATTAATACCGGTAGCTATAAGTAAGGGGCTCTATATGATTTAGTGTTGTATTAGAAATTTACTGAAATTTATTTGCTTTCTTTGCAGCAAACATAAATAACGGGATATGTTTCTGCGGGCCATCAACACGATTAAAGTATTTAGTATACTTGCATTTTTATTCATGATCTTATGGGTTTATGCTTATCTTCATGAGCAGGTAAGATTTTTTATGCCAGGAAACCCTGATCATTTTATAATGCTGTCAAAGAATTCTTTTTTTTATATCCAGCTAATTTCTTTTGCTGTTATAAATCTATTTTTGTACTGGTATTCATATTTCTTAAAAACCGGATTTGGGGACCGCAATGCATCAGACAGAATGGATAGAAAGGCCCTTAGGTCTGTTTATATTACCTGGTTTGGCGGATTTCATTTTGCTGTGAATCTGCAGCTACTGGGAATACTGTATTTTTCCGGATTTCAAAATATAAACAATCATGCAGAACCATATCAATACAGTTTTTTTTTAGTAACCGGAGGCATTATTACTATTATTTGCCTTGTGGGAATATTGATCACCTTTATCCGAAGGTCATAGCTGGTCATACGGCCAGTTTGTGGAGCTTTGTAGCTATCCTAAACGAACATTTTAATTAGGCTATAATATATAATTGACATTCAATTGTTTATAGCCATTAAGCTATATTTTGGTTGAAATTATAGTTTTTAAATCACTTTGCAATGACGCTTATGCTTATGATATTCGCCATTGGTTTGAAATAGAGGGGAGTTAAAATCACAAGTTTAAATGGCTGATAAGAATATCGTATATAATGAAGATAACATAAAATCACTTGATTGGAAGGAGCACATCAGGTTGCGACCTGGTATGTATATTGGAAAGTTAGGGGATGGCTCTGCTCCGGATGATGGAATCTATGTATTGGTGAAGGAAGTGATTGATAATTGCATCGATGAGTATGTAATGGGTTTTGGGAAAGTGATAGAGTTGAAAGTATCAGAGCATCGTGTTGAGATACGTGATTATGGCCGGGGAATACCCTTAGGGAAAGTTATTGAATGTGTATCTAAAATCAATACAGGAGGGAAATACGATACGAAAGCATTTCAAAAGTCAGTAGGCTTAAATGGTGTTGGAACAAAGGCTGTAAATGCACTATCTGATTATTTCAAGGTACAGTCATACAGAGACGACAGGACTAAAATAGCAGAGTTTAAGAAGGGTATTCTTCTTAAGGATGAAAAGCTGAAGGATTCTTCAGGTAGGAATGGCACATTGGTTACATTTGAACCTGACAGAGAAATGTTTAAAAACTTTCATTTCATACCGGAATATCTGGAGAATATGATATGGAATTATGTGTATCTCAATACCGGCCTGACAATCAATTTTAATGGCAAAAAGTTTAGATCTGAAAACGGATTGCTCGATCTGCTTGCGAGGAAAACTGATGAGACAGCTTTAAGGTATCCTATAATCCATTTAAAAGGAGAGGATATTGAGCTTGCCCTCTCACATAACAATCATTATGGAGAGGAGTATAATTCTTTTGTCAATGGTCAATTTACGACTCAGGGCGGAACTCATTTAAGTGCTTTCAGAGAAGCGTTTGTTAAAACGGTTCGAGATTTCTATGGTAAAAATTTTGATGCATCTGATATTCGTTCTAGTATCATCGCTGCTATTTCCATCAGGATTATGGAACCGGTATTCGAATCTCAAACAAAAACAAAACTGGGCTCTTTGAATATTGCTCCTGAAGGACCGACCATGCGTTCTTTTATTGGAGATTTTATTAGGCATGAGCTTGATAATTATTTTCACAAACACCCTGAAACGGCTGATGCCTTGTTAAAGCGCATAATGCAATCAGAACGTGAGCGCAAGGACATTGCTGGTATAAAAAAGCTGGCAAATGAAAGGGCAAAAAAGGCCAATTTACATAATAAAAAGTTACGGGATTGCCGGCTTCACTTCAATGATAAAAAGGGTGATCGTTCCAGAGAATCGGTGTTATTTATTACAGAAGGAGACTCTGCAAGCGGATCTATCACAAAATCCAGAGACGTACAGACACAGGCAGTTTTTAGCCTAAGAGGCAAACCGCTCAATTGTTTCGGACTAACGAAAAAGGTTGTTTACGAAAATGAAGAGTTTAACTTACTCCAACATGCGCTTAATATTGAAGATGGTATTGAAGGACTCAGGTATAATAAAATAGTAGTTGCTACAGATGCTGATGTAGATGGTATGCATATTAGACTTCTGCTGTTAACATTTTTTCTGCAGTTTTTCCCTGATTTGGTGCGCAATGGGCATGTTTTTGTACTCGAAACGCCATTATTTCGTGTCAGGAATAAAAAAGAAACTCACTATTGTTATAATGAGCGGGAAAAGCAAGAAGCTATTAATAAACTCTCTGGTAAGCCGGAGATAACACGGTTTAAAGGATTAGGAGAAATTTCCCCGGATGAGTTTGGCAATTTTATTGGGGAAGATATCAGACTTGATCCGGTTATTCTGACAAAAGAAATTTCTCTGAAAGAACTACTTGGATTTTTTATGGGCAAAAACACTATGAAAAGACAAGAATTCATAATTGATAACTTGAGAGTGGAAAAAGATTTGGTTGAAGAGGTTGAAAAAAATGTTGAGGAGGTTCCCGCCTCAGGAAAGGTGATTGTTTGATATGGATGAGGATAAACAAAACGGACAAAATAGTGCCGATGGTGATAGCCCAATTCAGAAGGCTATACATGTATCAGGCCTTTATGAGCATTGGTTTTTGGACTATGCATCTTATGTAATTTTGGAGCGTGCTGTTCCTGCTATTGAAGATGGATTGAAGCCCGTTCAAAGGAGGATTATGCATGCTATCAAGGTGATGGATGATGGCCGGTTTAATAAAGTGGCCAACGTAATAGGGAATACAATGCAATATCATCCGCACGGAGATGCCTCAATTGGAGATGCAATCATTCAGCTTGGTCAGAAAGATTTGTTATTTGACCTTCAGGGTAACTGGGGGGATATAAGGACGGGTGACAGAGCAGCTGCTCCAAGGTATATTGAGGTAAGGCTTTCAAAATTTGCTTTAGAAATAGCTTATAATTCGCAAATCACCGAATGGCAATTGTCCTACGATAGCAGAAAAGAAGAACCTGTTACGCTTCCGGTGAAGTTCCCATTGTTGCTGGCACAGGGTGTGGAGGGTATTGCTGTTGGTCTTTCCACTAAAATACTTCCTCATAATTTCATTGAGCTATTGGAAGCGTCCATTGCTATACTGAAGGGAAAGAAACCAAAAATGTTACCTGATTTTCCTACAGGTGGATTAGCGGATTTTTCTGATTATAATGAGGGGAAACGTGGCGGTAAAGTGCATGCGCGGGCACGAATTGAGGAGCTGGATAAAAAGTCATTGGTTATACGTGACATTCCGTTTGGAATCACGACGGTAGGTTTAATAGAGTCTGTTATAAGGGCCAGTGATAAAGGAAAAATTAAAATAAAAAAGGTTGTAGACAATACGGCCAAAGATGTGGAAATACTGGTTTATCTGGCTCCCGGGCAGAGCCCGGATGTAACCATTGATGCACTTTATGCATTTACAGATTGTGAAGTTTCAATATCTCCAAATGCTTGCGTAATCGTAGATGATAAGCCAGTTTTTCTGGGAGTGAATGATATTCTTAAAATCAATACCAACCGGACTGTTAATCTACTGAAGAGAGAGCTGGAGATCAGGCATGGGGAGTTGCTTGAAAAAATTCTGTTTTCTTCATTAGAAAAAATATTTATCGAAAACCGTATTTACAGGGATATCGAGGAATGTGAAACATGGGAATCTGTAATTGAGACCATTGATAGGGGCCTCACACCATATAAAAGTCAGTTTTACCGGGACATAACACGGGATGATATCGTAAGGTTGACGGAGATAAAAATAAAGCGAATTTCAAAATTCGATACACTTAAAGCTGATGAGCAGCTAAAGAACTTGCATGACGAATTGGCCCAGACAGAGCACCATCTGGCAAATCTTGTTGAATATGCCATCAATTATTTCAAACATCTTCTTGAAAAATATGGTAAAGGCAAAGAACGTAAGACGGAGATCAGGGCATTTGACACAATAAAGGCTGCTGTCGTAGCAGCTAATAATGTAAAGTTGTACATAAACAGAGAAGAGGGATTCATAGGTTACGGAATGAAGAAGGAGGAATACCTTTGTGATTGTTCAGATATTGATGATGTTATTGTTTTTCGCCAGGATGGCAAAATGATGGTTACCCGAATTGCTGAAAAGGTATTTGTAGGCAAGCACATATTATATGCATGTATCTTTAAGAAAAGCGACGAACGCATGGTTTATAATTTGGTTTATCTCGATGCTAAGAAAGGGCGTTCTATGGTTAAACGTTTTCAGGTATTAGGAGTTACACGTGATAAGGAGTACGATCTTACAAAGGGAGCCAAAGGATCAAAAGTGCAATACTTTACTTCAAATCCCAACGGCGAAGCAGAAACTGTTACTGTTTATTTATCAGCTCGTTCTCACGCAAGAAATAAGGTAATTGATTTTGATTTTGCAGATATAGAGATTAAGGGCAGGGGAGCAGGTGGAAATATTATCACAAAACATCCCGTGAGAAAGATTCAGCTTAAGACGGAGGGAAAATCAACACTGGGGGGAGTTGATATTTATTATGACTCATCAATTGGTCGTCTCAACAGGGATTCCAGAGGAAGATATTTGGGCAATTTCAAATCCGATGATCTGATTCTCGTTATAACAAAAGATGGCGAATATGAATTGACAAATTTTGAATTGATCAACCGATATGAAACCGAAGGCATGATGTTGCTTGAAAAATTTGACCCTGAGAAAATTGTAACAGCCATTTACAAAGAAGGTAAAAGTAAGCTTTCCTATGTGAAAAGGTTTCATATTGAAACAAGCACCAACGATAAAAAATTTCTTTTTATAAGTGATTCGAAAAACTCACAATTACAATTTGTTTCAGTCGGCAATAAACTCAGGATTAAAGCGGATATTAAGAAAAAGCGTCTAAAAGAAATCATTGAATTTGATCTGGTGGGATTGATTGATGTTAAGGGTTGGAAAGCGATAGGCAATAAGCTGTCTGCCTATCCTGTGGTAAAAATTATGGATATATCGGAAAAACAGGAAGATAAAGCTGATAAATCTGGTGAAGGCATTGATTTAGGTGATAAGGTAGAGGCAAAGGAAGTAAAAGAACAAAAACCGGCGTCTAAAAAGAATAGTGGAGTAACTACAGGTAAAACGGTAAAATTGCCAAGGAAAAAAATCGATTCACAAAAAAAGGAAGAAATGCCCGCTTCTACAAAAACCGTGGAAAAGAAGAGCAAAAAGCCTGCAGATGATAAACGGGAGGCCACACCACCACAGGATGATGCATATCATACCGGAGATACGATTGAACTAGATTTGAATAAAGATAAAAAGGATTCCGACCAACTGGATTTATTTGATTAGTTCATTATAGTATTTACACATTATAGCATTAAATCATTGCCCCATTTAAAAGATTTTATCTAATTTTGAATTAGTTCAACTGAAAAAGGTGTGCAAAGAGTTTTTATTTTAATCATTATTTCAATCGCTATCACGTCCTGTGTGAAAAAGTTTGGTAAGGACGAAATGCGTTCTTTTGATTCGGATGAGAGAGAGTCCCAGGAGTTGAGGGCCTCATATTTGCAATCAGAGATCCGTAAACATCCCAATGTGGTTGGCAATTATGTAGTGTTGGCTGATATTAAAATGAATGAAGGGAAGCTTGTAGAGGCCGGGAACTTATTAAAATCTGTTTATGCTAAAGCGCCTGAAAACCCCAGAGTAGTTTCCGGGTTGGCAGCATGTTATATTGCTGATGGAGAATATGCTGAGGCTTTGGCTTTGATGCGTCTGGCTGGTGCACGTGGTGTTCAATCTTTGGGTATTTATAAAAATATGGCAAAAGCGTGTTATCTGACCGGTAAATTTGAACAGAGTCTTTTTTATTTGAACAGGGCATTACAAATAGACAGAAATGATTGGGAGTTATTTTTGTTAAAAGCAGAAATTGCACGTGCAGACCATGATGCTGAAGATGTTTTCAAATATTATGAAATGGCTTATGAACTGAATCCTTCCGATACTATATACAATAAGTTGTTTGACCTGGCAATGGACCAGGAGGACATGAGGCGCAGTAGTAAATATATCAGCAAACAGTTTATCAGGCATCCTGGCAGTCCGGATTTGCTATTTCGGGCTGGTAAATACTATAGGATACAGGGGGAGGTAGATACTTCCTACTATCTGTATCATAAATTGACAGATATGGAACCGGACAACATACGGGGCTACAATGAATTGGCCAATGGTTTTTACGAACAGGCAAAATATGATTCAGCAGTATTCTATGCAGATCGTGCTATAGAAATTGATTCTACATTTATTGACTCACATTTGGTAAGGGCCCGTACATTGGAAAAGCAATATCACTATGCAGCAGCGCGTCTGGAATATGCGACCATTCTGAAAATGGATTCCACTTTCACAATTGCAGGTGATGAATTAGAAAAACTAAATAGAAAAGTTGCATATTTGCAGAGTTTAAAAAGATACAAGGCAAGTAAGGAGGAGATGAAGATGATTAAGCCCCTGAAAACCAAGTCGTTGAATTGATTTGTAATTAAAAATGAGTGAACAGAAGATAAAGATTACTTTGCCGGATGGTTCGATAAAAGAATACCCGAAAGGAACCTCCGGGATGGATATAGCCATGAGTATAAGTGAAGGGCTTGCCAGGAATGTATTGGCAGCGAAAGTTAATGGCGTTGTCGGAGATGCTACTTTGCCTATTGAAGGGGATTCTGAAGTGCAATTACTAACATGGAATGACCGTGAAGGAAAGGATGTTTTTTGGCATTCGTCGGCTCATTTAATGGCCGAAGCTCTGGAAGAGTTGTATCCGGGTATCAAATTTGGTATAGGCCCCACAGTGGAGACAGGTTTTTATTATGATGTGGATTTTGGCGATCATAATTTCAGTGCCGATGACATTCCAAAAGTGGAAGCGAGGATGAAGCAACTTGTCAAAATGAAAAATCATTTTGACCGTACCGTGGTTCCTAAAGAAGAAGCCCTCAATTATTTCAGGGAGAAGGGCGATGAATATAAGGTGGAGCTTCTGAACGATCTGGAGGATGGCACTATTACCTTTTATAAGGTAGGTGATTTTACAGATCTTTGTCGGGGACCACATATTCCTAATACAGGTTTGATAAAGGCATTGAAGCTTACCAGCGTGGCCGGTGCCTATTGGCGGGGTGACGAAACGAGAAAACAGCTCACAAGGCTCTATGGTGTCTCATTTCCAAAGAATAAAGAACTTAATGAATACCTGGAAATGCTGGAAGAAGCTGCTAAGCGCGATCACCGCAAACTAGGTAAGGAACTGGATCTGTTTACATTTTCATCAATGGTAGGCCAGGGGTTGCCGCTGTGGTTACCAAAAGGTGCTATTTTACGTGAAAAACTAGAAGAATTTTTAAAAAAAGCCCAAACCAAGGCTGGATATTTACCTGTGGTAACACCTCATATTGGGCTTAAAAACCTCTATGTAACTTCAGGACACTATGAGAAATATGGCGCCGACTCTTTTCAGCCCATACATACACCGAGTGAAAGCGAGGAATTTTTATTGAAACCGATGAATTGCCCACATCATTGCGAGATCTACAAGTCCAGGCCTCACTCGTATCGAGATTTGCCCTTACGGCTCGCGGAATTCGGAACTGTATACAGGTATGAACAAAGCGGCGAATTGCATGGTTTGACGCGAGTGCGTGGTTTTACTCAGGATGATGCTCATATATTTTGCAGGCCTGATCAGGTAAAAGAGGAATTTATTAAAGTTATAGACCTGGTGCTTTATGTATTCGGAGCTCTGGGCTTTAAGGATTTCACTACACAAATATCTCTACGAGACCCCGAGAACAAAGAGAAGTACATTGGCGACGATGAGGCGTGGAAGAAGGCGGAAAAAGCTATTATTGAGGCGACGAATGAAAAAGGATTGAATACGACAACCATATTGGGTGAAGCAGCATTTTATGGGCCAAAACTTGATTTTATGGTTAAGGACGCACTAAACAGGAGTTGGCAGCTTGGAACTATTCAGGTAGACTATAATTTGCCAAAGAGGTTTGAATTGGAATATGTGGGTGCTGACAACAATAAGCATCAACCGGTGATGATTCACCGGGCCCCATTTGGATCGTTAGAGCGCTTTGTGGCCGTTTTGATTGAGCACACGGCTGGAAGGTTCCCGATGTGGCTGGCGCCTGATCAGTTTGCTGTATTGCCGGTTTCTGAAAAATACCTGGATTATGCTCATAAAGTAGAACGTATTTTGATTGATAACAATTTTACGGGCTATATTGATGACCGTGATGAAAAGGTAGGTCGTAAAATCAGGGATGCAGAATTGAAGAAAATACCTTATATGTTAGTGGTGGGTGAAAAGGAAGCTACCGCACAGGAGGCTTCAGTTCGCAAGCACGGCGTACATGATTTGCAAACTTTTAGCATTGAAAACCTTATAAAATGGCTTAATAATGAGTATCAGGAAAGCCTGGCGGGTGAATTTAGGGGATAAACTGAAGAATTCATTCTATTTTTTTCGTTATCAGAAAAAATGTTCAGATATTTGCAGCTCGAATTTTTAATAATAGAAAAGGAGGTTTAAAATTAGTAAACAAAGATTTAGTAAGTCACGCGGAAGAGGATTCAGAAGACGCTATTTTACAAGGGTAGAAGAACCATTCCGTGTCAACAGAAGAATTACTTCGCCAAATGTTCGTGTGGTAGGTGAGAATGTTAATGTTGATATTTATCCGATCGATGTAGCTCTTAAAATGGCAGATGCTCAGGGATTGGATTTGGTGGAAATATCTCCAAAAGCCGATCCACCTGTTTGTAAAATAATCGATTATTCGAAATTTAAGTACGAGCAGAAAAAAAAGCAAAAGGAGATGAAAGCCAAGGCTCATAAAACGGTTATGAAAGAGATTCGTTTTGGGCCAAATACAGATGACCATGATTTTAATTTTAAATTGAAACATGCGATTAACTTTCTTAAAGACGGTGCTAAAGTAAAGGCATATGTTCATTTCTATGGAAGAACTATTGTTTTTAAAGAACGAGGAGAAATATTATTATTAAAATTTGCGCAGCAATTGGAAGAATATGGAAAAGTAGACCAGTTGCCCAAACTGGAAGGAAAGCGAATGATCGTTATCCTTTCACCAAAGACACAGAAAAAATAATTTGAATAAATAGATAAATAAAATGCCCAAAGTAAAGACAAAATCTGGAGCTAAGAAAAGGTTTAAATTGACAGGAACAGGCAAAATTAAGCGTAAACATGCTTTTAAAAGTCATATTTTGACAAAAAAGGAAACCAAGCAAAAGAGAAATCTCACACATGACGCCATATTGGATAAAGCTGATAAGAAGCGTGTGAAGAAAATGTTGAACATCTAAATAAGGTTTAGTATTAACCCGGTGTAAGGTATTAAGTCTTTTTGGAGCGCCTTATATCAAAACAAACAAAAAAAATGCCAAGATCAGTTAACGCACCTGCATCAAGAGCCAGGAGAAAAAAGCTCATGAAATCTGCCAAAGGTTATTGGGGCAGAAGGAAAAATGTATGGACCGTGTCAAAAAATGCGGTTGAAAAAGGATGGGCCTATGCATATAGGGACAGAAAGAACAAAAAACGGGAATTCAGGAAATTGTGGATCCAGCGAATTAATGCTGGTGCACGTGAGCATGGGTTGTCTTATTCAGTTTTTATGAACAAAATGAAAGAAGCCAACATAAATCTAAACAGAAAAGTACTGGCTGACCTCGCAATGAACCACCCGGATGCCTTTGAAGCTTTGGTGAAAAAGGTTAAATAATCCGGTTAGTTTAAATGAATTATTACAAAACCCAGCTCTCGGCTGGGTTTTTTTGTAAATGACCTGTAATGTTTGATGTTTTGGTTAGGTCATATTAATTTTTTCTCATTATCTCAGTATTCCCTTTCTGGAGCATAATTGTGTGTCAGACATCTTATCTGTATAAATCAGTAAACAACTTACATTCTTGACACACGTAAGGAAATGTGTATTTTCAGTCTGATAATTGTAAAATAGTAAATTACCTTAGCAACTGACATTGATTTAGTATGTAGGAGTTTTACGGATAAACTTTTACATACAGGTTAAATTTTTTCATAGGTTGTGGTTTAATGTTATCAAAGGGTCGCTGTAGCGGCCCTTTGGTGCTTTTAGGCCTTTTTTTAGTCAGATTTCAGTGCGGGTGAGATAAAAAAAATTTAAAATGATCGTTTATTGGGTTCACATTTCACGTTCACTCTAAATTTGTAGCGAGAACGAGAATTGAACTCGTGACCTCCGGGTTATGAATCCGACGCTCTAACCAACTGAGCTACCTCGCTGTTTTTTGGATTGCAAACATACAAATTTCCTTATTCTTACCAATGCTATACAAAAGAATTTTGTTGATTAAATAATTAATCATATATTAAATCATATTTAATCACTAATTATATGGCTAAGTCAAAATTTATTTATGAATTCGAAATAAATGCCTCAAAGAAGATGCTTTATCCGTATTTTGCTTCTGCTAGCGGTTTATCTCAGTGGTTTGCTGATGATGTGACCATTGATGAGGATCATAATTTTAATTTTATATATGAGGGCCAGGATCATAAAGCGAAGATGGCCAGTCACAGGACTAATAATTATGTAAAATTCATATATGATAATGAAAGCGGAGAGGAGGGGGACAAAAGTTATGTTGAATTTAAGCTGGAATTGAATGAAATGACCCAAACAACTTTTATCCGGGTCACCGATTTTTCAGATTTTGACGACAAAGAAGAGCAGGGAGAATTATGGGAGAGTTTGCTTCATGTTTTAAAGGAAATAGTGGGCGGATGATATAAAATCTTATTAAAACTGCAATATTTGCTACCTGATTCCGGTTTTGAAGTATGGGGTTTGAAAGATGAAAAAAATTGATAAACTGATCCTGGGCAGTTTTCTTGGGCCTTTTATTCTAACATTTCTTGTAGTGATCTTTATTCTGCTCATGCAGTTTATGCTTCGCTATTTTAATGAAATTGTGGGTAAAGACCTGGGGTATGATGTCATAGCACAGTTGATTTTTTATTTTAGTATTTTTATGACGCCAAATGCCTTCCCATTGGCTGTTCTTTTATCTTCACTTATGACATTTGGAAATCTGGGGGAGCATTTTGAGCTGACAGCCATAAAAAGTGCCGGCATATCATTGGTGAGGGCCCTCGTTCCTATTTTTGTATTCACTGTTATATTGGCCTTCACCGCCTATTACTCAAATAATTATATAGTTCCAAAGGCTGCTTTAAAAGCATTTAGTTTGCTATATGATGTAAAGCAGAAAAAACCATCTATGGAAATCAAAGAGGGAGCATTTTACAGTGGTATTGATGGGTATAGTTTTAAGATCAACAAAAAGTTTCCTGATGGAGAGACATTGAAAGATATTATTATTTATGATCATACCAAAGGTCAGGGAAACAGAGATGTGATCCTCGCTGATTCCGGACGTATGTATAATATTATGAATGACAGATACCTTGTACTTGAATTGTTTGATGGATATAGTTATTCCGAACAAGTATCTAAGAAATCACGCATGACAGCATTTCTTAAAAGGCCTCCGGAGCCATTTATTCGAACAAGTTTTAGTAAGAGCAAAATTGTTTTTAGCCTTGCCTCTTTTGATTTGCAGAGGACCAAAGAAGATCTTTTTGCGGGCAACAGGTTGATGAAGAGTGCGCAGGAATTGAGAATTGATGTCGATTCTTTGGAGGACAAACAAAGAAATATGATTGAGGAAATTCAGGACAATAGTATTCGGTTTTTTTCATATCACCTTGAAGATATGGTAAAAAAAATGAATGATCGTGCGGCAGAAAGAGCGGCGCTTTTTCAGAAGGAAAAGGAGATAGAAGATAAGCACGATTCTATAGCAAATTCAGGGAAAACAGTTGTTCCTAAAGATGGTATTATCGATGCAGCTTCTGCATCTTTGGCATTTACAGATTCTCTTGTAAAAACTGATATGGTACCTGAATTGAGTAAAAAAGAGGCAATGGATAAAATAGTTGTTGTAGATACAGCAGTTACAAAAGATATTACAGTTGCAACAGAAACAACGGCAAGTGATTCCAGGAAAAAGAAAAAACGTATTGATTTTGGTAATAAGAAATATCCGTATAAAAAACTTTTAAATGTAAATATAGACTCAATAAAGGCCCAAAAATCCGCAAAACAGAAATCGGACAAAAAAACGACACGGAAAGAGCCTTCATCAATGACTATTGGATTACAATCAGCCATTTCAATAAGTGATACTTTGGGTTTTGAAGGTCGCATCAGTATTATTGATAGTTTATTTGCTACCAAGAGATATAAACGTATGGCAATTACCAAAGCACTAAGCCAGACCAGGCATGTCAACAACCATATGTCCATACAAACGAATTCATTGGCAAGGATTGAGGTAGAAACAAATAAATTTAGAGTTGAGTTTTACAAAAAATTATCGATGTCTTTCACCATTCTGATAATGTTTTTTATAGGGGCACCACTGGGGGCCATTATAAAGAGGGGAGGTCTCGGGATGCCTGTGTTGATATCCATTGCTTTCTTCATTTTGTTTTATGTGTTATCTATGATATCGGAAAAATGGGCCAGACAAGGAGTTATGGATTCGTTTTTAGCAGCCTGGATGGCTAATATTATATTGTTTCCGATAGGCATGATATTTATGTATCAGGCCAAAAATGATGCGCGTATTCTGGAAGCGGATTATTATGTTATCATGATTGAAAAAATAAAATTGAAGTTTTCAAAACCCATCAAAACAACTGCAAAATAGTTGGTAGATGAAAAATATATTTGTACTTTTGCGAGATTTTAAAATTATTTTACACTATAAATATTATTGGCTAACATGTATTTGAAAAAAGAAATTAAGCAGGATCTTTTTGAAAAGCATGGTTGGTTGAAAACAAAAAGTGACACCGGTTCACCTGAATCGCAAATTGCGCTTTTTACTTTCAGGATCAACCATCTTACAAATCACCTGAAAGAAAACAAGAAAGATTATTCCTCCCGGCGGGGCCTTTTAAAGCTGGTAGGAAAAAGAAGAATGCTACTCGATTACCTGTATAGCAAAGAAATTGAAAGATACAGGGCAATTATCAAAGAATTGAAAATAAGAAAATAAGTAAAAGTATGAGAGTGGTTTGCAAAGATCACTCTCTCATATTTTTTTATTTTACACTCCTTATTGATTTTAAGAACTATATACCAATTATTTTAGATTACAAATATGTCAAGAAACATAATAAGTAAGTCCATAAAACTGGAAGATGGACGTGAAATTACTATTGAAACAGGGAAATTGGCCACTCAGGCTGACGGATCTGTTGTGGTTAAAATGGGCAACACCATGTTGCTCGCAACTGTTGTATCCAACAAAAAAGCTACTGAAGGCAGGGATTTTCTCCCCTTGTCAGTAGATTATCAAGAAAAATTTGCATCTGCAGGAAAATTTCCCGGTGGTTTCTTTAAACGAGAAGGGCGCCTTTCTGAACATGAAATATTGGTTAGCCGGCTGGTAGACCGTGCTTTGAGGCCGCTTTTCCCTGAAAAATACTATAAAGAAACTCAGGTTAATATTTTTCTGATATCTGCAGACAACGATATGCTTCCTGATGCATTGGCTGCACTGGCAGCTTCTTCAGCCCTTGCAGTGTCTGATATACCCTTCGGAGGACCTATTTCTGAAGTCCGTGTTGTGATAAAGGATGGGGAATTTATAGTCAATCCTTCACAGGAACAAATTGATGATGCCAGGGTCGCTTTGATAGTGGCTGCAACTATCGATAACATAATGATGGTTGAGGGTGAGTTGGACGAAGCTTCAGAAGATGATGTACTTGAAGCTATTAAAATAGCTCATGAAGCCATTAAAAAGCAATGTAAATTGCAATTGGAATTGACTGAAGCAGTAGGAACTCTTGAGAAGAGAGAGCACATTCTTGAACCTATCGATGAGGATCTTGCAAAAGAACTTCACGATAAGTATTTTGATCGCTATTTTGAGGTAGCAAAAAAGGGTATTAATTCCAAAAAGGAGCGCAAAGAAGCTTTTGATGTGATAGAGGAGGAATATATCGATGCATTACCTGAAGATCACGAGATAGATTTGACATTCGTACATACTGTATTTCATGATATAGAAAAAGAAGCAGCCAGGAAGCTTGTTTTAAAGGAACGTGTAAGGCTCGACGGTCGTAAACTCGATGAAGTGCGCCCGATATGGTCGGAAGTGGACTACTTGCCGGCAGCTCATGGTTCAGCTGTTTTTACGCGTGGAGAAACTCAATCACTTACCTCGGTAACTTTGGGTACAAAGCTCGATGAGCAGACAATTGATCAGGCGATGATGAAGGGTTCAAGAAAATTCCTTCTGCATTATAATTTTCCCGGTTTTTCGACGGGAGAAGTCAGGCCTAACAGAGGACCGGGAAGGCGCGAGATCGGACATGGAAATCTTGCTATGCGCGCATTGAAGATAGTGATACCTAAAGACGAAGAAAATCCCTACACCATTCGTGTAGTATCTGATATTCTTGAATCTAACGGTTCTTCATCAATGGCGACGGTTTGTGCTGGTACATTGGCATTGATGGATGCGGGCATAAAGATAAAGGCGCCGGTTTCAGGCATTGCGATGGGAATGATCATGGATCCGGAAACAAGGGAATATGCCATATTATCTGATATTTTAGGTGATGAAGATCACCTTGGCGATATGGACTTTAAAGTGACAGGTACTGAGAAAGGTATTACAGCTTGTCAGATGGATATAAAAGTAGATGGATTACCCTATGAAGTACTTAAAGAAGCGCTTAGCCAGGCAAAAGCAGGTCGGCTTCATATATTGGGTGAAATGAATAAAACAATGAGTGCTCCCCGGGATAATTACAAACCCAATGCACCGAGGATTGTATCCTTTAAAATTGATAAAGAGTTTATCGGCGCTGTCATCGGTCCTGGTGGTAAGGTGATTCAGGAAATTCAACGTGAGACCGGCACAACTGTAGTGATTGAAGAAATTAATGATGAAGGCGTAATCCACATTTATGCTTCTGATGAGGAGTCACTGAATAAAGCAGACAAGTGGATAAAAGAGATCGTTGCTATTCCCGAAGTTGGAAAAGTTTATGATGGCACAGTAAAGAATATTACTTCATTTGGCGCATTTATAGAATTCATGCCGGGTAAAGAAGGATTGCTTCATATTTCAGAGATTAAATGGGAAAGACTTGAGTCGATGGATGGTGTGATGGAATCAGGTGAAGAAATTCCTGTGAAATTGATAGAGATCGATAAAAGGACAGGAAAATATCGGTTGTCCAGAAAAGTATTATTGCCAAAACCAGAGCGGAAAAACTAATTAATTGGTTTAAAGTGGAGAAAATCAGGTAATCACTTAAACATTATTTGATAAAATCCGTTTTCATTAGGAACTAAGGAGTATAAAATATCGTTTAGATAATTGAGCAAAAATAATATTTAATGAGACAACTAAAGATCAGTAAGCAGATTACCAATCGCGAAAGCCAGTCGCTTGACAAATATTTACAGGAAATTGGCAAGGTGGATTTACTTACTCCGGATGAAGAAGTGGAACTGGCTAAGAGGATACGTGAAGGCGATCAAATGGCATTGGAAAAGCTGACTAAAGCTAATCTGAGATTTGTGGTGTCGGTGGCCAAGCAGTATCAAAATCAGGGACTGTCTTTAGGAGATCTTATAAATGAAGGAAACTTGGGTTTGATAAAAGCGGCTCAACGTTTTGACGAAACACGAGGTTTTAAATTTATTTCTTATGCGGTATGGTGGATACGACAATCTATCCTTCAGGCATTAGCAGAACAATCGAGAATCGTTCGTTTACCTTTAAACAGAGTTGGTTCACTCAATAAGATATCCAAGACTTTTTCAGAGCTTGAACAGAAGTTTGAACGTGAACCTTCTCCTGATGAATTGGCAGAAGTTTTGGAAGTTACTACCAATGAGGTTGTGGATACAATGAAAATATCCGGTCGTCATGTATCAATGGATGCTCCTTTCGTTAGAGGGGAAGAAAACTCTCTCCTGGATGTGCTGGAAAATGAATTGGAGGTGACTCCCGACAATGGGTTGATGACGGATTCACTCAGGAAGGAAGTTCAACGTACTTTGTCTACCCTTACTCAACGGGAAGCAGATGTAATAACATTGTATTTCGGGTTGAATGGTGAACAATCGATGACCCTGGAAGAAATAGGGGAGAAATTTAATCTTACAAGGGAAAGAGTAAGACAAATTAAGGAAAAAGCTATTCGTCGTCTTCGTCATACCTCAAGAAGTAAGTCACTTAAGCCATATTTGGGCTAATTTGGGTCTGTCCATAATGTCCGATTTCTTCCCCGACGAGTAGTCGGGGCAGGCTGTTACACTCGTCTTTAAAACAGTCATCCCGGCAGAATCGCCGGGACTCCTGAGTTAAAGACTTCACAAGCCTCGAACTCGAACATTTTGATCCAGACCCTGACTTTATATACAGACTCTAATAATAATATTGACTTTAAAAATTAAGGGTCTTTTACGGGCCCTTTTTTTTCTGGTTTTTTAATTAGTAATCAAAAATGTTAACATAATTAATTATAATAAATATGGATGAAGTAATAAACGTACTAATCCTTGGCTCGGGTCCTGCGGGATATACAGCAGCTATTTATGCTTCGAGAGCAGGATTGAACCCTATTATGTATATGGGGGATCAGCCGGGAGGTCAGTTGACCATTACAAATGATGTTGAAAATTTTCCAGGATATCCGGAAGGTATAAATGGTCCACAGATGATGATGGACTTACAACAGCAAGCAGAACGCTTCGGCACTGATGTTCGTTACGGAATAGCGACTTCCGTCGATTTCTTTAAATATCCATTTGAAGTGACCATCGACGAGGAAAAAGTTGTAAAGGCAAAATCAGTTATTGTTTCTACAGGTGCAGCCGCAAAATGGCTGGGGATTGAAGGTGAAAAAAGGCTAAATGGTAAAGGTGTTTCAGCTTGTGCTGTTTGTGATGGCTTTTTTTATAAAGGACAGGAAGTTGCTGTGGTAGGCGGTGGTGATTCCGCATGTGAAGAAGCAACCTATCTGGCAAACTTATGTAGCAAAGTACACATGATCGTGAGAAGAGATGAGCTGAGAGCATCAAAAATTATGCAGAAACGTGTGAAAAATGCTAAAAATATTGAAATTCACTGGAACAACAAACCTGATGAAGTTGTGGGGGAGGACTCTGTAGAAGGCGTAAGTGTAGTACATTCAGTCACTGGTGAGAAGAGCGTTATTCCTGTTACTGGTTTTTTTGTTGCCATTGGACATAAACCTAATACTGATATATTTAAGGAATATCTTAAGATGGATGAAACCGGATATCTTATTACTCATTCAACTTCAACAAAAACTAATATTCATGGCGTTTTTGCTGCTGGTGATGCACAGGATAAAGATTATCGTCAGGCTATAACAGCAGCGGGCACCGGCTGTATGGCCGCTCTCGATGCTGAGAGATGGCTGGCGGAGAAGGAATTTGAATAAATCGTTTTTGATTTCACGAGAAAGTCCTTTTTATATTCCATACAAAATAGCGTCTGGAGTTGGAAAGGATTTTTTTTATCCTTTTCTTTAAAAAAAACATGAAACTGGATTTACTTGTATTTGCTGCGCATCCTGACGATGCAGAACTTGGTTGTGCTGGTACCATCGCAGGTCTTACTGCCATGGGTAAAAAAGTTGGCATTATCGATCTGACAGAGGGGGAAATGAGTACTCGCGGAAATGTTGAAGTGAGGCGTACAGAAGCTGCTGAGGCTGCTAAAATACTAGGGGTTACTGTAAGGGAAAACCTTGGGTTAAAGGATGCTTTTTTTAAAAATGATTGGCTGGAACAGGAATCTGTAATTCGTGTTATTCGCCGCTACAGACCTGAACGTGTGATAGCAAATGCTGTGTCAGACCGGCATCCCGACCATGGCCGGGCATCCCGGTTGGTGAGACAGGCAGTGTTTATGGCCGGTCTAAAAAAAATCATTACAATTGATGGTGAAGAGGAACAAATGCCATTTAGACCCATGTCAACCTACCATTATATTCAAAATGATTATATAGAACCTGATTTTATTGTTGATATCAGTGACCAGTGGGATAAAAAAATTGTAGCAATACGGGCTTTTGGTTCCCAATTCTATGATCCAGATAGTAAAGAACCAGAAACATTTATTTCAAAATCGGATTTTCTGGTTTTTATAGAGGCGAGGGCGCGTGAGCTTGGGCACCGGATAGGAGTTGATTATGCCGAAGGTTTTACCAGTGACAAAAAGCCAGGTGTGAAAGATCTTTTTGATCTGATATAAATCCCGGTTCTATTTGAGTATCGCGTATTTTTTATAATCTAAAACATGCTAACGATTTTAGTATCAATTAATATATCTAAAGGATGAAAAGGCTTGGTTTTTTAGTTATTGTCATATTGTGTTTTAGCTCAACATTATTTGCTCAACAGAAAGAGGGAGAAATAGCTCTGTCAGAGATCATGCGAGGAGAGGAATTTGTTGGTTACCTGCCGGAAAAGATCAGTTGGTCGGAAGATAGCAAGATGATCTACTTTAGCTGGAATCCGGAATCCGAAATATTGAGAAGTCGGTATAAGGTAGGCAGGTCAGGTGGAGAGCCGGAGAGGGTCAGCATTGAAGAGGAAAAAGATCTGCCCGGTAACGGTATTTATAGCCGGGATAGGAAAAGCAAGTTGTTTTCAAAAAATGGTGATATTTATTTGTTGTTTTTACGTAAAAACCGTACCGTTCAGATAACCAACACCACAGATTATGAATATCAACCGGTTTTTTCGAGTGATGAAAAGGCTATAATTTATCGAAGAGGCTTGAATTTGTTTTCCTGGGAAATAGAATCTGGCACTACCAGTCAGATTACAAATTTTGTAAAGGGCAGTGAAAAGAAAGATGTCCAAAAGGAAAATTATGAGAAATGGGTTGAGCAGGATGAATTGTCATTGATGTCGGTGTTGAGGGAACGTGATGATCGGGAGTTATTAGAAGAAAAACGAAGTGAACAATTAAAGCCATTCCGCCCCTGCAAAATTTATCTCAATGGTAAGAGATTATCATCCGTTAAGATAAGCCCGGATATGAAGGTGATCACCTTTCAATTATCTAAATACCCAAAGTCGAGAAAAACAATTGTTCCCGACTATGTAGTTAAATCTGGCTTTGTCGATCACCAAAATTCCAGAAGTTTAGTTGGCGCTCCATTAACCTTTTATGAATTTGGGGTTTACCTGACAGGTTCTGATAGTTCTTATATCCTTGACACTAAACAGATTCCGGGTATTTATGATAAACCGGATTATTTGAAAGAATATGTAAAGGAAGGAGATACCCTGGATACCGAATATACAAAAGCGCGTAAGGTATATATATTTGGCCCCTCATTTTCAAATGACGGAAAGGTGCTGGTAAATATAAAGGCTTTGGATAATAAAGACAGATGGTTAATGTTGCTGGACTCTAAATCAGGCAAATTGAAATTGCTCGACTGGCAGCATGATGATGCATGGGTAGGAGGCCCCGGCATTTACGGCTGGCAGGTAGCACCGGGGCTGGGTTGGCTTGGAGATGAAAAAATCTGGTTTCAATCTGAGGAAACAGGTTATTCGCATATCTACACGCTGGATATTAATAATATGGAGAAACGAGCATTGACAGAGGGGAAATTTGAAATTCTTAAAGCATGTCTTTCTAGTGATAAAAAGATTTTTTATATAACATCCAATAAGGAGACTCCTTTTGAGCAGCATTTTTACAGCCTGCCAGCGGAGGGAGGGGAAATGAAAAAAATAACCGGACGGTCCGGCAAGTATGAGGTGACACTTTCACCGGATGAAAAACATCTTGCTATCCGCTATTCATATAGCAATCAGCCCTGGGAGTTGTATGCTATGCCAAATAAAGCCGGAGCGAAGATGATTCGTTTGACACATTCCACAACAGAAGCATTTGATGCTATTGAGTGGTACGATCCGGAGATTATTAATTTTAGGGCCAGTGATGGGGTAGATGTGCCTGCCAGATTGTATCAGCCTGAGAAAGATAAGAAAAATGGAGCTGCTGTACTTTTTGTTCATGGTGCGGGTTATTTGCAAAATGTGCATAGCTGGTGGAGTGCTTACTACCGGGAATATATGTTTCATAATTTGTTAATTGAACGAGGTTATACCGTGCTGGACATTGATTATCGAGGAAGTAGTGGCTATGGGCGCGATTGGAGAACAGCTATTTACAGGCATATGGGTGGGCGCGATCTGGATGACTTTGTTGACGGAGCGGAATTTTTAATTAAGGAGTATCAAATTGATTCTGAAAGAATTGGTATTTATGGTGGTTCTTATGGGGGATTCATTACGCTTATGGCTATGTTCAACAGGCCTGAAACATTTGTGTCGGGTGCAGCACTGCGTTCCGTTACCGATTGGGCGCATTATAACCATGGATACACTTCTAATATTCTTAATACACCGGTTGAGGACAGCCTGGCATATCGTAGGAGTAGCCCTATTTATTTTGCTGATGGGCTGGAGGGTCAGTTGCTCATGTTGCACGGTATGATCGATGATAATGTTCAGTTTCAGGATGTTGTTAGATTATCGCAACGGTTGATTGAACTCGGCAAAGAAAACTGGGAATTGGCAGTATTCCCTGTAGAGCGTCACGGATTTAAAGAATCGAGCAGCTGGCAACACGAATATTCACGTATTCTCAAATTGTTTGAGGAGACATTGGGAAAATAATTATGTAGATGCGTAGATGCGTAGAAGTGTAAACGTGTAGAAGCGTTAATGTGTGAAGTGTAGAGAAAATTCATGAATTTTCTCTACGAATCATCTCTTCATTTCAACAAGCTTTTTCGGGCATATTGGCTGCAAATGGGACAATCGTGGAAGTTATGGTTCCTGGCATGACAATACTCGCGTCCAAAATAGATGATTTGAAGATGCAGTTTGTTCCACAGTTCTTTTGGGTACAACTTTTTGAGGTCATTTTCGGTTTGCACTACGTTTTTTCCATTCGATAATCCCCAGCGATAAGCCAGGCGGTGAATATGAGTATCCACAGGAAAAGCGGGAAATCCAAATGCTTGTGACATGACCACCGAGGCTGTTTTATGTCCTACTCCAGGCAGTTCCTCGAGTTCCATAAATGTTTGGGGAACCTGCCCGTCGTATTTGTCGACCAAAATTTCAGATAATTTGTAAATAGATTTGGATTTGGTAGTTGACAAACCACAGGTATTAATGATCGCTTTAATCTCCTCTGGATGCATTTTTATCATATCCAACGGATTGTCAGCGCGCTTGAATAGTACCGGTGTGATGATATTTACCCGTTTGTCAGTGCATTGAGCGGATAAAACGACCGCTACAAGTAAAGTATAAGGATCACGATGCTGCAGTGGTATGGGAACATCCGGATATAGATCATCCAGAATATTTGCAATGGCTCTGGCTTTTACTTCTTTTTTTATCATCAGAAAACAAATAATTTGATTGCAGGAATCATTCCTTGAATCACTTTGCTCGATTCATAATTAAATTCCGAACCGTAAAGGCTATGTGGAATGGAATAAATCAGAATTAGCACTACTGCGGCAAGAACAGTTAACCAGGGTCTTTCTTTTTTTATATTGCCTAAAATAGCTGCTACCCAAAATAGGAAGGCGATCAAAGTTCTATTATCAGTAAGGTCCCAGCCAAATGGAACACATGTCCAAAGTTCATCGAAGGCATAAAGCTGAATGACAGGCCTCATTAAATGTGTAATGATAAAATGCACAAATGTTAAAATTTAAGATGCGAATATAATCAAATCAATTTTGTTGACAAATTGCCATTGTTTTTAGTAATTATTTGATTTTTTCTGATATTATTGTTAAAATATTTAGTAATACGTGTATGTTGTAGTAGATATAGAGACCACAGGAGGGTCTGCGAAATATCACCGTATAATAGAAATTGCCATAGTTCTGTTTAATGGCAATGTTATCGTTGAGCGTTTTTCTTCCCTTGTAAACCCTGGCGTGTATATTCCTGCCTATATTACGGCATTGACCGGGATAGATGACGATATGGTGGCAGATGCCCCTGTATTCCAGGATATGGCCCCTTACCTTCAAAAATTTCTTAATGAAGGAGTGTTTGTAGCGCATAATGTCAACTTTGATTACGGGTTTATAAAAAAGGAATTTGAACTGGCGGGCCTAAAGTTTGAGATGAAGAAACTATGCACGGTCAGGCTGAGTAGAAAAATAATTCCTGGACTTTCTTCTTATGCACTGGGCAATTTATGTAGGCATTTGGGAATTGTCAATAATGCACGACACAGGGCTTTAGGTGATGCGCTGGCTACCGTTCAATTGCTCAACCATTTAATCACCAATGATACACAAGACTTTATTACAAAATCTCTGAAGAGGAATTCCAAAGAAGCCACATTGCCGGCTAATCTTTCAAAAGAAGAATATGAAAGCCTTCCGGTTGATACGGGGATCTATTATTTCCATAATCAGAGAGGAAAAGTTATTTATGTTGGCAAAGCAAAAAATATAAAGAGTCGTGTCACGGGACATTTTACAGGGGATTCGGCAAAGGAAAAACGCTTGTTTCATGAGAAAATCCATCATATCAGCTATGAGCTTTGTGGCAATGAGCTGATAGCCTTACTCTATGAATCGAGAGAGATAAAAAGGTTGTGGCCTGAATATAACAGGAGTCAGAAAGGGCCTGCAGTACAGTATGGATTATATGATTATTATGATCGAAGTGGTTATCGCCGGTTAAGCATTGGAAAAGTGCAGAAGGGGATGGTGGTTTTAAGACGTTTCCGTTCGATACTGGAGGGGCGGGGTTTACTAAAGGAATTGGTCGAGGAGTACAGGTTGTGTCCAAAACTATCGGGTCTCCAAAAATCGAATGGGGAATGTCTCAACACAAAACTGGGTTCGTGTGATGGTGCGTGTGGCGGTCATGAAGATGTAGAGGCCTATAATAAAAAAGTATCGAAAGCTTTACGAAAAGGTAAAGGTACTTTTGTTTTTGTGGGAAGTGGGCGCAGTGTGGAAGAGCAGGCAGTTGTGCTTGTTGAAAGAGGTCTGTATATGGGCCATGGATATGTTCCGTTTGAGATGGGTTTGTCCTCTCTTGAGCGAATTAAGGACTATATTGATTACTATCCTGATAGTCAGGATATTCAAAAAATACTTGCGATGTACTTGAGAAAACCAGGCAATCAGAAAATTGTAAAATTTCAAGATTAAACTTTTTCTTTACAAAAACATTTTTAATTCCAGTTACTTTTTCCTCTTCCTGAATCGGTTATTGCTACAAGTGCTGAAGGAGTGCTTACACAAAACCCCGGGTACTAGTAGTTGATTTATTGGTGCTTCCACGGTTTTAATGTAAGTGGATGTATTAGTCAGAAGTCAGAAGTTTTAATTTTGAAGTATTAGGTAGAGCAAAGAAAATGAGGTAATTGCTTCGGATCTCGGACTTCCGGCTTTGGACTGTTTTTGAAATTCTCATTAAATTCATGGTATAACCATAATAGTTAATATGAAAAAGTATTATTCAGGATAGAAGGTCTTTTGTTTATATTTATAACAATGAACTAAATACAGGGCATTACAATGCTTTCACAAAAATATCATAGAGAATAATGGGTGTATACCGGCATCTGGT
>Ga0164313_10000848_pt1 | contig 25922 bp, 28 predicted proteins | sample GuaBasSedimGuay4_FD_113735 | JGI IMG/M metagenome (GOLD analysis project Ga0164313, IMG submission 113735) | Subseafloor sediment microbial communities from Guaymas Basin, Gulf of California, Mexico - Guay4, Core 4569-4, 0-3 cm | ecosystem: Environmental > Aquatic > Marine > Hydrothermal vents... | reverse complement strand
GGAGTTTTCTTACCATCTGCTTTTCTTATAACACGACCAGACATTTGATTAATATTTGAAATTGGTGATGTTGTTAATAAAGTATCTTTCCATGGAGCATCAATTCCATCTCTTACTTTACCAGGTGTCCCAAATGTTAATTTAGATTCTAATGTTTCTAAACCACCCTTACCACAAAACATTGCTTTACTTTCACCTGGAAACCATTCATATAATAACTCTATTAATTTTATTCTTTCAGAAACACAGATTGTATCTCTGTCTTTAAATTTAACTAAAAGACCTTTAATTGCTGATATAAACGGTTTTGATTTCTTCATTAGATTAAGATATCTTGCTCTTTGAAATGACCCTCCCCACCTTAAATATGTAGCCCTTTTAGGTGTATCTATCTCATAATCTATTAATACAATTGTTACTTTTGCATCCATTGTATTTTCAGTATCATCTTGTTTATATATATTTCCAAGATGATATTCAATTATATCAGCATTACCATCTATTCTATCTGGGGTTGCACTTAAACCAAATGCACATTTTGATGGAATATGTATTGATGCTTCAGAAAAAGATGGAGCTCCAATAGTTGTATGAACTTCGTCTGCTATTAAAACTCCAATTTTTGCTTTATCAACTGCTATTAAAAATTCTTTTCTTTTTCTTTTTAATAATGATAGAATTGTTTGTACAGTAGTAATAATAATAGGTTTTTCTAAATCTTTTTCAAAAGTATTAGAGGTTAAACGAGATATATTTTCTTTCTTTAAATTTGTAAATTCTGTTACTCGATTTTTCCATTGTTCTGCTAAACTATCTCTATGAACTAATATTATGGTTTTCTTCTTACGTTCAGCTATAACACATATAGATATAACTGTCTTACCTACTCCTGGCGCTAATTGTAAAAGTCCAGTATTATATTTTATCATAAAATTTATAGCTCTAGTTTGAACCATTCCTCTTGGTGTAATATTATGTTGTATATCAATATCTTCACCTTCATGAGAAATATCTTTAATTTTATAACCAAATGTATATTTTTCTAATGGAAAATTTCTTGGAATTAATAGAAATTTTTCAGATTCTTGATAAAATACATTTGTAATATAAGTAGATGTGTTATATTCTTTTTGTCTACGAGTTAAAAACTCTTTTATTTCTTTATAAAAATTTTCATTTTCATATTCTCTTGAAATACGTAGCCCTGAACGTTTGATTATTTCCATAAATTAATTTTCCATTAAATTTGTATATCACCATTAATATCTTTTTTTAAATCTTCATAAATAGAAACTTCTCTTCTATAAAATTCTAATTTTGCTGCTTCTAAAACACCAATACAATCATTAAGTGTTTTATAGGATTTATTATTTTTCTTTAAATAATATTTCATTAAAACTGTAAAACAATAATTTAATTCTCCAGCAGTTGATATATTATTACCAATTCCAGCTAAATATTCATTAATCACTTCTCTTAATTCAAAAGAAATATAAGGCATAATGTTACCTCTCTAATTTACATTTTAAAGCTTTTTTTCCAACTGGAGTCATTAAAATTTTTTTAACTTTACTTTTCCCCCATTTACAATAAGAAGTATATGTAAATTGTCCAGTTTGTTTTCCTTTACTCATTAAATCACAGTCACCACAATCTTCTGTATAAGCTTTTTTTCTCATAATTTACTCCGGTACGCTAAATGTAGCCATTGAATTTTCATTTTCATAAAATTTAACATAATCCATTTTAACTCCAACAGGTAAAAGATTATCTATTGAATGATACAAATATTCGCTTAATCTTTCCGCAGTTGGATCAAAATCATAAAAGAATACTTTCTTAAACAATTTAGTATCAATAGATTCTCTATCAGATTCATTAAATATTGAACTATGATCCCATTCTTTAACTAAATCATTAACAATAGTTTTTAAATCGTGAAAATCAATAACCATATCGTTATCATTTAACATTATTGATTTAACACCAACTAATAATGTTACATTATGACCATGAACATTTGCACAAGCACCTAGATGTTTAGATAATCTATGCCCCATTGGAAATGTAAATCTTCTTTCAACTCTATAATATCTAATATCCATATTTTTTTACTCCTTTATATTATTGACATTCAATTCCTTTGATATCACCCCATGTATCAAGAGTACCAATATAATAGATTGTATCGCCTATTTCAATTGCTTTTCTGCCTTCAATACATTTAACTCCCGATCTATCAACTGTAATTGTTTTTGTTTTTACTTCAGTAGAAGTTTCTTGTTTAAATTCTTTAACAAGACTACCAGCTTTTTGAGCTACTTTTTCATCTTCCATAAACTGAAAAAATGTTGGAATAGCAAAAGATCCAAATATACCAATTATAAATATAACAATCATTAACTCAATTAAACTAAAACCTTTCTTATTCACAATCAACTCCTTTGATATCACCCCATGTATCAAGAGTACCAGCATAATAAATTACTCCATTTACAATTATTGCTTTTTTACCACTGATACATTTCATAATAATATTTTCATTTAATGGAATTACTCGACCTCCTTTTTTAAGAAGGTCTAATTCTTCCCGTTTTGTTAAAAGTTTCTTCTCTTTAATTGCTACAGATAATTTTATAAATGAGTCTTTCGTCTTTTCTTTAGAATTAACATTTTTTTCTGATAAATATCCTAAAAAAGCTACTATAATCAAAGTAGTTATAATTATAATGATATTTCTCCAAGCTTTCTTTCTTCTCCAACGATCATAGTTTCCATTATTCCATTCCATATCTTCACCTATACTGATCTAAAACAAATTTATCTAAAGTAGATAATTTAGATTGTAGATCAACCATTTTATCATTTAACTCTTGAGTATCCGTTTGAAATGTTAATAATTTTTGAATATGATATTTAGTCATTAATTGTTTAACTAAATCAACAGGAACTTGTGAAATATTGGAAATAGTTCTAATTGCAGTTGGTAATTCAGTTTTAGTTAGACTAGTACCTTTTTCTGAAATTATATCAACTAAAGGATCTTTAATCTTCTCTAAGTTAACCATTTCTAATATAGCTTCTTTATGTTTATTAATTTCATATTCTAACATGTTTTTATTAGCTTGAGTAAACATATGATAAGTATTTAATAACATATCATCAACAGGAGTTAATAAAACTCTTCGCTTTCTATCAACTGTAATACTTTCAAAAGATATAGCACCTTTAACAGCTAATTTTAAATTCTTAGCAAATAAATTTAATATTTTTGTTTTATTTCTTTGTTTTAAAACATTAAATATTATCATAGTTCCATTATCACCACTTGACGAATCTATAAAACCAATATCTTGATTATTTAATTGTTTCTTTATAATATTCTTATTTAATATTGATTCAAATCTTCTACCTGGTGGCCAAGACCTTAATATAATTTTACTATGCACTCTATCAATATTTACAACGCCTTGTAGATCAATTTTTGCTTTTCCAGTTGTTAATAATTGTTGTAAATCTTCTTTCTTAGCTACCATTTTACAATTAGTTTTTGGAACAATAATAGGTTCTTCACCTTTCTTTTCATCCAACAACCATAATAATCTTTTCTTTAAATCTTCTTTTTCATAACATGGTATTAAAGTTCTAAAACCAAATCCAATACCTTGTACATAATCATTCCCCATTAAACAAAATGGATACTGAGTTGGAATATATTCTGGTTCATCATCTAATTCACTTTCACTCCATGGTACATGCTTAATTAATTTAAATGCAGAATCAAGTGTTTCTTTAGATAATTTACATTCAGTATAACGAGAAGCAGCTGGAGGAGTAGGATCAACTCCTAAATTACTTCCCCAGTTACCCTGTCCATCAACAAAACCATTCTTAACTAACTGGAATATTGTTCCGTAAGCATCTGAATGAGGATGAAATCTCGCCATACAGGTGCCCGTAACTCTAGCACTTTTTACAAATTTCTCTCGAGCAACTAGATATGTAGTTAATAATATTCTTCTCTCGACCGGTTTAAGTCCATCATCTAATAAAGGAAATGCTCTAAAACTATTAACATATAAACCATATTGTCTATATGCGTCTCTAATTAAAGTATCCATTTATTATCCTTTAATTTTATAGTAATCTTGTAATTCTTTTTTAAGTTCTGGTTTAGTTTTTATTTCTGTTTTAGCTGAAGTCCAATCTATAAAATCTTTTTCTATAATTGAGCCGTTTTCATATGTTGTTAAACTCCAAAAAGTGCACTTATCTTTTATAGCAGTATGACCTGTTCTAGGACAAAGTCCTCCAATAAAATGTTTTCCTTCTAATGTTGAAAATCTCATGTCATCATAAAGAGTTCCATTAACAGGACAATTATTTTTAAACCATACATACATTTTATCAGGATCTATTATTTCTTCTTTAACAAGAAATTTTAACTTAGGTAAAAAAGCTAAAGCTCTATTTTTTAAACTTTTATCATTACAAAACCAATCATAGAAAAAGTTACATCTATCTTCTTCTATTAATTCAGGTTTATTAATCAATTCACGTATACTCGGATTCACTTTTGTTTACTCCTTATATATAAAATTTTCTGATTGTTTATTATGAATTAAATCATAAACAGCTTCTGGTTGAGTTTCTGCTTCAAATTCTCCAAATTCTTTAGAATGCATTAGATTGCTAATTAAACTCAATTCTTTATCAGCTTCAATTTTTTGAACTATAATTTCATCATTAAAACGATTACCTTTACTTAGTCTTTGAATTGTCATAGATTGTCCATTGTTAAAATAAAATTTCAATGTTGTATTGAGTCCAAAAACCATATTATAAGCATCTTCTACATTTATTTTATATGAGAGTGCTGTTTTCAATATTTTTAAATTTTCCATTTACCCTCCAGTAATTTACGTTTCTCTTGAGAATTTGAAAATAACTTAATCATCTTTTCTATATTACTAGAATAAGTTACAGGTATCAATTTTCTTGTTTTTTCATTTATTAATACAGTTTTTAATTGGTCAGGTGTCATCTCTCCTAATCCTTTAATTCGTAGAAGATGTTTTTTTTCTTGTTTTGCTTTAATAACATCTTCTTCTTTCCGTAAAGGTTGAAAGTTATTCTTTTCATTTATGGCATATAATGGAGTTTCAGCGTAATAATAATTTCCATTTTTTATAATCTCAGGAGTTAAGATAGCTATTGCTAAAGTAAGTAAAGCAAATATATGTAAACCGTCATCGTCAGCATCTGTCGCGCATATAATTTTTTCATATTTTAAATCTTTTAAGTTAAATTGTGGTCCAACTCCAGTTCCAAACGAACCAATTAATTCACCAATTTCTTTATTCTTTAGAATATCTTTAGCATTAGCTGCACTTGGAATCTTTCCCTTTAATGGGAGAATAGCATGTTTTCTTGGATCTCTACATGTAACAAGACCACCAGCAGCTGATTCTCCCTCCGCGACAAATAATTCCCCATACTTACTAGAACAATCTCTCAATTTAGTAAATTTAGTAGAAACTCTTTTTCCACCTGCGGGTATTGTAGTTATTTTTTTAGCATCTAATTTCGCTCGGTAAGTTTGAAAGTGTTCTAAGATCTTTTCTAAATCTGTATTCTCACCCTCTTTACCTTTCTTATTAAAATGCGCTTCTAGTTGATTTTTAATCTGTACTGCAAATCTTTCAAGACTATTTTTTCTATTAGTCAATTTGTTTTTCATTTGACCAGCAAATTTTGGTTCTTTTAAACTTAACATTAAATAAGCTTTAAGACCAATTAAACAATCTTGTGGTTGAAAATTATAACCAAGTTTTTTACCTTTAACTACAAAGTAATTCCTTATAATATCATAAAAACAATTTACATGAGTTCCACCATCATCGACTGGTAGTAAATTTATAGAAGATAATACTCTGGGTGAAATAGCTCCACTCTTAGCATAAGTAAATTTAATATTAAATGATTCTGGTTTAATAATTGAAGTGAAGAATAAAGAATTAATGATTTGATTATTTCCTTGTAGACATCTCTCTTTGAAATATTCATCAATAGTCATTCTAAATATTTCTCGTTCTTTATCAATATTTAAAACAAATGTTACACTTGGAATCTCTGCAGAAGCTATCTGAAGTCTCTTTTTAATTCTATTTAAATCCGGAATTAAGCTTTCAAATATTTTCTTAGTTGGTTTAAATTCAATCTTTGTAGAAAAAGGTTTTTGATCTTTAAATGGTTTGATTTGTTTCTTTTTTAATTTACCTTTTACAAAATTAAAAACTGCATGTTTATTATTTCTATAAATCTCAATAGTATAAAAATCACTTAAAGCATTAGCACATACAAGACCAACTCCATTTAAACCAGAACTAATATCATATACAGATTTACTATCTTGAAATTTAGCACCTGAAAATAATTCAGTTGAAATAGTTACTGGTACATTTTTAGATATTGGTATTCCGCGTCCATTATCAAGTATAGAATAAACATAGTTTTTAGTATCAATATTAATAGCTATAACAGAAACATGACCACCTTGAGCTTCATCAAGAGCGTTATCCAGAGCTTCCTCGATTAAATGATGTGGTTCTTCAGTATCTCCTATCCACATCCCTGGATTAATTCTGATTTGCTCCATCGGTTCTAATTTTCTTATATCATTAGCTGTATAAGTTTTTTTCATAATTAATCCCTATTTTAATTGTACAATACGTCCTGTTCTATTAAGTCGTTTAGTATTACCATCAGCATTAATTACCCAAATTATTTTTTTAGGCATTTCTTTTTTTGGTTTGCTATTTAAATCTTCAACGAAACCATCTGTAAATGCTAAACACACATCACAGTTTAATTGTTTTGCTCTTTCTAACCCAGGAAATAATCTTGTGCCCCCCCGACCTTTCACGTCGAATTGTATATCTTTAACCTTTTTAACTTCATATTCTTTCTCGACTCCAGCATCAACTTCAAGAACAGTTATTTTACAATGCCGATCTTTCTCAATAATGTTCTTTATTCCCGATAATCCCTCAGTAATATCTTCTATATCCATACTACCAGAAGTATCAATCAAAATAACGATATTAAAAGACATATCTCTTGTCTTACCTGGAAATGGAGATATTTGTGGTATGTTCTTATCTTTTAAATCAAAAACATAAGTTCTTTTACGATTAATTTTGGTTGGACTTCTTAGAAATTTACTATAACGAGTACCTTTTATCAATTTTCTTATAATTTGATAATAAGGAACTTGTGGAGGAGCTAAAAAATCTTTAATTAATTCTGAAACATGTGCTGGAAAATCTCCACGATCTTGATTAAAATTCTTAATAGAATCTCTAACTATATTTTGTACATGATTTTCAATTTTACGAGCTAAAGAACTTTGGTCAGATACTTCTCCCATAATTTCAGACCATTGACTATGATCATCAAATGATTCACCACTTCCTTCACCACTTCCTTCACCATCTGATTCTTGTTCTTCTTTTGATTGCTTTTCTTGTTTTTTAAGTAATTGATAAAAATAAGATTCAGCAATTTGTTTTGGTTCTAAATCATAATCTTCTGGTAAACAAGGTGGCCAGGACTTTCCTGCAATCAATAATGGACTTCTTAAATCCATTTGCTCATTAACAGCACAATCACTTGCAATATTCCAAATTTTTATTTTATTAGCTTTTTTAGTTTCATTAACTTCATCAATTAATATTCTAATAAGTCTTGGAATATGATTATTTAATAAATGCATACCTTCATGTTCTAATATTTTTAATATAGTATTATCAGAAGTTTGAGAAATTAATTCAGGATGATAAAATAAGGAGATGGTACCGTTTGTTTCAGCACCAACTCCCATAATAGAAGGTATATTTGGGTCAGCTTTTCTAAGAATTCTAGAAAATAGATATCCCCAATAATTGAATGTCAATATAAAACTTGCTAAAAGATTTTTTAACCTTAAGTCTTGATCAATTTGCAGCTGCATGACGATTCTCCGATAATTCAATTAAATTATAATATAATTTTTTATAAGGAATAGATGTTTCTAAAAGTACTTGATGTATTTTAGTCATATATACAAATGCAGGTTTACCCCTTATAGAATCTAATTGTGTTATAAATAATGCTGAGGTATCTGGAGGCATAATACTAAGAAATTCTTCAATATTCTTTAATTCTGTTATACCATATTTTGGCATAGCGGAGAACATATAAGCACAAAAACTTCTCATTAATTCTCCAAGTTTAGCATTGTTTTTATCATCCAATAATTGTTCTATAATTGGTCTTACTTTACCAAACCGTTTAAAAATATCTTTAGGATTAATATCTTTTTTATCTCTTGCAAATTCAATAAATAATCTGGTCATATTTGTATTAATTAAACCAGCAGTTTTATGTTCTAACTCTTCAAAATCAATTTTACCTCGACCAATTTCCATTTTCCAAATATGATCCGATATCTTTTCATAACTAGCAGGATTTGCATATACGGAACCAATTTTCTGTGCTTCAAAATCATAAAGATATTGCGGGTGAGTTTGTATGAATTCAATAACAAATGGATGAAAATCTTTTTTAATAGCGTAATCAAGAAAATCAGCTACTAATACTTCAGTGTATAGATGCAACTGTCTTCTGAGTCCAGCAGCATCTTCTAAATTATCCATAGAATATTCTGAATCATCAGGATTATCAATAGAAATAACAAACCAACCTTTTGGAAATTGTTTTCTATGTACTGCATATTCATTTTGAACTTGCCATAAAAGTTGTTGTAGTTGATGATCTCCTCTTGAAAATTCATCAATAACAAATATACCAAATGAATTCTTTTCATCAGGAACAAAGTCAGAGTATAACATTTCAAATGTAGGTTTACCTGTATCAATTCCAACGGGAAATGGTATGATAAAATCATCTCTTGATAAAACAGGAGCTTTAACCATAATTATATCAAAGGTTATATCCTCATCTTTAAAGACTTCATCAGTAAGTTCCTCTGCTATTTGATAACAAATTTGAGTTTTACCAACACCTGCTGGTCCTATTATATGAAAACATTGTTTATCAACATTTCGACCAGCTTGCCATGTTTTAATTGTATCTTTAATATCAGTTTTAAGCAGCTCTTTAATTTTAGATATTGAAAGGACTGGTATATTTAATCTTTCAAAATATTTTAACTCTTCATTATTTGACATTTCACTTTTCCTTTTATTCACATATTCGCTTAATTAATTAAAGTGAGTTTTTTCAAGGGGAAAACTCACAAAACCCACATCTTCAACAATAGAAGACTTTTTAAAAATCTATATCATCAAAACTAAATACTTTTTCTTCTTGTTTTTCTTTTGGTTCAGATTGTTCTGTCTGAGTTGCATCAGCTTTTGAAGTTTCAGGTTCTTGTGTTTCAGTAGACATTATTCCAGGAGCTGTTCCATAACCAGTAGGTTTTACTTTTTTAGACCAATCAAATTTTTCATTAAACTTTTCAACTGTTGCTTTGGACAATTTTAAAATCTTTAATACAGCATTATCATCTAATTGGGAACCTTTGTTTAACTCAAAAACATAAACATCTCTACCATATGAAGATGTAGCTGACCCTCTTGTAATTTTAGTAACATACCTTTTATTATTTACAACTTGTTTTTCAAATTCTTTAAGTTGATCAGTAACTTTAGCTGGATCTGTTTCTAAAACAGGAGTTAAATCTTCATTATATCTATCATTTAAATACTCAGAAACATTTGAATATCTCATTCCTTAGCTCTTAAGAAAACAAAAATTGGTCTCTTTTCGTCTGTTAATACTGGCATACCAGATTTATCACAATATACACCAGCGACAATAATTTGAGCTCGGCATTCTTTACAAAAATCATTAGAAAGTCTGTCAGGAGAAGTATTAGGACAAATTCTTTGTTCCCCACCTTGTACCTGAGCAGTTCCTTGCCATGGATTAGTATTCTTATATGAAAAACATTTAGTTACTTCACGACCTTGTTCCTGAACATTTTTTACGAGAATATCTTTAGTATGAGTAATAATCATATTCACTTCTTCTAAATTATATTCTACCCCTCTTATCTGAAATTGTTCAATTTTTTCTTCAATATTTATATGGTTTGTTCTGGTTTTTCCAGAAATATAAACACTATGAAACATTTCATCTTCAGGTGGTTTTTGTTCTCCTCCGCTTCCACCTTGAAAACCAGTACCCTGTAAATCTTGATAATCTTCAAAACTCATAAATCTATTTCTCCTCTTTTTAATTATTAGGTGTTAAACACCAATCATGACCATTAAAATCTTTTGGTATTGTCATAATACTAAAATCTCTATTAAACCAACACTTAATATGTTGCGGCATTAAATCTTCAGAATTAAAATTATATACCTTTTCATAATAAGGTAGTTCACTTAGTTCTGGATCCACAACAGTTACAGGATTAATTTTTCTAACTTTTTCATCATTAATAACACCTGTAATCATTTTTGGATGCGGACAATATATAACCACTAACTTATTATCAATCATACGAAAAATTTCATTTCTATAAAAATAAATTTTTGTATCTAGATCATATAATACATTATTAGCATTCATAACCCTTTTAATTGAAGTATGATTTCTACAAACTTTATCTCCACTTAGTTTCTGACACATTTCACAATTTTCAGTAGAAAGAGTTTGTTTAAATTTTATTATAAAATTTTCTTTTTTTAAATTTTGAAAATAAGATAATATCTTTCTTTTATTTAGCAAAAATTTAATTAATGTAATAGGATATACTTCAACTCCCATACTATTAATTAAAGTTTCACTTGTTTTATATTTCATTAATAACTCCTTTTCACGTATTTAAAAATTAACAACAAAAAACCTTTTTTAAATCTTTTATCTCCTCCATTATATAATCTAAACATATTGTTTTTACCTATTAGACTTTAAATCTAATAAATAAAAGCAACACGTAAAGACCATATAATGGACAAAACTAAGCTTTATAATTTTAAATAATATTTATCTTCTAAACGTTTTGGTACTTTAATCCCTAAACTTTTAGCAATTTTAATTAAAATATCTGGTGTTGTAGTTCTTAAAAATCCTTCCAACCGCCGCCTCAATTTTACAATTTGTTTATGTTCTATTTCAGAATCATCCATAATTCCACCTACAATACCAGAGATAAATATATTGGTTTTTGGTTTTGTGTTATCATTTCACCACCCCCATCTTGAGTTTTGAGATACTCGACTTGAAGAGTTTTTGACTCTCCTATGATTTGTGGAGATACACTAAGTTGAGATTCAATCCTGACCTTTTTAAGAACATCTGGTACATAATTCTGTATTTGAACTATATAATCTTCCATTTGTTCTTTCATATGATCTAAATCCATGTGATCATTAATACGAGGTAGTGATTGTTTGAAGGTTTGTATCTGACCTAATTGTTTTAATCTAATTAACTCAGCGCCATAACTACCTCGTATCAACAACTTCCAATAATAATCCCAATACTCTGGAGAGGGCATAATTTCAATACCCATTGGAATGCCAGAAAATAGAATTACTGCTCCTATTTGATCTTCTACTGGTTCAAATTCAGCTGCAAATGTCTCTAACTGTGTTTTAACAACAGGATCATCATAAAAATATCTTAAATGAGCAACACCTTTATATTTTAATGGTAAATCTTTTAACCAATCTAGAATTCCTCCCCAAAGTTTATCATATTGTCGATTTTCTCGAAAATCTTTTGTAAGAAAGCATTTCCTTAACTCAATGGGTAATATATCAAATTCATTTTTTTCTGAATTTTCTAAATATCCACCTTGACTTTCTTCTATACAACAAGAATCTGGAAACCTTCTACTAGTTTGAGGTTCAAGCAGACCAATATGAGACATTACATGATCTTGAGCGTCTTTCCCTCTCACCATCAAATTAGAAGGAATTATTGCATCACAATCTTCATCTTGATTTTCAAAAACCATTTCTCCATAATTACTAGTTTTTGAAAATACTAGATTTTGAGGTTTAGCTACTTCCCCTCTAGTGGCTCCTAATAAAGGAACTACTGTCATCTCATCTACATTTTGTAGATTAGAGATATCCACATCGTCGAACTTCAGTAATTTAAATATTGACATTATTACCTTCCTTTATTTAATTAGTTTTTGAAACCGTTGAATAAGTTGCTTTTTAACCACTGACGGTTGTTCAAGCATTTGATTCATCATCAATTCTGTTTCCAAGTATTTATAATCTGAAACTGGTAGTGGTTTAGTATCTTTAGTAATTCTTCGAGCTGAACCCATAGAAGCAGATGCTGAAAATACTGGATTTAAATGAATAAGATTAAAATCAAAATCAGATGATTTTAAATGATCATATACATGTTCAAACATACCTTTTACAGAATTTTCATATCCATCAGAAATAACAATAATATTTTTAGGTTTATTTTTTAATGCTTCCAACAAACCTTTCCAAAGATAAGTATTATTCTGAGGAATAATTACTTTAAAATCATCATTTGATTCAACTGGGACTTTGATGTATTTACCACCAACATAAACAACTCCTTGAACATTTTTCAAAGTTGAAAGAATTGAAAGAGAGGTTAGGAAAGGTTGAAATTTTCTTTCAACAGACCCTTCCATAGAACGTGAAGCATCAAATATTACAGTTGCAGGTCCAATATCAATAGTTTGATTTCTAACACTAACAAAATCAATAGCAGACATAATTCTATCAAGATCATCAACCTCATTATTTAATACTTTAAAATAGAAAACTTTCCAAAGTTCATAAATATCATACTTTGTATAATCTATTTCTTTCTTTTTCGCTCCACTCTTTTTAACAGCTGATTCCATTTGAAGGGTTTCTTTTGAACTCATTTTTGATTTATCATAAACATCGGATAAATCAATATTAAGTTTGTAAGTATTACGAAACCCCATAACAGTTCTCATTGGAAGTTTATCCATATTACTTTTAAATTTAACAAGATCTTGATCTTTAGCAGAATTTTTTAATTTCTCATATTGAAGTATCTTGGGAAATTTATTTTCTAATTTAAGTAATACAGTTGGTCTATTAAAAAGATGAAAAATAACTGTATAGCAATCTGAATTATAACAACCAACCCATTTATCAAAAGTAGGACCATGACCACTCAAAATCATAAAAAGAGTTTGTTTACCAAGTGCATGAGCAACCAAGGTTCGTAATTTTGACTTATAATTAACAGCCAAATTATCAAGTTCTTGATTAGTTCTTTCAAATATAAAGGATAAAATAAGTTTACGTGTTTTGGAATTATTAACACGAGAAAATCCCTCACCACCAGCTAACATCAACAGATTCTTTAAAGCACGAGAAAAAGATTCTTTCTTCAAATTATATTTTATAATTTGGGTTTCAAAATCTAACGGCAAAACATCAACCGTTAAAGATCTTTCTTTGTTAGTAATAGGATTTGAAAGAAGCATATGAGACATTGCTCCTTTTGAGTAACCGCTTCCAGGAAGGAGTGTTGATAGACTAAACAATGTACGATCATAAGAAAGAAAGTCTTTCCAACATAAATTTACTGCTGCTTTCTGTTCTTCTGCATCTTCATAGTATGCACCTTTAGGGACAAACTGCAACACACCAGAGTCAATACTTAGTTCTTTTTTCATGTTTTCACCTTTCGCTAATTAAATAATTTGGTTTAAAAAAAATTAAAACATAAAAGTATTAGTTGTAATATAATGTTACATTGCATATGTATTAACTATCTTTTATAGTTCTGAAATCACAAACAAGTCTTTTATGTTTTAATATTGGAAGGTTTCTCAAAGTGATATATGTGATATAAATAAATACTTATTAAAAGTATTGGTTAACATACCAATTGTCATCTGAAATCACAAAAAGTCTTTGAGAATATATAAAATTTTTAGTAGTAATAGTTGTAATGATTATAATATTCGGCTATATTCTGAAATCACAAACAAGTCTACTAAAAAATAAGAAATAAATATCTTCTTATTAGTTATTAATATATATATTAAATTTACTTAAACATGATTTAGCTTTAACATTTTTTATTAGCTAAATTTCCTGTCGAACATTCTGTTCCTTTTTTATGTCCATATTTATAATGGTGTTTTTCACAACAAGCTATTCCAAAATCTGGATCTAAAACAAAACCTGGTTCTAATTTCTGAGGTCTTGAATGATGAACATCTGTAGCTATTTCATCACAATATTCACATTTATAATTTTCACGAATAAGAATTGTAATTCTCCAGGTTTGATATTCTTCTGTTGTATAAAGAGGTTTTTTAATATAACCTGCATTTATTTGATCTTGTTTAATTAACTGATTAACTGTTTTACCAAATAAAGGACAAGAAAATTTACACTCATCTGAACAATAATAATAATAAGATTCAGAAGTATTATGCTCAATTGCATATATTCTATTATGAAATTGATCTATATTTTTTGGTGTAAACCAACCATTTTGTTCTTCTGAATTTGAACATAAATGATTTTTACAATGAACTTGTATTTCTTTTTCATCTAGTTTATCAGGATTATATCTCATTCCTTCAATTTTGGCGAATATAGGATATTTTTCTTTTAATTGCTTAATAGAATCTTTTTTTCGTTTATGTTTATCTTTATCAAATTCAGTTATATATTTCCAATACTTTTTATGAGAATTATGCATTAATATACGAGTTTTTCTAGAATGATTGACACCATAACGATGACTATTTTTACCAGAATTTCTTACTCGACATTTTTCTTTTTCTATTGGACATTGTGTATAATGTGAACCACAACACCATTTTCCATTCTTAAATTGATGTTTAGCTACTTGACCACAACCATATTCACATATTTTAGGTTGCATCGATCAATGCTGGTTGTCTTTCGTTATCTAAATCAAAAATAATTTTATGTTCTGTAAAATGATTACTAGTATTACGTAAAATTTCTTTCATAGTTTGTGGCATAAATTGATTTGTATATTGAAGTTGTAAACCATTCTTCATATTAAATACAACACCATCATGTGTTTCACAAATTTCTAAAAGTTCTTGTCTATTAATTCGTAATTCCATAGACCCTTTTTTGATTATGATATTTTTAGGTTTTTCTTCTGGCATGATTACTCCTTTCGTATAGTTAATAAAATTCGAGTTTTAATTTTTTTAGAGTTTATTGCAAACCATTTTATAAATTGGTCTTTATTATATGTTCTTAAAAAATAAGAAGTCAACTGAGAAAAATATTGAGATTCTAATTGTTCTTCAACCTCTAACATAATTTGTTTTTCTTTACTACTACATATATCATCTATGTTAATAATATTATTAACATTTAAATAATACCAAATTTCTGTTAAAAATTTTTCATTATCATATTCTAAAAATTCTAAAAATTCTAAAACATTATTAATATCTTCTTGATTATCTGGATATAAATATTTAGGAATTTCAAAATCATATAGTTCTTCTAGTTTATCTTTAATCATTGCTATTAAATTTAATTGTTGTTGAACAGGATAAGATATAACTATATTTTTTGAAATTAAATAATTTTCTTGAAATTCTTTTTTACCAATGTTATTTATAATAATAGCAAAATAATAATCTTGTAAAGCAGATTCCTGATATGGATAATCTCCATTTTCTTGTTTTTCATCCATATCAACTTCTGGAGCTTCAATTGAATTACCTAATAATATTTTTGTTTCATTTGTTTCTATCATTTATGACCTCGATAACATTAAACTTATAAAATAACTATTTAATAACTCTTTAGCAGGAGAGTATTTTGCAACTTTATATTCTGTGTTCCCGTTTTGAATTATTTCTGATAACATTTCTTCTTTAGTAACAAAGTCATCACTCAAAGGTCCATTAAATTCAGCTAGAACATTGGGACAATTATAAGAAATAAAACTATAACTATCCAATTCTCCAATACGTTGACCACCTTCTCTTGCTTTACCACCAGTTGGTTGTAAGGTTTTAGATATCATAGGACCAGTACTTCTCGCATGTAATTTTGCATCTCCTAAATGTTCTAATTTTGAAATATATTGATACCCACATGGTACAGCATTAAATGTTTTAATACCATTATATCTTGGTAATTTTAATTTATATTTACTTTTGAGGTTTAAAACTTTAAGAGCTTTTTGAATTTCGGGTTCTCCAGGTGCTTGAAATGGAGGAATGATAATAGGATAAAATCCTGTCTTTTTAATCTGAGCTATAAATTCTTTATACCTTATTGGAGTTAAACTATTGATATTCCTAACTAACCGAGTTGTAGCAGATTTATTTTTAGACATATCTAAAAGTTTAAATACTTGACCAATTAAACTAGCAGCTTTTGCTTTTGGTAATAATGGAAGTCGCCTACCCAATTCTCTTGCTATTAAACCACAATACATTTCAAATAATTGTCCCATATTCATACGGTTAATTAAACCAAGCGGATTAAATACAATTTCTATTCTATCACCATTTGGCATTCGTGGCATTAATTCGTCATCTTCAATTAAAGATATAATACCCTTATTTCCATATCTATTACAAAGTTTATCTCCTAAACCAGTAACTAATTCTTGTTCAAGTTTAAATCTTATTATGGCTCCTTTAATTATTTCACCTTTAACCCGAAACTTTTCTTTATCTTCTAGTTTCATTTTACTTCTAGTTTTAGATACTAATTTATCAATTAAAGGTGCTTTACCAGGTTCTATATTAGAATAAACCTCAATATCAACTATCTTTCCACCAGGACTTTTCTTAATGAATTGACCCCCTAAGATGTCTGATGAAGCATCATCTTCAATACCTATTAGTTGATCTATTTCACCAATACTCTTTCTAATTAAAGGACTTCCTTTTTCTAATGTTTCTCCAACTTTAGCTAAAAATAAAATTCGATCTTCTGGTGAAATCATTACTTCTTCTTCTATTCCATGAAGAGATGTTAACTTTCCTTGTTCCATAACCTTATTACTAATAACAATACCATCTTCAAAATTATAACCTTCATATGGCATCATAGCAGTTAATAAAGGTCGACCAAGAGCAATAGCACCATTAGACATACAAGCTCCTTCTGCTATTACTTGACCTTCTTTAATTTTTTGACCGGTTTTTATTGTTGGTTTAAAAACACTTAATGTATCTTTTCCAGAACCAGATTTTAAATGTGTTGCGGTAACATCAATTTTCTTATTAGTTTTACCACATTGTACAGTAATATAATCATTTGTAATACTTACTATTTTACCATTACAAGGACTTTTTTTAATAAAATTACTTGATAATACATTACTTAAAACCGATTCATATCCTGATTGAACTACAGGTGATTGTGGGTTTTTTAATGGAATCATTTGTTTAGCTTGATTTGATAACATAATTATACGTGCACCATCAGTATTTTCTAAAAAAGGAATCATAGAAGTAGTTGTTGATAACATACCAGCATGTTCTTGATTGTTAATATCTTTAGTTGCAAACATTCCTCTTGAAGATGATATTAAAGCATCAATAGTTAATTGTTGTACTATACCAATATTTTCACTTTCAGATGTGTCAAGAGGATCTATATTACCAAAGTATGAAGAATGTAAATCTCTTGCTTCTGTTGCAATAGCTTGTTTATCAGGAATACCACCAACCTTTTTACCAGCTGGAGAAACTCTTGTTAAAGTAGACATTTCTTCAAGTGGATTAGCATATTCCATATTAGATACTAACTCTGTCATCATAAAGTCACTTAATACTTTAGTTGGTGCTATTACAAATTGTGCTTCTGAATTACCAGATAATACTTGTTCTTTATATACAGTATAAGCTGCAAGAATTTGTTTTTGTGCTAAATGAACTAATACTTCTGAATTTCTTATTCTTTGATTGCTAATATCATTACGAGATATTACTTTACCAAGAACTACATTTTCAGCCATATATTTCATAATCATATTAAGATTTGTTGGAAGTTGCTTATTTCTTAATACTTGTTTAGCAACAGGATCAACTATATTTTGTAAATTAGAACTTATTAAATATGGTGAATTAATACGACCAGATATTCTTATAATATATTGTTCAAAATAATCTCTGGTACCAAACTCTGCTTTAATTCTATATTTATCTGGTTTACCTTGTATAAAAGATTGAGCTAATTGTTTTTGTAATTCACTTTTAATATTAGTAAATTTTATATATTTATTACCTTGTAATTTACATACAAATTCTTTAACATCTGGTTTAGAATCAGATATTTCATATTTAATATTATATAATTTTAATGTTTCTTCCCAACCAAAACTGTATGATAATAAATATATTAGTGGAATTTTATATGTCATAAAAGCTTCAAGGTATGTAACTCGTCTTAATTTCTTAACATAAATTCTAAATATAGAATATGAACTTTCAAATCTCGACTCACCTGGTTTAGGAAATGTAATAGGATTTTGTACTATTTGATTAATTAAAGCTTTTTGTTGACCATTAATTCTAAAGATTCCAGAATCTGGATTTATCTTTGGAATTTCAATTTCAAGATTATGTTTATTGTTAAAATCATCTGATAGTTGTATTTTAACAATTGATAAATCTGTTTTTTCAACTTCACCCGGACGTTGTGGTTTATCAACTATTTTTATACCTTCCACTTTTAATGGTACATCTTTATCTTCTAATACTTTAAAAGAATTAATTAGATCATTTTTTAAATTCTTTTTAAAATCTATTTGTCTTTTTTGATATATATGTTCAGGTGATTTTTCTTCTACCATATACTGTGGTTGATAAACCTGCAGTCTTAAATCAGTACTTAAATTAACTGTCTTTTGAGGTTTAAGTAAATCTTTAGAAAAATTAACATTGATTGCTTTTAAAGCTTTTTTCTTTCTTGCTTTAGGAATATTTTTTACTATACTTCTTGCATTTTCTTCATCACCAGAAACTCCATATAAAATAGCTGTAGTAGTTATATCTCTAATATCATCTGCAGAAACTTCGCCAGAAAGAACTTTATTTCTTGCATCAGGACTTGCTTTTAAATAATTTTTAATAGCACCTTGAACTTGTGTTTTATTTTTATCACCTAATTCTTTATCTGCTACTTTACTTACAATCTTAGCAGCTTTATTAGCTGAAGTTTCAATGTTTTTATTTGGTTTAATACCTTTAATAGTTTTAATATAGTGTATTATTCTTTGCATATTATATTCTGCATCTTTAACTAATAATCTATATTTTGAAGATTCATCATCAATATAATTAATTATCATATGATCAAATAAAAATTCATCTTTTTTCATAGATTTAATAACAGGAAATAATTTTTTATTTATAAATGCGTTTATAGGTTTAGTCAGATCTACTGAATAAAATAAAACTGTTTGATAATTTTCAGGAAAGTATCTTTCAATTTGTTTTAAAACATTTTCTAATAAAGTACCAGGTCGTTGTCTATAAGTAGTTGGTTTATATACATGATCTATAGCTCTAAAATATTGAGATAAATCAACTATTATATTTTGGCCTTGAGGTATTTTCTGAGTCATTTTATATGGAATTAATTTTAATTTTTTATAGAATCGAATTAATTCAGAAGATAATAAGGTTTTTGGTATTTTTGTAGTAGGTAAAGTAACTATACGTGCATCTATTCTTTTTAAATTTAATTTTGGATAATCAATTATAAAATTAGAATTTTCGGAAAAATATATTAAAACAAATGGATTTTTATTATTTTGAGGGAACCGTACCCCGTCATTAACAAGATGTGTATATTGTTTCCAAACTTTAAATTGAATCATTTTTTAGATTTCCATATTAGTTCTGGTTGATATGAATTACGTCGTTGAGCTGCTTTTATTTTTCTCCAATAACATCTTATACAAACACTTTTAGTTACTTCAAGTACTAAATAAAAAGGAACCGCCATATATTTTCCCTTTATATAATTTTTATATAATATTGTATAAGCTTTAGCTCCACAAAATTGACATGTATACTTATCTCTTTTTAAAACATAGTTTTTAAATTGATGGTATTGACTCATTTTTTCCTACTTTCATCTGCTAATTCTCCTGTTAGAACTTTTTCTAAGACACTTGGTTCTGATCTTTCTTCGGAAATTAAACCTGATCTTAAAGCTTCTCCTATATTTTCAAATGCTAATCCTTGTATAAATCCTTCTGAATAAACTACTTTTTTCATATTAATTAATATTGGATCCCATTTTGGTGATAATCTTGCTGGAATACTAATATTATTTTTATCTCTTAAAATTTGAGAACATAAAACTTCAATATGTATTGAATCCATATTTGATATATCTACATAAACTTTATATAATTTTCTATATAAATGTGAAGCATCTTTATATAATTCTCTACCACCAATTAATCTTTCAACATAGGATATTTCAACTGAATTATCACTTGTGTCGCTTTTAGCTTCTAATATAGTTTCTCCAGTTTCAAATTTTAATTTAATAATTTCTTTATTATTTTCTAATATGTTTAAAGCAAATAAATTAACTGAATAATCAAGAGTAATATTAAAAATTTTATCTTCAAATTCTGCTGTTGATAAAAGTGACTTAACCCATATTTGTTTAGTTTCTACATCTTCTTTTAAAGTTTGGGTGTCATAATCATTTTTATTTATAGTTAAAATAAATGGTTTAACAGCAATTAAATCTGAACCTTCTTGTTTTAAAAAATTAGATATTTTCATATTTATTTCTCCAAACCAGAAATCGGATCATTATTAATAACATCATCTAATATATCTCGCTTCTTAACTGATACTGAACCACCAGTATGAAATGTTTGCATAATAAGCTGCGTTCCTCTTTCTCCAATATTCTGAGCTGCTATAATACCAACATAAGGGGTACGATGTCTTTCAAGTAATTTTCCATAACAAGTATGACATAATTTTGGAGATTCACAATATATAGGAGTTCTTAATTTTGCAATATCTCCACTTTTGAATTCTGCTTCTTCAAATGGTATTACTTTATTATTTTTAATAACAAACCGACCTTGAAAGCGAGATATAGATTTTTTAGTTAACTTAACCTCTATTCCTCTTTTAGTTTTACAATCTTTTAATTGTCTGTCTATTTCAACTGTTTGTAAAAGAAAAGCTAATTTACGACTCATGTAACCAGTTTCTGCAGTATTTATAACTCTATCAATAATTCCTCTTCTAGCTCCAGAAGCGGCATTAAAATATTCTTCATTATTTAAACCTTCTGCATATGACCCTTTTATAACAGGTAAAACATTACCTTGTGGATCAGCTATTAATCCTTTTGCGATTAATAATTGTTTAGTTTGCCCCCAACCTTTAGCAGATCCTGAACTAATCAAATCATGTAAACCAGTATCTCTTAGATGTTTTTCTAATAATACTTCCATTTGTTGTAAGAGATTTCCAGCTTCTTCTGTAGTAGCTGTACTAAGTTTAGCTTTTAATTTCATTATAGAATCTGGCAGTTTTATATCATCTAATGATATATTAGGAGCCATAATAGTTGCAAATTTAAAACCAATCTTTGTTAATTTATGAAAGGTTGTTCGAGCAACATCTTCATCATATTTATCAATTATTTGAGGTATTAAATTATTAACTATTTTTTTAGTAACAACTCCAGAATAGAAAGGAACTCCTGTTGGAAAAGCACTATTAAAAATTGCTTTTCCCATAGTTGTAATTTGATTTTTATATTTTACTGGAATATAAGGGTCTGTAACATTTTCAAAATCTTTATCAGTAACTAAAATAGGTGGTGTAGTTCTTTTAACATCTTTAGTTAAAACATATAATCCAACTGCCATTTCTTTTGATAAATCAAAGGTAACTGAATTGCTACCTTCACCACCTAATGCACCCATCATTTTTTGTTGTATTTCTTGTTGACTTTCATTAGATAAAGGATGAAATATGCCCATTTGATCCCCATCAAAATCAGCATTATAACCACCTACAGAAAGAGTACATAATTGTATAGTATCACCATGAACTAAAATAGGTTTAAAAGCTCGAATCCCTTCTGCATGTAATACTGGATCTCTTTTAGCTAAAACAGCTCTTCCATATACTGCCATTTCTGCTACTCTAAATAAGAAATCATATAAATCTTTTGGAATTTTATCACCAGTTCTTACAGCTTTAAATATACTTTTAATACTATCAGTAGATAATTCTAAATCAGTAAATGATTTAACCATACTATTAAGTTTTTCTTTATCTATTTTATCAGAATAAAATATGATATGCATAATAAATGGTTCAAATAAAGTAATTGCCATTCTAAAAGGTAGACCTATTTCATCAGGTTTTAAATCCGGACCAGGTGTTATAACTGCTCTACCAGAAAAGTCAGTTCTTTTACCAAGCATTTGAGCTCTAATCAACCCATGTTTTTTAGCTATCTTACTTCTAATAAAAGTATCATGTGCATTAACTGATTTTTGTAACTCAAAGTTTAATAAATCAAATAATTCACCACCACCCGATGATTTTAATTGATGATTATTTCTTATAATTTTAACATAATAATCATTTAAAGGATCAACAATCCATAACATTGATTCGTCTTGATATATATCTCTTTGTGGAACAGGAATTACGGGAATTGAATTGATAAAAAGAGTGTCTTTTTTATAAGCATCTTTGAGCTTTTGAATAAATTTATCGCGAACATCTGTACCGCCTCTAAATTTAATTTTGGGAAAAATTTCTTTAAACGCTTTAATACCAGATTTACCTTTTGGATCAGATATTAGTTCACCCTTTTGTAATATATATTGTTCTTCAGCTGATAAATATTTTTCTAATTTTCTATCCAATCTTAATAATAATAAATATGCAGATGGGTGTATAACTTGAGCGTTGAATTTAATATAAGAAAAAGTTTGTTTACGATCTTTAGTTTCTAATGGTCCAAAAATTGTTTCTGAGAAAAGACCATCAGGATGAAATTCATTTGGTTTTGAAAAATATTCACTTACTGTTACTGGTTTTAAACCTTTTTTATATTCTTTTAAATCCAAAAAATTAATCATTATATTTTTCCAATTATTTTACTTTAAATGTATCCAAATGACTTTTAATATTCTGAAACATTTTAGTTATTTGTGCTTTTCGAGATGCTGCTACAGCTGGTTTTGGTATTTTTTTAGATAGAGTATTATGTTTATGTTGTAAACTATTTAAAGCTTTGGTCATTATATTAACATCATATTTACCAGAATCATTAGACATCATTTTTTTAACTGCTTGTAACGAAACATTAATGACCTTTGGATCTTCTATACCCATACGATTACATATTGGTAAAAAATAATCAGATACATCTCTACCCATACCTTTTATCTGCATAAAACACTTTGGTTTTGACCCACGTAATTTATTAACAATATCTTTCTTTTGTAAATATGAAATACTATCCTCTGGATCTATAAGAGCATTAGCAGTCCTTATTAATTCTAAAAGACCTTTCATTTGTTTTCCTCCATTATATTCCTTTATTATTTGTTCTAAAAAGGAATAGTATTTATTCGAACAAAAAAAGAGGTAGTATTAATACCCCTTTTTATAATTGATTATTTCCAAAATTTAAAAGTATCTCCCCAAAAATATCCCCAACCAAAATTATTGCAATATTTAATCATTGATTTTACATAACGATATCTAATTGCTCTAAACAAATTACAGTTCATTCTATCACCCATTAAATTTTCCTCCAAATAACAGGTTCTTGACAATGCATACACCAAGTATATCTGTTAGTTTTTCCTTTTTTAAATGATATTTTTTTAATAAGTTGACATTTTTCACATTGTGCAGTAACTATTTCAAAATTATTTATTGATTTACAAATATAAAAACCTGATTCCCCACAACTGGGTGGAACAAAATGAGGTCCCCATTCACCACAATTAGGACACCTCATCCTTTTAATTTTTGACTTCTTTTTAATTTTCTTTTTTTGTTTCTTCATCTTCACCTGTATCCATTGTTGGCATTAAAAAACCACATTCTTCACAGCCTATTCCATTACCCATATCACCTTGTTGATAACCACATTCTGGACAAATTGACCAATAAACTTCTCCATCAAATTCTATTCCATCTGGTAAATCTTTTTTCATTTGCTTCTCCTTTTTAAAAATCATAATTCATTAATTTAGTCATCTTACCAATCTTTTCATCTAATTTACTAGCAAAATATAAAGTAAAGAATTGAATCATATTACTTTCTAATTTAGATAAAGGTATACCACCTAAACTCTTTCCAGTTAATATATCAGTAAAATCAATTCTAGAAGCTCGACCTACAAAATGAGATATAACTTGATTTGGTAATATTTTAGTATCAAAACCAAAAAAGTTTTTAGTTTCATTTTGTTGATCAATAAATTCATGAACTCTTTTAATTGTATATGTTGTTCCTACTGATGGTTGTTTTAAAGGATAAAAATTTAATAAAGAAAATAATGTTCCATAATCAGCTCCACCAAAAACTTTTCTGAATAATGTTTGTATATATACAGCTATAACTGCTGTATGTTCTGGTGATAATGTTCTAAAATGTTGAAAAGGAATATCAGTCATTTTAGATAAAACTGGAAATATTATAGATTCAGATAATGGAGAATTATATTGAATAGAAGATGCTCTTTCATGAAATTCAATAATATGTTTATCGCTCAATTCCCCATTAGTTAGAACTGCAGTTTGTTTTTGAAGTAACTCATAAATCTTTTCATAAGCTATACCTTTTAATCTTCCAAGGGTATCATTATAGCTATATGTCTTTAGATTATCGGTATGAGTCCCCTGTATATCTTCAGTTGATATGGAATCATCATATACAATAGACCCTTTGTAAACCGACCTTAAAAACCATTTAACCGATTCATCTATAACGCCAATAAAATAAGTTATAGGATTTTTATTTTCTTCACATATAATTAAAATATCTTTCATTATAAAATTGAATATTTCAACTACATGTATACCAATATCTTTTCCTTGTACCTTTTTAATATATTCCCACATAAATTTATCAGTGAGATTATATCTAAAAGTCTTTGTTTGTATAACATCATAAATCTTTTTAATAATTTTAGTATCTAATATACTATCAGCTAATATATTAAAAATTTCTTTATGTAAAGTTTGACCCAACCGAAGTTTTTCATTATTAGAAATTAAAGAATAGATTTTTAAATATCCAGTAAATTGAATTATCTCTCTAATCTCATCTGCTTTAAATAATATGGAATGTTTTTTAGCTTTAGTTAAATCAACGAATTGATCATAGTCAAAATTCATTGCATCCATATAGCTATCAATATAATATTTAAGTTTATATAAATTACTTATAATAACTCGAGGTCTTCTTTTTTCGTCTTCACAATCTTTTAATAATGTTATTAACCAATCAACAAATTCATCTCCATTATATTGAGCTACTCTTTCAATATACTCAGTTACAATATGATATTTATTAGTAACTGTTGATGACAATAAATTTAAAGTAATTGGTTCATATTTATCTGTAATAACTAACCATTCTTTCGGCGCTTGCTTCTCAAATTTAATCACAATTCAACTCCTTCAAAAAAAATAAAAAATAATCTTGCTTTTAATTAGTTATTAATATATATAGAATATTTAGTTGCTATTGATTTGTCACTTCATTGAAGTATTGTTGAAATTTCTCTTTTGGAATGGTTGAAGTACCTGGTTTTGTAACTACATACCCTGCACATTTATTTGCAATCTCTGCTGCAACTTCCGGTTCTAGTCCTAT
>Ga0164313_10000846_pt1 | contig 25932 bp, 28 predicted proteins | sample GuaBasSedimGuay4_FD_113735 | JGI IMG/M metagenome (GOLD analysis project Ga0164313, IMG submission 113735) | Subseafloor sediment microbial communities from Guaymas Basin, Gulf of California, Mexico - Guay4, Core 4569-4, 0-3 cm | ecosystem: Environmental > Aquatic > Marine > Hydrothermal vents... | reverse complement strand
ACCTCTTTATTGGCCACAATCTTTTTAGGTAGATTGATTGAATCAAGTCCCCAGCCAGAATAACTGCCAGCAAAGGCCTGAAAAGATAGTAATAAAAGTGTTGTTATAAGTAGTGTTTTCATAAAATATATAGATGCAAGGCCCTTGCCAAAAGGCATCCATATATTTCAAGTAGTTACTGAGGATAAGCTGTCTAAAGAATAGACAATTGTTATATTTTAGGCACTTCTAGAGAACTTTTGCTGTTCTCTCTCTTTTTCCTCTGCGTGAGTGATACACAATGTGGCCCAAGGTTGTTTCTCTAGCCTTTTAATTTTTATCTTTTCATCACATTCTTCACACAATCCATAGGTTCCATTTTCGATCTTTGCCAAAGCGTTTTCGACCGCCCTTAATTTCTCAAATTCACGATTGCGGATTTCAAAAGAGACTTCTTGGTTCACAACCACAGAGGCCAGGTCTCCCTCATCGGCCAGATCATCAGAGGTCACTGTTAGATCCTCTTTGGATTTTAAAATGCCACTGTTTAGGATTTCGGACCTGAGGTTTAAAAGTAGTTCTCGTTGCTTTTTAGGGTCTATTTTTTTCATTGGAAACTCCAGTTTAAGACTATATTTTATTCCAATTTTGAGAGCGGGTTCAATTGGGCAAAAATCTCTTAAGTTGACTCAAATGGCCTATTTTTCCTCCTAAGATTGTGTTATTTCAAGATATCTAATTTTTAGGAGCTTACAAATGAGTGACAAGGCAATTCCCGTAGGACATATTCCCTCGGGTTTATTTATCGTCTGCACTATAGACGATGCAGGTAATAAGGATGGATTTCTCGCGAGTTGGGTTCAACAGGTATCTTTTGATCCTCTACTTGTCACCATGGCCCTCAAAGAGGGAAGAGTCTGTCATGAACATATCGTTTCAGGAAAACCTTTTAGTATAAATATTGTTGGGGATGATCAGGCCAGTTATTTAAAGCATTTTTGGAAAGGATATTCTCCAGGAAAAGATCCTTTTGATCAAATCCCTCATGATGTTTCAGATCTTGGAACAATCAAAATCAAAGAGGCCAGATCAGTAATTGAGTGCAAAATGGTTTCAAAAAGTAAACCAGGAGATCATGAATTAATTGTGGCCGAAGTACTTGGTGGATGTGATCTAAATGAGAACGTGAAATCTAAAACATACATTAGAAAAAGTGGTTTGGATTACTGAGTCTTCTTTTTTAAATTACGCCAGCTTCTCCCTCGTCTGTTGGCCCGGGTTTTTTGCCACTTTTTAACGGCCTTTCGATGGTCCTTATAAGTTCTAGAAAAAATGTGGGTGCCATCGTTCTTACTGACAAAATAAAGAAACTTATGATTTGTCGGTTGTATAACCGCCTTAAGAGACTCTTTACCAGGGTTACTAATGGGCCCTTTGGGAAGTCCATTTATTCGATACGTATTATAAGGAGTTTTTGTTTGTAAGTGTTTCTTTCTAAGGTTTCCGTTATAGGTCTCATAAATACCGTATATGGTAGTAGGGTCAGATTGTAGACGCATGGGTTTTTTTAGACGATTGTGAAATACTCCCGCAATGGTTGGTCTTTCATGAGCGGCACCGGTTTCTTTTTCTACAATAGATGCCAGAATCACAACTTCATGATCAGATAATAAGGAGGGAGTCCCCACAATTTCTTTATAATTTTTACGGAACTCTTTTACCATTGCCCGTATTACTTGTTTGGCAGATGACTTAGGGGAAAAATTATAAGTATTGGGGAAGAGATAACCTTCAACTCTTGCAGCAGGTATGCCTAACTCCTGCATAAATTTGGGGTTACGTGTCCATTTAATAAATTCTTTATAAGGTGTAACACCACGGGACTCAAGTAGCTTTCCTATTTCAAAAATATTTTTGCCCTCAGGAATAGTTACACGAATGGTTATTCCGGGGTCTTTTAAAAGGATATCAATTACTTTCAACATATTAGCACGGGGAGGTATTTTAAAACTTCCTGTGCGAAAACTGGTTAAATATCCTCTCAATTTACAATAGTGGTGAAAGACTTTGGGATTAGAGATGATGTTACTATTTTTTAGTCGCCCGTTAATCTTAGAAAAATTCTCGCCGGGACTAATGGAAAAGACTATTTCAGGCCCGCTATAAGTCCAAACACTTAAATCATAATAGATCTTACCTCCCGCTAAAGAGAGCGCAAGCAAGGGGGCCATTACAAAAAATAAAAAAAGCTTTTTGCCCATATTCATAAATCCTTAAATTGAATTAAAGGATATCCCAGAGTTTGGCCATTTTGCTAGGGACTATTTTTTTCCGATAAAGTCTTCAAGTATGATCGCTGCCGATAAGGCATCGATTTCTTTAGGGTTAATCTTAAAATTGTATCGAGGATCTTTTTTCATTCGATCTTCTGCTTCAAAAGTCGTTAGGGTTTCATCTTGGTAGATGACCTCAAAACTAGGGAAATTGGATTTTAAAAAGTCTCCAAATGCCAACATATTCTTGGTCATATTAGTGACTGTTCCATCTAGGAGGTGAGGGATTCCCAAAATAATAACTTCCACAGACTCCTCATCTATAAGTGCTTTCAATTCACCTAAGACTTGAGAGAGGTTCTTATTGATGATTCTTCCAGCAGGAAGTGGAAAGGGGTCTCGACCAGGGCAGAATAGGGCCAATCCAATGACCTTTTTTCCATAATCGATCGCTAAAAGGTTCTTTTTATTGTATTTAGTAAAATTATCCAAAGTTCCGTGCTCCGCGACATAAAATTAAATTGAGCTTGACATTAACCCCTTATTTATTATTATGTTCTATAAATTATCAGTATCATTACTCAATTAAATCTATAAAACATTTTATCCACCAATTGTAAGGATTTTAGGGTTTAACCAATCATACTTCATAAAAAATTCCACACAGGAGAAGAATCTAAATGCACCTCAACGATCTAAGAGCAACACCAATCCTCGAACTTAACCAAATGGCCATTGAAATGGGGCTTGAAAACCCGGCCTCCCTGAGAAAGCACGAGCTAATCTTTTCTCTTTTAAAAACTCACGCTAAAAATAAAGAAAGCATTTATGGTGGTGGAGTTCTTGAAATTCTTCCGGATGGATTTGGTTTTCTAAGATCTCCTGAATATAACTATCTTCCTGGTGCTGATGATATTTATGTAAGCCCTAGCCAAATCAGAAAGTTTGGTCTGAGAAAAGGTGATACGACAGAGGGCCAAATCAGACCTCCAAAAGATGGTGAGAGATATTTTGCTCTTTTAAAAGTAAATACGATCAATCATAAATCTCCTAGTGAGCATAAAAAAGTTGTTCTCTTTGAAAACTTAACTCCGCTTTACCCACAGAAAAAAATTAAATTAGAATTTGATCCTAAAAAACTTTCTACCAGAATTATTGATTTATTTGTGCCACAAGGTTTTGGCCAACGGTGTTTGATTGTTGCTCCTCCTAAGGCCGGTAAAACAGTTCTTCTGCAAGAAATGGCAAATGCGATTACTACTAACCATCCAGAATCAAAATTAATTGTTCTTCTTATCGATGAGAGACCTGAAGAAGTTACTGATATGAAAAGGTCTGTTGATGCAGAAGTTGTTTCTTCAACTTTTGATGAACCAGCAAACCGTCACGTTCAGGTTGCGGAAATGGTAATGATGAAAGCGAAAAGACTAACTGAGGCAGGTGAAGATGTTATTATTCTTCTCGACTCTATTACTCGTCTGGCGCGTGCTTATAACACTGTGGTTCCACCATCAGGGAAAATTCTATCTGGTGGGGTTGATTCAAACGCCCTTCACAGACCTAAGAGATTCTTTGGTGCCGCCAGAAATATTGAAAATGGTGGTTCTCTAACTATTATTGCAACATCTCTTATCGATACCGGTTCAAGAATGGATGAGGTTATCTTTGAAGAATTTAAAGGAACTGGTAACTCAGAGATCCAACTAGATAGAAAACTTCTAGAAAAAAGAATCTTCCCGTGTCTCGATATTAATAAATCTTCGACCAGAAAAGAAGAATTTCTTCTTGATAGTGATGATCTACAAAGAATGTATCTGCTTCGAAAAGTACTTCATCCAATGAATACAATTGATTCTATGGAGTTCATGCTAAGTAGAATTACTAAATCAAAAACTAATAGTGATTTTTTAGAATCCATGAACGGATAGTACATGTTTGATAAACTGGAAGGAGTTGTAAAACGTCATGAGAAGCTAAACGAAAAGTTGGCCGATCCTTCAATTTATGACAATCAAAAGGAATTTAAAGCAGTTTCCAGTGAAAAAGCATCCATCAATGAAATTGTTGAGAATTATATAAAGTATAAAAGAGTGAAGAGCGATTTTGAGGATGCAAAAGACATTCTTAAAAATGAAAAAGATGAAGAACTTCGCTCTATGGCCAAAGAAGAGGTTTCAGAACTCGAAATTGAGATTGTAGAACTTGAGGCAAAACTAAAAATCCTTCTACTGCCTAAAGACCCGCTCGATGATAAAAATGTTATGATAGAAATCCGCGCCGGTGCTGGTGGTAACGAAGCCTCTATTTTTGTTGGCGATGTCTATAGGATGTATCAAAATTATAATGGTAAAATGGGTTTTAAATCTGAGATGGTCAGTATCAGTGAAGGTGATGAGGGGATAAAAGAAGTCATTTTCAGTGTAAGTGGAGATAAAGTTTATTCCATTTACAAGTATGAATCCGGTGTCCACAGAGTTCAAAGAGTTCCAAAAACCGAATCACAGGGTAGAGTTCATACCTCCACCATCACCGTTGCTGTTATGCCAGAAGTTGATGATGTTGAATTTGAACTAGATATGAATGATGTTAGAATTGATATCTATAGGTCAGGTGGAGCTGGGGGGCAATCAGTTAACACTACCGATTCTGCGGTGAGAGTTACTCACCTTCCCACTAATACAGTTGTTGCCAATCAAGATCAGAAATCTCAACTTAAAAATAAAGAAAAAGCACTTAAAATTCTTCGAAATAGAATTTATGACAAAATGGTTCAAGAGGCCAAGGCCAAAGAAACGGAAGAGCGAAGAGGTCTTGTTGGAACAGGGGACCGATCAGAGAGAATTAGAACTTATAATTTTCCACAGGGAAGGCTAACCGACCACCGTATAGGCCTTACTCTATATTCCTTAGATAAAATCATCGAGGGGGATCTAGCTCCCGTTACCGAGGCCCTAGTGGCCTATAATCAGGCCGAACTTCTAAAGGGCGTGGAAGAATAACTTATCCATGGCAGTAATTGACCAATCAATCACAGACTTTTTTAATGAGAAAAAGCAAGAGCTTGAAGCTTGGTATCCAGGTATAAAACTTTCGCGTTTAAAATTGGAGCTTTTAGAATTTGCCAACGAGGATAATCTAGAAATAATTTTTCAAAAACTTCAAGCGGGTGTACCGCTGCAATATATAACAGGAAAAGCGGCCTTTTATCACCATGAATTTGAGGTTACATCAGATACTTTAATCCCTAGGTCCGAGACAGAAACCCTGGTTGAATTAACTCTCGTGGAATTAAAAAAAATAGAGAAGCTCCCAGAGGTTCTAGATATTGGTACGGGAACTGGGGCCATAATAATCTCTCTTTTAGGAGAGGCCCCGCTTAATGGGATGGCCACTGATATAAGTGAAAAGGCCCTAGAAGTTGCCAAAAGGAACTATTTAAACTTAAAACCTTCACTTAAAGACGGGAGTATAGAATTTCGTAACACAGACCGCCTTGAAGGTATTGATAAAAAGTTTCATTTAATAGTTAGCAATCCTCCCTATATTAAAAAAGAGGGAGATAAAGATTTAGTGCATCATCAAGTGAAAAAATATGAGCCTTCGCAGGCCCTATTTTTAAATGATGAGGATTACAAAAATTGGTTTGAAGTTCTATTTAAAGATTCTCTAGCTCACTTGCTTGAAAATGGAGTCTTTTTAATGGAAGGACATGAGAACCATTTAGATGATTTAAAAGAACTTTCTGAAAAAATAGGTTTTGAGAGAGTAGAAATTTTAAAAGATTTATCAAATAGGAAAAGGTATTTAAAGGCCTATGGACAAACTAGTAATTGAAGGCCCCACAAAACTTGCAGGCCAAATTAATGTTTCTCGCGCTAAAAATGCTTATCTTCCCATTTTAGCGGGAGTTCTATTAAATCCCCACCCAGTACATCTAAAAAATCTTCCAGATCTTCGGGATATAAATACTATTATAAAACTTCTGGGAAATCTGGGAGTTAAGATTACTAAAAGTGGTAACATCACGACTTTTGATGCTAGCAATATTACTTCTTATGATGCTCTCTATGATTTAGTTAAAACCATGAGGGCCTCCATTTTAGTTTTAGGTCCACTACTAGCGAGGTTTAAATCTGCTAGAGTTTCTCTTCCCGGAGGATGTGCCATTGGAACAAGACCTATTGATATTCATCTAGAGAATTTTAAAAAACTTGGAGCTCTCATAAATCTTGAAGGTGGTTATGTTGAGGCCCATACTGATGGATTAAAAGGCGCCAATTTAAAACTTAGCTTTCCTTCAGTCGGGGCAACTGAGAATCTAATGATGGGAGCTGTATTGGCCGAGGGAGTAACGGTTATTGAAAATGTTGCTCTTGAGCCAGAGATTGATGATCTTGCTTATTTTCTAAAAAAGATGGGTGCTAAAATTGAGGGCATTGGAACTTCCACGCTTACCATTACCGGGGTTAAAGAACTTAAAGAATGTGAATATGAGGCCATCGGAGATAGAATTGAGGGACTCACCTATATAATGGCGGGGCTTATAACTGGCTCAAATATTACAGTTGCTGGACTCAACCCTAAGCATATTGATCAGACACTGACTCTTTTAAAAGATATGGGGGCAGAGTTTGAATTAGGCGAAGATAAGGTCACGATTAAATCAAATAAATTAAAAGCAATTGACGTGGAAACATCTCCTTTTCCCGGCTTCCCCACAGATGCTCAAGCACAGCTGATGGCGCTAACTACTCAAGTGGAAGGAAAGTCTAAAATTTCTGAGAAAATTTTTGAAAATCGCTTTATGCATGTTCCGGAATTACAGAGATTAGGAGCAAGGATAACCTTAAAAGGAAATGAGGCATTAGTAGAGGGGCCGAGTAAATTAAAAGGTGCTCCGATTATGTGTACCGACCTTCGTGCGTCTGCGGCCTTAGTGCTTGCGGCCCTAGCATCTCATGGGAAAACAGAAATACACCGTGTTTATCACTTAGACCGCGGCTATGAAAAATTAGAAGATAAGTTAAATGCCCTGGGGGCAAACATTCAAAGGGTGAAATAAGTGGAAGACTGTTTATTTTGTAAAATTTTAAAAGGTGAGATCCCGGCAGACAAAGTATACGAAAATGAAAATGTCATAGGATTTAACGATATAGCTCCTCAGGCCCCTACACATATTTTATTTATTCATAAAAATCATACATCAAACTTTAATGATATAACTAACAATGATCCCGAGGGGTTAGTTCAGGTATGTGAGGCAATAGCTGAGCATACAGAGAAATCAGGCCTTAAAGATGCTGGTTATCGGGTAGTTAGCAATATTGGTGAAACTTCAGGGCAGTCGGTTTTTCATACTCATTTTCATATTCTCTCCGCTCCCAGACTCGGGCGCTTTGGTTCTTAAATATTTTTAATTTAAAAACCTCGAATTAATTAAGAAAGGTTTAAAATCCACCGAAAAATCTACTTATGTATCCATAAGTGAGATTTAGTGAGAATTATTAAGTATTTTAAACAAATTTTCTTTTCCGGTTTTATCAATACCGTCTGTCTATCTATGATCCTAAATTCCCCTGGAATGGCGATCTTTTTTTCCACTAATTCCTATGCCCAAGAAGATCAATATGCAGAAGAAAAAGAAAAATGTGAGGAAGACACTTCTAAGGCCTGGAGCTCTTTTAAAAATCGCTGTATGACCAAAGAAGATGTTTATCAAGATCGTGCCGCTTTTAGAGAATGTGAAAAGATTAAGGGCGCTGAAACTGTTGATGGCGTTGAGGTATCAGAAGAGGCAAGAAAAAGAGAATGTTTTGATAATAATGCCGCTTATATGGTTGGAGATTTAACCTCAACAAATAGCTCTCTTAAGGGTATGCAAACAGCATCTGAGGCCATCGGTTATATTCAAATGATGATTGAATTGATCGCTAAAGATGGTGCCAAAGCAGATTGTAATTCATCAAAAGTTATGGCGGCCTCCGGTATCATAGGCCTTGGAGTTGATATCTACCTCACCTTTTTTGTGGAAGATGAACTTCATAAACTGCAAGATAAATATGCTAAAGAGGCCACTAAAGTGAGCCAAATAGATAAAGGTGCGTATGAGGCGCAAATTGAGGCCTTTAATTATCTGCAAAAAGAACAAGAAACTCTAATCTCCATTGATGAGAAAAAAATAATCGCTTATGGAATTATGACCGGGCTTAATGGTCTGGCGATGCTTTTGGCCATCTATGAAATGACTCCTTTTGGAGCGGCCGGTGCCTGTAAGGCAATTGCCGGAGGCGGAGAAGATATAGATATCCCGGATAAACCAAAAGATGCAGATGCGGATGTAGATACGCCTGATGCTCCCGATGAAATTTCAGATGCTCCGGACACACCAAAAGGTGATGGCCCTGATGCACCTCCTGAGAAACCAAAAAGTGATAAGTTCAAAGAATCAGCAACGGATGTAAAAGATAAAAAGAAAGTATTAGATAAATGGGGAGGAGGGGATGTTCCAGATAAAAAACCTTCCAAATTTAAAGATGTAGCAACTGATGTAAAAATTAAAAAGAAGACTATCGATGCATTTACTCCTTCTGGGCCTTCAAAACCTAAGGCGCCAGATTTTGATGCACCAACTAAACCAAAGGATCCGGGTAACCCACCTAATTCACCGGGAGACCCTCCAACACCTCCGACTAAACCAAGTAATTTATCTAATCCATCAGGTGATGTACCTCCTCCGCCAAAAAGGCCTGGAGATCCACCAACGCCACCGGATTCAATACGTAAAAGACCAACAAATCCAGGAGATCCAGGAGATTTTCCACCTACAAAACCAGGTGATACACCTCCTAAAAACCCAGGAGACAAAGGGTCCACAAATCCAGGAAATCCCCCTAAAGGGCCTGGTAAAAAACCTCAAGGTCCAGGAGATCCCCCAAGGCCACCAGATAAACCGGCGTCTTTAAACACGACTCCATCAGGAGTAGATACTCCACCTCCTAAAAAAACAGCAGGAGACCCTCCAGAGATGCCCGAACGTCCTAGAGACTATCCTACATACCCAGGAGATCCAGGGACTTCACCTCCGAGACCAAGTAAAAAGGCACCGGCCGATCCAGGAACTCCCCCAAAAGATCCAGGACCGCCTAAAAGAAATCCAGGAGATGCACCTGCAAATCCTGGAGACACTCCTCCTAAGAAGGCAAGTGGAGGTGTAACTGATCCGGGAGACCCCCCTAAAAAACCAAAGGGGCCAACACCTCCAGAAAAACCGCCAGGACTCTCAGATTCGGCCAGGGATGGGGATTGGGTTAAGGCCAATATCGATGCAGTTGGGAAAAAGAAAAAAGATGTTTCGAAAATGTCTGATACTGAAATCGACAACATGGATGTAACCAGAAAACAAAAACAAGATATGAAAGATCTTCGAGCTAAAAAGAAAAAGGATCTTCAGAATATAAAAACTCAAAAGAAAAAATATGGCCCAGACGCTGATGTAGGAAACTTAGAAAGGGATATCGTAAAATACGACAAACAATCATTTGATATGCAAAATAAATCGCAATTAAATGAAGTTGGAAAACAGCGAAAATTAAAGACTCAGTATGATAGTGATATGGCCGTCTATAACCGCAAGAAGGCAAACTATGATTCAAAAAGTAAAAGTTATGATATTGAATTAGAAAGTTATAATTCAAATAAAAAGAATTATGATGATTTTAAAAAACAAAACGCTGACTACGCTGATTATAAAAAACAAAAATCGGATTTTGATAATTATGAGAGTAATAAAACAGACTATGATTCTTACGCTCAGAAAAAAACAGATTATGATTCCTATCAACAGAAAAAAACAGATTTTGACTCCTATCAGAGTCAAAAATCAGATTTTGATTCCTATCAAAAAAAGAAAAGCGATCTAGATAGCTGGGAATCAGGTAAAAATAAACATGATAGTGATGTAGATCAATATAATAAAGACTATGAAACGTATAACAATGATTTCACTGCCTATAATAAAAAACAACAGAAATATGATGCAGACTTTGATAACTGGAAAAAGAACCAAGAAGTAAAAAACATCAAAGATACTGAATATAAACAGACGGTAGAAAAATATGATTCCGACATGGATTTATATAACAAGGATATGACTCAATTTAAAAAAGATAAGAAAAAATATGAGTTAGATAGGGGGAACTACAATCGACAAAAGCAGCAATTTGATGCTGACATGGAGGGTTACAATAAGAAAAAAAGTGACTTTGATAATTATAATAAACAAAAAAGTGACTTTGATGATTATTCAAAACAAAAATCAGATTTTGATGACTATTCCACTAAGAAAAAATCATCTGATGATTACGATGCAGACATGGAACAGTGGACTAAAGAGAAAAAGAAATATGAACTGGCCAATACCAATTATAAGCAAAAACAAAAACAATATGATGCTGATATGGATCAGTACAATAAGGACTACGATACGTGGCAAAGCAATGAGAAAGTATCAAAATCTCAAGATGCCGACTTCCAGGCCTCCGAGAAAAAATACGATTCTGAACTAGAGCAATATAATACTGACAAGGATGCTTGGACCAAACAAAAAAAGAAATACGAGTTAGATCGGACTAATTATAAAAGGAAGCGAGATCAGTTTGATTCGGACATGGAGGACTATAATCAAAAGCAACTAGAAAACGATTATAAAAAAGATAAATATGAAAAAGACGCAGCAGAATGGGAAGAGAACCAAAAGAAAGCAAAAGACGATGCTGATGCGGATGCAGATAAAGTAAAAGACGATGCTGATAAAACAAAAGATGATGCTGATGCTGATGAAACAAAAGATGATGCTGATGCTGATGAAACAAAAGATGATGCTGATGAAACAAAAGATGATGCTGATGAAACAAAAGATGATGCTGATGCGGATAAGGAGAAAGATCGTTGGTCTTGGGATAAATATTGGGAAGGAGATGAACCATTTTTTAAAGATGTTGATGGTGGAAGTTCAGAAGGATGGAAAGAGGGGGCGCGGAGAGTATGGGAAGGTGTTAGACGCATCTTTTTACCGGGCGCTAGAGTGGGAACGAGGATTTCTAATACGGTAAAAACTTACACCAAAGATGGTGAGAAGGTAGATCACTGTGATCCTGAAAAAGAAGAAGGTTGTCGAGTTATAGAAGAAGAAAAAAGATATGAAAGAGATGGTGAGAGCGTAGATTTTTGTGATCCTCAAACAGAGGAAAAGTGCCGAGTGATTCTTATTCCTAAAAACGAAGGTGCTTTTATTAATAGAAAAAAGAAATTAGATTTCTCTGATCCAACAAAACTAATGGAGACCTTTTTTAATCATGACTTTGAAAAGTCAGGACTAACTAATATTGAAGATGCCCTAATGCTTGATAAAGAGTGGAAGGGAGTCATTAAGGGTAATGTTAAATCTCCGAGCTTAAAAGAATATTCTGATATGCAAAAATCTGGTATGTTTGGGAAAAACCCTGAAATGGCCAATCTCTTATATAATGTTTTGGTAATATCAAGAAGCTTTTCTAAAAAACTATACAATGCTGCTTTTCCAGTTGCTAACGCTCAATCTTCAACTACTCCCGATGCAGTAGATACTGAACCAAAAAATAGCTGGGAAGAAGAAACTGATGATGAAGAAGATGCAGAAAATAAAAAGAAAAGAGAGCAAGATAAAGGTAAACAAGCGGGAATAATGCTTGGTTCTGCAGCAGGTGGTATGCTCCTCGGAATTGGTTTTGAAAAGGCCCTAGATAAAATGGGCCCTATTGTTCAAAAGGTTCGAACCTTTTTTGGAACTTCTCCAGGTATTGCAATTCTCTCAGGTATGGGGACCTTGATAAATGGTCTTACCTTAGGCTTTGTAGTGAAGGAGAAAAAGGCCTTTCAGGAAAATCTTGAAAAAATTGATGAAATTAAGCAAAAATTTGAAAGTGATATGGCCGAGTTTTGTCCTAAAAAAGATGATCGGGAAAATCAAGCAAAACCAAATTGTTATTGTTACTCCTTTGGAGGAAAAAGAAATCCCCTACGAGGTAATAGTCAGATCTGCCAGAGTTATTGGGCAAGATTTGATGCAGGCTTTTATGTTGGTGCCGGAAAATATGAATATCAAGGTGAAAAAAATATAAAAGGTTGTGTCGATATGAATGGTAATTACGATTGGAAGTGTAATTGCCGTAGTTATAAAAATCGAGATACTGGAGAAAACTCTTGTTTTAAAACAAAAACCAGCTTTGATGGACTTGGTAATCTTGGCAGTTCTACATCTACAGGAGTGCTAACAGGTTATGGGAATTCTGTGGCCCAAGATCCTGCTACTCTTCACAACTTAAATGGAGACTCCATTTCAAGGTCTGCGGTTAAGCTTAAAAATGCAGGTAATAAGGCCTTAAAAGGTTTCAATTTACAACGGGCCAAAGAAGGTAAAAAACCACTTTCTATCGGGCCTAGTGAATTAAGTAAGTTTGCAGATAAGGTAATGGCCATGCCAGGTTCAAGAAGTGCCATGAGTGCCCTCGCTGAGGCAAAACAACTTCCTGCTAGACCGCCAATGAAAGCGGCAGATGATATCGGACTTAAAGGAACTCAGAAAAAACTAGACCTTGATAAGGTTAAATACGAATCTACTAAAAAGAAAACTGACAAGAAAGTAAAAGAAGAGAAAAAGGTTCCGGCCTGGGATTTTGAAATGAGTGAAGAAGAGAAGGCGCAAGGCAAGCTTGAATTTATGGATAAAAAATATGATTATAAAAAAGGTGTAAAAAGAAAAGAAGTTGTCGACAAAAAAAGTGTCAGCATCTTTAAAGTTATATCTAACCGCTATATCAATACAGGGCTTAAGCTTTTATTTGAAAAGTGATTAATTCAAGGCCTTAAAAATCCCCATTAGAAGTGATTTTTGAAGAGGAGTAATACCATAAACTTTGGCCATCCAAATAACTTTACAGTTAGCAATTTTACCAAGGCCTACAATCTCACCTTTTTCTAAATCAATGTGAGGAAAGCAGTGGTCTTTGACTTGAAATTTTCCATAGCGTTCTAATATGGATTTATCGACTTCTTCTAAATCAGAAAATTCTGGGGTTCTACTACCAAAGGCCTTCTTTTTAACAATTTTAAGCTTCTTATTATCATCTAAGTCGCTAAAAATGATGGTGAGTTCTCTAGAACCTAGAGTACTTCTTAATAAGGACCAGAAGCTCTCTATAAAAGAGGTCCAATTCTTATGAATTAACTCTCTAAGCTCTGTTATTTCAGGATGAAAGTTTTCAACTAATTTTAAATTATTTCTTAGGGACCAAGATTCCACCAATTTTTTGGTTCTCTCCCATGCCTCATCTTGTCCTAGATTTTGAAACTCTTCTAAAGTGAGACTATCCTTGCCGATAGGGTATATCTCATTTTCAAGCTTCAAAGAGGTCAGTATATCTTCTGAGGATACTTCCGAGGATATGTAAGCAGCAGCTAGGTCAGGATTTTCCAGATTTTCCAAGTCTAGTATAACCTCTTCCACGGTACCCTCATCAAGTGAAAATTTCCTCAAATAACCTTTTTCATTAGAATGGAAATATCCCATTGAAAAATCGTTCATAATTACCCTCTAGTTTTAATCAGTTTTATAGCAAAAATTGTCCTTTTTGGCATCAATTAAATTTTAACTGATATTATAAAATTATGGGAAAAATAATTATCCTCTTATTCATAATCAGTACCCAGGCCTTCTGTCAGGATGAACTCTATTTCAGAGAATTATTCTCAGGAGATTTAACCCGTAAAAAAGATAAAATTAAAAAGGATTATAAGTGGAGGGCCAATACTCCTTTTTATCAAATTGATCTAGGCTCAAATAAATGGCCGGAAAGCATCGTTGTTGAGAAAAAAGATGGTGAAGACTGGTTATATATTCACAATGATCAGAAAAAAAGAATTTTTAGCTTTCAATTTGACGTTAATGGAAAAGAATCTCAAGTTTATAAAATTACCAAACAAAAGTTGTCTCTTAAATCAGATATCTTGATAATTTATTATTATGAAGGAAATACTTCTTATTTAAAATTTAATGGAACTGTAAGGTTATATTTTTTAACGATTGATAATCGCAAACTTGATTCAATCTCTATTCATAAAGGTCCTGTAATTTGGGAAGAACGAAAAAATCTAGACCAAAAATATTTTCAAAAAGGTCACTTGGTTGAATTAATCGATTTTAATAAAGATCTTATCAAAGAGATTCGGATTAGGGGAAAGATCACAAAAAATATATATTTTTATAAAGGTAGGGGAAAGTGGATTAGTATCTAGCTGGCCTTTTTTATTTTATCTTCTTTTTCTTTTCGATAATCCTCTAAGATCAAAATAAAGTCCTTATCTTTTTGTAATCGCTTCATCTCTTTCTTTTTAGCGATGCCTAAACTAACCATTAGGATAGTGGGGGTAACAATTAATAGAGATAAAAGCATTATCAACCCATTAAAATCGGACCTTGGAAGAACAACGGTATTTTCAGTTGAAGTCCCACTAAAATTAAAGCCTCTAGCATCCTTAGGGGAGATCTCAGAAATCTCATCAATAGAGAGGCCAAAGATAGGCTCAATGGCGGGTTCACGGCCAAAAAGGGAGCTACTAAAGAGGATAAATAAAATTAATATCTTCATAATATTTTTTTGGAAAAATCCATTTCTACATTTAGCTTAGTTCAATTATAGGGATTTTGGGAAAGGAAATGGCACACCCGAGTGGTGTGCTTTAACCATTAAATCAAACCCAAAGATTTCAGCGAGTTGCAAGGATTTCAACAGCTTACCCTTTTTCCAATTTCATTTAACTTAATCCTATTTCATCCTATTTAATGTGCTCGTGCGTGCAAAATGCGTGCAAACTCAATTGTCCGATTGGAAACGTCTTGAAACTAGGTGTCGTGGTTTTGAAATTCCGTATGATGGGTGTCAAAATTTCTTTAAGCTGAATGCTTTCTAGAACATCGGAGTTGTATTGTGAGACTGATTATATTGATCTCATTTCTATTTTCGCTAACTTCCTCTGGAAGTAGTATTGATGATCCTTTTTATAAATACTGCATCTCAGGAAACCACAGTGAAGATGAAGTTCATACTTTGACCGTTTTAAAAGAGGAGCTTAAGGCAACTAACTGCAAGGAACTTACAGAGAAAACCAAAGATATATTTCATCTAAGTTTATTTCAAAAGGGGATTGTAGATATTAAGGCCATAGGATTGATTAAGTCTCTTACCGGCCTAAGTCTTTTTGCAAACCAAGTTGTTGATATAGGCCCCCTAGGTAACTTAAAAGATATTAATTATCTTGAATTGGGAGATAATCAGATTAAGGATTTGAGTCCTCTAAATGAGCTGACTAAACTGGAATATTTAGAATTGTCCTGGAATTGGGGGGTGAACCTTGGGCCGATAAAAAATTTAAAAACTTTAATAGGTTTAAGAATCGGTGGACTTGGATTAAAAACTCTTGAATTTCTAAAAGGTTTAAATAAGTTAAGCGATCTTGGTCTTTTTGGTAATCCCATTGAAAACTACGAGGGACTACGGAATTTAAAGAACCTAAAATATATTGACCTTCAAGGAATTGAAATAGGAGATATATCACCATTAAAAGATTTGGAGCATCTAGAAAATATATCTATCTCAAGTGAAGATATTTCAGATTTATCCTTTTTAGCAGATGTTAAGCAGTTAAAGAGACTCTTTCTTTATACAGGTAAAGCGACTGACTTAAGTCCACTTCAGTTTCTAACTAATTTAGAAAGTCTAGACTTGGGGGGAGTTAATTTTTTTGATTTAAATCCTTTGGTAAAACTAACAAATTTAAAGGACCTTGATGTAGGTAGCGAAAAACTTTTAGATATTTCTCCTATAGGAGCACTGAGAAATTTAGAAAGTCTTAGTGTTAGCAGCAAGGTTTTAGAAGATATATCACCCCTCGTCACTTTAAAAAATTTGAATAAGCTTTATCTAAATACTATGGCGGTAAAAGATTTTAAACCGATTAATCAACTATCTCACCTTAAAAAATTAACTCTCTATAAAATGAAAGTACCAGATTTATGGATACTAGATAAATTAGTGGATCTAGAGAGTTTGGAAATAACTCATAACGAGCTAGTCGATTTAACCCCCCTGGCCAAATTTAAGAATCTGGATATGCTCTTTTTAAATGATAATAAGATTAAAGAAATCTCTCCTCTAAAAGACCTCCCGAAGCTCCGTTTAGTTGGCCTTTGGAATAATGAGATTGAAGATATCTCGCCTGTAATGGAAATGAAGGGATTAGATGGAATTCACGTTGGAAATAATCAAATAAAAGATTTAAGTCCAATAAGATATCATAAAAAGCTTGAACGCTTTGAGGCAAACGATAATCCCATACCAAAGGATAGTGAATATTGTCCGGTAGGAGCTGGAGTTAACCCTGCAGTCGGGAAGTTTTGTGAGGGGTACTTGGGGATAGGGTTAGGGACAGAAAATAAAAGATGAAAATCCTACCTATATAGATGAAGGACCTGAATAAGGTCATAATAAAAGGAATTACTCAATAAAAAGGTCAACTGATGAACCGATCTAGATTTATTTTCCTAATGCTCTTAATAGTCATTCCGCTTTCAATTTTACCGGCCAAGGAAATTTGTTGGACCTATGATCAAGATAAGGCCGAAGTATTTCCCATAGGTCCTAGCGAAGCGGCCCAGATTTTAAAAGATGATGAATACATTTTGTCTTATAGAGATGTTGAATATCCCATCCGGCAGTTTAATAAGTCTTGGAAGGAAGAAGGACGGATCTATAAGTTTTTTGAAAGTGAGAAAGGAGAAGTTCTCCATATGATTTCATGGGATATCAAGAACCCCCAATTTCGCTCTGAGAGCTGGATTAATAAAAAAGGAATAGGCATTAGCAGGGATTTCGATGAAACCGGAAGTCTGCGAGATATCCATATAAAGGATAAATCAGGATTTCATAAATCTCTTTTTCTCACTAAAGAAGGAACTATTGAAAGAAAATATATTACCGATCCCCAAGGCGGGAAAACCTTCTCTATTGAATATGGTAACGATGATATTCCTTATCAAAAAGAAACTGGTGGGGATGTAGAGGTACCATGCTATGAGTAAACAAATCCTGGCCATGTAAAGGTTCCTCTCCCCAGTTTGTTATATCTATGGTTATCGCCTTCTTTAATACAAATCCTATTCCCTATATTCTCACTTGCGTTAAGTTCTCTTCTATGATAACTTCTCATTGATGAGAACTATCGTCGTAATTAACGAAAACATTCAAAATCAACTTGATAAGGATATTAAAAGTTCTCTATTTGATGAAGAAGTCAGATATTTGGTAGCTTTTTGGAAAATGGAAATTGAGGAGATCGGATTTGATGATTACCTTATCTCTGATTTGGCCCAGTCCCTTGATGATCACAGACTTTCAAAAGATAGGCAGGGTGAAAGGTCCATTACCTTAAACCCTAAAGGTGGCAGATTAATTTATAAATATTATAAAGGGAAAATTATGGTGAAAGTTATTAAGATTTCACCTGATCACAATTACAGTTAAGGAGGTACCCCCCATGGGATCAATAGATAAAACCAAATTAAGCTCAGGAAAAATTCTAAAGGCCATGCGCTCCAGGTTTGGATTCACCCAGAAGGAAGTATCAAGCGTTATTGGAATTTCTATTTCCAATCTATCATCACTTGAAAATGATAAAAGAAATCTAGGGCTTGAACTCGCCGCAAAATTTTCCATCCTCTACGGACTTCGCCTAGAAGCACTTATTTTCCCTAATGGCATAGAAAAGATGAAGGGCTACAAGGGTATTCTAAAAAAGGTTGAAAAGCTCAAGGCCGCTTAGCAGTCCGTTAATGATGTAGAAAAATTCATGAGTTCAGACAAAATAAAGAGGCTGCAGCTTATAAAAAAAATTGGTCATACGAGTAAATGCGTGCAGGTTTAATTTTTATGCAGCATTTTGACGGATTTGATTTAAATCCCATTTGGCCTGCATGGTAAGCCAGAACTCTGCGCTGATACCGAAAACTTCTTCAAGTTCCAGGGCGAACATGGGAGAAATTCTTCTTTTATTAGTACAAATTTCTGAAATTTTTCTAGTGGTACAGCCTACCTCGTCGGCAAGCCACTTTTGGGTAAGATTTCGCTCGTGAAGAATCATTACCTTTAAAAATTCACCTGCTGATTTTCTACTATTTATTCTAATCATGGTAATCTCCAATTTCGACGTCAATAAAATCGCCCCTATGGTATTTAAAAATAATACACCAAGGCTTCTGAATGGTTATTGACCAGTAATCCTTCATGCTCCCTTTTAATTTGTGTATTTTTAAACTAGGAGGTTCACAGATCTTTTTCAAATCTTTAAAATCGTTAACATCACTTAGGGCCATTAATATGAATATGGCGCGATCATTTAATTTTTTAGGGAACTTTTTTGAAGTTCCTTTCCCTGCTATATCCTTGGTAATTTTGCCGACAATGTTTTTGATCATCTTGTTACCATATTACCACTATGTGGTAATAATCGCAAGGTATATTGAAATCTTTTGCAAGCAAGTAAGGTTTATAAAAATAAAGCCCTGTATGGAGCCTATACATCACGTTAACGGGGCGTTAGGAGAAGAATACATAATAAGCCCTTAGGTAAAGCTAAGAAATGTCAAAAAACGAAGATGATTGCCGAATTTTGAAAAAAATACACTTTTGATAGCCATGATAGAGGGGTTTCAATAAAACCTTCAATATAAAAAAAATTTTTATTATATCTCTCTTTTCCATCCTTTTATCTAATCTCTGGGCCAGCTCGAATACTCCTAAAGTTGAAGCGGATTTATCCCTAACTCATGACAGATCTTGGATCGTGGCAATTTCTCCTTGGTATCCTGCCATTAGTGTCTTTTTTTCCAAAGATTTTTTTGCAAATGATCCAGGCGTTGGCTTTTCTACGACCTCAAGGATTGATTATAGTAACGATCTGGATTATTGGATTGATGATATATTCTATGATTTTAAAGGCTTAACTGTAGAACAATTGGGAAACTTTGATCTAAGGATCGGTTGGTTTCACTTCCAGCCACAATTTGGATTGGGGTTCACCTTTGGGCCCATAGGCAGTGAGTCTGGAGCAGACATTTGGAAAGGATATTGGAATATAGTTTTGGGGGCTAATGTCATTATTTACGATCGAGCTGTTTTATCGTTTCAGATGAGAGCGATGATGATTAATGATTCCCGAATTAGGGGAGATGGCGGCTTGTATCTTGGTTATAAATTTTAACTGAATAAAAGCATGCCGACAGTCTCCCCCCCTCTATCTATCTTAAAATACCTTGTTATAAGTTTTATAGAATTCCATTGATTTTAGGCTTACGCGACTTGTTAGTGACTGTTTTTCCGGTCTATTTAAATATATTGACATTGAGCGCTATATGACTTAAATAAGCTAATATTCTTTGATAAGATGACTTAATGGAGGCACTTTTATGGAATACCTATTATCAAAATTTAGCGCATTTTTACTATTAACCTTCCTCTATGTTACCCCTTCTATTGCCTGTGATGTCACCAAGATTCATGAAGATGTAAAGGCCGGATTTAAAGAGCTATCTCAGGAAATGGAAATATCTGATTTTGAAATTTCAAATGGAGCGATGGATTTAAATTCAGGAGAAATTAGATACTATGAAATTGCCGGAAGTTATAAAGAGAGAGTACCAGGCGGCGGTTGGCAAAAATCTATTTTTGTATTTAGATTTGACCCGGAAACTTGTGAAGAAACTGATGCTAAATTGTTTTTAGTAGAAAAAACAGAGCTTTAATAAATTTATAGAAACCTTCTCTGAGATAGGTCTTAAATAAGAGATTTGCTATTTTAGCAATTTTCGTGAGAATCCAAGTCAACTGACTTAAATTTACAAAGGGTTTTGCATAAAGCCCATGCTGCGCCAGGTCTGTTGCATTTTTTCCCTTTCCAGCATTCTCTATACTTTATTGGTGTTCCTGGGTTTGGCCCGCCACTACCTGGAGCACCTATTTCTACGCGACAGGTCCACATTCGCTTTCTGAAGGTTTTTCTGATCTACTTGATTAATCCCTTATCATCGGTCACCTTCACATCTTCAAGTGGAATTCCATGAATTTTACCTAAACTTTCTCCCGTCTTTTTGTGAATGGCATCTACGGCTTCTCCTTCTTTTGTAACAACGACCCAATCATCTACATTGTAGACTTTTGAATATGTTACAAACTGAAAAAAACAAAAGGTGAAAATAACTAACAACTTACCTAAACTTTTCATCACTACTCCTTTATATAGATGTCCATTTTTCGATAAAAAATGCTTCCCTTTACGTGAATGATGTTAATCGTATTTTCCCTTTAGAGGAGCCAGTCTCAGCGTGAAAAGGGCGGTCATCTATATTTTCTATTTGAGGCACCTCCTAATTTTACCACAATATATAACTGCGGGAGTAGAAAAAGAATTTACTTGGCTCTTTCTAAATAAATTAAATTGATAACTAAAGATTAACACAAGGTTGAATCGAGAAATTAAACAAAGGTTATTTAAAAAATTTAGTTAAGGTTGAATTTATTTCGTTGTTTCATGAGAATAAAATTTTTTTCCTCCTTCGTTTACCATCTTTGTTAACGGCAAGATCCCCAACAAGGTGGTCACGAATCGTCCCTTTCTTTAAAATCCGGATGTCAAAACTATGTATAATCCTGCCACACCCAACAGTTTGTAGCTGCCTGAAGTTAAAGAGGATTGTCCTCTTGGAAAAAGCCTCAAGTAGAGGTAATGAGATTTCTCTTCTGGTGCTTTTTGTCTGTGGTATCAGTAATCTAAAAATCCCCTTCCTCCATAAAAAAATCAGACCAATAAGCGTTAAGATTTATTCTTCCCGTTTTATATATCGGCCTTCCTGAATTTTTCTGGGCCAGAAGTCGTAATAAAAGACACGAACTTGAATTATGTTCATCATGAATGACCCGTGGTGGGCAAAATAATTTAATTTCAGGTTCTTAGAGTTGCTAACATTTGTATTTGCTACCCATGGGACGCAAAGATAAAAAAATCTTTTCTTTTGATCACTCCTTTGTAAAAACTCTTCAACCAAGAATTTTTAAGGAGGTTCTTATTTTAAAATCTATGATCCGTTTAAATTTTGTAAGTGCTTTTGTATTTCATCTGTACCCTTTTAGTTGTGTCGCCTCGCTCCATTATTATTCATGAGTAATAGAATAGGAGTTTTGTGGCCTCTAGAGGCACTTTTAGTATTCATGAATAGTAGTTTTAGGGGAGTGAGCAGTTTCTGCTTGAGCGGACTTATAAAATCAATTAACAATTTATCTCCTGAAAAAGGGAGTTACTAAAAAGTGGAGGCGTATGAGTACTATTGATCCTTTCAAATCTATTAACTCTGAGCATTTAAGGATGATTGCCCCTTTGGCCAAATGGAAAGTTCTCTCCTTGAAGGACTTAAAAAATGAGTGTGGCCATCTCTATCACTATAGTGGATTTCAAAGATTAATGAGAACTCTTGAAAGAAAGGGAGTTCTTAAGGGGTACAGAGACCCCTGGAATAGGAAGAAATATTATTATCTAAGTGAGATTGGAAATAAATTATTCTATTCAAAGAATCAATCTAGTGGATACTCGGATGAATTTATATCTCATGATTCAAGAGTATCTGATATTTCAAGGGAAATGCTAGATTGGGGAATAATTTCAAAAGTAGAGATTGAGTCAAAAGGTTCATTTGTCCCCGATGCAGAGTTTTTTGGAGGAAAGAAATCCCAATCCTATGTTATGGCCTTTGAACTTGAAATTTCCAGGAAATCCAAAGAGAGGATTAGGAATAAATTAAGACATTATGGCAAGAATAGCATCTTTGATTATATTCTTTATATATTTGCAACCGAAGGCCTAAGGGATTTATTTAAGGAAATCTTAGAAGAAATCTTTCCTCGCCAATATGGTGAAAGATTTCTTCTTTTTTACCTGCCAACTCTCTTTTCTAAAAAAATGATGCTTAAAAAAGCGGAAGGTTATTTTAAAAATAAAAAAATGTTTTTGGAAAATATTGTCTAAAACTGAAGGTGTTTTGGAAGTCTTTTAAGGGGTGGAATTATCCGCTTAGAAAATTTAGTGGGGTGTAAGTTCTTATAATATAAAATAAATCCCGCGCTCCGAAACTGACTCCCCCTCTCTCACATACGTTCTGAGGAGGAGTCAGTTTCGGAGCGCGGGTATCGGAAATAAGAAGGGGGGTGAGAGGTAATTTTAAAAGTTTGTAATGGTTTAATTTAGAAGAGGAGAGAGAGTGGAAAAAGAAGGTAGGGAAATTGATAAGAGGGTTAAAGGTCAGGAAATTAAGGAAGGTAATAGTAAAAAAAGAGAAAGGATAGGTAACATAATATTTAGGGAGGAGGAAATTCTATTTTAGGCAGGGGCGTAACTCGAGTTGTTAAAAGTTATCAACCCTTGGTCAAGATAGGAGATTTCTTGTATGGTAGATTCTACTAGAGAAACTTTGGAAGGGGAGAAATCCTTTTCCTCATCGCTCTTTAAAATTTTAATATGGCGAATAGATGATGTTGCCAAATTTTTACAAGTGTCTAAAGGACATCTTTATAATTTGGTATCGAGAGGAGAATTACCCCACAGGAAAAAGGGAGGGTTGTTGTTTTTCTTGCCTACTGAAATCCAGACATGGGTTGAGGAAGGAGAAGTATGAAAAAACAACGATACAAAACACTTAAAAGTTATCCTGGTATTAGGAAAGAACTAAAGACCGGACGCTACTATGTAACGAAATCTATCAAAGGAAAGAGGATTTCCAAAACCTTTGATAACTTTCAAAAAGCTAGGCACTGGAAGAATGCTCATAACCCTTTAGTTAAAACGGCCGAAGAAATAGAGGCCTTCCCACCTAAAGAATTAAATGGGAAGGATAAAGGCTTCTTAGTAAAAGATGTATGGGATAAATACGAAATTTATCATCTTGTAGGTTTATCTTTTGGTACACGGGAAGTCGTCCAAGGAAAGGCCAAGTTTTTGTGCGATATGATGAAGTTTAGGATGGTCGAACTAGACCCGGACTTTTTTGATCACTACGTTAACCAACAATTGGAGCTTGCAAAAGTAAAGGGATCTAGGAGGTACAATTTCGATGAAGAGCTAAAAAGAACTAAAGCTTTTCTTAATTGGTATCGAGAAAATTACGATTACAGCTTTGTGAACCCCATTTTAAAAAGACATTTTGTTGCAGGAACTTTAAGAGCAAAAATAGAGAAGAATAAGAAGTTGAACAAAGATCAAGTAAACCTGTTCTTTGGTGCATTGCCTGTTTTTTGGCAGGATTTTGCAAGAGTTCAATTTTATATGGGTGCGAGGGTTTCTGAAACTGCCGGATTAACCTGGGAGTTTGTGGACTTGGTTGAAAGTGTAGTTGAGATTCGAAAAGTTGCTATCTGGTCTAGGAAGACAAAACAATTCCAGCATTTAAAAGATTTGCCTAAAAATGGAGAAGCTAGGTTTTGTCACATTAACGAAACGATGCTTGAGATTTTGAAGAACAGATTAAAGTGTAAGTTAGATGATGGTGATTTTGTTTTTCATGATAACGGGATGCCTTTAAAGTACCGGCAAATTCAATACCAATACAACAAGGCATTAAAAAAAGTTGGTTTATATCCAGAATTTCAATCTACACATATTTTGAGGCATTCAATGGCGACCATAACTAGAAAGGTTACTAAGAGTCTTGAGGCCACTCAAGCGGTCACAGGCCATAAAGATCAGAGGTTGGTTCAGCATTACGCTACTCTGCCAGAAGAGGCCCAAAAGCAGGCGGTTAATGATGTAGAAAAATTCATGAATTCAGGCAAAAGAAGAGGGCTTCAGCTTATAAAAAGCTAGGGTCGTGCGTGCAAATGCGTGCAAATCAAGACTTGAAAGTTCAAACGCTCGATTAATAGGGGAGTTTGAGAAAAAATGGCACACCCGAGTGGATTCGAACCACTGACCGTCCGCTTAGAAGGCGGATGCTCTATCCAGCTGAGCTACGGGTGCACAGAGTCAATTGGACCAAAATCCAATAAATTCAGAAAAAAAATTTAAGCTCTGAGACACTTGAAGTCAAGGCTTGATCTTTACCTAAAGGTAGATAAATATGGGGTTTCTATGAAAACCTTCAAAGATTACCCCGCTCTTAGGGATCACATCGCTACCCATGAGAAAACGCTCTATTTTTCCTCCCAGACCTCCACTGTTATCCCTTTTAATTTTTTAGAGGGAGAGATGGTTCTTGGCAACCTCAGTACAATTGCCGGAAAGATAAGATTATTAGCAGATGGAGTTTTGGAGATCTCGGGGGGAGTGACTTGGAAGGATGCTAGATCTTTTGCCAGATCTAAGGGGAGAGACCTCTTAATGTCACCCACAGAGGAATCAGCGGGAGTGCTGGCAGGAATTGCAACTTCATGTACTGGAGAGCGAAGCTTTGGATTTGGAACTCTAAGAGACCAGGTAGAGAGGATTACATATCTAGATTTTAATGGAGCGGAACAAATATTATCGAGGGACAAATTTTTAGAAGATAGTGAGTTGCTAAGAGAGTATCAACAGGATTTTCTTCCCTATCAGAAAATGAAAAACGGCCCGTTTCCGCGGCTTGAAAGAGAAACTGATCTGATGATTGGCATGGAAGGGCAGCTTGGAGTGGTAAAAGAAATTCATCTTGAGACAGTTCCCTATAAAAATTTAAATTATTTTTTAATTCCTCTTGGTAAATGGGAAGAGTCCTGTGAAATGCATTTGGATATTTTTAATAAGGTTCAAGCTTTTAGAGATCATATTTTAAGCTGTGAACTCATAGATGAAAACTCTCTTAGGTATTTAGGATCAGACCGCATTCCAAAAGGTAGAGATATAATTGTTATAGAAACCAGCTCTTTGGAAAAAGTTTATGAGGAGTTTCTGACTAATCTTGGCATGGATCTGGAAGATATTATCGAGCTGAGTGAAGGGGATTATCACCATCTGCGAATGGAAGTTCCCAGAAAAGTTCAGGAAGATAATTCTCGCAGAGCAGTTATAAAAAAGGGGACTGATGCCCAGGTGAGTCCTGAAAACTTTGGAAAGTTGCTGGGTATTTACAAGGAAATGGGTAAAAAGGGCATTCCCTACATATTATTTGGCCATTTCGGGGACGGGCATCTACATTTCAATTTTTTACCCGATAAGGAACAGGTAGATACTTGTGAGGACCTTTTGAAAGAGTTTTATAAAGAGATAAAGTTATTAAAAGGATCTCCCTTTGCCGAGCATGGGATAGGTCTTATCAAACAGAATTTTATCAGGCCCTTTTTAGGTGAAAATCAGTTCGAAATTTTTAAAGATTTAAAAAAGAGATATGATCCATATAATCAATTTTTTCCTCAGGGGTTTTTAAATTTATGAAAGCTCAAGTAGTAAGATCCCACCAAAGAGAATTCGACGTTAAAATTTTAAAAACGGGAGAGATTGTTCAGGCCAAGGCCCTGGGTAATCTTTTGAAAAAGGGTGAAACTGTCGTTGTTGGCGATGTTGTGACTTTAAAAGATGT
>Ga0164313_10000845_pt1 | contig 25940 bp, 19 predicted proteins | sample GuaBasSedimGuay4_FD_113735 | JGI IMG/M metagenome (GOLD analysis project Ga0164313, IMG submission 113735) | Subseafloor sediment microbial communities from Guaymas Basin, Gulf of California, Mexico - Guay4, Core 4569-4, 0-3 cm | ecosystem: Environmental > Aquatic > Marine > Hydrothermal vents... | reverse complement strand
AATGGAGGTGGTCATGCGTCGATTGGTTTTGTTTCTGGCGATTGTTTTGATTTCGGGAGTGGCGATAGCAGATGATCCGGCGCAGCCACTTGCCTCTGATCCGCGGATCGAGGACGCCCTGGCGGCCTGGACGGTCTGGGTCGAGAACGATCTCGGAGAATCCGGGGTCCCGGCTGCGTCGTACTCGTTCGTTCACCGCAACGAGCTGCTGGCCTCGGGCGGCATCGGTTTCGCGGATCCGGCCACCGGCACAAAAGCAGACGCCGACACCCTGTACTCGATCTGCTCGATTTCGAAGCTCTTCACCTCGATCGCGGTAATGCAGCTCCGTGATGCAGGAGCGTTGGACCTCGATGACGGCATAGGGGACTCCGTGGCATGGTTCGCATCGCTGACCGACGCCCACCCCGACGATGAAACGATCTCGATTCGAAGGGCCCTCACCCACTCCGCGGGGCTGCCGAGGGAGTCAGACTCGCCCTACTGGTCCGGCCCGGACTTCGATTTTCCGACCACTGAGCAGATCCGCGAGCGTCTGAGCTCGCAAGAGACGCTCTACCCGTCCGGCCGGTACTTCCAGTATTCCAACCTGGGCATGGCGCTGCTCGGCGAGGTTATTGCCACCGAAACCGGCCGGCCGTGGTCCGAGGTCGTCGAGGAGGACATTCTCGGTCCGCTGGGGATGAATGACACCTTTACATCGATGCCCGAAGCCCATGCTACCGGGCGTTTGGCCGCCGGCTTTTCCGCCCGCCGCGGCAGCCCGGACCGCGAACGGCTGAGGCTTTTCGACGTTGAAGGCATCGGGCCGGCTGCCGGCATGGCATCAACCGCCGCAGATCTCGCCGCCTTTGCCCGCTGGCAGCTCGGCCTGCGCGCCGATGGCGGCAACACGGTGTTGCGAGCCGCGACTTTGCGCGAGATGCAACGGGTCCACTGGGTTGATCCCGACTGGAAGACCACGTGGGGTCTGGGGTTCTCGGTGGTGAAGCGGGATGACACGACGTGGGTTCGGCACGGCGGGGGGTGTCCTGGGTACTACACCGAGTTCGCCATTCTCCCCAAGGAGGAGCTGGGGATCGTGGTGTTGACCAATGCGATCGGATCGAACCACTCGCTCTACGCGCGCAAGGCGGCGGCGCTGCTCGGTCCTGCGGTCAAGGCCGCGAGCAAGGGTTCGGCGGATCACCCGGAACCCAACCCCGCCTTCGACCGCTACGTCGGTGTCTACGATTCGGTGTGGGGTCGCGAGGGCGTCGTCCGCTGGAAGGACGGTCTTGCGGCGGTGGATTTGACGAGCCGTGCGATCGATCCCGATGACTGGATTTCGCCGCTGAAGCACGTCGACGGCCATGTCTTCCGGAGGGTGAGAAGCGACGACGACAGCCTCGGTGAGAGATGGGTCTTCGAGGTTGACGAGGACGGACAGGTTGTCTCCGTCACCGTCCACAGCACTCCCCATACCCGAGTGCGGTAGGAGAGACGGGATCCGTCCGCACGAGGGAATTCGCAGTCTGACGACGAAATTGCTAAAAAAGCGCCGTTTCTGGACGAGAACGGGCTACCTAGGGCACTGTGTTCGTCCAGGCCGAGGTGTTGCCCGACTCGAATCCGTCGATCAGGATGACGATGAGCCCCTCGAATATTCCGATGTCGACAGTGCCGTCGGCGATGCGTGGCCGTTCGTCGAAATCGGTCGAACCGAGGCCTCCTGGCGGCGTGTTGTCGCCAACGTCGAAGGCCGGCGATCCTGGCATCAGATGGTAGTCAAGCTCCGAAGGGTCGATAAATAGCGGATCGACACCGATCAGGTTGGATCCCCTGTCCACTCCGGTACCGAAGTCCGAGAAGTTCACGCCGTTGCCGAAAGCAATCGTGTTGTACAGGGTCAGTGTGGCCGTTCCTCCGATCTTCATCAGCTCCAGACCAGTCCCCACGTGGTCCACTACGGTGAGATTGACCAGATTGACGGTGCTCGAGCCGCTGGCATCGAGGCTGAGGCCATCGGCTTCGCCTTGAGCAACGCCGATTTCTGTCATCTTCACGGTCGACAGCCCCGAATGCGTCGATCTGATCTGCGGGCCGGTGTCGCCACCGACCCCTGCGTTGAAAACACAGCCCACTCGCTCCACTCGCAGAACGGCGGAGTCACTGGTCGACCACCAACCTCCGACACCTGACACGTCGCCGGAACCGCTGTCGCCGGTGTTGCCACTCATAAAGATGCCCTGCAGGTCCGCCTCGGCAGTTTCCGAAATCTGTAGAAAGAGGCCACCGCCGGAAATATCAGCTCCGGAAGACTGGATGTGGTTCTCGACGACCTCCATTTCGTCGATGACGACGCGCGAGTCGCCTGCCGCGTTGATGCCCACGCCCCCGGCGAGCGCCAGGTCACCGCCGGTGCTCCCGGCCTGATTCAAAAAGAAATCACTGTCACGAATCTCCAGCCTTTGGGATCCACTGAGGATGGCCCATAGACCGCCACCGAGGGCGTCGGCTGCACTCGCCGCTGTGTTCTCGACCACGAGGATCTTGTTCAGGGTCACCACGGCGTCGCCGCTGGGCATGATGAAGACTCCTGCGCCCTGAGTGGCGAAGCCATTGGTCAGTGTGAAGGCCCTGACCTCCAAGGAGCCGCCGCCGATTGAAATGTCGAGAACCCCGCTCCCATCTCCGTCGATAACCGTGTCTTCGGGGTCGTCGTTGTGAATGTTAAATGTGCTTTCCCACCCTCCTGACAGCAGGATGCTTCCGCTCGTGAAACTCGCGGAAATCGAGAGATTCTCCGTGTATGTTTCAAGGCCCTGCACGCGAATCTCGGTGTCCTGCCCGACGACAACGACGTCGATCGCGTCTTGGATGTTGGCGTAGGTGCCGGCGGGCCCGACCGTCAGCACGGTCGGCACCTGAGCGACCGCCGGAGGCGAGAGCAGAGCCAGAGCGGCCAGGTTGAAGAGCATCGTTGGAAGGGTTGACAGAGATCGCTGGGCCATAACGTACCTCCGAATCGGAGAATCCAAAGTGGCGCGGCTATCACTCCGTTGGCCTTCGCCAGCCCGGCGGTCTTGTCTCGGGTCAGGCGAGGACCCGTGGCTTTGTGCCCCCGGGGTTACCCGTGTCGAGGCGAGTATTAATTTATACCTGCGGTGCCAGAACCGCAAGCCGGAAAGGGGATGATTTCCCGACCCGATTACACCTCCCCGCCCCTTGGGTCGAAAACCCGACTGGGCACGCCACCTCGCCGCCATCACGCCGAAACCAGGTGAGATATGCGGGCTAGTTCAACCACAGTGCAACAATGCGAAGGGTGAGCACCCATCGGGTGGCACCCGTCAGAATCGGTGCCAGGCCCCTTTGGTTGACACTTAGTCTCTCAGGTCATATCTTCTTCCTTGTCAACAGCTGTGAGGAAAATCGAGAAGGAGGATCTGCGATGAGACGTGGTACCTGGATTGTGTCGTTCGCGGTGCTGGTGGCGTGCACTTTCGGAGTGGTTTCCCTGGTGCCGGCCGGGGAGAAGGAGGAGGGAAAGCTTTATTTCATTGAAGAGGTGACGGTCAAACCGGACGGGGTTGCAGCCTACGAGGCCGCCATCAAGGGGTTCACCACCGTCTTGGCCGAGCACGGTTTCCCGTACTCCTTCGAGGCCTACGCCACCGATGACTATCACTACTACAACGTTTACCCGATCAAGGATCTCGCTGACGTCGACGCTCTTTACAAGAGCTGGATGAAGTTCCTCGAATCCTGGGGCTGGGACAAGTACGAAGAGATGGAGAAACAGATCTCGGGCTCCTACGAAACCAACCGCTTCATGCTCTCGCGCTCCCGTCCCGACCTCTCCTACATGCCTGAGCAGCATCCCTATGATCCTGACAAGAGCAACTACCTTCTCTGGGGTTACTGCTATGTCAAGCCGGGTAAGGAGCGGGCGTTCGAGAAGAACTTCAAGGAATTCGTCACTCTGTTCACAGCCAAGGAAGTGCCTTTCGGCTGGAACACATGGCAGGGCGATCTCGGCACCGAGATGCCGCTTTACATCTACGTCGAGCAGGCGACCAGCCCGGCCGTCTTTTGGACTGGGGTCGAGAACGCGATGGAAAAGGTCGGCGCCGAGTCGGAGGCACTCTGGAACGAGACCCTGAGCATGCTCAGGAGGTACGATGTCAAGACCGGCAAGAACCGGCCGGAGCTCTCATACCGACCCGTGAAACCAGTGCCGACTCCGGAGTAGTCAAGCTCACCTGCCGGCACCACGAATCCGGAGCTTAGGAACGCGTTACCGTTCCTGTGCCAGGCACCCCTTTGCCGATTTACGACACTCGGTTATGACCGATCCGTCATTTCTATTCTCCAGTTCGCGCCCGCCAGGCGCGAACTGGAGAATAGAACCTACTCCCACTCAATCGTCCCGGGAGGCTTCGACGTCACGTCGTAGACGACCCGGTTGATCCCTGCAACCTCGTTGACCACTCGGCGGGCGATCCGATCGAGGGTCTCGGGCGGGAAGCGGTACCAGTCGGCGGTCATGAAGTCGGTGGTGGTCACCGCCCGTACCGCAAGCACGTTCTCGTAGGTCCGGGAGTCCCCCATCACGCCGACGCTCTTTACCGGCAAGAGAATGCACAGCGCCTGTGAAATCTCGTCGTAGAGACCGTCCGCCCGGATCTCCTCGATGAGGATGGCGTCAGCCTCCTGCAGGGTCCGGACGCGGACTCGATCGACCGCACCAAGAATCCGAACCGCCAGCCCGGGTCCGGGAAATGGGTGCCGCCACACGAATTCGTGCGGGAGACCAAGCTCCTCCCCCACCTTGCGGGCCTCGTCCTTGAAGAGGTCGCGCAAGGGCTCCACGAGCTCGAGACCGAGCCTCTCGGGGAGACCTCCTACGTTGTGGTGAGTTTTGATGACCGCCGCGGTCCCGCGAACCCCGGACGACTCGATCACGTCCGGGTACAACGTTCCCTGCGCCAGATACCGGGCATCAGGGAAACGCGTCGCTTCCTCCTCGAAGACTGCGACAAACTCGCGACCGATTATCCGGCGCTTTTCCTCCGGGTCGTCGACCCCCGAAAGAGCCGAGAAGAAGCGCTCCGCCGCATCGACCCTATCGAGATCCAGCCCGAACTCGGCGAAGCGACGCGCGACCGTGTCGCCTTCGTTCTTTCGCAGCAGACCGGTATCGACAAAAATAGAAACCAGCCGTTCGCCGACGGCCTCGCGCAACAGGATCGCGGTCACCGACGAGTCGACCCCGCCCGATACGCCACAGATCACACGGCCATCGGGGACGGACCGCTCGAGATCGGAGACCAGCTCGTGGCGGAGGGCGGCCGGGTTCCAGTCGCGGTGGGCGCCGGCCAGCTCGATGAAGTGCTCGAGGATCTCGGTGCCGTGACGGGTATGCCGAACTTCGGGGTGGAATTGGAGGCCGATGAAGCGGCGGTCCGGATCGTACATGGCCGCCACTGCTGTGGTCGGCGTCTTCGCCAGAATCTCGAATCCCGGGGGCAGCTCGCCCACCAGATCCCCGTGACTCATCCACACCGGTTGCAGTTTCGGAACGCCTCGAAACACCGGCTCTTCCTCAACCACCTCGAGCTCCGCCAACCCGTACTCGCGTCGATCGGAGGACCGCACCTCACCGCCGAGGTCGCGAGCCATGAGGTGGTGTCCGTAGCAGATGCCGAGCACCGGCACGCCGAGCTGGAAAACCGCCGGATCGACCTGCAATGCGCCGTCTTCAAACACGCTCGCCGGGCCGCCCGAGAGCACCACGGCGATCGGCGCCGCGTCGCGGAAATCCCGTACGCCCAGGTCGCCTCGCTCGATCAAGGTCTTGACGCCGAGCTCGCGCAGCCGCCGCGCGATCAGCTGCGTGTACTGCGAGCCGAAATCGAGGATGAGGATGAGCTCGTGTTGCATGGACGCTCCCGGACCGGCAAACAAGGCCAGCTTGATGGGGCGGAGGATAGCAGAATGACGGTGGGCAGAGGGGAAAAGGGGAAGAGGAGAAGAGGGGCAGGGACCCCGAACGTTAAAACGTTAAACGTTGAACGTTACCATCCACCGATGGGTGTTACGGGACGGTGTCCGTAACTCAATAATTCAAAACTGACCTCAACGGTAACCGGCGAACCGCCGTAACACCAATCACAGATGAACTCCGTGGTTGATGCGACACTGGTATGGGCGGAGTTCGAGAAAGGACGATGAGACGATGAAAGACTGGCTCCGCCGGATAACCCCCGATCTCTTCCTCGCCGCCGTGGTTGCCCTCGTCATCATGGTGGCGGTGCAAAAGCTCGACGCCGTCGAAGACCAACGGATCAATGCCGACGCGCGGACCCTCGCCAGTGATGGCCTCACCATCGACGAACGAATTGAGGTACTCGACAATTCGATTCGAAGATCGACGATGCTGTATCTTCCCGCCCTCGCCGGGTTCGGCGGAGTCGCGGTGGGTCTCGGGAGCCGAAGACGACGCTGGGCTTGGTTGACAGCCATCGGCGCGATCATTCCCGCGCTCCTGATGGGCGCCGGTTTCTTCATCGACACGCCGCTGCCCGGAGGCGTGGCCACCGCCACCTACATACTGATTGCCGTTTCGCTGGCCACTGCGGGGGTTGCAGTGAGGAATCGCCTCCAGCCGGAGAGCATCCGACACCCGAACTAGTCCACTCCCGAGAAACCCCCGATTTTCGTGAGAGTGCGGGTTCATGCCGGTTTGACCTGTCCGGGCGACCCGGCTAGGATTCCGTCGGAAGATAAAGAGCTCCAGAGGAATCCACATGGGTGAACAATTCCTGCCAGTAGTCGTCGCCCTCGTCGTTGCCGGCGTCTTCACTGCCGTGCTGCTTGGCTCCGCCGTGCTCTTCGGTCAGCGCACCCGCCAACCCACCGGAGCCAAGACCGACAGCTACGAGTCCGGAGTTCCCCTGCTCGACCGGGCGAACAGACGGATTTCAGTCAAGTTCTACCTCGTTGCGTTGGTCTTCGTCGTTCTCGACGTCGAGCTCGCCTTCCTCTATCCCTGGGCCATTAACTACCGCTCGCTGCTCGACGGCGGCTCGATGGTCGCGCTGTGGGACATGCTGGCCTTTCTCGCACTTGTCGCTCTCACGTATGTCTACCTGTGGCGCAAGGGTATCTTCGACTGGGGTCGGCGCCGCCTTCCCAGCCCCGACACGGGCGATCGCGAATGACCGAGGCGGGCACCCTACCGCTCACTGTCGCGACAGTCGAGGTGGTCGAGGAACCCACCTTCGACGACTTCATGGAGTCCGAAATCAAGAGGATTCTGAAGCGTTATCCCGACCACGGCGCGGCGCTGCTCCCGGTTCTGTGGCTCTGCCAGGAAAGGTGGGGTTGGATTTCAGCCGGCATCATGCGAGCCGTGGGTCAGCGACTCGACCTATCCCCGGCATTCGTCGAAGGCGTAGCCAGCTTCTACACCATGTACCTACTGCGCCCACCGGGGAAGTACCTCCTGCAGGTGTGCACTACTCTCTCGTGTCAATTGTGCGGTACCTCGGGGATTGTCGATCATCTCAAAGAGAAGCTCGGCATCGACTTTGGGGAGACGACGAAAGACGGCCGCTTCACCCTCGTAGATGTTCAATGCCTTGGCGCCTGCGGTGAGGCGCCAGTGGTTCAAATCAACAACGACTACTACACCAACCTTACTGAGAAATGTCTGGACGAGATCCTCGACGGGCTCGGTGAATGACGATGGAGCCGATTCTGCTCCGGGCGCGGGGGGACAAGAACTCCCGAACACTCGGTTCCTATCTCAAGCGCGGCGGCTACAAGGCCCTTGCCAAAGCGATTGCGATGGACCCGGAGGAGGTGATCGACGAGGTCAAGGCGTCGGGGGTGCGCGGCCGAGGAGGCGCGGGATTCCCAGCCGGCGTCAAGTGGAGCTTCGTCCCCAAGGATCTGGCCAAACCCACATACATGATCTGCAACGCCGATGAGTCGGAGCCGGGCACCTTCAAGGACCGAGAACTGATTCTCGTCGATCCCCACATGGTGCTCGAAGGTATCGCCATCGCGTCGTATGCCATCGACGCCCACACGGCGTACATTTACATACGGGGCGAGTTCGTGCGCGAGACCGAGATCCTCGTCAAGGCGATCTCCGAGGCGCGGCGAAAACGCTATCTGGGATCGGACATCCTCGGCTCCGGTTACGAGCTCGAAATCCACATCCACCGCGGCGCCGGCGCCTACATCTGTGGAGAGGAGACGGCCCTCATTGAGTCCATCGAGGGCAAGCGCGGGCTTCCACGCCTCAAACCGCCCTTCCCCGCGGTGGTCGGTGTCTTCGGGTGTCCGACGGTTGTCAACAATGTCGAGACCCTGGCCTGTGTTCCCCACATCATCGAGCGAGGAGGCGCCTGGTTCGCCGCCATAGGGACCGAGCGCAGCACCGGCACCAAGCTGTTCTGCGTCTCCGGCCATGTCGAGCGTCCCGGAGTGTACGAAGCCCCTATGGGCACCACGTTCCGCGAGATCATCGAGGAGTTCTGCGGCGGTGTTCGCGGCGGCCGGGAGCTCAAGGCCTTCATCCCCGGCGGCTCATCGGCGCCGATCCTCCCCGCCGACCGTATCGACACCCCCGCCGACTTCGAATCGGTGGCGGAGGCCGGTTCGATGTTGGGCTCGGGCGGGGTTATCGTCATGGACGATACCGTCGACATGGTGTGGGCGCTCGAGAACCTCCTGACCTTCTACGCCCACGAGTCCTGCGGCCAGTGCACCCCGTGCCGCGAAGGCTCGGACTGGGCGCTCGACGTGGTGCGTCGGATTCGTCGCGGGCAGGGACGGACGAAAGACATCGAGACCCTGCAGCGGATCGCCCGCTTCGCCAGCCAGGGCATGACGATCTGCCCCCTCGGAGATGCCTTCTGCCTCCCCATCACGAGCTTCCTCGAACACTTCGGCGGCGAGTTCGAGGAAGCTATTGCCGGAGCAGAGCAGAGTGTGAGCACACATCTCCCGGTCCTGCCGGTCCGCTCCGACCAGGCCCTCTTCGAAGCCGAGGAGGTGGGCAGATGATCACCGCGATGATCGACGGGCAACAGGTGATCGTGGCCGAAGGCACCAACATCGTCGAAGCGGCGCTCAAGACAGGCGTCGAAATTCCAACCTACTGCTCCCACCCCGGACTCAGCGTGGTCGGTCAGTGCCGAATCTGTTTTGTCGAGATCGAGGGCATGCCGCGCCTGGTCACCGCATGCTCCACGCCGGTGCAAGACGACATGGTGATCTTCACCAACTCGGAAAGGGTTCGCGAGGCGCGGGCTGCGGTGATGGAGTTTCTGCTCGAAAACCACCCTCTGGACTGCCCGGTCTGCGACCAGGCCGGCGAGTGCGGCCTCCAGGATTACTCGGTGGAGCACGGCCTCGACACCACCCACATGATCGATGGACGGCGCACCTTCCCGGGCTTCGAGCGGAGGACCATAGGGCCTCACGTCATCCAGAACCAGAATCGATGCATCCACTGCACTCGCTGCATCCGCTTTACCACCGAGATCTCCGAAACCGCCGACCTGACCATGAAGTCCCGTGGTAACCACTCCTACATCGACACCTTCGACGGCGCCCCACTCGATAATCCGTGGTCCGCCTGCGTGGCCGACGTCTGTCCCGTCGGCGCGCTCACGGTCCAGGAGTTCCGCTTCCGCGCCCGCGTGTGGCACCTCGAGGAGACGGGCACCGTGTGCCCGGGCTGCAGCATCGGCTGCAACGTCAACCTCGGACACCTGGACGGCGTGGTCCATCGCTTTGTTCCGCGCGCCAACCCCGAGATCAACGGGTGGTGGATGTGCGATTACGGGCGGTTCCTCGCTCAGGGCCTGAATGACCGTGATATCGACGCCCCGTTGCAACGGACCGACGACGGCGAACGCGCGATCTCCTGGGAGGGGGCTCTGGCCACCCTCGCGGCCCTCCTGCAGGCCTCACCGAAACCGCTCGTCGTGGCCTCCGCTAACTTCAGCAACGAGGCTCTCTACTCTATTAAACGAAACCTCCTGGAAAGTTCGGGAATGGTGGTCGTGGTACCCGTCGACGCCGGGGGACAACGGCGGATCAAGAACGGTCGAGGCGAGTGGATCGACGGTATCGACGCCCACCCCAACAGCACCGGCGCGAGTCATCTCGGGTTGGCCGCGGTGGATGCCGTGGTCCTCGAGTCGTACATCCGGGATGGTGATGGTCCCCTCCTCATCCTCGATGCGCACGCTCACCCGTGGCTCGAGACCGAGGCCGCAGCTGCGGCGGCTGCAGGGCGGCCGACCGCCGTCATGGCCCGCCGCCGGACACCGGTCTCCGATGCCGCTTCGCTGGTTCTTCCTCTGGCGTCCTGGGCTGAGACCGAGGGCACCTACACCTCGTCGACCGGGATCGTACAGCTCGCGCGCCGGGCGCTGCCGCCGGCCGGGCAGGCTCGTCCGCCGTGGGAGGTGCTCCACAACCTCGCCCGCCAACTCGGCCACGAGCAGCAGCGAATCATGTCGCCACGGGTTCTCTTCGCCGAGATGGCCGCCGAGGTTGGCGCCTTTGCCGGCATGACCTTCGGCAGGCTCATGACCGAGGCTGGAATGCCTGTCCACGAGGAGGCCCGCGGTGTGGGTTGACCTCATCGTCATCGGCGTCAAGCTCGCCTTCGGGCTGGTGGTGTTGTTGACCACTGTCCCGATCATGGTGTGGGTGGAGCGGCGCGGTTCGGCCCTCATCCAGGACCGTCTCGGCCCCAATCGCGTCGGCCCGCTCGGCCTGTTTCAGCCGATTGTGGACGTCGTCAAGCTTCTGGCCAAGGAGGTCATCACCCCTGCCGGGGTCAGACCGCTGCTCTACATACTGGCGCCCGCTATCGCAGTGATCGTTGCCCTCAGCACCTTCATCGCGATACCGATTGGTAAGGACTCAGGTCTCGAGCTCTTCGGGCACGCGGTCAACGGCTTCATTGTCGCGCCCGACCTCAACATCGGCCTCCTCTATGTCTTCGCCATTGCTTCGTTCGGTGTGTATCCCCTTCTGCTCGCGGGTTGGTCATCCGACAACAAGTATGCGCTCCTCGGAGGGGTCAGGGCCTCAGCGCAGGCGATCTCCTACGAGATTGCGATGATCATTGCGATTGTCGGCGTCCTGATGAGCTCCGGAACCCTGCGATTGCAGCAGATCGTCGATGCCCAAAGCGGCGTTTGGATGGGATTTCTGCCCCACTGGAACGTCTTTTCCCAGCCCATCGGCGCTCTCATATTCATGGTAGCGGTCTTCGCCGAAACCAACCGGCTCCCCTTCGACCTCCCCGAAGCGGATGCCGAGCTGGTCGCCGGATACCACACCGAGTACTCGTCGATCCGATTCGCGGCCTTTTACATGAGCGAGTACCTTCACATGACCGTGGCAGCATCGCTCGTCACCGTGCTCTTCCTCGGCGGATGGAACCTCCCGTGGATCGACATCCCCTTCGAGGGGTGGGCGGGGGTTCTGCTCTCAATGGGCGTCTTTGGGATCAAGGTTGCCACGCTGCTGTGGTTCTTTGTGTGGGTGAGGTGGACCCTCCCCCGCTTCCGTTACGACCAGCTCATGGCATTGGGGTGGAAGGTGATGGTGCCGCTGGCGGTGTTGAACTTCTTGTGGGTCGGGGTCGCCATGGCTCTGGGATATATGTAGGCGGGTTGTGGTGGTCACCATCATCTTCCTCGTAGCAGCGGCCATCGCGGTGGTCTTCGCGGTGCTCACCGTGGTGCCGAGGGACCCAACGAAAAACGTGCTCTCACTGGTTATCATGTCCTTCGCGATGGCCGCGGTCTTCGCCATCCTCGGGATGGACTTCCTGGCCGCCATCCAAATCATCGTCTACTCGGGTGCGGTCCTGGTTCTGTTCCTTTTCGTGATCATGCTCCTGAAAATCCGCAGAATTGAGGCTCTCGGCAGCGGTCGTCCGGTGCAAGCCCTCCTCGGCGCCCTCGTGGCCGCCGGCATCGGTGGGATGATGCTGGTGGTCGCCGGGCTCCTCCTTCCCCTTCAGGGAGCGGTCTTGCCGGGCGCCGTCGAAACCGGGACCGCCTTCCCGATCGGACGCGCCCTTCTGAGCACCCACCTCTTCGCTTTTGAGTTCATCACCCTGCTGCTGGTGGCGGCGATCGTCGGCGCCGTCTATCTCGGCAAGGGAGAGGAGGAATGATTCCCGTGGAGGCGGTTCCCATTCCCTACACGTGGGTGCTGGCCCTGTCAGCGGTGCTCTTCGCCGTCGGTACGCTTGGGGTCCTCCTGCGACGTAACGGGATCGCCATCTTCTTGTCACTGGAGATCATGCTCAACTCGGCGAACCTGGCTTTCGCGGCCTTCGCCTTCCGTTTCGCCTCCGACCACGCCACGGCGGCTGCGGCGCTCGACGGCCAGGTCTTCATCTTCTTCGTAATCGCGGTGGCGGCAGCCGAGGCGGCAGTCGGCCTGGCGCTGTTCATAGTCCTTTTCCGCTGCAAGGGATCGATCGATGTGGAACGTGCGAACATCCTCCGCTGGTAGGGCTGCGTAATGCTCGGATCACTGTGGCTGATTCCGATCATCTGCCTGGCGGGGGCTGTGTTCAATTTGGCCCTCGGCATCGTCCGCGCGCCCAAGAGTGCGGTGACCCTGGTCGGCGTCGGGTCGGTCGGAGCCTCCACAATCGCGACCTACGCCGCGCTCTGGGATTACCTGCACCAGCCCGCCGAGGTGATTGTCGAGCCCTACTTCACCTGGATCTCGGCCGGCGTCGTCAACGTCAACGCTTCGCTCCAGCTCGACCCCCTGTCGGCCGTGATGACGGCCTTTGTCACCCTTGTCGGCTTTCTCATCCACGTTTACTCGATCGGCTACATGCACTCGGAAACGGACGCCGGTTACGCCCGCTACTTCGCCTACCTCAACCTGTTCATGTTTTCGATGCTGCTGCTGGTTCTCGGCTCGAACCTGCCGGTCATGTTTGTCGGTTGGGAAGGCGTCGGGCTGTGCTCCTATCTCCTGATCGGCTACTACTACGACAAGGAGTGGTGTGCGGCCGCCGGCAAGAAGGCATTCATCGTCAATCGCATCGGCGACCTGGGGTTCCTGCTCGCTATTTTTGCAACCATCGCCTGGTTCCACAGCACCGAGTTCACCGTAATCTTCCCAGCAGCCGCCGAGCACCCGGATCAGTTCGCCGGTGCGGCCACCATCATCGGCCTCCTGCTCTTCGTCGGTGCCATCGGCAAATCCGCGCAGATCCCGCTCTACGTCTGGTTGCCCGACGCCATGGCCGGCCCGACACCGGTCTCGGCCCTGATCCACGCCGCGACCATGGTCACCGCCGGCGTCTACATGGTGGTCCGGGCCAACGTCTTCTACCGGCTGAGCCCCACCGCGATGCTGGCGGTCGCGATCGTCGGCGGCGTCACCGCGATCTTTGCGGCCACCATCGGTCTGGTGCAGAACGACATAAAAAAGGTCCTCGCCTACTCGACGGTGTCCCAGCTCGGCTACATGTTCCTCGGCGCTGGCGTCGGTGCCTTTGTGGCCGCCATCTTTCACGTCGTAACCCACGCCTTCTTCAAGGCCTGCCTTTTCCTTGGATCCGGGTCGGTCATCCACGCCTGCGGCGGCGAGCAGGACATGCGCACGATGGGTGGACTTCGAAAGCACATGCCCATCACTTACTGGACGTTTCTTGCGGCGACCCTGGCGATCTCCGGTATTCCTATCTTTGCCGGTTTCTTTTCCAAGGACGAGATTCTGGCGAAGGCATATGAAGCCGGGGCCGCCAACCTCAACGGTTTCGGCGCCACCTATCAGCTCCTGTGGTACCTGGGTCTCGCGGGAGCGCTGCTCACCGCCTTTTACATGTTCCGCGTGGTGTACATGACGTTTCACGGGTCGTTCCGAGGATCCGAGGAAACCGAACGCCATCTTCACGAATCGCCGCCGAGCATGACCGGTCCCCTGGTCATTCTCGGCTTCCTCTCGATCGTCGGTGGTTTTTTCGGCTTTCCCGGACAGCTGTTCGGGATGAGCGGTCTCAACCTGATCGAGCGCTTCCTCCACCCGATCATCCTGCCCATCGCTGCGGCGACTCACGGCGCCGCCCACGCCGAACATGCCGTCGGTTTGGAAACCGAGTGGTTACTGGTAGCGGTTTCGGTGGGAGTGGCCGTTCTCGGCATCGTCATCGCGCGTCGCTTTTACCTCGGTCCAAAGGCATTTGTGCTCCCTCGCCGCCTCGCCGAGCGCTTACCGATGGTTCACAAGATGCTGCTCGGGAAGTACTGGGTCGACGAGATGTACCACGTCCTCATCGTGGCCCCCGTCCATCGAATGGCGATGATCTGCTGGAAGGTGATCGACGAGCTGATCATCGACACGCTCTTCGTCAACGGCGCCGCGTTCTCAGTCGAGCTCACGGGCGATCTCTTGCGCTTCACGACCACCGGAAACGTTCGTAACTACGTGCTGGCGGTGGCCCTGGCGATTTTCGCCCTCGCCACCTTCCTGTGGTGATGGAGGTGTAGCTTGGACCAACACCTCCTGTTCCTCTTGACCCTCTCCCCAACGATCTTCGCGATCCTCCTCCTCCCGATCCCGAAGCACTGGAAACGGGTCCACCGGGTGGTCACCCTGATCGGTTCGACGGTGATTTTTGCCGTCTCGACCCGTCTGTGGACCGGCTTCAACCCCGACAATCCAGCCTTCCAGTTCGTCGACCAGCATCAGTGGATCCCCCAGTTCGGCATCAGCATTCACGTGGGGCTGGACGGCATATCGCTTCTCCTCGTGCTCCTGACGACCCTGCTCCTGCCCGTAGTGGTGCTCGCCGCCTGGTCCTTGAACATCGAGCACATCAAATCACTCCACATCACATTCCTGTTGCTCGCGACAGGCATGATGGGCACCTTCGTCTCCCTCGACCTGTTTCTCTTCTACATCTTCTGGGAGATCACCCTGATCCCCATGTACTTCATCATTGGTGTCTGGGGCGGTCCGCGTCGTATCTACGCAGCAGTCAAGTTCTTCATCTTCACCATGGTCGGCTCGGTCTTGATGCTCGTTGCCATCCTCTACCTGGGCTGGTTCCACCATCAGCAGACCGGCGTCTGGTCGTACGACTACCTCGACTTCCTCCAGACCGCACCGCTGCTTTCGGTCAGCGGCGGATGGCTGGCCCCGGGATTGCTTGTCTTTGCCGCCTTCGCACTCGCCTTCGCTATCAAGGTGCCGATTTTCCCGTTCCACACTTGGCTGCCCGACGCCCACGTCGAAGCTCCGACCACAGGTTCGGTCCTCCTTGCCGGCGTGTTGCTCAAGATGGGTGCCTACGGTTTCATGCGCTTCAACCGTGCACTCCTCCCCGACGCCTGGGACATCTTCGTCCCGCTGATACTGGCCCTCGCGGTGATCGGCATCATCTACGGAGCCCTGGTGGCCATGGTCCAGCCCGACGTCAAGAAGCTGGTCGCTTACTCGTCGGTCAGCCACATGGGTTTTGTGATGCTCGGCCTTGCCGCGGGCACGCAGGCGTCGACCCAGGGCGCCGTACTGCAGATGGTCAATCACGGCCTGACAACCGGCGCGCTCTTCCTCCTCGTCGGTATGATCTACGAACGCACCTACACCCGACTCATCGCCGATTTTGGAGGCCTCGCGACGGTGATGCCCGTCTACACCGGGATATTTCTCGTTGTTACCCTGGGTTCAATCGGTCTCCCCGGACTCAACGGTTTCGTGGGCGAGTTCCTGATCCTCGCCGGCGCCTGGCAAAACTACCCATTGGCAGTGGTCCTGGCCGGGCTCGGGATCATCCTCGGTGCGGTCTACATGTTGTGGATGGTGCAGCGGATTTTCTGGGGGCCGCTCGACAATCCGAAGAACGAGGGCCTGTCTGACATCAGATTTCGAGAGCTGATGGTTGTTGCGCCGCTACTCGTGCTCATCGTCTGGATCGGTATCTATCCGACCACCTTCCTGAATCCAATGGAGGCTGCCGTGCGCCTCCTTCTGGCGCGATGAAAGGGGCGGCGGAAGAATGTTGACACCGACTCACGCCGATCTCGTCGCCATCGCGCCGGAGATCATCCTGACCATCACCGCCGGGTTGCTATTGATCGTCGAGGCATTCCTGCCGGGTCTGCGAAGGCATTTCTCAGGATTGGCCATGGTCGGGGTCCTCGCCGCCATCTGGGCGCGCCTGCATTTCGAGCTGCCCGGAGCGGTCTGGGCGGGCATGATGCAAATCGACGAGCTGGCCGCCTTCGTCGATATCTACATCCTCGTGGCCGTCATCTTCACAATCGCCATGGCCGGTCCGTTCCTGCGTCGCACCGAAACCGAGGTCGGCGAGTTCTATGCCTTGATTCTGCTCGCGACCGTCGGCGCAATGGTGATGGCGAGCTCGGTCAACCTGCTGCCGATCTTCCTCGGTCTCGAGCTGCTGTCAATCCCGCTCTACGTTCTGAACGCATTCCTGCGCCGCAGCCAGGTTAGCGTCGAAGCCGGTCTGAAGTACTTTGTCGTTGGCGCCGTTGCGTCTGCGTTCCTGGTCTACGGCATTGCCCTGCTCTATGGCGCCACGGCCAGCACCGACCTCGCGGTCATCGGTTCTCAGGTCGCCTCATCCGGCCAATTGAACCCTCTCGTCGCGATCGGCCTCGCAATGATCGTCGGAGGTCTGGCCTTCAAGCTCGCGCTCGTGCCGTGCCACGCCTGGGCCCCCGATGTCTACCAGGGTGGGCCGACTCCCGTGACCGCCTTTCTGGCGGTCGTACCCAAGGGCGCTGCCCTGATCGTCCTCCTACGGCTGGCGGACGGAATGGACCTCCTCCACATCTCTCCACAGTGGGTTGCCGCCGCCGCCGGGATCGCGGTTGCCTCGCAGACCCTCGGCAATATCGTCGCGATCGTCCAGAGCGACGTCAAGCGCATGCTCGCCTACTCCGGGATCGCCCACATGGGTTACGCCATGGTCGCCGTGATTGTCGCCGGAGCGGACGGCGGCGCGGCGGTCCTCGTGTACCTCGTCGCCTACACCCTGATGAATATGGGCGCTTTCGCATCGATTGCGATGCTGTCGGAGCGGGAGGACAGACCGCATTTCATCAACGACCTCAGAGGCCAGGGATACAAGCGCCCGATTGTCGCGCTTGCTCTCACAACATGTCTCTTTTCCCTCGCCGGGGTCCCGCCCTTCATTGGGTTCACGGCCAAGTTCGTGGTCTTCCGGGCCGCCGTGAACGAGGGTTTCGTGTGGCTCGCGGTGATCGGTGTCGTCAACTCACTGGTTTCGGCCTTCTACTATCTGCGGGTGGTTTACGCTATGTATATGCAGCCCCTGCCTCGTCGCGAACCGAAATTCCAGTTCTCTTTTCAGATCGCGACCGCGGCCGCGGTTGCAGCGCTCGGGGTTTTGATCCTCGGTATCTATCCGACCCCGATTCTCGAAGCGGCTCAGACTGCTATTCTCGTTCTTGTGAGGTAGGGCATGGTTGCATACAAGCGGCACGTCGATACCGCCAACATCTCCGAGCTGACGATTTCCCGACTTTCGATTTATCTGCGCTGCGTCGACCAACTCCTGGAGGCTGGCGTCGAGACCGTGTCCAGCCAGCAGCTGGCGAAGCGCTTCAACCTTAACTCGGCCCAGATTCGCAAGGACCTCGCGTACTTCGGAGAGTTCGGCGTTCGCGGCGTCGGGTACAACGTCAGGCAGCTCCGCCAATACGTGGTCGAGATCCTCGGCCTCGACCGCGAGCGCCGACTGGTTATTGTAGGCGCAGGAAACCTGGGAAGCGCGCTGTGCCACTACTCCGGGTTCTCCGGAGGGAACTTCCTCGTCGTCGGGGTGCTTGACTCGGATCCATCGCGCATCGGCGATGCAACTCCAGCCGGCCTGCTCGTTGAAGATGCAGCGCGGTTGCCGGAGATCGTTGCTCAGCGGCAGGCGGAGATCGGAGTCATTACCACTCCAGCCGCCGCCGCGCAAACGGTGTGCGACCGAATGGTGGATGCAGGCCTCCGCGCGATTCTCAATTTCGCTCCCATCAGGCTTCGGGCACCCGAATCCGTCCTGGTGAAGAGCGTGGATCTCAAGGTCCACCTCGAGGAGCTGAGCTTCTTCCTGGCGCATGCGGAGGGATAGGTATTAGATTTCCCGCCCACAGTTCTTCTTGGACGAGGGGCCTGGCTGTTCTCGCCCCGCGAAATTTCTCCAGCACCGCCGACGTCCTACGATGAGCCTCGAAATTGATATTCACTCCTTCCTCTCGGAAGGGCCGCGGTGGGCGTAGCCCAACGTGGCTTTCCGAGGGCGGTTCGGCTACAGTAACCGCCATGGAAACCCCCGAGACAATCGGCAAGTACGAGGTGATCGAGAAGATCGCCGTCGGTGGTTTCGGCATCATCTACAAGGGATGGGATCCATTCATCAAACGCAAGGTGGCGATCAAGATGTGCGCCACCCCCGACGACGAGGTCCGCCAGCGATTCCAACAGGAAGCTCAGTTCGTCGGCAACCTTGTCCACAGAAACATCACCCTGGTTTTCGACTATGGAGTCGAGGGCGATGTACCGTACATCGTTCAAGAGTTCCTGTCTGGTTTTGACCTCGATGAGCTTCTCAAGGCAGGAGTCATTTCCGACCAGGACACCATCGTCTCCATCCTCATTCAGGTCTGCGAGGGACTCCAATTTGCGCACCAGAAGGGCATCGTCCATCGCGACATCAAGCCCTCAAACATCAGGGTGCTCGAGGACGGCACCGTCAAGATTATGGATTTTGGAATCGCCAAATCTCTGCTGATGACAAGCAAGCTCACCCAGACCGGCATTGCGCTCGGAACCGCCGGCTACCTTGCACCCGAACAGATCCAAGGCAGACCGGTGGATGCGCGGACCGACATCTTCGCGCTCGGCGTCGTCACCTTTGAACTGGTGACCGGCGTCAGGCCGTTCGAGAGCGCCACATTGAGCAACGTGCTTTACAAGATCCTCAACGAGGAACCGCAGTATCCATCCGAGTCGATCGTGCACTGTTCCGAGTCCATGCGGAACGTGATCCGGCGCTGCATGGCCAAGGAACCCGACGAACGGTATCAAGCCGTCGATGAGGTTCTCGACGATTTGCGCAAAATAGCTACCGATGCCACCTCTGGTGTCGAGAGCACCAGGGACCTGACCACCGGTGTGATCCGCCGCGCCATGCAGGGAATGGACGTGCGAGCTCCAGACGACTCGGAATCACCAACCCGACGGGTCATGACGCCGCGGTCGCAATCGACGACCCGGACTCCGAGATCGACTCCCCAGAGCACCAAACTTCACCGAACACAGGAACCCGTCGAGGACGAGCCGGGTCGGCACAGCCCGGTGCTTATCATCTTCCTCGCCCTGCTCCTCGTACTGGTCGCAGCAGCAGCAACCGTATACTTCTCGAAAGACGCCCAAGACCTCGTATTCGGCGAGGTGGGCGCGCCATGGATACCCACCCCGACCCCCACGCCGACCGAAACCCCGACCCCAACCAATACACCGACCGAGACGGCGGTACCCACCGATACCCCAGAGCCTGAACCCACGCCGACCCCGGCCCCGGTGCGGGTTCGCTTGATCGTCGATCCGCCCGCCACGGTGACTATCGACGGTCGTCCGTTCGGAGACGGCAGGACGCCCGGCGGCACGGTCAGTCTGAGGCCTGGCACCCACACCTTCACACTCTCTCTCCCGGATTTTCCCACGAAGACCCTGACCCGCCAGGTTTCGTCCTCCACCACGACGATCTCCATCACCCTTGAAATCGGTCTCCTCACGGTCACCGTCGACCCGCTACGGGCCCCTCCCGGCGGGGTGGCCTTTCTCGACGGCGATGCACTTGGGCCGGTGCCCCTCATTCGCTACAAGGCACCCGCAGGGGAGCATGAATTGGTCGTACGTTGGGATGGCACCGTGCCATTCAGAAAAACGATCCTCATACCGAGGCTCCCGGCCCCGGCTCTGATCGTCCCATCGGTCGCTCCGCCGTCGGAATGACGAGGCGTTGAAACAATCAGCGGATTTTTGTGGGAGCAACAACCCACGAAAGGGAGGGGTAAACCCCTCCCCTACAAAAATGAACCGTAGGGGCGGGGTTTACCCCCGCCCTCAGGTCTCCGAGTTCCGCAATAGGCTCGACTAACAGCCCATCAGCGACATCTTGCCCACAGGGACCGGGACGGGTAGAGTGTGAGGATGATGAGAACTACCCCTCGACTCGCCGCCGGTGCGCTTGTGCTGCTCCTTCTCACACCTCTCGGAGCACTCGCCCAGCAGGTCACCCCGAGCGAGGAGTCCGGGAATGAAGCCTATCGCGAGGGTTCGTTCGCCAACGCTATCGAGCTCTTTACGAGAGCGCTCTCCGAGACCGAGGACGCCAACCACCGGGCTCGCCTCCAGGTTCAGATCGCGTGGACCCTGTTCGCTCTGGGTAACGAAGCCGAGGTCGAGACCCACCTCCGGGCCGCTCTCGTCGAAGATCCGCGCCTCGCTCTTGATGATTCTTATTACAGCCAGAATTTTCTCGACCTCTTCGATCGCGCGCGGCGCGCCACATTCCAGGCATCCTCCGGGGACGGTGTCCCGGCACCCGACCTTGAAGCCACCATAGCCAGTATCGCCGATCGCGTCGGCTCCGGCACCGACCTTGAAGGTGCCCTCGCCGACGTCGAACGGTTGCTCGCGGCCTACCCGAGAGACGGACGCCTGATCCCGCTGAAGATCCAGATCCTCGGCCTTCTCGGCCGCAATGACGAGGCGGCCAGCCTCGGTCTTTCGCGCGGCGCCGACCTCGGCAGCCAGGCATTCGACGACGGCTATTCGGTGCCGGACCTGATCCTCCGTGCCAATCGTCTTCTCGAGGAAGGGGATGCAACCACCGCGCTGCAGCTCCTTCGTCAGGCGGTCAACCAGGCGCCGAATAACTCCTACGCTCTCGAGCTGATGGCGGAGGCCGCCATGCAGACCGCTGATTGGCAGTCGGCTGAGTTCGCTCTCAAGTCGGCACTCGGGCTGCAACCCGACAACATCGGTCTCAAGCTGAGGTTGGGCGAAGTCTACATTGCAACTTTCGAGGCCTCGGCGGCCCGAGATATCTTCAAGTCGCTCACCGAAAAGTACCCGACTTCGGATCGTGCATGGGCATCCCTTGGGCTGCTCGAGGCGCGCCTCCAAAACAACGTCCGGGCCCTCGCGGCGCTCAGGCGCGCGCTGGCGGAGAACCCGATGCTCCCCGAAGTGCAGCTTGCAAAGGGCGAACTGCTACTCCTGGAGGGGGATGTCGACGGCGCCCTCGAGTCTCTCGAGGCAGCGGAGAAACTCATCCCTGACGATCCTCAGCTCGAAGCGCGTCTCGGTCAGGCCCTGCTCAGCAAGGGGCGGAACGCAGAGGGCCTGGGGCATCTCCAAGCGGCCGTAGTGGCTGGATTTGACAGTCCCAACGTTCAGCAATGGCTCGCTCTGGCGCTCGCACTCAACGAAAGCTACTCTGGGAGCCAACGGTTGCTCGACGCCATCCAACCCGACGCCGATGGCGCACGGGAGATCGTGGCCGGATACCTGGAGTTACAGCGCGGAAAATTCGCCGATGCTGAAGTCACGCTCACGACTGTTGCCAAAGCACGGCCGGGTGACCCGGCAGCGGTCAATCTGCTGGCCGCCAGCATTTATCCCCAGAACCGATTCAGCGAGTCAGTTTCCCTTCTGAGCCGGGCATACGAGCTCGATCCGAACGACGAAACGATCGAGGCGAATCTGGAGAAGGCCCGCGCTGCGGTAGCGGCTGAAGTACTGGGAGCAAATTCTCAGGTAGTCAAGGCGTTGCCGCAATAGGAGTTGAGAGTTATGAGTTGAGAATTGTCGGAAGGACATCGAACCTGTCCCGGTTCGGCGGACACCTGTCCTTAACTCTCAACTCTCAACTCAAAACTCTTAACTCTCCTTACAGGGTCGCCAAAAACTCGATCATCTGCCTCGCCGTGTCGGCTGGGCGGTGGTCTTTTTCGTAGGCGGCGCGCGCCGCTCTCCGTCGCTCATCCCAGCCCGCTCCCCCTGCCGCCGCTTCAGCCAATACGCGCGCGATTTCGGCCGGTGCCGGCGGGCCGGGCGTAATCCGGGGGGCCGCTGTTTCCGGCCACTCGAGAAACTGGCTCGTGCCTCCAACCGCCACCGGCGTTCCGCAGGCGAGAAAGCGCACTGCAGCGGCCGAAGTCTCTCCGGCCGACGGCGTTCGCAGCACGACACCGACATCCGCGGCGGACGGGATCCGCAGGAACTCACTTGGCGGCAGCCAGCCGGTGGTGCCGACACGGTCGCCAATCCCCGCTCGAGCCGCTGCTGTCAGCAGATCATCGAGCCCCCCTCCCTCACCCACCAGCATCAGGCGGGCGGGAACGCCGGCCCTGACCGCAGCCGCGACCCCGGTGACCACGTCGGCGAGCCCTTTTTCCGGAGACAGAAACCCCAGGTGCATGAGGAGCACCTCATCGGCTGGGACACCGAGGTGCCTTCGCTGCTCCCCGCGGTCGACGATTCCGGGGTCGGCCGCGGGCAGGCCGACTTTGGCAATTGGAATCTGCGGTCGTTCCGCTGTGAGGATCCGCTGTGCCCACCGCGAATGGACGATCACTCCCACCGCGTGCTCGAGGTACGCGGCCCTGGCCGGAAAGAGGAATGGATCTCTGGCGCCGGTCAGGCCTGCTCGCCGCGCGCGGGCCAGCGCCCGTCCGGCCGTGCCGTGGGCGAACACGAGGTCCTTTTCAAAGTGTTCGTCATCCCCTTCGGCCGCTGTTGCCTCGACCAAAAGGTGGTGAAGGACGAGATCGTGCATCACCACGACTGTGCGTGGCTGACCCAGACGATCGAGAAGCCACCGATGGTGAGGGTTGTTTCCGAGGTGGAGAAGAGAGATCTCGTCGCTCGAAGGCGCGGTTTCGGAGGGTACCAGTTCGACCGTCTCGTCCAAGGACCAATCGTCGGGTCGATGCCAGCCCGGAGGCTCCAGCACCCGCACCTTCGCCAGTGAACCCAGCTCACCGAGAAGCTCGACGGCGTAATCGCTGACGCCGGATCGCGTCGGCGGTAACGGGGATCCCCAGAGGATTTTCACTGTGAGACATTATCAGGGACTTTATGCTTTCTCCCAGTTCTTTTCTTTGGCCCGTGGTTTCGGCGGTGATCACCGCCGAAACCACGGGCCAAAGAAAAGAAAAAGGGCATGAGCAAGAATCCAGCTAAAATGATCCCGTGAAGTTGACCAGATTTCTCGCCATCGTCATCTACATAGGCTACCTGGTCAACGTGGGTCTCTTCTTGCTCCTCATTCCGTGGTCTCGGGCATGGGGAATGCTGCTGACCCAATTTCCACCCGCTGCGTCCGTCGTCCTGGACTCACCGTCGTTTCGTGGAATGCTGTCGGCCTTCGGTCTGCTCCATCTGTTGATGGTCGTGTGGGAGTTGTTCAACCCAACGTTGCTCACTCCGGGTAACGAATCCCATTCAGCTTCTCAAGATAGCAATCCATCTTGATTTGGTTTCATCTTGAACGTACACTGCGCATGTGGGGCGCCGTATTCTGATTGTCGATGATGAGCCGTATATCCTGCGCATTTTGTCCTTCAAGCTGCGCCGCGAGGGATTCGTCACGTTCGAGGCCGAGTCCGCCGAAGCCGCCGAACAACTCCTGAGCGAGGAGGATGTGGATTTGGTGCTCCTCGACGTCGCGCTTGCAACCCCGACCAACGGCTTCGATCTTGCGGCCGGGCTGCGCCGCAACGCCAGAACGCAACATCTTCCGATCATCATGGTCACCGCCCGTGGTTTCGCCGCCGATGTCCTCCGTGGACGAGAGGTCGGCGCCGCAGGTTACATCACCAAGCCGTTTACGGCTGAAGAGGTCATCCGCAAGGTCCGCACGGTCCTCGACTGATCCTGCTGCCTTGACGGCTGTGACCCCGCCGCGTAGGCTCACATGCCGGAGGCGGTGTGAGATGTATCGAAAAACGTTGAACCTTCCGCGGACGAGCTTCCCCATGCGAGCGAAGCTCCCGCAAAGAGAACCGGAACTCCTCGCCCGTTGGCGGGAGATGGACCTGTACGGCCGTATTCGCGAGGCCCGAAAGGGAGCACCGCGCTTCATCCTCCACGATGGTCCACCCTATGCCAACGGTTCGATTCACGTCGGCACCGCCCTCAACAAGATCCTCAAAGACATCGTGGTCAAGTCGCGCACGATGCTGGGCTACGACAGCCCGTATGTCCCGGGATGGGACTGTCATGGATTGCCGATCGAGCACCACGTCGACAAGGAGCTCGGCCGGAAGAAACTCGAGATGAGCGTTCCGGAGATCCGCAACGCGTGCCGGAAGTACGCTGACCGCTTTTACAAGGTGCAGCGCGACGAGTTCATGCGTCTTGGGGTGTTCGGCCGCTGGGATGACCCCTATCTGACCATGGACCACGCCTACGAAGCCGAGATCGCGACCGCCCTGCACGGTTTCCTGCTCGCCGGGTACGTGGAGAGGGGTCTGAAGCCTGTCCACTGGTGCTCGGAGTGCCGTACGGCCTTGGCCGAGGCCGAGGTCGAATACCACGATCACTCGAGCCCCTCGATCACCGTCGCCTTTGCGCTTTCCGACGACGCCCGCGAGCGCCTCGGCGTGGCGCCGGGTGATGAGGCGGCGGCTTTGATCTGGACGACCACCCCGTGGACGTTACCCGCCAATCTCGCCATCGCCCTCCACCCGACCTTCGAATACGCCCTGGTTCGCGCGAACGGGAAGCTGTGGATCGTCGCCACCGAGCTCCTCGAAAGGACTGCTTCAGCCGCCGGGTGGCTTGGTACAGAAACCGTGAAGATCTTCAGGGGTGGCGACCTCGAGGGCAGCCACTACCTCCACCCGCTCACAGGCCGCGAAGGCCTCTTCATCCTCGCCCCGTACGTTACCCTCGAGCAGGGCACGGGTTTGGTCCACACCGCCCCGGGACACGGCGCGGAGGACTTCGTCATCGGCGCCCAATACGGCCTGGAGCCATACGCCCCGGTAGACGACGACGGAAGATTCACGTCAGATGTGAAGGAATGGGCGGGGTTGCACGTTCACGAAGCCAACGAGCCGATCGTCAATCGCCTGCGGGATCTCGATGTCCTGGTGGCCTTCGGCGAAGTCGAACACTCCTATCCTCACTGCTGGAGGTCGAAGAACCCTGTCATTTTCCGCGCCACCAACCAGTGGTTTATTCGTATGGACCAGCACGACCTGCGCCAACGTTCTCAGGAGGTCCTGCGCACCGCCGATTGGGTTCCTCGTTGGGGAGAGGCGCGGATCGACGGGATGGTCGCAAACCGACCCGACTGGTGCATCTCACGACAGCGAATTTGGGGCGTGCCGATCACCCTCCTGACCTGCAAAGAGTGTGGGGCGCCAACCATCGATGAAACGGTCTTCGATCACATCCGCCGGATCTTCCTCGAGGAGGGCTCCGACGCCTGGTACACACGGGAGGCCGACGAGCTTCTGCCGCCGGGTTACTCATGCTCGGATTGCGGCGCTACGAGCTTCGTCAAGGAGACAGACATTCTGGATGTGTGGTTCGACTCGGGCGTCAGCCATCTGGCGGTGTGCGACACCGACCGCTACGGGCTCGACTGGCCCGCGGACCTCTACCTCGAAGGGCAGGATCAGTACCGCGGGTGGTTCCAATCGTCGCTGGTGGCGTCGGTCGGGCTCAAGGGAACAGCGCCCTATCGCCAGGTCGTGACGCACGGTTTCGTTGTTGATGCCGACGGGCACAAAATGTCGAAGTCGGTGGGCAACGTCGTCACCCCCGATGAGATGTTAAAAAAGTACGGGGCCGACATCCTCAGGTTGTGGACGGCGATGGTCGACTTT
>Ga0164313_10000844_pt1 | contig 25947 bp, 23 predicted proteins | sample GuaBasSedimGuay4_FD_113735 | JGI IMG/M metagenome (GOLD analysis project Ga0164313, IMG submission 113735) | Subseafloor sediment microbial communities from Guaymas Basin, Gulf of California, Mexico - Guay4, Core 4569-4, 0-3 cm | ecosystem: Environmental > Aquatic > Marine > Hydrothermal vents... | reverse complement strand
ATTGATTCGCTTCGCTCAGGCCTTCGGCCCAGCCTTTCAGGCTGCCCATCTCCGCTCGCAGGCTCGCTCCGTCGAACCCCAGGGGTTCAAATCCCTCCCGGAAATGGCGGAAGGGGAGGGATTCGAACCCCCGAGACCTTTCGGCCTAACGGTTTTCAAGACCGCCGCGATCGACCACTCTGCCACCCTTCCTTCCTGCAGGTCCGATCCTCTCAGATGGGTTCGGACCCCGCGATCAGCGATAAGTTGAGATTCCGCTCCGTCTCTGCAACGGAAAAATCAGCGCCTTGGGCTCGGGAGATTCTTCAGATTGTATACGGACGCGATAATCAACTTGGCTTGCAGTTTTCGATTTGCGGTTATCTGGCTCGGTGGTCCTTCGGCTGGGCTGGGTTTTGACTCGCCTCTGTTGGGTATAGAATGCCAAAAACTCAGGAGGTCATTCCGAGCGGCTGGCATGGGGACCTGATTGATCCGAATCTTGAACCGGCAGATAAAGGACATCACCGGAGGCAGTGGTGCTTTGGTGATCATGCTGGTCTGAATCTGATCTTCAACCAGGTTTGGGTTTGAGGTGTGAGCAAGAAAGCTATTAGCTGCTCATTTTTAATGAAATATGAGCAGCTAACGATCTTGATGTTCACAGATGCCCCATAACTCCAGTTGTTGATCATAAATTGAATAATTTTGACGACTAGGTAGTTTGCTGTTAGAAATCGATCGAAAGATGCAGCTCGATACTTCCCAGGCAGTCACTTACCACGACGGGAATTTCCCTCCCGCGCGGCTGGACTATGCCCGGATGGTGCCGGCTCTGCTGAACGCGACCGATGCCTTGGCACGCTACGACCAAATGCTCAAGGGGATGCACAACAGCGAAATCTTTCTCGCTCCCCTGCGGGGGCAGGAGGCGGTCATTTCATCGCGGATGGAGGGTACGATCAGCACGTTGGATGAGATTCTGCTGTCGGGCGGCGGTCAAAGTGTACCACCAATCGGCAGTTCAAAATGTACCACCTGAAGCTCGGTTATGCCCCATAATGGGGCATGGCAAATGAGCTTCGGATGGACACACGACAGGCAATCAGAGTTTTAGCCCTTCGGGGATACTCGCATCGGCGCATAGCCCGGGAATTGGGGCTGCACCGCTTGACGGTGCGGCGATATGCGAGTGGGGATTCAAACTGAAGTGCAGGAGCATTTTCATTGACCCAATCACCCTCAATCATTCGCTTCAGGTGGTACACTTTGAAGTGCCGATCGACATTTTACGTCTGCACTGCCTTGCTGGGGTATGCTGTGGCCAGTTCGGTGATTTCACCTATGTGGAACACGACGCCACCATTGAGGTCACGGACTATCCCGAGGACTGATCGCCCTCCCGGAGTCTGTGCTATGTAGCAACTATGTAGGAACTACGTAGTTCCTACATAGCACCTACATAGGACTTGCTGAATAGATCTTTTCAGAACTGGAATGATAATGGAAACTGAATGTATAAAAAGCGGATTGGCGCGTTTGAATCCATTCTGAGTATTGGGATCCATGCCGCGCATGAAGGGATGCTTTGAGCGAGTTGAACCCGATTCAGTGATCCGGCATTCTGAAGGCAGCCTGAAACCAGAGAAACCAATTGGTCTCCGGTGCCTCGATTCCTTGAGGTAGGAATCTGAGTCTGACCGCTCGGATTCTCAGTTGGTTCCGGATCGGATCCCCATTTCGCACGAGCATGACTTGGTAGAGATCGATTTCTTCAATGCTGAACACAGGCTGGGTGTGACCTCAAAACCTGTTCCAGACGGGCTGTCTACCATAGAGTGGCGACAGACTTCGATTGAACGATCCGGCGGTCCCGGGTGATCAGGGTCAGGTCATGGATTCGTGCCGTAGCGGTGATAACACGATCAAAGGGATCTTTGTGTGGAAGTGGGATAGAAACGGCCTCGGCTGCGATCTGTGGCGAAATAGGAATCACGACGAACTTTTCAGCGACGTGATCAAGGACGTAGCCGGCGCTTGGAAGCAGTGAGATCGCCCCCTTCTTCCCCAGCATGGCGATTTCCAGAAGTGTCAGGTCACAGATGGCCAATTCACCGGCTGGCGAATCCTTGATTGCTTTGAGCGCTTGGCGTCCAAGCCTGGTGTTTCCTTCCAACAACCAGAGGACCGCGTGGGTGTCGAGAAGGTAGGTCACAGAGTCGGCTCCCAGTCGGTTTCGTCCGCGCCTGTGGTTTCGGGTTCGAGCTCCGGCGTCTGGATATTCCCTGCGAGGGCACCGAGGAGCGTTTCACTTGCTGGCTTTTCGGCCATCAACACCAAGTTTCCTTCTCGTGTTTTGATCCTGACGCACTCACCTGCCAATGCCGCGCGTTTCGCTTTGGGGAACTCGCGCAAAAGACCACTGACGTTGATTTGCATGTCAGATAATTTGACAAATATCGAGCACTTGTCAACACGCGATCAATAGATGACATGGGGGCGTAGTCAGGGAGGCCAAACAGGGGTCAGTCGAGAATGGCAATGTTAAGGGGGGGCAGGATAGATAACGGTCAGCTTGGCTTCGAGGGGGTCAAAGCACATAGGCTGATGTCGGCAGAGTGGCTGCCTCGGTACTCGCATTGGCATGCAAGATAATGAGCAATGACCCCCTCCTTCGCGTAAAGCTATGGCGGACACGCCGTCGGCTGTTTTTCGTCGAAAATTCCCAGACCGGTGCTTAACTTGGTGTCTGTGCGTTCTCATCTGATCCCTGTTTGGCGCTTTTCCCATGCAATGGAAGTAACTTGCTGATGTAAGATTGACTTATGGGGAGGGGAATGTGATTGTTTCCAACGACGGAGAGGAAGACATTACTGAATCATGAAATTTCGATTTCCCCTAGGAATTCGCCTGTTTGGTTGGCGTACCCCGGTTCTGGCCGGGTCTGTTCTCACTTTGGCCGGTCTCCTGAGCCCTCAGGATGCATCTGGTGCGACCGCGGTCTCGAGGATATTCGGGGCGGTTCCGGTTGTCGCTGATGGGGCAGCCGATACGGTGCTCTCGGTTCCACTCAAAATACCCGCTGTATTTCGGGCGACCGTGGGGTCGGTATCGGAGTCGACGATCACATTTTCAGGTACGCCCAATCTTACGGAAGATCAGTTCGTCTACGTGGCGGGTATCCAACCCCAGACTTATTACCTGTTTTTCGAGTCGGGAGACCTCGCCGGTCGGGTATTTACGATAACAGGCAATTCGACGACTTCCGTGACCCTGGCCGCGGCCGCGGCCGCGACGGCCGATGATGCGGTCGCGATTCATCCCTATTGGACCCTGGCCACTCTTTTTTCCAGCGATCAGGGACTCGCTTCGGCGACCAACGCCGGCGAACGTCCCATCGAAGTGATTTTGCCGGCGGTTGAAAGTGATGGAATCAACCCGGCGGCTGAGGCCGTTTATTACCATGGTGACGGTGCCTGGCGCCGAGTCGGTGCGGCGTTTGATGCCGCGTTCGACGATACCATCCTGCCACCTGATCGCCCGGTTGTCGTTCGGATGAACCAGGATGAGGATGCGACCCTGGTGCTGACCGGAGAGGTGACCATGAGCGCCCTGTCGCTTCCGGTGCGGGCGCGGGCCGATGGTCCGCAGGACAATCTACTCAGTCTGACCCGACCGCTTGACGTGAGTCTGGATGATTCCGGTCTGGCGGGCAGTGGGGCTTTCGAAACAACGACTGATTCCGGTCAGATCAAGGATCGCGTCGTCCTTTACGCCGGCGGGCCTGGGCAGAATCGAGTGCCGACCGACGCTTATTTTTACTTAAACGGGGGTTGGCGCAAGGAGGGCGACGATCCGGCAACGGATCACGGATCAGTCGTCATCAAGGCCGGTCAGGGCTTTGTCATCCGCAAGGCTGAGCAGGCGGGGGATCCGGTTGAATACTGGGTAAACACTTTTAATCCATGAGGTCGCGAGCGATGAACAATATATCCCAATTTCTTAAAACCTCGGCCGTTCTGGCCTTCTTCGGACTGGCCGTAAGCGCTTCGGCCGGCATCTCCATCTCGGTTGATGCGGAGAAACTCCAGGATGGGTCGGGCGGGGCCATGCCGACGACCGGCATCCTTCTTCTGGTCGTCAGCACTGAGGACGATGATTTCGTATTGCCCACGGTCGATGAGTTCATACCCGCATCCAGCGATGATCTCATCCTGGCCAGTTGGGATCTGAGCGACGGCGGCGGAGTGGCGGGTATTTTCTCAGGCCTGGCTTCAAATCTCAGCTACGAGTCGGGGTATGATGAGGGTGATCCCCTGATGCTTTATTGGTTCCCGAACGCGACCAAGAGTTCCACCGGTCCGGGTACCGGCGCCAGCTACGGTCTCTTCCGTGACGACACGGGTATTCTGACCGGCAGTGTGTGGGAACTCCCTTCAGACGGAACCTTGCTCTACGCCCTGAAATTCTTCACCGAGGATGCGACCCAAATGGCTGCGGGCGGTGACGTCCCTGCGTTTGCGGGGTCGGCTGCTCTGCCCCTCGGGGTTGCCCTGAGCCCGGTTGGTGCTCCGACCGGGGCGGTGGCGTCGAATCTGACCGAAGGCGGTGTCAATGTCATGTGGGAGGACAAAGCCAACAATGAAGGGGGCTACCTGGTCGAGCGTTCAGTTGCCGGTTCGGGTATCTGGAAGGTGGTGGGAACGGCCCTGGCCAATGCAACCAGCTTTGTTGATCTCGGAACGACGGAAAAGACCAGTTATGAATACCGGATCACGGCGATGAATTCGGTAGCCAGTTCGACCGAAGCCGTCTCCGCTGCCCTGCTGACCTCGTTTGGTCGCATCGCGAATATTTCCACCCGCGGCCAGGTTCTGACCGGGGCCTCGATTCTGATCGGAGGTTTTGTCATAGAAGGAACCGAGGACAAGAGTGTCCTGATTCGGGCGATCGGTCCCCAATTGGGTGTGTATGGAGTCGCCGGGGCCTTGACCGATCCATCAATCGAACTCTACCGATCGAGCGACGGCCCGACGGAGCCGCCTTTTGCGGTGAATACCAACTGGGAGAATGTTGTTTATTCGGAAGGGTGGATCCCCTTGGCGAATGCGGCTGAGATCGCCCTGTTGACGGCAGATCTGGGTGGATTTCCGCTGGAAGCCGGAAGCAAGGACGCAGTGGTCTTTTTGAAACTGTCACCCGGTGGCTACACGGCCAAGGTCAAGGGTGTCGGTGGCACCACCGGCGTCGGTCTGGTCGAGATCTATGACGCCGACGACGCAGCGGTTCTTTCAGACGTGATCAATATTTCCACCCGTGGGAATATCGGTACGGCTGCGGATATTCTGATTGCCGGCTTCGTGATCGACGGCGACCGAAGCAAGACGGTTCTGGTTCGAGGGATCGGTCCGACGCTCGGAGGTTTCGGGGTGGCGGGAACGATCACCGATCCATTCCTGAAGATCCAACGCAATCAGGGAGGTACGCTGGAGGATGTGGCGACCAACGACAACTGGGGCGACGCGGCCAATGCCGCCGAGATTCCAGTGGTTTCACAGACCGTTGGCGGGTTCCCCCTGGAAACCGGCAGCGCAGACGCAGCGATCCTGATAACGCTTCCACCGGGTATCTACACCGCAAAGTTGAGCGGGGTTGGCGGAGTGACCGGCAACGGCCTGGTCGAGGTCTACAGGGTCCAGTAAGCTGGCCCGAACGGGCTGCGTGCAGCCTTTGCAATGCGGCGGCGGCAGATATGCGCCGCCGCAGGTTTCGAATCCCGGCGGCGCACGCCTGTGACCGGGTCCATGGCTCAAGCGCTCAGTCCTTCGACTTCCGCGCGGCAAAGATCAACCAGATCCCCAGGGCCAGAAGCAGCACCAACCACCAGAGATACCTCAGTTGGCGGGCTGCCATTTCCACGAATACCAGGACGGGTGGAAAGAGAAGGATGAGGATCAAGGCAACAAGAACGAGCAGACCTATCCCGGCGATGCGGGTGGTTTTCTTCGGTCGCTGTTGTTTGGGAGAATCGTCCTCGACGACCTCCCACTTCGGATCCTCGGCCATGCCTCAGGGTTGACGCTTAATATTTCCCAGCGGGAGCAGGATATTTGATCCGCCTTCACCTCCGCCCCCGACCACGAGCGGCGTATGTCCGTCCCATTTCTCTACAATCTGGAGATTGATCAGATCCGGGTTGTTCTTCAGGGCCTCACCGCGGATGCGGATAGCTTCGGCTTCACCCTTGGCCCGGATGATGGCGGTATTGGCTTCGATTTCGGATTTCTGTTGGATGAACTGAGCTTTGGCCGCCTCCTGTTCCTGGACCATCTTCGCTTCAATCGCCGCTTCGAGTTCTCGGGAAAGAGCAATGTCCACGATGGTAATGTCCACAATATTGATGAACTCGGAAATCTTGGCTCGGGTGCCTGTGAGGGTCTCTATCTTAACTTCCTCGCGGGCCTGGACGATTCTCTCGGCACTTCGCAGGGCGGCCACTTCCTTCAGCGCTTCGGCCACTCGCGGTGCAATCAGGCTCTCAAAGGGGTCACCTGAATATTCCTGGTAAATTCTGACGACTGACGTCTCGGGAATCCGGAAAAGGACCTTCAACTGGACCGAGACCTGCTGAAGATCGGATGAGTAGCACTCGGTGGTCAGTGGGACTGTTCTCTGGCGAATAGGAATGGGTATGACACTGGCTACGAACGGGGTCTTGAGACCGAAGCCCTCGGGTTTGAAGGCGGGATCCACCTTTCCAAGCGTGACTTGAACACCCCGGAACCCGGGCTGGACGACGTAGGTGGCCTGTGATGCCGCGATAACGAGAACGAAAATGACGATACCGAGACCGACGAGTTGACTGATTGCGCGTTGAGACATGTTACTTGCGTGTTGGTTCAGGTTGGGTTTGGCCGCATGATCCCTCTGCGAACTCGGACGGTCAAGGTTGATCGGACCGGAGGGAGAAAACGACGGGATTGCAAAACGCGACACCTGTCTTTGTGGTTCCCGGGTGCAATCCGAACGCCACCTCCTGATCGATGGCCACAATGTGCTCCACGCTTGGGAGGATTCACGGGTTCTGATGAAAACGTCTGCTGAGAGTGCCCGAGCCCACGTGATCTCCGCCGGAGTTCTCATTCATGATTACGAAAATATCCGCGTCAGCATCGTGTTTGACGGAAAGGGCGGCGAGATCGGGATCGAGCATCCCGGACGGGATGCCGGGTGTTCGGTCCTCTATGCACCGGCCTCGATGACCGCGGACGATCTGATCGAGCAGATGGTTGGCGCCTCGGAGCGATCGCAGGATTACGTCGTCGCAACCGGGGACAGAATGGAGCGCGAGACGGTTGAGGCCCTCGGAGCCGAATGCGTATCCCCTTCTTTTCTTGAGGAGTGGGTGGTGCGTTGCCGGAGCCGCCAGTCGGCTGCGGTCAGCCGACGTGCGCGAAACCAGGATCAGGATTGGCAGAATCCCCTGCCTCTATGAAACCCTCGAATGAAAAAATGGGTCATCGGAAGACCGATCGGCTGGAGGAATTCCAGGGGCTTTACGGTCCCTATCAGGTGGCTGAACGTCTGGTTCAGAAGATATGGTTGCGAGGAGAATTCGACACGGCCCGTCTGCTCACCTTGTCGGGAAAGCCGGTAAGGATCATCAATACCGGAGAGTGGAACCGGCTTGGAGGACCGGATTTCCTCTCGGCCGACCTGGAAATTGACGGTTGCCGAGTAGCGGGCGACGTGGAGATCCACTTTCGTGAGGTTGATTGGACGGCCCACCGACATCATCTCGATCCCGCCTACGACAACGTCGTTCTCCACGTTGTCCTCTTTCCACCACCTGTCGGCCATGCACCGATTCGGACCCATCGAGGCCACACGATCGAGACGGTGGTCCTCATCGATCTTCTTTGGCACGACTTGGAGGAATACGCATTCAATGACGCAGCCGCAGCAGCCTCGGGTATGGCGACTGATCAGGCCTTGGAGCGTCTCGTTTCCCTTTCGGCCGATGAGCGCCGTGAGCACCTGTTCGAGTGTGCTCGGACGCGGTGGAACCAGAAGGTGCAGTTTGCGGGTATCCGAATAAAGAAGCTCGGCTTCGAAGGTGCCTGTCACAGCACCTCATTGGAAGTCCTCGGTTATAGCCGAAACAGAGCGGCGATGCTGGCTGTTGCCGATCGTTATCCAATCGCGGTCTGGTCAGACTTGGACCTCGCCGAAGTGCTCGGTCGACCGGATATTCACTGGCGGCGGCAGGGAGTCCGTCCCGCCAACCAGCCAAAACATCGGCTGGCGCAGTACGCACATCTGGCCTGCGACGGCCGAGCCTGGATCGATCGCCTCAAGGGCTGGTCGGACCACCCGGATCTCGCATCCGGAAGGGAGTCGCCGACCTCGGTACGGGAAGTTCGTAAGCGTTTGGGCCTTTCCCGATTGCGCCGGGAGCTCCTGATTGGGGTATTGGCGGAGGCGGTTCCGGGTCCGAGGGCCGACACACTGGTGGTCGATGGGTTACTGCCGATCCTGGCCTCCCACAGCGGGAAGGCTTATTTTGAGCCGTGGTTTGCCTGGGTGCCCGGCGACATCCCTCTCGGGCATCGGGAGATCCTCCGACGGGCTGGAATCGGGGGGCTCGGCGTGGAGGCTCCCCATGCCCACGGTTGGTTCCAGGGTCTCCTGGGGCTGATGATCGATCTGAGGGCAAACGGGTGAAGGAACCCGCTGTCGGGGCACCGGTTCGAAAGCGGCGTGCTTGACATCGCGCTTCGGGCGAAAATAAATGTCCTTTTCCTAAACAGCACTTACTTTTAGAGTGGGTCCTTGGCCCGCTTTTTTTTTCCCAAATTACAACCATGAGCAGCGAAATCCTTTCCGTCCTTGAGTACATGGAGAAAGAAAAGGGGATCAGTCGAGAAGACATGATCTCCGCGATCATCACTGCCATTAAGAATGCAGCGAGCCGGGGTGTGAACGCAGGTCAGGAGCTCAAGATCGAGATTGACCCCAAGCATGGCGGTCTGGCGGCCTGGGCGATTCTTAAGGTAGTTGATTCGGTGAGCGATCCGAAACTCGAGATCCATGTGGAGAAGGCACAGACACTGAAGCCCGGCGCCCAGGTCGGTGATATCATCGAGCGAGAGATGGATCCGTCCTTTCTCGGCCGAATCGCCGCCCAGACGGCGAGGCAGGCGATCATGCAGCGCATCCGTCAGTTCGAAAAGGAACGGATTTACGATGACTACAAGGATCTGATCGGCGATGTTGTCAGCGGAATCGTTCGCCGCCGCGAGCGCGGTGATCTCTTCATCGATCTCGGCAAGGCCGAGGCCGTTCTGCCCCATCGGGAGCAGGTGCCGGGCGAGGATTACTCACCCGGCGAGCGGATCCGTTGCCTTCTGCTGGCGATCGAAGCCAGCAATCGCGGCCCCGAACTGATCCTCAGTCGAGCCAGCAACCGGTTTGTCCGGCGGCTTTTTGAGCTGGAGGTGACCGAAATCACAGATGGGACGGTCAAGATTGAGGCATTTGCGCGGGAACCGGGCTACCGGACCAAGGTGGCCGTAACCAGCATGGATTCCAAGGTCGATCCGGTCGGCGCCTGTGTCGGGGCACGAGGCGCCAGGGTCAAGAGCATCGTTCGCGAACTCGGTGGAGAGAAAATCGACATAATCCGGTACCACGCTGACCCGCATGACATGATTCTCGAGGCATTGAAGCCCGCCATTCCCCGAAACGTAAGAATGGATGAAGCCAGCCATCGGATCTCCATCGAGGTCTCCGAGGACGATCTTGCCATCGCCATCGGACGAAAGGGCCAGAACGCACGGCTTACCTCGAGGCTGATTGGCTGGAAGGTTGATATCGGCAAGATCCAGTCGGGTGAGATCGGCTTGGAGGGCAAGGTGAAGATCGCAATCAAAGGTCTGAACCAGATTCCAGGCATCGATGACGATACCGCTCAACGCCTTGTTGCGATGGGCCTGATCAGTCCAGAGGCATTTATCGGCGTCGAATCCGGTGACTTGGTTGAGGGAGGATTCTCAATCGAGGAGGCGACCGCCGTTCTGGACAAGGTGAACGCATTCAACCAATCGCAGAAGATTTCCTCCTGAAGTCAGGAAAATGGCGCCAGAATACCGACCGACGGCACAGTTTTCACCACCTTCCCATTAAATGAGCATCCGCATCCATCAGCTTTCCAAGAAGATTGGGATCGAAAACAAAGAACTGCTTTCTCTATTGCAGGAGCGTGGGTTCAACGTAACCAGCGCCTCGAGCACGATTGACAATATCTCGGCCGACGCGTTGGTCGATGAGTTTGCGGTCAAGGCGGCCGAGGAGGCAGAGAAGGCTGCTGAAGCCGCGAAGGCAAACGAGGCGGCAGCGGGTCCAGCCGACTCCGGCGCAATGAAGGTCGACGGTGAAGAGGAGTCCGCTCCAAAGAAACCGGCCGGTCTCAAATTGCCGGCCGGTGTGTTTGTGAAGTCCGCCGCTCAGGTGGCAAAGGAGAAGGAGGAAGCCCTCGCAGCGAGCCGTCCCAAGCCCGTCGCACCGACACCCGCGCCTGTGGTTCCGCCGCCACCATCTCCAGAAAGAACCGGTCCGCCGGCAACACCACCCGTGCCCCAGGCGAGTCCGGTCTCGGCGCCGACCGGCCTGGTCCCGCCCCCGGTTTCACCACCGCAAATTGGTGCTCCTCCGGTTTCACCGCCCCCGCTCAGCGCTCCACCGCCAGTGGGAGGTGCGCCATCGGTGCAGCAGCCTCAGAACCTGGCGCCCTTGCCGGCAACCCCTCCTGGTCAGGAGGACGGTGCCGGAGAGGCGACCGACGAAATAAGGACGGTCCAGGTAAAGCCTCCGATCGTGGTGCGTGATTTTGCCGTCTCCCTCGGCCTCAAGCCTTTCAAGTTGATCTCCGAACTGATGGAGATGGGCATTTTCGCCTCGATGAATCAGAGCATCGAGGAGCCCGTCGCCACCGAATTGGCAGAAAAACACGGGGTGATTCTCGAAATCAAACACCGTGGCGATGCGGCTGCATCCAGGCCTGAAAAGAAGAAGGAGGAGGAGAAGGTGGTCGACGAAAGTCTGCTGCTCGAACCGCGGCCACCGGTCACCTGTATTCTCGGCCATGTTGACCACGGCAAGACCTCTCTTCTCGACCGCATACGGTCGGCCAATGTCGTGGCCGGCGAGGCCGGCGGCATCACGCAGCATATCGGCGCCTACCAGGTGGAGACGAATGACAAGAAGATCACTTTCATCGACACCCCGGGTCATGCGGCTTTCAACGAGATGCGGGCCCGCGGCGCCAACGTGACCGACGTCGCTATTCTGGTCGTGGCCGCAGACGACGGCTTTATGCCGCAGACGGATGAAGCCCTGAAGTATATCCGCAACGCCGGGGTTGTTCCCATTGTGGCGATCAACAAGATTGACACCAAGGGAGCAAATATTGACCGGGTGAAAACCCAGATGCAGGAGCGGGACCTCATGGCGGAGGACTGGGGTGGGGAAGTCATCACTGTTCCGGTGTCGGCCATCCGTGGGGATGGAATGGATACATTGCTTGAGATGATCCTGCTGCAGGCGGATCTGCTCGAACTCAAGGCCAATCCAAAGAGACCCGCCACTGGTGTCATCATTGAAGCCCAGATGGAAATCGGGCGCGGATCGACCGCAACCGTCATCGTGCAGGCCGGTACCCTGAAGACGGGGGACACCCTGGTTTGCGGGCCGAATTACACCAAGGTCAAGGCGATGTTCGACGAGCAAGGCAACCGGGTGAAATCCGCGGGTCCGTCAACGCCCGTGAGGGTGATCGGTTGGTCGGGTACGCCTGAATGCGGCCAGGTCTTCGAAACGGTCAAGAACGAGCGGGAAGCCAAGCGTATTGCCGAAGAACGGGCGATCGAAGTCCGGAAACAACAGGCGGTGGTGGAGCCGGATGACGTTCCCCAATCGGCGGAAAATCTCTTTGCAGCCATGGAGGCGGCCCAGAAAAAGGTGCTGCGCATGGTCCTCAAGGGCGATGTCTACGGCTCGGTCGAGGCGGTCGATTCGGTGCTTCGTGAGATCAGGAGTGACAAGGTTTCCCTCGAGATCATCCAGGGTGAAGTAGGCTTGATCAGCAAGAACGACGTCCTGATTGCAGGTGCTTCCAAGGCCATCATCGTCGGTTTCAACGTTCGCCTGGAGAACGGGGTGAATGCCCTGGCCAAGCACCACGGCGTCACCATTTATCAATACCAGATCATCTACGAATTGGTCGACGAGATCCGCAACATGATGGCGGATCTGCTCGAGCCCGAAACCCGCGAAACCAAGGTGGGAGCGGCCGAAGTGCGTCAGGTATTCGAGATTTCCAGGGGTCGCGTTGCCGGTTGTCTGGTGATCGAGGGCCGGGTGATCCTGAATTCCAGGGCCAGGGTCCGGCGAAAAGGCGACGTCGAGGCCGAAACCCGCATCGAGACCATTCGCCGGGTCAAGGATGAGGTCAAGGAGGTCCGGGCCGGAACCGAATGTGGTATTCATCTTCTGGATTATACCGAGTACGAGCCGGGGGATCTCATCGAGTGTTACGAGGTCGAATCCTTCCGGGCAAATCTTTGATCTTTTCGTTGGTGGCGAATCCCGGCATGAACGGGTCCAAGGTGTTGTATCTGAATTTCCGGGATCGTTATCGAAAGGAGGCCTTATGAGCACCCGAAATGTCAGGGTAAACGAACTGATCCGCAGGGAGATAAGCGACTTCCTGCACACACGGATGCAGGTGCAGACAACCTTGATCACGATCACGGGCGTCGATGTCTCCAACGACCATCGGAACGCCCGGGTCTATTTTTCGGTGATCGGCGATGCGGATGCACAGGCCGACGCCGAGAAACTCCTCAAGGGGCATGCGAGAATGATCCGGGGCGAACTGGGCAGGCGGGTCGTGCTGAAGTACCTGCCCAAGCTGGAGTTTCATTTCGATCCCTCACTCGAACGCGGCAACCGCCTGATAAAGATTTTGGATGACTTGGAAAGCCCGGAGGAAGATGCCTGAGGAGACGAACCTTTATCCGGACCTTGCCGGTCCTTTCCGATCACTGCTGGAGAAACTGCAGGGCAGGCAGGTGGCTGTGCTGGGCCATGCCAGGCCCGACGGCGATTGCATCGGATCACAGGTGGCGCTTTGCCGTGTGCTCAGGTCCCAGGGGATCGAGGCCACATGTGTCAACCCGGATCCGGTCCCCCGGCGGCTGGAGTTCCTGGTCGGCGACACCCCATTCGTTCGGGCGGCCGACTTCAGGACGGAGGCGAAAGTGGCGGTCTTCGTGGATTGTGCCGATCACGGGAGGTCCGGGGCCGGGCTCAGGGAGGCCTTTCCGGAGCCGGTCGGCAACATCGATCACCATGTTTCCAATACACGATACGCCCAATCCAATCTGATCGACAGTCAATCGTCGGCGACGGGAGAGATCCTTGCCGGTCTGTTCCTGGATACGGGACTGCCGATCGACGCGCTTTCGGCCCAGGGTCTCTATGTCGGTATTGCCACTGATACCGGGCAATTCTGCTATCCGTCCACTTCCCGGCGTGTGTTTGAGTTGAGTGCGCAGCTTCTGGAACTGGGTGCGAGTCCGGCGGCGGCCACCAATGAGCTCTACGAGCGAGAGTCGTTCAACAAGCTTGAATTGCTGGGACGGTTTCTCGAGTCGTTCCGTCTCGAATGTGAAGATCGGGTCTGCATAGGATTTCTAGATCAGAAGGCGTTCGATGACTCCGGTGCGTCGGATGAAGATACCGAAGGCCTGGTCGACTACGCTCGTTCGATCGAGGGAGTGGATGTTGGCGTGCTGATCGAAGACCGGCCGAAGGGCATCAAGGCCAGCCTGAGAAGCAAGAAACCCGTTTACCGGGTCGACCAGGTTGCAAAGGTCTTTTCGGGCGGCGGTCATGCCTGTGCTGCCGGATTGAATACAGACCTTTCATTCGATGAATTCTATCCGAAGTTTATCCGGGTGGTGCGCGAACTTCTGGCGGCGGTCGATTCGGGAGTGGATTTTTGAGTTATGAGTGAAGGTGTGATTTACGAAGGAGTTCTCCTGGTGGACAAGCCGACCGGAATGACCTCGCACGATGTCGTCAACCGGGCCCGCCGGATCTTCAAGATGAAGAAGATCGGGCATGCGGGCACCCTTGATCCGATGGCGACCGGCCTGCTCATCCTGCTCATCGGGCGGGCGACACGGCTGTCCCAGTATCTGATGAGCCTGGACAAAGTATACGAGGGGTCCGTGACGCTCGGTGTCACCACCGACAGCCATGATGCGGAAGGCGAAATCCTGTCCACTCGGCCCGTGCCCGATCTGGACCGGATGGCGGTGGAAAAGCACCTTTCAACATTCGTGGGGGACCAGTATCAGACCCCGCCGATGTTCTCGGCCATCAAGAAGGACGGGGTTCCTCTCTATAAACTGGCCCGGAAGGGAAAGACGGTTGAAAGAGAGCCGCGATTTTTGCGGATTTCCTCCTTCGAACTTCTCCGTTTTGAATCTCCCATACTCGACATCCGGATCAGGTGCAGCAAGGGAACCTATGTGCGGACGCTGGCCCACGACCTGGGCGAGAGAATTGGGTGCGGGGCGCATCTCTCAGCCTTGCGTCGAACAGCTTCCGATCGGTTTTCGATCGAAGATGCCCATACGCTGATCGAATTGGAGGAGTGCTCCCCCGGCTCATTGTCTGATTCGTTGATTCCGATCCATGTGGCCGCCCCAACCATGGTCCTGTGACCGCCAACCGGATCTTCCATTCCCTGGAAGCGATCGATCTCCCGCCGGGTCCGATCCATCTGGCCATCGGAATGTTTGACGGCCTTCACCTCGGACATCAGTCCGTGATCGAATCTGCGATTCATTCGGCCAGGCGGTCGAACGGTCTGGCGGGCGTCCTGACCTTCTGGCCGCACCCGAGTCGCCTGTTTCGCCCTGCCGACCCGACACCTCAGATAATGAATCCAGAGGACAAGAAAGCGTTCCTGCTCGCCCTGGGACTCGATTTCGTCGTGGTTCATCCATTTGATGCGGAATTCGCCAGGCTGGAAGCAGAGGGTTTCCTTCCGTTTGTTCGATCCCGCATCAAGCGACTGAGCGCAGTATATGTGGGCGAGAACTGGCGGTTTGGCCGCGGTCGGAGCGGTGATGTGAAGCGTCTGGTCGAACTGGCCACGGCCCAGGACCTGACTGTTTTCAGCGCCCCGCGAATCAACCTCAACGGAGAGCCCATAAGCAGTACGCGGGTCCGGAATCATCTCCTGAAGGGCGAGATCGCCGATGTGAACGAGTTGCTCGGCTACTGTTATTTCTCGATCGGCACCGTAGTCCCTGGCCGCCGGGTGGGCCGAACGCTGGGTTTTCCAACCCTGAACCTGGAGTGGCGATCGGAACTCTGCCCCGCCCATGGTGTATATGCGGTCCGGGTGTGTGCGTCTGAGGGTGGGGAGACGCGGGATGGGATCGCCAATTTCGGTTTGCAGCCAACGGTCGATGCAGGGGAGTCGGTCCCACGATTGGAAGTTCATGTATTGGAAGATTGCCCGTGGAACTCCGGTGACAGATTGAAGATCGATTGGCAGGGGTTCATTCGGTCGGAACGGAAATTTGGCAGTCTGGAGGCGCTGCGGGCTCAGATCATTTTGGATATTGAAAAAGTGCGGAAGCGCAGGAATGGGCTTTAAGACAGCCTCTTAGGCGGATTTTCAGGTCATGGCATCGGAGAAGAAGCGGTTGGACGAGGTTGTGGTGGATCGGGGATGGTCCGAGAGTCGATCCCAGGCCAGAGCTCTTATCATGGCCGGCAGGGTCTGGCGGGGGACAGAGAGAATGACCAAGCCGGGTGTCCGAGTGCTGCCGGGCATTGACCTTCAACTGGAACAGGCACCGCGGTTTGTCGGGCGGGGCGGTGAAAAACTGGAGGCTTTCGTCGATCACTTTGGTTTGGAGATCGAAGGACTGAATGTCCTGGACATCGGTGCCTCAACGGGTGGCTTCACCGATTGCCTGCTGCAACGAGGCGCCGGATCGGCCACCTGTGTCGACGTCGGACGCGCACAACTGCATCCCAGGATAGCGGGTGATCCGAGGGTGACGAATCTCGAGCGGGTCAATGCGCGCAACCTGAGATCGGGCGATCTTCCACGTGATATCTATGACCTGATTGTGATCGATGTCTCGTTCATCTCGTTGAGGAGGATTTTCCGACCGGTATGGGTGTTCCTGAGACCGGGTGGCCTGCTCATCGCCCTGGTGAAGCCGCAATTCGAGGCGGGTCGGGATGAGGTGAGCAAGGGGCGCGGCGTGATCCGGGATGAGTCGGTTCGTCAGAGGGTATTTCGTGAGGTTCGATCCCACACCCTTGCGGATCTCGATGACTGTGTCTTCTTTGGGGAACTGCCGTCACCCATCAGTGGCTCGGATGGGAATCGGGAGAACCTGCTGGGCTTTCGAAGAAGGGTCGGGTCCGACCCGACCGAATAAGCTTCTTCTCAGGCCTCTCGTCTGATGGAATTCCCGGACGTGATGAAGCCGATTCGGAAGCTGGCCATGGTGGCCAATCGGGAGAAGACGGGCGCGGTTGATCTGGCCCGCGAATTGGAGGCCATCGCCGTATCCTGTGATGTCGAAGTCAGATCGACGTTCGAGTTTCCTGTCCCGGAGGGCTTCCTTCATTCGATGGACGCCTGTTGTGTGATCGGAGGAGACGGAACCCTGCTCAGCGTGGTCCAGGAATCGGCCCGGGACCAGGTACCTCTGATCGGAGTGAATCGTGGCAGCCTCGGATTCCTCACGACACTTTCCGCGGGCGAAGCGAGATCCGATTTTCGGTCGATCCTGGGTGGCGCCTATCGTGTGGTCCATCGGTCGCTGCTCGAGAGTTCCTCCGGTCCGGGTCTCAAGTCATTTGCCCTAAATGATATCCTGATCAAAGATGTCATCAACTCGCGCATCGTTCATCTGGAAGTCCATGCCGACGGGGAACTGGTGACTGACTATTACTGCGACGGATTGATCTTTTCGACCCCGACCGGATCAACCGCCTACAACCTTTCGGCGGGTGGACCATTGATCCATCCGGGCACGAAGGTAATCGCGATGACACCGATCTGCCCGCATACCTTGAGCAATCGGACAATCATCTTCAGGGAGAACATTGCGCTCAGGGTGACGAATTGCCTGTCCGAGTCCGAGCTTCTGGTAGCCCTGGACGGTCAGAGAAAACTGATGACGAGTCAGGCCTATCCGGTTGAAATCCGTCTGGCTGACGTGACCTTGCCGTTGGCGCTCAAGCTCGATCATTCGCATTTTGCCGTCCTGCGGACCAAGCTGAAATGGAGCGGTGGATACGCCGAACGGCCCCGCGACCAGGCCTGAACGGCCCGCTCATTGCTTTTCGGGGATCAGTTGCGCCTGAGGTGGTGCATCGTGTTCAGGGCATCTTCCCGCAGCGAAAACAACCGGCTGCGAAGCGGTCCGTGTTCCTCGGGACTGAACTGTCGGTCGTTCAGCAGGGTATCCAGGAATTCGGCGGAGCCGTGGATTCCGGCGAGAGCCCGCCTGACCTGGGCGATCAGCAGCATCTGGTCGCCGTCCTGCATCGTATCGATGGACTCACGTGCCGTCTCCAGGATGGCGGAGAATCGAGCGACCCGGGAGAGCATCCGGTTGAAAGGGTTGGCGGAGGTGGCATTGGATGGGACCCGGGCCACCAGGTAGGTCAGGAGCGAGGTCGCACCTGCAGCCAGGGTGTTCAACGCAGGTTGTGACTCCATCGGTGGATTCAAGGCGGAGTCGGTATCACTGCCATCCGCATGTGGATCCACCTCGGCCCATCCGATTGCGCGGGAGAGGGGTCCATGCCATTCCGGATCGGCGTCGCTCTCATCGAAGAGCCGGGTCAGTCGGTCGACCTCTTCGTCGGCCTCCTGAAGGAGCCTCTCCCATTCGGATTCATCCAGATTCGGGGGCGCCACACCCAGAATCCCGGCCATCTCAAACCAGTTGTCTTCCCGATCCGATCCCCGGTCACGGAGGCATTTCCACCGGAGCCCTTTCTGTTCGAGTTCCTCGATTTCGGTCAACCTCCATTCAGGGGTGGAAATTCGGCACCGTGCACCGGGTTTCAGCAGGGCGGTTCGATTTCCGTCGGCATCGAACCACTCCAGGTAGAGACAATTGGACTCATCGCTGAACGGTCCGGGCAGGACCAGGCGCCGCGATGCGGTCATTTCACCGACGAACCCGGTGTGTGTTCCCGACGGTGGCGTGTAGTCACATTCTTGAGCAGGGGGGGCGCATTCAAAGTCGAGCAGGCAACCGGCGATATCCCGCATGCAATTTCCCTTCAGATCCAGGAAAAGAGGAGGCGAAGCTCCCTGGAATTCGATGGTTCCCGTGACCCGGTCACGTACGCGGTTGTCGATGCGACCGCTTGTGACCTTGGCGGCGAATTGGCTGAGCATCCGATTCAGATGGCCGAACCTTCACTTCATGCGCCCGAAGGCGGCGCCCAGGAGTTCGAGGTCGGTCGCGTTCTTTACCTTTTCGCGGCTGCTCTTGATCAGATCGGCTTCCCGGTCGTTCTTCGACGGCCGTTTTTTTTCGTAGAACACACCGAAGACGCCAGGCCACTTGAGGCCGGCCATCCTGAATGCGGCCTGGTCATCGGAAACATCATGTCGTTCGATGTCCTCCGACGTGCCGTCGTTCTTTTTCTCTTCTATGGTTACAAATGTTCCGCCCTTGCGCGGGATACCGGCATCGAATGCACCGGGAAAGAATTCAACGCATTCGGACAGGATCTCGATGACTGAAAAACCACGGTGGTTGATCGCTCTTTCGTACATCTCGACCATATGTTTCACCTGGGTGGCGTGCGACCTGGCGACAAAGGTTGCGCCGGTGTTGATCAACTTCTTCATTGGATTGATCGGCTGGTCGACGACACCGCCCGGGTCGGTCTTCGACCGAAACCCGATGGGTGAGGTCGGCGAGGTCTGCTTCTTCGTCAATCCATAGACGGAGTTGTCCATGATCACGTAGGTGAGGTTGATGTTCTTGCGGGCGCAGTGGTCGAGATGGTTGCCTCCAATCGAGAAACCGTCGCCGTCTCCGCCGAAGACGAAGACATGCAGGTCGTCGCGGCCCAGGCTGATGCCGCTGGCAAAGGGCACCGACCGTCCATGAATAAAATGCCCGCCGTGAGTGTTCACGAAGTAGGGGAACCGCGACGAACAACCGATGCCGGCCATGGTCACGATCTTCTCGTGTGGCAGCTGCAACTTTTCCAGCGTCCGGTAGAAAGCAGCCAGAACCGCAAAATCCCCACAACCCGGGCACCAGGTCGGGTGGTCGGCTTTCAGATTTTTTCTGGATACCGGGTCGACTACGAAGTCGCTCGCCGGTGGTATCGGGTTTTTGAGGGTGGTCATGTTGGGTAGGTGAGTGCCATGACGTCAGTTTGTCGGATAGGCGCTGAAGGATGCGGTTGCATCACCCTTGAGTCGGCTGATGCCTTCACGGATTTCGCGCACCTTGAAGGGTAGTCCGTCGGTCTTTGTGATGCTCCTGATCATATTGTTGGCGTAACGGGCCCGCAGGATCGTCGCCAGTTGACCGTAGCCGTAGAGGCCCTCGTCGTTCATCTCGACCACAAAGATCTGCCGGTACCGGCTGAAGATTCTCTCGAGGCCGTTGGGCAGCGGATGAAGGTGCCGGATATGCAGATGGGCAATCATGTTTCCATCGGCTCTGGAGCGTTTGATGGCCTCTCGCATCGGTCCGTAGGTCGATCCCCAGCCAACCAGTAGAACATCGCCCTCCTCATCGCCAAAGACTTCGGGTCTCGGCAGTTTGCTGCCCAGGTATTTGAGTTTCTCACGTCTCTTCGCGGTCATCCGCATATGCAGTTGCGGGTTTGCGGTGGGATGTCCGGCCTCGTCGTGTTCGAGTCCGGTCACGACCGGGTAGCTGCCCCCCTCCATCGGAGTGCCTGGCGGGGCATGGTGCGTCCTGTGGCTCAGGGAATACGGGATGAAACCCTCCTCGCGGGGGGTCAGATCGGGTGTGGGGTCGACATATAGCTCCTCGTAGTCGGGTTGATCAAATGCTTCGATCCGCGTGGCCAGCGACTGGTCGGAAAGGATGATCACCGGGACGCTGAATTCGCGGGCATAGCGGGCGGCCTCGATCGCAATATAGTAGCAATCCTCGACGTTCATTGGAGCCAGAACGATTCTGGGCGAGTCCCCGTGGCTGCCATAGATGGCCTGCAGGAGATCACTCTGCTCGACATTGGTGGGCAGACCGGTGCTGGGACCTCCGCGCTGGACATTGATCACCACAAGGGGAATTTCGGCCATCACGCCCCAGCTCAGCGCTTCCATCTTGAGCGACATCCCCGGTCCGGAGCTGCCGGTCACGGCCAGGTGGCCGGCATAGGAAAAACCGAGGGCAGTCGAGACGGCGCCGAGCTCATCCTCCGTCTGAACGAAGGTGCCGCCGTATTTGGGCAGCTCCGTCCTCAAGGCCTCCATGATATTTGTCCATGGAGTGATCGGGTAGCCCGCGCCAAATCGTACGCCGCCTGTGATAAGTCCCAAGGTCAGGGCGGAGTTGCCGTCCATGGTTACCTGGTCGGAGGCGTCCTCCTGAGCGGTGGCGTCAAATCGGAAGAATCTGAGCAGAACGTTGTCCACGTCGTAGGCGTAGCCCGCATCGAACGAGAGGAGTGCATTTCTCAAGATACCTTCGCCTTTGGAGCCGAATCGCTCCTCCAGAAGCATCCTCAGTTTTCGGACGTTCAGGTTGAAGATGCGACTCAGCAGGCCGAGAATATAGATGTTCTTCCCCTTGGCCTTGGCGGCGCCGCCGACCGCCTCGATGGTCAGACCGGTAATCGGCACGCCGACATAGACGAATCGCTTGTCCGAGAGATCGGGCTTCACGTGATCGGTGTCGTAGAGAAGGATGCCGCCGTCCTTGAGGAACGATATGTGTTCCTCGTAACTGTGCTGATAGAACGTGACCAGGAAGTCTGCGGAATCTCCGGCCGAAAGAACCTCTCCCGAGCCGATGCGGACCTGGAAGATCGAGGGCCCTCCGGAGATTGTCGACGGGATGGTCATGTAGGTCATGACCTCCTGGGCATTGCGGCCGGCCAGTCGGGCCAGGAACCCGCCGATTGTCTGGATGCCATCCTGAGAATTTCCGGCGATTCGAATGACAGCATCCTCGATGGACGCACCATTCGTTGTGCCTGTTGAGTTCGCGCCGGAAGCGGGGGGGGAAGAGGGGTGAACCATCTTACCACTCGGGTACGCAACAGGTGGGCGGATGTCAATGCGGTTAGGGGATTCGATGGGGTGGAAAAACGTTGGAGTGTTCGCCGGTAGCCTCCAGGGTAATGACTCACGCTCATTCCGGCTCGTTTGATACCTTGGAAATTGGGCGAATTCACCCATGGCTGATCATCCAAATCGAGACCCGTCCGGTGCCGAAACAGCGACTTCCGGACCCGGTCCCACATGGATCGAGGAAGACACGGGCCTGATGGCAGCGCTCCGATCGGCGGTCAATCTGCATGCCGTGGTCGCGATAACGGACCGTGAGGGGACCATTCTGCACGTGAATGACCTGTTCTGCGAGAAATCGGGCTACAGCGCGGACGAACTGGTCGGAGTGAACCATAGGATCGTGAAATCCGGACACCATCCACAGGAGTTCTTCCAGCAGATGTGGTCGACCATCCTTGATGGCCGGGTCTGGCGCGGAGAGGTCTGCAATCGTGCGAAGGATGGTTCGTCTTATTGGATGGATACGGTGATCGTGCCGCAACTGAATGCCGAAGGCGTGCCCGAGCGATTCGTTGCGATCCGGACCGATATCACCCGGTTGAAGGAGGTTGAGGCAGATCTCCAGGGCCTCACCCGGGACCTCGACCAACGGGTCGAGCAACGGACGGCTGAACTTGAGCGTTCCCAAGCGGAGGTCAACGCACTGAACCTTGAACTGGAAGCCCGGGTGACGCGGAGAACCCACCAATTGGAGGCGGCCAGCAGCCAGTTCCAACTCCTTTTCGAGCACGCGCCCCTGGGCGTGAGCTGGGTCGAATTTGGTGAAGGCGACGAGGTCTACCACCTCAATGATCGCTTCTGCGAGATCATAGGCCTTTCAAAAACGGAAGCGCAGGATTTCGAGAATATCCAAGGGGTATCCCATCCCGAGGACCGGGCGCGTCAGAAGGAACTGCAGATGAAGGTGCGTCGTGGTGAGATCGATCGATTCTCTCTCGAAAAGCGTTATCTGCATACGGACGGCCGCACGGTATGGGCCAACCTGACGGTCGCGGTGATGCGTGATTCGGAGGGGCGGATTGCGCAGCAATTCGCCATCATCAACGATATTACCAAGCGGAAGCGGGCCGAAGAGCAGCTCGCTGCGAGCGAGCGGCGTTTTCGGGCTTACGTCGAAAACGCGAGCGAGATTCTCTACGCGCTCTCCATGGATGGCCGCTTTGAGTACGTGTCGCCTTCATGGGAGGTCAAACTGGGCCATACGATCGATGAGGTGATCGGGGGGTCGTACATGGATTTTGTGCATCCGGATGACCTGGAGAAATGCCGCGAGGGCCTGGAGGTGGCCAAAAAAACAGGCCGATTGCTGCAAAGCATCGAGTACCGAATTCTGCACAAGGACGGGACCTATCGATGGCACGCTTCTACCGGGTCGATCATACGGGATGAGAAGGGGCAGATCCTCTATTTCTTCGGTGTTGGTCGGGATGTCACGGCTCGCAGGCAGGCTGAGGAGGAATTGCGCCGGGCGCTTGAAGGCAGGGAGGAATTGGAACGGATCATCGAAAAGTCTCCATCGGTTGTCATCCTCTGGCGGGCCACTGAGGGATGGCCGGTCGAATTTGTGTCAAACAATATCCGGAACTTTGGATATGAGCCGGAAGAATTGCTGTCTGGACGGGTCACCTTTACTTCCCTGATGCACGAGGACGATCGTGAAGAGGTGGCCCGGGAGGTGCACCAGAACGCCCGGCGGAGAATTTTCGATTATGATCAACATTACCGACTCCTGACCCGGAACGGGCAGATCCGCTGGGTTGATGACCGGACCATCGTGCGGGTCGATGAGTCCGGCAGGGTCACCCATCATCAGGGCATCATCACGGACGTTACCGAGAGGAAGATCGCGGAATTGCGGGAGGATGAGCGACGCGAAGCCGACCTCCGGATGGCCGCTGAAATTCAGCACCATATGTTGCCGGCCGAAGTTCCCCATAAGGATGAGATCGAAGTGGAATCCCTCTATGTCCCGTCGAGCCTCCTGGGGGGAGATTACTTCGACCTGTTCGCGATCGGAGACTCGAAGGTCGGGCTGGTGGTGGCCGACGTCTCTGGAAAGGGCGCCTCCGCAGCGCTGATCATGGCGGCCTGCCGAACGGCGCTTCGCATGCAGGCGACAGAGGCAAGCACTCCGGCCGAGGTCCTGGTGCAGGTGAATCGCATCATTCAGGCGGATATGCCTGAGAATATGTTTATCTCGATCATCTACGGGGTCATGGACCTGGACTCGGGTGTGGTGATGCTGGCGGTCGCCGGACACGAACCGGCCATTGTCTGGCGCGGTTCCGGTCGGGATCCTGAATTGATCCCCTCCTCAACTCTCGCTCTTGGGCTGGATGCCGGAGAGCTGTTTGGCGAAACCCTTGTCGAACATCGCCTGGTGCTTGGAGAGAAGGACATGCTCGTCCTCTATACCGACGGGATCACTGAAGCACTGGACGAACAGGACGAGGAATTCGGCCGCGATCGTTTCCTCGGTGCGATCCGATCGGCGGCTGACGGAGCTCTGTCCGAGGTCATGCAATCTGTCCGTAACGGAATAGACGCCCATTGCGGCCACCGCGATTCAAGTGACGATCGCACCCTCCTGTTGCTTCGGCGACGGGCGCCACACGGTTGAGCCACGGTGCCCGGGCGGCCCGGGCAGGGGCGCCGTGGGAAATTTACCTGGTTTTCTGATGGGTAAACCTACCTAAGAGAATCTCATGACGCCTCTTTGTCCCTTTCCATGACCGTCTGCCTTCGGTTGAGCCGGGCCGTTCGATCAGGCGTATTCGGGCCGATCCGGAGTTGCTAAAAAAAGGTCAAGGGGTTTTACTAAAAACATATCAAAACGTGAATATCATTGTAATAATATTATGAATACTGAAATCACAGACAACGATCCGGTGGCAAAGGTTTGGGCACTTTATTGGAAAATGAAGACGGATCTTCAGCAGTTGACGCTCGAACATGTCGAAGGTGGGAAGAACGAATCCTGGCGCGAAATCCATGAAAAAGCCCGTCAGTTGACCTCGATCTCCGAGGCGATGTGCGAGGCGGCAACCGCCTGATCCTGTATCCGGATTCCTGTCTGGGCGCGCGGGCGTGAGGGTGTCAGAATAAGGGCTCGCTGGGAGGCGACCCAAGCAGACTGTTCGCCCGGGGGAGCAAAACCATCAGGTTTCGGGATGCCCTGCTCATTTCATCACGATGAACCGAATGGCCCCGTCTGCCTTTTCCTGAGCGGGTCACGAAACCGGTTCTCATTCAATGGTTTTGAATCGATGTCAGGGCGCGAGCCAGGCGCTGCCGAACTGAAAATAGACGATGGTGTCCTCCGGGCCGTGAGCGACATCAATACCCATATGCATTCCATAGCCGCGCGCGAGCTCATACCGGAAACCGAGTCCGTAGGTATTCACGGAAGTGGTCTCGGTATTCGATCCAAAATCGAAGCGTGCGACTCCGTGGCCACCGAACCCGACCAGGCTAAACCGTTTCCAGCATTGCCAGCGGACCTCCGCCTCGACTTCACCGGCAATATCACCCTGGTAGCGGAGAGCGGGAACCCCTCTCAACTTGATATACGGTAGCAGGTAAAACGGCACGTCGCCGTGACTGCTTCGCCCACTGACTTTCAGGCCAAGAGTCACCTTGTCACTCGCTGGGTAATAGCCGTAGGCAACGAATTTGGGAAGCTGAAAGGTGCTGTCGCCGCCCCATGCATCGCTGTAAAGCTGGGCCGATACCTGGGCGTAAATCCCACTCGAAGGGGTGAAGATATTGTTACGCGAATCGTAGAGAAGCGAGGGTTCGAGGGCAGCGAGCTTCGATTTGAATTCGGGTACCTCGACACCGGGCGGCAGAATATTCCCCGAGATCGTCAACTGGTTCGACATGAGCATGTAGCCGAGTGCGACTGACCACGGAGTCGGTTTGAAACGGTAGCGGCCTCGCACCATACCAACCGGAACCCGCATATTGTATTCCAGGAAGCTATTGTCTACAGACTCCGGTGAGTCGGGCGGGTAATACTACAGGTTTACGTTCACATATGCACCGCCGATCATCGACTCGACACGTCCATCCATCCAATTCCGTATGTCCGCTCCGAATACACCCCACGTGCCATTCTCGGTGGCAAGGCCGCCCACCGCCATGATGTTTGGGCGCATGGCCGTTCCTTCGTCTGTCTTGTCTGGTTTGTCCAGGAATGCCACCAGACCGATCGCACCCAACCCAACCGTCGGTTCGGTGATCGGAATCACCATCGGCACAAACCCATAGGCCTGATCGACGAACTTCGAGATATCGAGCCATCCGTCTTCGCCATCAACAAACATCGATTCGTTTTCACCGGACTCCGCTTTCTGTCCGGGACTTGTCTCTCCGCCTTCAGTCGAAACCGCATCGTCAGCCATGGCATTGGAAGCGATAAAACAGGTGAGTGCCAGCGCGAGGGAGCTGTGAACAAGAGAAGTGAGTTTCATGATAATCACCAGAACATCAATCGGATGCACATGTGGTTTCGATTGCGAGCTCCTTCGTGTGGTTTCCTTCTCCCGCGGCCGCGGGAT
>Ga0164313_10000843_pt1 | contig 25965 bp, 20 predicted proteins | sample GuaBasSedimGuay4_FD_113735 | JGI IMG/M metagenome (GOLD analysis project Ga0164313, IMG submission 113735) | Subseafloor sediment microbial communities from Guaymas Basin, Gulf of California, Mexico - Guay4, Core 4569-4, 0-3 cm | ecosystem: Environmental > Aquatic > Marine > Hydrothermal vents... | reverse complement strand
TCCATCAAACAGGAGGATCTCATAAATAAAATAGAAATCATTAGAGTGGGCAAGGATGTGAAAGATTTTGACGCACAGGAAGTTTTTAATACGTATTTCGGTGAAATTGAGTCAAGAAAGAAAATGCAACAGGAAAAGATGAATAAGGTTAAGGCTGATTTATTAAAGTTGATAGAGGATAACAAAGAGAATATAGTGACTTTACCTTCCGGTTTGAAATATATCACATTAAAAAAAGGTAGCGGTGTAAAGCCAGCCATTGGATCAAAAGTACAGGTTTATTATGCCGGGTACTTTAAAACGGGCGATTTGTTTGATACCAATGTTATGGAAATTGCAAAATTATATGATAAATACGATCGTAGAAGAGAGAGTGGAGGAGGCTATAATCCTGTACCGATGGATTACAGTCCGGATGCTTCCTTGATCGCAGGTTTTAAAGAAGGCTTACAGCAAATGAGGTTCGGAGATAAGGTCTTGCTGATTATTCCATCGCATTTGGCCTATGGAGAACAAGGATCAAGAGGGGTTATCCCACCAAATTCCGATCTTTTATTTGAATTGGAGATTGTAGATGATCAGGTGAAGTAAAATTAAAAAAAAGAGGAAATGTTATTCCTCTTTTTTTTTGAAATAGATCTCGATAAGTTCGTTTGCGGCTTCAAAGGGGGAGATCTTGTTGTTTTCAACACTTTGTAAGATTCTTGTCAGGTTGGTCTGAACTTTTGGGTTTGCATAAAAATTATCTTTTAGCTGTTGATCTATCGTTTTCAGTAGCCAGCTTTTATTTTGAGAAGTTCTGTTCTCATAAAAAGTACCGTTGTCCTTTGTAATCTGAACAAAATCTGAAATGATTTGCCAGGCTTTATCGATCCCGATATTTTTAAGAGCACTGCAGGTTATCACTTTTGGTCGCCATGCATTTTCCTTTATGGGGTACAATTGTAATGCACTCTCAAATTCTATTTTTGCCAATTCTGCTTCTTTAATGTTCTCATTGTCCGCTTTGTTAATAATTATTGTATCCGTTAATTCCATGATACCCCTTTTAATACCTTGTAATTCATCTCCTGCTCCTGCCAATTTCAATAATAGGAAGAAATCAACCATAGAATTTACGATTGTTTCCGATTGACCTACTCCTACAGTTTCAATTAAAATCACATCGTATCCGGCTGCTTCACATAAAACAATAGATTCCTTTGTTTTTTTTGCCACGCCACCCAATTGATTTCCGGTAGGAGAAGGCCGGATAAAGGCGTTTTTTTCTTTGGTCAATTTTTCCATTCTTGTTTTATCACCAAGTATACTGCCTTTATTAATGGTACTGCTTGGGTCTATGGTAAGCACGGCTATTTTTTTCTTAAGTTTGATTAAATGGATTCCAAATGCTTCTATAAATGTGCTCTTACCAACACCAGGAACACCCGTAATACCTATTCTTACAGAATTATTTGCATAAGGCAGACATGCCTCCAATAATTCAGAAGCCTTTTTGTAATCGGCTTTTTTAGAACTTTCAATTAGTGTTATGGCCTTACTTAAATAGGTGATATCCCCGAGTAATATATTTTCTAAAAACTCCGATACGGTAGCGTTTTTTATATTTTTCCTTTTATTATCCATTATCTTGCCGGTACTTTTTAAGGTGATCCATTTTATGTAAATTTAATATTTTTCATACAATGTGAATTATTTTGAATTATATTTTTATTAAATGCAACGTTCGGTAAACTTAATCGTATTTGTAATAGAAGATCTTGATAAATGAATCGAAAAAATAATGGTCAGTCAATTTTGATTGAAAACTGTAAGAAGAACGACAGAAGGGCTCAAATGAAGTTATACGATTTGTATTGTAAAGCTATGTTTAACACGGCTTATAATTTTACAAAAGACGATATGATAGCGCAAGATATGATGCAAGAGGCATTTATTAAAGCATTTGCTAAAATAGAGTCCTATACTGGTGAAGCTTCCTTTGGGTCCTGGCTAAAAAGAATTGTTATTAATCAATGCCTGGATTTTATTAAAAAGAAAAAATTAAAAACCGTTGAAATTAAGGAAGACATAATATCTATAGGAGATGACGAGGATTGGAATATTGAAAAAGACATTAATATTCAAGCAATTTACTCCTGTATTGAACGCTTACCACAGAAGTGTAAAAATGTTGTAAAACTTTATTTATTAGAGGGTTATGATCATCAGGAAGTTGCCCAGATTTTAGAAATATCAGAAGTTTCTTCCCGATCACAGTTATCACGGGGAAAGAGCAGATTAAAAGAACTTTTAACACAGAATAATTATGCGAGTTGATCTAAGAGAAAAATTAAAAAAGGATAAAATGATGAGAAAACTACCAAAAAATCATCGGGAACAATTTGAGCAACGATTGAAAAATGACTTGCATCAAAAAGCTAAAATGAATTATAGCTTCATGAAGATAGCTGCATCCATTTTAATGTTGTTTAGTTTGGGATTTGCGGGTTATCATTTCTTTAAAGCCGATGTTCCACAGGAAATTGTACGAACAGAGAATGTTTCCAACAAGAAAATTAACTCAATGGCTGATATTTCTCCAAATCTAAAAAAAGTGGAAGACTTTTATTTAAGCAGAATCAACTATCAACTGGCGAAAATTAGAATAACAGATGAGAATAGAGATTTATTAGAGTTGTATTTGTCGCAGTTAAGTGTCCTACAACAAGAATATGGAGAATTGAATTTGAAATTAAATGCTGGTGAAATTAGTGAAAATACGATCGAAGCACTTATTGAAAATTTACAGTTGAGGTTACAATTATTAAAACAGCTAAAAAAGAAATTAGAAATTATAGAAAATTTAAATTCAGAAGAAAATGAGAGTAAGCAAGCATAATATTATCTGGGCACTAATGCTGGGTACAACTTTAGTATTTGGTCAGAAGCAATCTAAAGAGATAAATGAAATTTTTAATGTAAATTCAGATGTATTGGTGCAGATAGATTCAAGACATTCTGATGTTACGGTTGAGATCTGGAATAGGAATGTGGTTTCCGTTAAAGGGGTTTGGCAGGTTGAGGGAATGACAAAGAAAGAAGCAGCAGATTATTTTGAAAATTGGGATTTTGAAGCTTTGGGAAGTAAGAGCAAGGTTGTAATTACTTCAAAATCATCTCATAATTACTATTCTCATAGCATCGTTTTTGACGATATAGATTTTGATTTTGATTTCGAATCGATTGCACATGTGGGAGAATTATTTGACGGTGATTTTTATTTCGACTTAATGCCACCGGTTCCACCAATACACCCTTTGCCACCCATGCCTTCCTTCCCGGCACCGGTAATGTCCTCCCTATCGGAAATCGAATTTGATTATGAGGCTTATGAAAAAGACAAAGAAGGGTATATGAAAGAATTCGAAAAACGCCAAAAGAAATGGGAAATAGAATTTGAAAAGAAGTTAGAGCCTCAAATGCGGGAATATGAGAAACGCATGGAGGAGTGGGAGCGAGAATTTGAACCTCAAATGAAAGAGTATGAAAAACAAATAGAAGCTCAAGTAAAAAAATGGGAAAAGGAGGTGGAACCACAAATAAAAGAATATGAAAAGCAAATGGAAGCTCACTCAAAGAAAATGGATGAGAAAATGGCACGAATGGAAAAAGAGATAGAGATCAAGTATGCGCAAAAGATGGATAAAAAGGGGAATGAAATGTCGAAAAAATATAATATTAAAAAGAGTTTAGTTATCAAAGTACCTAAAGGAGCAATACTTGATGTTGATGCACATAATGGTAAAATTATTATACCCAAAGGATTGAAAAGAATAAATTAAATATTTTTCTTTATTTTTAAATGGGTTTGGTTGGAACATCTATAGTTGAAGAATTATAGATGTTTTTTTTTGTAAATTCTTAAGGGAATAGTTATTATCTTTGAAGGCTTTAAAACCCATAGTTCAACAATAGCTTTTAGAATGCAAAAACTTACAATCTACAATTCACTTACTAATAAAAAAGAAATTTTTGAAACATTGAAAAAGGGCCATGTTGGCATGTATGTTTGTGGACCTACAGTTTATAGTAATGTTCATCTGGGTAATGTAAGAACTTTCATGTCATTTGATATGATATTCAGATATTTATTACATCTTGGTTATAAGGTTAGGTATGTTAGGAATATAACGGATGCCGGGCATTTAACAGATGATTCTGATGAAGATAAAATTTCCACAAAGGCTAGATTGGAGAAACTAGAACCTATGGAAATAGTACAAAAATACACTGTTGATTTTCATAATATTTTACAAAAATTCAACTTTCTACCTCCTAGTATTGAGCCCACTGCGACAGGTCATATTATTGAGCAAATTGAGGCCATATCTACAATTATAAAAAATGGATTGGGCTATAAAATTAATGGTTCGGTTTATTTTGATGTATTAAAGTATAATGAAACAGAGCATTATGGTATTTTATCGAGAAGAAAAATTGAAGATGCCATAGAAAATACCAGAATTTTAGACGGGCAATCGGATAAAAAAAATCCTCAGGATTTTGCACTATGGAAAAAAGCCGGACCAGAGCATATACAAAGATGGAATTCCCCATGGGGTATTGGTTTCCCCGGTTGGCATTTAGAGTGTACTGTTATGAGCACTAAGTATTTGGGTGAAGAATTTGATATTCATGGAGGAGGTATGGATCTGAAATTCCCGCACCATGAATGTGAGATTGCTCAGTCACAGGCCTGTAATCATGTTAGCCCTGTTCGGTACTGGATGCATTGTAATATGCTCACGTTAGACGGTAAAAAAATGTCAAAATCGACAGGTAATAATATTTTACCGAATGAAATTTTCTCAGGGGAAAACGAAAAATTAAGCAAACCTTTCTCTGCTGGTGTTATTCGGTTTTTTATGATGCAAGCGCATTACAGAAGTATCCTCGATTTTTCAAATGATGCTATTTTGGCTGCAGAAAAGGGATTTAACAGGTTGATGGATGCATTAAAATTATTAGATACATTAGAGGCAGGATCAACTTCTTCCTTTAATTTGTCGGAATGGAAAGAGAGCTGTTATAATGCGATGAATGATGATTTTAATACTCCCATTTTGATTGCAAATTTATTTGAGGCGGTAAAACATATAAATCTTATTTCTATCGGAAAAGAAAGCTTGACGTCGATTGATTTGAATACGTTGAAAACAACATTAAAATCGTTTGTTTACGACGTTTTGGGATTAGAAATTGAAACAGGTAAAAGTTCTGATTATGACAGATTAGACGGTGTGGTTGAACTCTTGATCCATTTGCGTAATGAAGCAAGAGACAATAAGAACTGGGCACTCTCTGATCGTATACGCGATGAGTTGACAGCACTTGGAATTCAATTGAAAGATGGTAAAGACGGGACCACGTTTTCGGTAAATTGATCTTATTTAGGGCTTGCTGAGAAAGTCCCAGGCGCAATATATACGAATTGACAAGTCGAAGCTGTATAGTAATACTGCGAGACGAAGACAATGAAGTAGATGTTGTGCTTGGGGCTAATATAATTTTTAAGAGATAAAATGCAATGGTTTTAGACATTTATATTAAATAACCTTGCATTTTTCAAACAGTATATCTATATAAAACATTGCTAAACAATCGAATATGTGTTTTTCAGCAAACCCTATTTATGTTAGAGTTCAATAGTAAATGATGTTAAAAAAAATATTAATTTTTCCATTTATTGTCCTCGTGAAATTTTATCAGGTTGCTATTTCACCGTACCTGCCTTCCAGTTGCAGGTATAGTCCGACCTGCTCTCATTATACTTTGGAAGCACTGCAAAAGCACGGGCTTTTTTCCGGAGGATGGATGGCAATTAAAAGAATATCCAGTTGTCACCCCTGGGGAGGTAAAGGTTATGATCCCGTTCCGGATGTGAAAAATAAGAAATTGACGATTAAAAACCATAAATAGTGCTGGCAAGAAAACTCATTGTTTTTCAAATCTTTGATAAGAAAGTGTCAAAGACGAGGCTTTCTATTTTTGAAAATCAAGGAGTTCACTTTCGTGAATAACTGTTTTCAAAAAGAGAGTAACGAAGTATTTGGCGTTTTCTTGCAAAGACTAAATAGATTATGCTAAATAGTATATATTTACATTCTTTAAAAACGCTTATATGATTTACTCAAGTATAGATTGGAATCCGAATATCGAATTATTCAAAATTGGTTCCTTTGCTATAAGATATTATAGCCTCATGTTTGTTTTTGCTTTTATCGTAGGAATCCAAATATTGAAAAAGATTTATAAAAGTGAGAATATTTCCATGGAGAAATTGGATTCTGTTTTTGTATACTTGATTGTTGGAACGATTGTAGGAGCCAGAATTGGTCATTTTTTATTTTATGACACCAAATTTTTATTCGAACACCCACTGGAGGTATTGTTGCCGATTAAATTCGACCCTTTTAGATTTACGGGTTACCAGGGATTGGCAAGCCATGGGGCGACAATCGGAATAATTATAGCAATGTATTTTTACAGTAAAAAAGTATTGCATAAACCCTTGTTATGGATTTTAGATAGAATTGTAATAGCGGTTGCTATAGGAGCTGCTTTTATTAGAATAGGAAATTTAATAAATTCTGAAATTATAGGTAAACCAACGAATTCTGATTACGGATTTATCTTTCGTCAGTTGGGAGAGGACTTCCCAAGGCATCCCACTCAATTATATGAAGCATTTAGTTATTTATTGTTATTTCTATTATTTTGGTACCTCTATTGGAAAACAGATGTCAAGAAAAAAGAGGGTTATCTCTTTGGATTGTTTTTGGTGCTCTTATGGACCATCAGGTTTGTCGTTGAGTTCTTTAAAGAAGCGCAGGTTGCTGACCGTGGTGCCTGGGATCTAAATACAGGGCAGTTACTAAGTATTCCTATGGTATTGATCGGATTTTATTTTATGTACAGAGCCAATAAGAAAGCAGCCTAAATTTCTTTGTTTTTATCATATGGAATTGCACTGAGAACATGTTCAATTGCTTCAATACGTGCTTCTGTTTTTCTGTTAGCCCTTATAACTTTAAAAGGAATTCCTCCTAATTTAGTGTTATCGAACATTCTTTTTTTGAAGGATGTATAAGAATCCCATAACTCCTGTGCACGTTCATCCACTTTACTCATTTTCCATATTTTCAGTGGGTTATGTTTTATATCTAAAAAACGTTTACTTTGTTCCTTTTTAGAAATGGACATGTAGATCTTAACCAACTGAATCCCTGACTCTGTGATCATTCTTTCAAAGTCATTTACCTGGCTCATAAAAATGTCATATTCCTTTTGCGTACAAAATTCATTCACAGGTTCTACCACCGCTCTGTTATACCAACTTCTATCAAAGAATAATATTTCTCCGGCTTTGGGAAATTCTTTTACATATCTCTGAAAATACCATTGCGATTGTTCTTGTTCGGTAGGTCTTGGTAGTGCTACAATTCTAAAAAAACGAGGATTGATCCTTTCTGTTAACCTTCTAATCGCACCACCTTTACCGGCCGCATCTCTTCCCTCAAAAATCACAATAACTCTTTGATTATTCTCAATAAGGCACGTTTGCATTCTGATCAATTCAACCTGTAGTTTTTTTAATTTCTTGATATAGTCTATATACCGAACCGATTTCTCCGGATTTATTATTTCACTATTCAATAATGAAATAAGACCTTTTTTGGAGTTCAGTTTTATTAAATCTCTCTCTGTAAGTTTTTCTTCCATATCTTTTTAATCGTATCTGTGTAAAGACCTGTAATAATTCATTATAACATTAGGGTCTGGAAGCAAGGAAATTTTAGAATCGTCTTTTCCTTCATAATCAATTCTCGTAAGTACATATCGCATGCATTCTATCCTGGCCGTTTGCTTATTATTTGTTTTGACAATGGTCCATGGACTAAAAGAGGTGTGTGTTTTACTAAACATTTGCTCCTTATATTTAGTGTATACATCCCAATACTCTTGTCCCTTTTTATCAACAGGACTAAATTTCCATCTCTTTAATGGATCGTCCATTCGCGCTTCAAATCTAAGTAATTGTTCTTCTTTAGATATTGATAACCAAAATTTTATGATTATTACACCATCTTCATAGAGCATGTGCTCAAATTCAGGCAACTGAACCATAAATTGATCATATTGTTGTTTGGTACAAAAACTCATCACTGGTTCAACAACTGCTCTATTATACCAACTCCGATCAAAAAAAACTATTTCTCCGGGATTGGGTAAGTGTTGTATATATCTTCTAAAATACCACTGCCCCTTTTCAACATTCGTAGGTTTATTCAAAGCTACCAATCTCATGGAACGAGGGTTTAAATGCTCAGTGAAACGTCTTATATTACCACCTTTTCCAGCGGCATCCCTTCCTTCAAAAATGATCGCAATTCTCTTTTTCTCTCTCTTCGCCCATTGTTGAAGTTTTACCAGTTCAACCTGTAACAGTCTCTTTTCTTCTTCATATCGCAGTGTAGAAATAACATTTTCAATATTCATTCCCTTAGTCAGAACAGTATCCAAAAGATCTTTTCTGGTCTTTATTTTTTGGAAGTCTAGTTCTGTTAGTGTTTGTTCTTCAGACATAAATAGATCATTATTCGGTTATACATGAGCTTGGGTTATTGCTTATATTTAATTTTGCATCATTGGGTGATAGATAGGGGATTCCGAGCCCCATTCCTCTTAATATAAATAACAAGCCAATTATTATTACAAATATAGGGATTGCTTTTTGAATTTTATTTCGAATAGATAATTTTAAAAAGTTACCCAGAAATACGGCTCCTGTCATAAGTGGGATAGTTCCCAGTCCAAACAAGAACATAAACAATGCCCCTCTCAAAGCATTGGCTTCGGAAATGGATCCAAATAAAGCCATATATACCAAACCGCATGGTAAAAAACCATTGAAGAACCCGATCGAGAATAGTGCCTTATTTGATTTTTTTTTGAGATATAGACCAAGCTTTGATTTCACTTTGTGTATCAGATGATAGAGAGGCTTTGATAAACTATATTTATTGAAAACATTTACAGGAATTACAATGGTGATGATCATCAAAACTCCTATCAAGATCGACAATCTCTGCTGGAATCCAGACAAGAACAAACCTCTCCCTAAAAGACCAAATAAAAGCCCAATAAGGCTATAGGTTAATAACCTGCCAAGATGATATAAAAAGGTTTGCCATATCATTTTACTCTTATTGGTTTTGTCAACCGGAAGTATAAATGCTATTGGACCGCACATTCCCACACAGTGGAAACTACCTAATAAACCAAGTATGAATGCCGTGTAAAACATGTTTAAGTTATTTAATGTTGTTTTGATCTAATGCTCTAATACCAGTTATATTTTATTAAAATAATGATCCATAATTCCAAATCATGCTGACAATAAATTTATGTTCACTTAGATTTTCCTTAATCCATCACTTCATCATTCGACCTCTCTAATAAAACCAAGACTCTTTTAAAAGATACTCCTCGTCCTCATATTGCCAATCCACTTTAATTTCCCACTTTCCGGTAACTAATATATTGTCTTCGATGAGCATGGAATTACTTTTTAGATCAATATTCCTTTTGAAATCTAATTTTTCATTCGAACGTCTTAAAAAATTAACTTTGCCTTTTATTTTATTGAAATCCATATCTTCTGGAAAATGAATGATAATTCCTTCGTTGGTGTTCGTTAAACTTACATTTTCAGGTAATAAATTAGCATTATTCATTTTATCGATCTCCTCCTGATAATGTAGCTCATCTTTGTAATAATTTTCTGAGACCAATTGGTGTTCGTATTTTTCAATAAAAAGTGTTTTATAAACAAATGATAAAATAAAGATCATAAACAGCGCTAGAGCTATAAATATACCAGTTCCCCAATTAAATTTAATTTTCATCTTAATACTATTTAGTCAATTTTTAATGGTCCGAGAAAATTCGTCTTATCTGTTTCAATGAGATTATCATGAGAATAAATGCCGATTTTCAATTTTTCTTTTGATGAATGGAGGTCCTTTTTATCAATAAGAATAAACAAGGTGCCTTCATACAATCCCCCTTTTGGAATTGTAATATTCCCACCAATTACCTGAATTTCCCCTGCATGTGAAATGAGTTTTATCTTAATATTATCATAAGATTCAGTCGTTTTATTCAGTAACTTAAAGGTATATACGTTTCTAATGGTCACTCCTTCAGTAGTATACAATTGACCCGGTAATCGTAAAATTTTGGATTCTACATCATTCCTGAGAAATACTAAGGTTACTAAAAACCCAACTAAAAGGGTCAAAATAACGGAATAGCTTATTATACGAGCATTGAAAGAAAATTTCTCACCTTTTTCAATATTATTTTCAGAATTATAACCTATCAAGCCTCTCTCGAAACCAACCTTATCCATGATCTCATCGCAGGCATCAATACACGCCGTACAATTTACGCATTCTAATTGGGTGCCATTTCTAATGTCAATTCCGGTTGGACATACTAATACACATTGATTGCAATCAATGCAATCGCCAAAACCTTTTTCTTCCCGGTCCTCTTTTTTACGGATCTTTTGACGCCCTTCTCCACGTTCATAGTCGTATGCAACAATTATCGATTTATTATCTAATAAAACTCCCTGTAATCTACCATAAGGGCAAACGATAATACAAACCTGTTCTCTAAACCAGGCGAAAACAAAATAAAAGACAGCGGTGAATATCAATAGATTAATAAATGTCTTTATATGTTCAAAGGGCCCGTCCAGTATGTGCTGAATTAAAATATCACCACCAATAAAATAAGCCAGGAAGGCGTTGGCTATTAAAAATGAGATTATTGCAAAAAGTGTCCATTTCAGCAATTTCTTAGAAATTTTTTCAGCATTCCATTTTTGCTTGTCTAATTTGATTTGTTTGGTTCTGTCACCTTCAATGAGATACTCCACTTTACGAAAAACCAGTTCCATAAATATGGTTTGCGGACACACCCATCCACAAAATATTCTGCCAAAAATAACCGTAAAAAGGATGACAAACACCACTCCAACTAACATAGACAAAACCAATAGATAAAAGTCCTGCGGCCAAAAGGGCTGACCGAAAATATTGAATTTTCTATCGATAATATTGAATAGTAAAAACTGATTGCCATTAACCTTTATAAAGGGAGCGGCAAATAATGCAATTAATAATATCCAGCTGACATAGGTTCTGTAATTGGTAAATTTACCTTTTGGTTTTTTAGGATAAATTGTATTTCTTTTTCCTTCTTTATCAATTGTGCCAATAGAATCTCTAAAATTGTTGTCTTCTGTTATCTCCATTGAAATTAATTATCTGAAAAGGCTAATTATTCTATTAAAATAATTAGCCTTTTCTACTACTAACTAAAAAAATCAAAAAATACAGTAGATTATCCGAAAATAAAATACTACTGTTTCTTCCAAATTATATCGCCTTCAGGTGCTTTAGGATTTGCAGGAGTAGTTCCTTGCATCGAAATGATATAACTGGTCAATTGTTGTCTTTCGATTAAACTGATAGTGTTTTCCCATGCTATCATACCTTTTCCAGGTCTTCCACCTTTAGAGATGGTATTAAAAATATTAGACATGTCACCTCCCAAAACCCAATTTTCATCGGTTAAGTTTGGCCCTATACTTCCTCCCAAATCAACTAAATGACAAGCCGTACATGTTTTGGTTTGAAATAGTTCCTTTCCTTTTGCCAAATTTTCAGCATCTGTAAAGGTCTCAAGATTTTCCGTATTAAAAAGATCAGGATTGGCCAAAATATAAGCTTCAACTTCCTTTTTGCCTTGTTCAACTTCTAAGACATATTCCTTATCTTGATCATATTCTTCAGGATTTGTAAATACTTCGTAATAGTAGTAAATAGAAATTATTATTGTAATGTAAAAACCATATTTCCACCAAGGGGGTAATACATTGTCCAATTCCTTGATACCATCGTAGTCGTGGTCCGTCATTATATCTTCTTCCTTACCAAGTTCGTTTGCTTTGGTCATGGACTGCATAAACCTTTTCCAAGCACTAATTTGTTTTTTATCACTCATAGGAATTATTTTTTATATCGTTATCTAGAGGTAAATTGCTAAATTCATCTATTTCTTTCTTTGGCATTTTAAACACTAAGTATAGCATGGTCATAAATACTAAAAAGAATAAGATCAAGGAGATAATAGGGTATATTTCTACTCCTATAATAGAATCCAAATGATGTTTAATAAATCTAAGCATATTATTCGTTTTGTGCAGTTTTATCTGCTTTTATATCTGTTCCTAACCTTTGGAGGTAAGCTATCAAAGCAACAATTTCTTTATCCTGCATATTGGCAGACCCATAATTTTTCACAAACTCCGGATCTTGTCGCAGATTTTTTTCAATTTCTGCTGCTTGATTTTTTAATAAGTATATTGCTTTGTCCAGTTCAAATTGTGTATATGGAACTCCAAGTACCACCATTGCACTAATTTTGTCAACAGTTTTTGATATATCCAGATCATCTTTTAACAACCATGGATATTGAGGCATGATCGAACCGGGAGAAGTTAATCTTGGGTCAAGCATATGATTGAAATGCCAGCTGTCATTATATTTCCCACCTATTCGGTGCAGATCGGGTCCGGTTCCTTTTGAGCCCCATAAAAATGGATGATCATAGACGAATTCACCCGCTTTGGAATACTCTCCATATCGTTCAACTTCCGATCGGAATGGTCTGATCATCTGTGAATGACAATTATTACATCCCTCCCGAATATAAAGATCTCTACCCTCTAACTCTAGTGGTGTATACGGTTTTACTGATGTAATTGTTGGGATATTTGAATCAACCACCAATAATGGAATAATTTCCACTGCGCCACCAATGATTACCGCAACAGCAACCAATACGGTAAATAAAACCGTTCTTCTTTCCAGCCAGGAATGAACAGGCTCTCCCGGTAGTCTTGCAGCAGATATTTTTTTAAGTGGCATAGCTTCCGCCAATTCATCTTCCACTGTTGAACCGGCTTTTGCTGTTTTTATAATATTATATGCCAATAAAATAAATCCTGTTAAATAGAGGGTTCCGCCAAAGGCACGCATAGCGTACATAGGCATAATTGCTGTTACTGTTTCTAAAAAGTTACCATAGACCAGAGTGCCATCCGGATTAAATTGTTTCCACATTGCTGCTTGCATAAATCCGGCAACATATAATGGTATAGTATAGAACAAGATCCCTAAAGTGCCTATCCAAAAATGAATATTCGCCAATTTTTTAGAATATAATTTTGTTTTCCACAATTGTTCTGCCAACCAATAGATAATTCCGGCCGCCATAAAGCCATTCCAGGCCAAAGTTCCAACGTGAACATGTGCAACGATCCAATCGGTATAATGACCAATAGCGTTTAAGGTTTTAAATGCTAACATCGGGCCTTCAAAGGTTGACATACCATAACCGGTTATTGCAACAACAAAGAATTTCAAAACTGGATCTTCTCTTACTTTATCCCAGGCACCTCGCAAGGTCAGTAAACCATTGATCATACCTCCCCAAGATGGAAAGATTAACATAATGGAAAATACGGTACCTAAATTTTGTGCCCATTCAGGTAAAGCAGTATATAATAAATGATGTGGCCCGGCCCAGATATAGATAAATATCAACGACCAAAAATGGATTATTGAGAGCCTGTAGGAATAGACAGGTCTGTTCGCAACTTTTGGAACATAGTAATACATTAAACCTAAAACAGGTGTCGTTAAGAAAAATGCTACCGCATTATGTCCGTACCACCATTGAACAAGTGCATCTTGAACACCAGAATAAACTGAATAACTTTTGAAAGCTGAAACAGGTAATTCCAGATTGTTAAAAATATGGAGTATGGCAATAGTTACAAGTGTCGCCAAATAAAACCAAATCGCAACGTAAATATGGCGTTGTCTCCGCTTTAAAATAGTACCGATCATATTGATACCCATTATAACCCATATAACTGTTATTGCAATATCAATTGGCCATTCTAATTCAGCATATTCTTTCGATGAAGTATAGCCCAGAGGTAAGGTAATGGCTGCTGCAACAATTATAAGTTGCCATCCCCAAAAATGTATTTTACTCAGTACATCACTGAACATTCTTGCTTTTAACAACCTTTGCATAGAATAGTAAATTCCCACGAAAATACTATTTCCTACAAACGCAAAAATTGCTGCATTGGTATGAAGAGGCCTGAGCCTGCCAAAGCTCAACCATGAAATTCCTTCCATATAGTTTGGGTAAATAAATAGAAAGGCTACCATCAGCCCAACCAACATTGCAACAACCCCCCAAACGACGGTTGCAATAAGAAACATTTTTACAATTTTGTTGTCGTAATAAAACCGCTCTTTTTCCATAAAAAAAATTGGATATTGATTAATAATTTAGTTAGTAATATTTTTATCCGACACTTCTTTTTTCACCAATTCATCGTCGAACAACATCCTTACAGATGGTGTGTATAAATCATCATATTGCCCTGATTTTACAGATCTTATAAATAAAATAAAAAAAACAACAGCGATAATAAGACTCACTACAATGAGGGTAAAAATAATAGTCATCTTTGATTTTTTAGTAGTAGCAAATTAAAAAAATTAGTTCAATTATAAATATGATAAATGTCATATTTTATATAGAATATTTTAATTAGCGCTAATGTAATAATTTTTTTGCAATAATATTCGTACTAACCGTTACAAATAAAACAACCGATATAGAACTAATCGGCATTAGTATGGCAGCTATAATAGGAGAGAGGTTTCCCGACACGGCAAACAATAATCCTATGATGTTATATAAAAATGAGATAACAAAACTAATTTTAATTATAGACATAGTTTTATAGGAGAGTTTAATGAATACCGGTAATTTGCTAAAGACTGTGGCATCCAAAATACCATCACAGGCAGGAGAGAATACATTTATGTTTTCAGATATTGCCACACCAACATTGCTTTGTGCTAAAGCCCCGGCGTCATTCAGTCCATCACCCAGCATCATTATGTTTTTTTCTTCCAGCTGCATTTTTTTTATAAATTCCAGTTTGTCTTCCGGCTTTTGATTGAATAACACTTTGGAGTGTGAGGGTAGAATTTCCTTTAGATGTAGTCTCTCACCTTCATTATCACCTGATAAAATTGAGATATCCATATTTTCGGCCAATTGTTTAAATACTCCTTCCAGTCCTTTTCTATAGGTATTTTGGAAAATAAATTTTCCTTTTATCGTGTCATTTATACGAACATATATTTTTGTTTGGTTATTTAATTCCTCCATCGCGCCGATAAAGCTTCCTGAGCCCAACCTAAGCTTTGAACCATCTATGATTCCTTGAATTCCCTTTCCTAAAATTTCTTCAAACTCTGAAATTTCTTTACTTTCTTCAACTGTTAAACTATCATAAAGCATTCTGCTTAGGGGATGATTGGAAGCTCTGAGCAAAGCTTTTATCTGGCCTAATTCAATATTTTTAAGTACCGTGCCCTCATAATATATTTGTGAACTCTTATTGGAAGTTATGGTGCCGGTTTTATCAAAAACCAGTGCATCTACTTTAGAAATGGCCTCTATAACATTTGTATTTTTAAGATAAAATTTTTCTTTTCCAAAGATTCGAATCATATTTCCCAATGCAAACGGAGCCGAAAGAGCTAAGGCACAGGGGCAGGCAACAATCAATATGGCAGAAACAACCTGAAATGCAATTCCCTTATCTATTGTAAACCAGTATATTCCAGCGATCAAAGCAATAGATAGTATGATCATTGTAAAGTATTTACTGATCGAATCGGTGATAGATTTTATATTTTTGGTATTATCCTTTTGAAATACATCATTACTCCAGAGTTGTGTTAAGTAACTTTGAGCAACTGTTTGTAACACTTCCATTTCAATGGCAGCATTGGTTTGTTTACCCCCTGCATAAACCTTATCACCTGATTTTTTAATAACAGGCATGGATTCGCCCGTAACAAAACTGTAGTCCAACAAGGCATTTCCATTGAGTAAAATACCATCTACAGGGATGATTTCTTCATTTCTAATAAGTAATCTGTCCCCTTTTTTAATATCGTGAACGGCAATATTTTCTTCGGTTTTGTTTATGTGAATTTTGGTGACGGCAATTGGAAAATAAGATTTGTAATCGCGCTCAAAGGATAAAAAGCTATAGGTTTTTTGTTGAAAGACTTTCCCGAGAAGTAAAAAGAAAATTAAACCTGTTAAACTGTCAAAATACCCTTGTCCGGTTTGTGAAAATATTTCATAACAACTTCGCCCAAATAAAACCAGTATTCCAAGAGAGATTGGGACATCTATATTTAAAATACCATGTACCAGCCCTTTATATGCTGAAATTAAATAATCTCTCGCAGAATATACTACAACTGGAACTGAAAACACAAACATCAGACCTCTAAAAAATGGTTTGAATCTATTGAGCCAGTATTCATCCATTTCAAAATATTCGGGGAAAGAAAGGAGCATAATATTTCCGAAAGCAAATCCGGCTACCGCCACTTGATAGATTAATGTCCTGTTGATTTTAGTTAATTTCCGGTCGTCATCTTCCAAACTAATGTATGGTTCATATGCGATGGAAGTTATTAGTTCAACAACTTCACGTAAGGTTATCTGATCGTTTTTATAGGTAATTCTCACCTCTTTTTTGGGAAAGTTGACCATAGAAACCTTTACCCCTTTATTGAGTTTATGCAGGTTTTCTAAAACCCAAATACAAGAGCTGCAATGAATACTTGGGATAAAAAAATTAACGACCGAAGTTTGCCCGTCGTTAAATTCCACTATCTTTGTTGCAATATTATCATTATCAAGATATTTGTATTTCCCTTTTATTTCAGAGGGGATAGTACCTGGAGTGTTTTCTAAATCATAATAACAGGTTAGTTCATTTTGATTTAAAATTTCGAAAACTGTTTTACAGCCGTTACAGCAAAACACTTTATTATCGAATTCAATTTTATGGATATTACATTCTGTGCCGCAATGAAAGCAATTTTTTTTCGACATATTTGAATAAAATCAAGATTGTAAAGTTCATTTAAATATTTCTCATAAAAAAATGGATAATATGATATTTTGTATAAATTTGCCACAGAAATAATTTTTTTATATGGAGCAAAAATGTCAACAATGTGTAATAAGAGATTTGAATTCTTTGAATAAGGCGAATCCGGATGATTTGATTGACATTAACGATCATAAAAAATCTTTATACTTTAAAAAAGGAGAAAGCATCTTTACTGAGGGAAAATCTTTAAAAGGTGTATACTGCTTACGTAATGGTAATTGCAAACTGACAAAGCTCGCACCAAATGGCAAAGAACAAATAGTTAGATTTATTCAGAGAGGAGAGCTTGTTGGTTATAGATCGGTGCTTAGTAATTCTGTTGCTCATTTAACAGTAACAGCAATGGAAGATATGGAGGTTTGTTTTATACCGAAAAATGATATGTTGACTTTATTTCAAAAGAACGCCGAATTTTCCATGGAGATCACCAAAGCCTTATGCGATGATTTAGACGAGGCCAATTCATCTATTGCCAATTTAGCACAAAAAAATGTAAGGGAAAGACTGGCGGAATCACTTTTGTTTTTCGAACGAATTTTTGGGGTTGACAATGAAGGGTTTATTGCGGTTAGTTTAACGAGAGAAGAAATTGCCAATGCAGTTGGAACAGCTACTGAGTCTACGATAAGATTGCTTTCTCAATTTAAGAAAGAAGGCCATATAGTTTTGCAAGGTAAGCGAATCAAATTGGCCAATAAGACCAAGCTGGAATCTATATCCGAGGGGTTCTAGAATAAAAAAAAGCGAGAATGAACTCACTTTTATTTCCGCCAGTGGGTTTAATACTTCGAATCTTAGCCGAGCACGCGTACTTAATCGAATTATAAAAGGATATTCCTTATAATACCTCCGCTTTTGCCCCGAGGGTTTTTAGCTAGCGCATGAACGAAAATAGTTAATTATCAAGTCTTTGCAAGAGAACGTCAAAGACGAGGCTTACGAAGTTTTGAAAATCAAGGAGTTCACTTTCGTGAATGACTGCTTTCAAAACGAGTGTAACGAAGTAATTGGCGTTCTCTTGCAAAGACTAGTTATTAGAATTCCAGGATAGTTTTTTTAATAATAGCAATACAAGCCATCAATTCACTTTCTGTCATCACAAGAGGAGGAGCAAACCTGATGACATTGCCATGAGTTGGTTTTGCCAATAAGCCATTCTCTTTAAGTTTAATGCAGATATCCATTGCTGTTGCACTGTCCTCGGAGGCATTAATAACGATGGCGTTAAGCAGTCCTTTTCCACGAACTAATGTTATCAGATCGGTATCCCCCATAAAATTCTCCATTTCCTCACGGAAAATATTACCCAATCTTTCCGCATTTTCGGCTAATCGTTCCTCTTTAATAACTTCTAAGGCGGCTATAGCCACAGCTGCTGCTAATGGATTGCCCCCAAAAGTAGAGCCATGTTGTCCTGGTTGTAAAACATCCATAATTTCATTATTGGCTAAAACTGCCGACACAGGGTAAACACCTCCGGAGAGAGCTTTTCCTAATATTAGAATATCCGGTTTTACATTTTCATGATGAACGGCCAATAACTTACCCGTTCTGGCAATTCCAGTTTGAACTTCATCTGCAATAAAAAGGATATCATGTTCTTTACAAATTTCTTTTGCTTTCGCTAAGTAGCCATTATGAGGAACATATACCCCGGCCTCACCTTGAATTGGTTCTACCAAAAATCCGGCAATATTTTTTGTCGTTTTAATAACTTCTTCCAAGGCAGCAATATCATCATATGGTATTTTTATAAACCCGGGCGTATAAGGGCCAAAATTTTTCCTGGCCACCTCATCATTCGAAAATGAAATAATGGTTGTTGTTCTTCCGTGGAAATTGTTTTCACAAACAATTATCTTTGCCTGCTCATCAGGAATTCCTTTCTTTTCATAAGAATATTTTCTACATAATTTTATGGCTGTTTCTACTGCTTCGGCCCCGGTATTCATTGGAAGTACTTTGTCAAACCCAAAATAAGAAGTAATATATTTTTCATATTCTCCTAATTTATCATTGTAAAAAGCTCTGGAAGTGAGTGTTAATTCATTGGCCTGTTCGCTCAGCGCATTTATTATTTTTGGATGACAATGACCTTGATTTACAGCGGAATAAGCCGATAAAAAATCAAAATATTTTTTCCCTTCGACGTCCCATACATAAACGCCCCGGCCTTTGCTTAAAACTACTTCAAGAGGATGGTAATTATGAGCACCATATTTATTCTCTAAGTCAATTGATTTTTGTGATGATGTTAATTCTGATAGCATCTTTTTATGATTTAAATTTTATAAAAATTCAATTCCTTCTTTTTCAATTTAATAAATTGAAGGAGAGAAATCATCCATAAAGAGAGTTGCAATTTACAATAAATTTATCGCTTTTTAATTGTGAACATCAGCAAGAATGGAATAATCGAGAAAATCAGCAATGCAATAAAGCTATATTTGAGAGAAGACCAATCGGATATTTTTCCTAACAGAAAAGGTGTAAATAGAAAACCCAAAAAGCCGGCACCGGCTATCATTGAAATTCCCTTAGAGGAGTCTACTCCGGGAAGTTTCCCTCCGATTCTGTACAATTCCGGAATGATACCGGAAAATCCTAAACCAACAAGGGCAAAACCTGCAATTGAATAAATAAGATCGACCATTAGGATATTGATAAATCCGATAATTGCAATCAGTAAACCAACTAGTATAATATTAATTGATCCAAATTTCTGACTTATTCTATCTCCAAAAAAACGTCCGAATGCCATGGTCAAGGAAAATGCTGTAAATCCAAGTCCGAAATATTTTTCCTCTGCCAATGAAATATTTTTCAGATATAACGCACTCCAATTTTCAATGGCTCCTTCACTTCCCATGATAAAGAAACCAATGACTACCAAAATAAAAACAGACTTCAATTGTGAAAAACTAAATTTAGTTTGTTCAACTTTCTCAACCTTGTAATTAAGATAATTTTTAACAAAGTACCCATTGATCAAAAGCATTAAAATAATTATAACAGCCATGTGATAAACCGGTATTTCAACCATTGGTAAAAACCAGGTTCCTATTCCTGCACTTATCATTCCTCCCAAACTGAAAAAACCATGATTTGCGGACATGATATGAACACCATCTTCTTTTTCTATTTCAGAAACCAGGCTATTCATTGAAATATCAGTTAATGCAGCGGCAGTACCAACAAAAAACAAAGATATGCAGAGTTCAACGTAAGAGGTTGCCACAAAGGGAAATAGAAAAAGGATCATAAAAATAAATAGTCCTATTGCCGTAGCTTTGCCAACTTTTAGTTTTTGAATTAAACTTGGTGCTATCAACAGCATGGTGAGTATTCCCAGTCCGAAGAATAAAATAGCAATACCAAATTCACCGTCGTCAAGGTTCAATTTATTCTTTATTTGTGGGATATAGATGGCCCAGGTGCCCATAAATACGTTTAACGTCGCGAAAACCATTGCAGGCGCTAAATATTTCGAATGCTGTAGTATAAGTCTTAAGGAATGCATGATCTAAAATAAAATCGCTAAAGTAATTTTATTTTTTGATAAAAATTATAAAAAATAATAATCAAAAACTTTAAATATAAACACAAAAAAAGGTCTCCTGTTAAAGAGACCTTTTAAAACAATGGACTAGTTGTTAGTTTAAGTTTAATATAATTCTGGCAAATAAATATCTGCCACCTGCACCAAATTGTTGAGATCGTCTTGAGTATTCAAATCTACCACTACTTCTGTTCGCATCGATATTTCTATCAGGATAGGTATCAAATAGGTTGCTTGAACCAATTACAAAACGTAAGCCATTATTTGCTAAATAGCTAAAAGATAAATCATTAACAATTTTAGACCCAAAAGCTTGCTGATTAGCAACATTATTAGTCGCTTCAGTAACCTCACCAAAATAAACACTTCTAAACATGATATTAAATTTATTAATGTTATAGTTAAAAGTTAAATTAATTTTAGCTCTTGGAACAGCTTCTTCTAGATAAATCCTACTGGTCTCATCAAAATAAGTATCAACCAAACCAGCGTTCTCCAGAACTTCAGAAGCATGAATATCTCCAACTTGCTTTGTTTTACCAAATGTTGCGGCTAAATCAGTTCTTAAATTACTATTTTTAAAATTAGCTTTTTGTGTTATAACTATATCCAAACCGTAAGACTCGGTGTCAATTGCATTGGCAAAGAATGTAGCAGATCCAGCGTTAGCTTGTGCTAATAGCCTTTTTAATAACTCATCACCAGCGCTTCCGTCATCACTTGGTGCAAATTGACCGGTATAAACAATTCTGTCATCAATCTTGATAAAATATCCGTCAAGAGTAAACTTTAAATTAAGGTTAGGTAACTTACCCGTAAAACCAAGGCTAACACTACTTGATTCTTCTTGTTTTAATTGAGGAATACCTAAAAGTTGAGCAGCTCTGCTATCATTGGAAAAAGTACCTACATCCGTAGGGATACCATCAACAAAAATAGTTGATGTACTATTAAAATTCAATTGATGAAGTGAAGGAGCCCTAAAGCCGGTATTACCAGAACCTCTTATCGCAAAATCATCGCCCAATTTTAATCTTGCAGCAAGTTTAAAATTAAGTGTCCCACCAAAGTCACTATAATTTTCATATCTCAATGCACCACTTACTATAAAAGGATCCGATATATCAGCCTCAACGTCAACATAAGCTGCTACACTATTTCTCGTTTTCATCAGTGCGTTATCAGGACTAAATCCAGGAAATACTTGAGATCCGCCTGGCCTTGCTCTACCAAAAAAGTCTGCTACCTCGATGCTGTTCGGATCGTTAATATCCCAAACATCACCATTAGTATCATATTTAGCATAAGAACCTTCTTCACCAGCAATAATATCATATTTTTCAACTCTATATTCAGCTCCAAAAGCAATATTTAAACCTGATAAAACATCGTCATAAAAACGACTCATATCAAAATTTGTCGTATTTTGAGTAAATGCGAACCCTCCAGCATTAAATTCAACAGGTGTTGCATATTGCATGGTTGCGTTTGATGTGTTTTGAATATTATAATCAAAACTATTTTTCCCCCATGTGTTACTGAAATCAACATTCCAATCACCAATCATACTTTTGATACCCGCTGCGAATGATTTATCAAGAATTGTTGAATGGATCTCAGGTAAGAAACCATTGATATATACCGGCGTAAATGCACGTTGTTGACTTGGTAATCTATAAAAACCTGCAGCATCACCATTTCGTATACTCATTCCGCCAAAAGAATAGAGCACACTATTTTCGCTGAGAGGAACTTCTCCATTAAAGAAAAATTTACCACTGCGTAATTTTGATTGACCAACTCGCATATTATAATCATGACGTTGTTGACCTCTAACATTTAATTCTGATTCTGTATTGTCTTCGTTAAGTACACCTTGAAGATCAGCAATACTAGTAGCATTATTAACACCGGCTAATACATCAGATGGTAATCCAGCCGTTTGTGAAAAATCTACGATAGCATCAAAGTCTGTTTGAAGCGCTAATAGGTCAAAATATCCATTATCAAAGGCATTCCTTTCAACAGAATTGTAGGAGTTCAAAATATTACCTTCCCATTCGATCATTCTGTTCGTTGGGTTTCTGGATTCATACATCCCAGTAAAGTTAATAAAGCCACCATTTTCTCCTATACCTACGCCATAATTAATTGCAACATCAACTGTTTCACCATCTGTACCACCTTCATGATACCCTCCGGATTTATCAGAAAAGTATGCACCAGAACCCACACTTACAGTAAGGTTTGCGGATTCTTTCATTACAATATTTATTACACCAGCAATTGCATCCGAACCGTATTGAGCTGCCGCTCCATCTCGTAAAACTTCGACACGTTTAATTGCTGCAGTTGGAATTGCATTTAAGTCAGTACCAACAGAACCTCTACCAAATGTACCATTGACATTTACTAAAGAAGAGGTGTGTCGTCGCTTACCATTTACTAATACCAATACTTGATCAGGTCCTAAGCCTCTTAAAGAAGCTGGATCAACGTGATCTGTACCATCTGAAATGGTTTGGGTATTTGATGTAAATGATGGAGCAACATAAGTTAAAATTTGATTTAAATTAGTTTGTGCTCCTTCTGTTACTAATTGTTGAATATCTATAACATCTACAGGTACAACTGTCTCGGTAGCTGTTCTATTCGGGTTTCTTGTACCAATAAGTAAAACTTCATCTAGTTCAACACCTGACTTCATTATAACATTTACGGTTATAATTCCGTCCATTAAAATTTCTTGGTCTTCAAAACCAATAGAAGTAAAGACTAAAATATCGCCATTGTTCACGTCTATGGTATATTCTCCATCAAAACTTGCAGTTGTTCCTGTCGAGGTTCCTTTGATAACAACATTTACCGCTGGTAATGGCTGGTTATCCGTGTCAGTAATTATTCCACTGACTTCATAAGATTGTGCTATCATCGATACCGATAAAAATAGTACCGCTAATAGTGTTAGTAAATTTGATTTCATAAGTTAAAGTTTTTTGATTGTGAGTTAATAATAATGCGAGTTAATAATAATTAAAAGTGTTAAACATAGATTTAATAATTACATTTGATTGTGATAAATATCACCACATAATAATATTAATTTTAACAAATTAATTTTCTAAATATAAATAAAATAAAATAAATCAAGTTTAAATGTTACATTTTGAATGAATTACCTAGCACATATATACCTTTCCGGTGATGACGATTTTATTAAAATTGGAAATTTTATTGCAGATGGAATAAAGGGAAAAAAATATAAAACCTATCCAAAAAATATTCAAATTGGCATCCTGTTACATCGACAAATTGATTGGTTCTCTGATAATAATGACATTGTTAAAAAGAGCAAGAGGAGGTTAGATAAAAAATATGGTCATTTTAAGGGAATTATCATAGATATTTTTTACGATTATTATTTGGCAAAGAACTGGAAGAATTATTCGGACGTTCCCTTGCAAAAATACACCCACGAATTTTATGAACTTTTGGAGAGAAATTTTCAAATACTTCCGCAAAGGATACAGTATTTAACCCCTTATATGATAAAGGGTGATTGGTTAACGAATTATGCGAAATTACAGGGAATTGAAAATGTATTGGCAGGAATGAACAAAAGAACAGGAGAGATTTCTAAGATGCATTTAGCAATAAATGACCTGAATATGCATAACGAAGAATTTGAAGAAGATTTTATTCTTTTTTTTGAAAAGTTACGTAACTTTTCGGCCATAAAATTAAACGATCTTAGGAAGGAACTTTCCTGAATAAATTAACGACAGATATTTATATGCAAAAAATCATTTTAATTCTTTTTGTAGCCCTCATTTTAATACAATGTAAAGAAAAGCCAAAGCAACAAGTTGAAATTGTTGGGTTAATTACAGAAAAAGCAATGGTTGTGAGTGCTCGGGAAGAGGCATCAGCAATCGGTGTTTCTATATTGAAAAAGGGTGGTAATGCATTTGATGCAATGATCGCCATTGATCTGGCTCTAGTGGTTACCTATCCATTCGCCGGAAATATAGGAGGAGGTGGATTTACCGTTTACAGGAAGAGTAATGGTGAAATTGGTTCTTTCGATTATCGTGAAAAAGCACCTCTGGCCGCAAGCAGAGACATGTATCTGGATGCCAATGGGAATGTAATTCCGGAAAAAAGTACTTTAGGCGCCATGGCAGTAGGTGTTCCCGGAACTATTGCGGGTTTATTTAAGATTCATGAGCAATTGGGTTCAATGCCGTTCGGCGATTTGATCCAGCCTTCCATCGAACTGGCAAAGAAAGGAGTTATTGTTACCCAAAAACAGGCGAGGAGATTGAATCACTATAGAACCCTATTTGAAAAAGCGAACCACAGAACCATATTTCTGGACAGAGAATGGAAGGAAGGAGATACCATAAAGTATGTTCAACTTGCAAAAACTTTTGAAAGAATCCGCGATAATGGCAGAGATGAGTTCTATAAGGGAGAAACGGCTGATTTGATGGTAGATTATGTACAAAAATTAGGTGGGATCATTACTAAAGAAGATTTACTCGATTATGAGGTAAAGTGGCGTGAACCGGTAACGATAAATTATAAAAATACACGAATTATTTCCATGCCTCCACCCTCCAGTGGTGGAATTTGTGTTGCGCAAATACTCAAAAGCATTGAACCTTATGATATTGGTCAATACGAGCATAATTCGATCGAGCATATTCAATTGCTTACAGAAGCAGAACGGAGAGTTTATGCCGACAGATCCTATTTTTTGGGAGATCCTGATTTTACGAAAATACCAATAGATACTTTAAAATCAAGTGCTTATAATAATAAAAGGATGAAGGATTTTTCCTGGGATCAGGCGACGAGATCCTCAGAAATTTCTCATGGAAATATTGAATTTATAGAAAGCAATGAAACAACGCATTATTCTATCATAGATCAATTTGGGAATGCCGTGGCGGTGACGAATACTTTAAACGGAGCATATGGCTCAAAGGTTTTTGTGGAAGAAGGAGGGTTTTTTCTGAATAATGAAATGGATGATTTTAGCGCCAAAGTAGGTGTTCCAAATATGTTTGGGTTGATAGGAGGCGAATTGAATGCCATTGAACCGGAAAAGCGTATGCTAAGTTCAATGACGCCAACGATTGTTGAACAAGATGGGCAGTTGAAAATGGTGCTGGGAGCACCCGGTGGATCAACCATTATTACTTCCGTT
>Ga0164313_10000842_pt1 | contig 25974 bp, 19 predicted proteins | sample GuaBasSedimGuay4_FD_113735 | JGI IMG/M metagenome (GOLD analysis project Ga0164313, IMG submission 113735) | Subseafloor sediment microbial communities from Guaymas Basin, Gulf of California, Mexico - Guay4, Core 4569-4, 0-3 cm | ecosystem: Environmental > Aquatic > Marine > Hydrothermal vents... | reverse complement strand
TGTCGTCGTCGTCGTCGCCGAGTGACTCTCCTCCCCACCCAGTCCGTATGCGGTACGCTGCGCCATGGAGCGCACTCTTACCCTCGCGTGCCGGTCGGCTCTGCCCAGCCTACTCGCGGTTCTCACCCTCGTCGCTGCTGCGGGCTGCAGCTGCAGTAGCGATCCTCCGGCGACCGAGTGCACCACTTCCGCCGAGTGCGCCGCGTCCGAGACCTGCCTCGACGGCGTGTGCATCGGGGCCGACTCCGGGGGCCTCGACGGGGCGATGGACGGTGCGATGCCGGATACGCGGCCGCCGATGGACGCGCCGGGCTGCGCCGATGCCGAGGTGAGCTGCGGGGCGAGCTGCTGCGGCGCCGGGGAGATCTGTCGCTTCGACTCCTGTGTCTCGGACCTCGGTCCGTGCACCACGAACGACGACTGCTGGGGCGACAGCTATTGCGAAGAGGGGCGCTGCGTTCCCTACGGCGTGCCAGCGGGATACGACCACGACGATACCTGCGAGCGTTCGATCGATATCGAGTCCCTCGTACCCGAGGTGCAATGCCGTTGGACCGGACCGCCGACGGGGGATGCGCATCCCGCCTCGTTCCAGGTCATGGCGACGCCGGTCGTCATCGACCTCGACCTCGACGGTGACCCCGCGACCCTCGCGCCGTCCATCGTCTTCGCGAGCTTCCCGACCGCCGGCTCCTACCGAAACCCGGGAGTCCTTCGCGTCATCGACGGCGCAACCTGCGCCCAGCAGTACACTTTCCCGGACGCCGCCGACGCGGTCATGAGCCCGGCCGGCGTCGCCGCCGGAGACCTCGACGGAGACGGGCGCGCCGAGATCATCGCCGAGGGCCACGACGGAGGCCTCAAGGCTTTCCACTTCAACGCGGCGACCGGCGTCTTTGCGCGCCTCTGGACCTCGGGGGTCTGCGACGGCGCCGGCGGGCGCACGCCGGACAATACCGGCGGCCCCGACGAATGGGCCGGCCCCTCGATTCACGACCTCGACGACGACGGTTCCCCCGAGCTCATCCTCGGCGCCGTCGTCTACGACAACGACGGCTGTGTCATCAGTTCGTCTCAGGGCTACCGCCCTTACAGCCAGGGTGTGGTCCCGGTCCTCGCCGACGTCGACGCCGACGGCCGGGTCGAGTTGGTTCACGGCGACGGCATCTTCGAGTGGGACCCGACCATGAGCGACTGGGTTCCCGAGGACTACTTCACCGCCGGGCCCGTCCGCGGGCAGGTCGCGGTGGCCGAGCTCGGTGACTTCCCGGTCAGCGCCCTCGGCGGCGCCGACGGTCCCGAGATCGTGGTCATCTCGTCGGGGCAGGCGCGGGTCCAGACCATCGACGGCGCCATCGTCTTCGGGCCGGTCACCATCCCCGGCGGCGGCACCGGCGGGGCGCCGACCATCGCGGACTTCGACGGAGACGGGCGCCGCGAGTTCGCGAGCGCCGGGGGCTCTGCCTACGTGGTCTTCGACCTGGACTGCGTCACCGGCGGTGACGCCGCGGGGTGTGCAACGTCCACGACCAACGGCGTTCTTTGGAGCCAGCCGAGTCAGGACGCGAGCTCGAACGTGACCGGGTCGAGCGTCTTCGACTTCGACGCCGACGGCGCCGCCGAGGCCGTCTACGCCGATGAGTGCTTCCTGCGCATCTACGACGGGGCGACCGGCGTCGTTCGCTACAGCGCCGCCCGGTCGAGCGGGACTACCTATGAGAACCCGGTCATCGCCGACGTCGACGGCGATTTCCACTCCGAGATCGTCAGCGCGGTGAACGACTACGCGGGGGCCCTCGGGTGTCCCGCCACCGACCCCCTCTATGCGTCGTCCACCTTTGCCGTCAATCACGGCATCGTGGTGCTCCGCGACGAGATGGACCGGTGGGCAGCCTCGCGTCCCATCTGGAGCCAGCACGCCTACGCCGTGACTCACGTCGGCGACCGCGGCGAGATCCCCCGGACCTCGGCGTGGACGTCGAACTGGTTGGACCCGAGCCTCAATAATTTTCGCCAAAACGTGCAAGGCGCCCTCGACGCCCTGGGCCTCGCGGACCTCACTGCGGCGAGCGAGGCGGGGCCGCTCTCGGTGCTCTGTGACCCGGGGATGGTGGCGACGCTGCCCGCCCAGATTTGCAACCGCGGCACCCTGCCGCTGGCCGCCGGGACCGAGATCGCATTCCGGGTCGGGGCCGCCGACGGCACCGAACTCTGCCGCGCTCCGGTCGCTGACGCGCTCACCGTCGGCATGTGCGCCGAGGTGACGTGTACCGGGACGCTGCCGATGGACAGCGTCGACCTCTACGTCGTCGTGGACCCGGATGGCCTCGAAGAGGAATGCTGGGAGGGCAACAACTTCGCCATTCTTCGCGACGTGCGCTGCATGAGCATCGACTGATGACCGAGCTGCCGCCGCTTTCCAGCGATAGCGACCTCGCAGCCCGGGCGGGCGTGAGCCTCGAGGCCGTGCAGCTGCTTCGGGGCACCGAGGTGATCGACCTGCACATCGAGTCCTTCATCCCGCCTCGTCTTTGGGGCTACGACCTCAGGAAGCGCCACGGCACCCTGGCCCTCGGCGGGCGCTTCTTCGGTCACCTCGACTTTCCCCGGGCCCTCGACGGCGGACTGACCGGCGGCATGTGGTCCGTCGCGACGAATATTCTCCGCGGCAAGAAGGGGCGCCTCGCGGCAGTGAAGAAGAACATCGCCGGCCTCGCAGACGTCGTCGGCCAGACCGGCGATCGCATGCGGGTGGTGCGCACCTTCCGGGAGTTCGAGGCCGCGCGGAGGGCCGGCGCCCACGCCGTGCTCCTGTCCGTGCAAGGGGGCAACGCCTTCGACGCCTCGCCTACGGGGCCCCTGGTCATCGAGGACCGCCTGCTGACCCGGGTCACCGTCGTGCACCTGTCGAATAGCGGTTACGGCGGGACGTCGAGTCCCTTGTCTTTGATGTCGGGGGGCCGTGGGCTCACGGACCACGGGCGCCTCTTCATCGAGCAGTTGAACGAGGGGCGCATCTACGTCGACCTCGCCCACATCGCCGAAGAAGGGTTCTGGGACGTGGTCGCGGTCCACGACCGGGACCAGCCACTCCTGGTCACCCACACCGGGGTCGACGGCGTCCGCGACATGTGGCGCAACTTGAACGACAAGCAGATCAAGGCCGTCGCCGACACCGACGGCGCCATCGGCATCATCTTTCAGGCGGGCTTCTTGAAACGCCCCGGCGGCCCCAAGGACGGCCGCATGGTCATCGAGCACCTACGCCATGTCATCGACGTCGTCGGCGAGGACTACGCGGCTCTCGGCAGCGACTACGACGGCTTCATCACGCCCCCGCCGGATCTTCGCGACGGCGGCGTCGGCTTCCCGCGGCTGGTGCAGTACATGCTCGACGAAGGCTGGTCGGTGGAGCGCATCCAGAAAATCCTCGGCGGGAACTTCCTGCGCACCTTCCGCGCGATTCGGCCCGACTGAAACCGATTCTTTCGGTGGCACTCCCGGCGCCGCTACGGTCGGCCTGCCGGCTCTGCACGCCTCCGGCGCGCTGCCGCCTCGGGCCGCCTACGCGGCGCCTTCTTGTTGGGGACTGCGCACTACCAGCGCCTGGGCCGGCGGGCTGCCGGCTTCGCACGCCTGCGCACTACCAGCGCCTGGGCCGGCGGGCTGCCGGCTTCGCACGCCTCCGGCGCGCTTTCGCCTCGGCCCACCTCTCCAGGCGCCTTCTCGTTGAGGCCTCCGGCGCGCTTTCGCCTCGGCCCACCTCTCCAGGCGCCTTCTTGTTGGGCTTCAGTTCCCGAGCATGAACCCGGCGCCGATGGAGAGTTCGCCGCCGATGGCCGGGTCGAGGAGCACCGTCAGGTCGATGAAGACCGGGCCGAAGAGGGCGCCGCCGCGGAAGTACCATCCCCACTCGGAGCGCTCTTCTTCCTGCCACTGCACACCGGGGAAAAAGAGGATCTCGGTCTCGGCGAACCAGGTCGTGAACTTGGTCTCCATCATGCCCACGCCGATGGCGGCTGCGGCGGCGTACTGCGTATCGAGGGAGCCCTTCACGACCTCCGTCCCCGAGATCAGACGCCCGGCGCCGTAGATGTAGCGCAGGCCGTTGACCCACCCCGCGGGCTCCCACCAGCGCGTCGTGCGCTCCTGGTAGTGGTCGTAGCAGCTGTTGCCGTAGCACCGCGTGCCTTGATAGTGGGTGGAGGTCGACTCCCGAGGGCCGCCGACGTCGAAGTAGTGCACGTTGGAGAAGTAGCCGAGGCGCACCTCGGCCATGAAGGGGAAGGTGTCGAGGCCCGTCGGCGCGAACCCGTCGAAGCGCGCGTAGGTGTAGAAGCCGCCGCTCGAGCCACCGATCTGAAGGCTCAGGGCCGCGTGGTAGCCCATTTGGAAAGTGTCCTCGACCCGGGGGATCGAGTCATGGCCGAGGGGCGTCCAGCGCCAGCCGGCTTCACCCCCGATGGCTACGCGGAGCCCTTCTTTGTCCTGGGCGAGGGCGCTCGTCGGCGAAAGCGACCCCCAGACCACCGGAGTCACCAGAACCAAGACCAACGCGCCCGCCCATCGCATCGGACGCGATGGTACCGCGCTCGCGCGAACTCAGGTGTGATAGTCGGCGTTGATCTTCACGTACTCGTGGCCGATGTCGCAGAACGTGTAGTGCGCCTTACTGTTCCCCGGGCCCAGCTTGATCCGGATCAAGTACTCCGCCTCCTTCATGGCTTCGGCGGCGCGCTGCTCAGCGCCACCGCCGGCGGCCATGCCATTCTTCGCGACCACTACGTCGCCGATGCGGATCTCGACCTTGTTGGGGTCGAAGGCGACGCCGGCCATGCCTGCCGCGCTGATAATGCGGCCCCAGTTCGGGTCGCAGCCGTGAACCGCGGTCTTCACCAGGAGCGAGCTGGCGATGCGTTCGGCGACCTTCTTTGCGGCGTCCTCGCTCGGGGCGCCGTGCACTTCGAGGCGGACGACGTGTTCGGCGCCTTCGCCGTCCTTCACGATGCTCTGGCCGAGCTCCTCGAGGACTGCGCGGATGGCCTCGGTGAAGTTCTTGGCGTCGCGGTCGGTGCCGCCGATGGGCGAGATGGGCAGCTTGCCTGAAGCCATCGCGATGATGGTGTCGTTGGTGCTTGTCTCGCCGTCGACGGTGAGTGCGTTGAACGTATCTTCGGCGCCCTTGCGCAGGGCCTTGTGCAGGAAGCTCGAGTGGGTCGGGGCGTCGGTCAGAATGAACGCCAGGGTCGTCGCCATGTTCGGATGAATCATGCCGGCGCCCTTGGCGATGCCGACGATGGTCGCTTCGATGCCCGGGCCGAGGGGCACCTTCTTATGCACCAGCTTTGGCCAACGGTCGGTCGTCATGATCGCCTTCGCGAAGCGTTCCGCGCCGTCGGCGGAGAGGTCGGCGATGAGCTCCTCTGCTGCGCCCTCGATGTGCTCGGCGGGCAGGCGCTGGCCGATGATGCCGGTGGAGGCCGGGATGACCGTGTCCACGTCGGCGCCGAGGGCCGCGGCGATGGCTTCGGTCGTCGAGTGCACGAGGGAGATGCCCTCTTTACCGGTGCAGGCGTTGGCGTTGCCGCTGTTGACCAGGATGGCCTGGGCGCGGCCCCGCTCGATGCGATCGGCGGCGATCACCACTGGCGCTGCTTTGACCGTATTGCGAGTGAAGAGGGCCGCGGCGGGGACCACCTCGTCGGCGACGATCAACCCCAAGTCGGGGGCACCGCTTTGCTTGATCCCGCAAGAGATGCCGGCGAAGCGGAAGCCGTCGACGACCGGAGGTGCTTCATTTTCACTCATCGCGGCGAGCCTATCGCGGCCACCACAGTTCGGAAACCTTGGTGTTCCCGCCGATTTGAAGAATCATCACCAACAGCAGGGGCTCTTCTGGCACTATCCCCGTTGTGGGACTCCCAAGCGACGCTCGCGAAGAAGAAGTCGGCGAGCCAGGAGAGGCACGAGAGCCTCTCCCGCAGCGGCGTCCGAGCGGCACCCATAGGAAGCTTGGCGGCATCGTCGACGTGGTGAGCCAGGTGGGCGAGCGCTTGAAGAAGCGCCAAAGCCGGCCGGCGTCAGCTCCGGTGAGCGACCCCGACGACACGACCGAATCCTGAGGGCCCTTCACCCCCGTGCTCGCTCACGCGATCACGAGGGCGATCAGAACGCCACCCGGGGAGGACCTATCGCGGCGACGTCCGTTGACGGTGCGGGCGGCAGGCCCCGGATGGCGACGTCGATGAGCCACGCCACGAGGAGCCCCGTCGCGATGCCCATGAGGTTCCAGGCCATGTCGCGCCAGGACGCGTCCCCGGGCCCCGCGAGGTCGACGAGCTCCTTGATGACGCCGGCGGTCAGCGAAATGCCCGCCCCGAGGAGCAGGCGCGGCGCGTAGTCGTGCCAGAACACCGCGCCAAGGGCGTAGCCGCCTCCGGCGAGGCCAGCGCTCACGCTGAAATGCAGCGCCTTGTCGGCGCCGAGCCAATCATCGTCGGTCTGCGCCTGGGCGGCGCTCGTCACGAGCATCGCGGCGGCGAAGAGCGCCATGCCGCCGGCGACGCGCATCTCCTTAGATGAGCTCTCTGACGTCGCGCACCACTCGTTCGAGGGCCGCGTCGCAGGTCGGGGCGAGGCCCGCCATGTTCATGAAGCCGTGCACCATCGAGTCTTCGCAGCGATAGCGAACGTCGACTCCGGAATCGCGAAGCGCCCTTGCGTAGGCGGCGCCTTCGTCGCGGAGGGGATCGAACCCAGCGGTCACCAAGGACGTCGCCGGAAGGTAGGTGAGGTCGTCGCTGAAGAGCGGCGAGGCGTCGGGTTCGGTTAGTTGATCGTCGTCGGCGATGTAGTGATCCATGAACCAGTCGAGGGTCGGCCGGTCGAGGTAGTAGCCGCTGGCGAAGGTCTTGATCGAGGTGTGGCTTCGGGTGAGATCCGTCGCGGGATAAGCGAGGATCTGAGCCTTGGGCAGGCGCCGCCCGACGTCTCGGAGCCGGCGGCAGGTGGCCGTTGCGAGGTTGGCCCCGGCGCTGTCCCCGGCGACGGCGACCCTCTCCGGGTCTCCGCCGAGGGACTCGACGTTTTCGGTGATCCAGATGAACGCGGCTTCGGCGTCGTCGACGGCCGCGGGGTAGGGGTTCTCCGGGGCAAGGCGGTAGTCCACGGCGACGACGATGGCCGACGCCCCGCGGGCGATGCGCCGACAGATGGCGTCATGGGACTCGAGGTCACCGACGACGAAACCGCCGCCGTGCAAATACATGACGACGGGGAGATTTGCCGACCGGGAGGGCCGGTAGATGCGGATACGCAGCTGGCCGGCGGGGCCCGGGATGGACCGGTCCTCGACGTCCGCCATGGGCTCGGATCGCGGCTTGACCAACGCGGTGTCGTCGCGGAGGCGCTGGCGCGCCTGGGCCGGCGTCATCTGGACGAAGCTCGGCATGCGCAGCTTGTCCGAAAGGGCGAGGAGGGCGGCGACCGCGGGGTCGAGGACGGCGCCCTCGTCGGAGCGGGCTGCGCCCCCGGCGAAGGCATAGAGGGCCTTCGGTGGCAGGCGAAACGCGTAGCGGACGACGGATAGGACTGAGTTGGGTGGGCGCACGGGGCGCATCATGCCACTTTCGGCCGCTGCGTCTACGCGCTTCGGATCGGAGGCGAAGCGGCCATAAACGTCGACAATTTGACCCCTCACCCCTGCCGGGCTACCCGAAGAGGTCGGCGGCTCTCGGGCGAGGGACCGTCAATCGAGTGAAGGGCGACAATGCGCGAGACGGAGACCGAGGCGAAGGCGCCGAGATCCAAGAAGAAGCTCGTGGGCACGCTGCTGAAGGTCGGCTTCAGCGTGGCGATGCTCTATTTCGTATTCGGCAAGATCATGGGCCGGGAGGGGGCGGACGAATTCGTCACCCGCCTCGGTGATCTGTCCATCGGGTGGTGGGTCGCCGCCGTGGGCATGCAGCTCACGGCGATTGGCTTTGCCGTCGTGCGCTGGCGCCTCCTCCTCCGGGGCCAGGGCATCCAAGCGCCGTGGCGCTGGCTCGTAGGCTCGTTCTTCATCGGACGCTTCTGGGGCGCCTTCACCCCCGGGGGCCTCGGTCTCGACGGGTGGCGACTCTTCGACACGGCGGCGCGCACCAATAAGCTCGCTCGGGCGACGGCCGTGACCGGCGTCGAGAAGGTCCTCGGGCAAGTGGCGTTTGGTCTCGTCGTCCTGGCCGGGTCCGTTTCGGGTTTCTCCCTCCTCGGTCTCGAGGGCGTGTTGATGATCAACGGCTTCTTCGTCGTCTTGGTCACCGTCGGATTGACGTTGCTCGCGAAACCCGAGCTCTTCGCTTTGGTGGCGCGCGCCCTGCCGCACACCATTCAGGTCCGCGTCACGACTATGGTCGATGCGGTCAGTGCCTACCGAGGCAAGCTCACCCTCGTATTTCAGGCCGTCGGCCTCGGCGTGCTGGTGCACGCCTTCAACAACATGATCTACGTCTGCGCCGCCCAGGCGCTCGGCGTCGACCTCTCGCTCGGCATCGTCTTCTTCGGCTCTTCGCTGCAGATCATGAGCACCATCATCCCCGCTTCGATCAACGGGGTGGGTCTTCGCGAGGCGACGGCCGTCGCCCTCTACACCTCGCCCGCCGTGGGCCTCTCGCCGGCCGTGGCGGTGCTGATCCCAATCGTCGGCTTCACCGCCGAGATGTTCGTCTCGGCCTTTGGTACCATTCCCTTCATGCTGCGCAGGGGCGGCTACCGCGATGACATCGTCGTCGAGGACGAAGGCCGCGAAGACGCGGTGCACAAGTCCTATGAAGACGAGGAGACCCCCGGCTGGCTCGAGCGCCTGCGTGGCCTCGCGATGCCCTTCGCCTCTTGGAAGAGCGGCCTCACCCTCGGCCTCGGCGCGGGGCTCCTGGCCGGCGTGCTGGTGGGCCTCACCGAGGCGAGCGTCGTCATCTACAATTCCGGCGGCCGGGTCGGCTTCGGGGTGCTCTCCTACGGCGCCATCGCCTACGGCATCTTCCTCGCCCTGGGCGGTGCGGCATTTGGTGTCGTCGCCTACCTCGCCGGGCGTTTCCTCGAGGCCAAAGTCGACTGGGCGAAGCCCATGGCCGAGCCCTTGGCCTACGCCCGGACCACGGCGTTCCTCGTCGCGGGCATGGCGTTTGCGCTCGGGTTCTTCCGGGTGCGCCGCGACGTCTTCCACGAAGAACTGGTGCTCAAGAGCGCCCTCGGCCTCGGCGTCGCCCTCGGCTGTGTCGCCGGCGCTGGCCTCGTCTATCTCGCGCTCTCCTTCTCGCTCCGGTGGATGCTCACCAGTACTCCCGCCCGGGTGATGCTGCGCGCCTGGGGCTCACCCGTCGTCGTGGCTTCCCTCGTCGCCCTGATCACCGTGGGTGCCGTCTTCGCCGGAGGCCCCGTCGAGGCTGCCCCGAGCAATGGACGCGGAACGGCTCCCGAGGGAGCCGGCAACGTACTCTTCATCGTCGTCGATACGTTGCGCGCCGACCACCTGCCCGGCTACGGCTATGAAGGGATCGAGACGCCCAACCTCGACGCACTCGCCGACGACGCGATTCGCTTCGACCAGGCCTTCGCCAACGCGTCTTGGACCCGGCCGAGCTTCGCCAGCATGTTGACCGGGCGCTTTCCGTCGAACCATGGCGTGATGGCCAAGAGCGACCAGCTCTCGACCGAGTTGACCACGTTGCCCGAGGCGCTCCAGGGCGCGGGCTACTACACGACGGGCTTCGTGACGAACTTCAACGTCGCGCCCTTCTTCAACTTCCAGCAGGGCTTCGACGAATACCGCTACCTCGAGCCCGAGTACGTGCTCGGCGCCGACGACGCGGCCTCGAAGCTCTTGCTCGCTCAGTTCCTCCGGCAGTCGGTCGAGAAGATCCGTGCCGCCCGCGGCAGCGTCGAGCCCGGCACCGCCTATCAGGACGCCGAGGCCGTCAACGCCGGCATCTTCTCCTTCCTCGAGCGCGCCCCCTCGCAGCCGTGGTTCGTCTTTGCGGCCTACATGGACCCCCACGACCCGTACTTCGTGCACCCCTACTCGGGCAACGGCTACGCCCGGGCCGCCCACCAACACCCGGACCTCGAAGAGGCCGACGAGCTTCGTGAACTCTACGACGGCGAAATCGAATACTGGGACAGCCAGTTCGGCACGCTCATCGAGCGCTTGAAGGCCGACGGCGTCTACGACGACATGACCATCATCGTCACCAGCGACCACGGCGAAGAGTTCGGCGACCACGGCGGCTTCTGGCACGGCACGACGCTCTACGACGAGCAGGTCCACGTTCCGCTCTTCGTGAAGCTCCCCGGCGCGCGCCGCGGCGGCACCTCGGTGCGCCACTGGGTGCAGTCCGTAGACCTCATGCCCACCCTGCTCACCGAGCTCGGCGTTGCTGTCCCCGACGGCGTCCAGGGCGGTGACCTCTTCGAAGGCACCGACGTCGTCTACGCCGAAGAGAGCCACGAGGGCAACGTCCTCGAATCCGTCCGCGAGCGCCGCGGCACCGACGAGTGGAAGCTCATCACCGCCAACCCCGGCAACCCCCGCGGCCTCGAAGCCGTCGAGCTCTACCGCCCCGACACCGACCCCGGCGAAGCCGCCAACCTCGCCGCCGGCCGCGAAGGCGTTGTCCGCCAAGCCATGACCACCCTCGTCGAACAAGCCGAGGTAGCCCGCGAAGGCGCCGTCGTCCGCCAAAGCGTCGAGATGGACGAAGAAGCCGCCGAACGCCTCCGCAACATCGGCTACATGGAATAGTTGGGGACGCGAGGTTGCTTAATTGTCTTACGCTCGCCGAGGTTCCCACGAGTAGTGGGGACGCGAGGTTGCTTAATTGTCTTACGCCGGCCGTGGTTCCGGTGAATGCGCCGTGATGTACGTGTCGGTGTCTCAGGCGGCTCGCAGCGCTTCTGCGACGACGGCCTCGACGACTTCCGCAGGCACCCCATGCGCTCGTTGGCGTAGCCGGCTCACCGAGCTCGGCGCCAGCCCTAGCTCCCTCGCCATGTCGAGACTTCGACCGCCGAGCTTCCACCACGCCAGTACCGCAAGTCGTCGGACCTGAATCACGTTGTCTCCGCGCGCCCGTGAATAGACCTCCGTTAGTGGGGTTCCGACGGCTAACGCGGCTGCGTGGACCACTCGCTCCGGAGGTGGAGGAGCCTGAATGAGTGCGCCGGATGGTGGTTCGGACGACGGTGTTTCCTCGGGGGGCGCTTCTATGGGCTTGATCGATTCGAGGTCCTGGTTGACGCGGCGGCGAACGATTCGACCGAACTCACGTCGGCCCGCGGCATCGGTTGAGCATCCTGAGAGAACGAGTCCCCGCTTCACATCCAGGTAGGGCGGTTGGGGGTCGAGTCCCAGGTAGGCCCGATGGCTCGTCCAGTTGCTCTCGGCGGCCGTGGTGACGACCTTCGCCGATACTGGGTTGTTATGATGGTAGGCGATTATGGAACCGGCATCGGGGAGCGCGTAACAATCCGTGTCCGGGCGGTCGGCAAAGACATGCCCTAGCGTCTTGGGCGCAGCGCTTCGGGACCGGCGGTTGATCCACTGGGCGGTGGAGTTGTGGACGGGCGCCAGCCACTCCGATAGCCGAATCGCGCCCGCGATCATCCCGAGGTGGATGTGGGAACTCATCAGCGCATACGAGATAAGCACCCAATCCGTCGAGGCGAGAGCGCGACCCAAGCGAAACAGGTATTCGGACCGGCCTTCGTCGTCGAAGACGAATCGGCCGTCTACGAATCGGCTGATGAGGTGGACAAAGGTTCCGGTGATTATTGTACGGGCATTGCGGGGCACTCGAGCTTGTCGGGCTGAGCAGCTCCGAGTTGCTACAAAAGTGCTCTGGCGTAAGACAATTAAGCAACCTCGCGTCCCCAAGGGTGCGTAAGACAATTAAGCAACCTCGCGTCCCCGTTAGGGTTCGACGGTTAGGACGAAGTGTTTTTCGATGGAGGCGTCGCCGCGGCGGGCTACGACGTGGACCATGTGGGGGCCGACCTGGGAGATGTGGGGGGTCCAGGTGAGGAGGCCGGTGTCGTCGAGGTCCATGGCGATGGGGGAGGTGGTGAGTTGCCAGGTGATGGGGCCGACGCCGGGGATGCGCGCCTGGGCGTCCCAGGTCCACGGAACCTCCACGGGGATGGTGGTGGTTGGAGTGGTCTCGAAGTCGGCGCCGGCGAGTATCTCGAAGTCGGCGACGGTGAACTCGTCGCCGCCGCCGTGGACCTCGAGGACCGAGATGCGCACTCGAGATGCGACGCGTGGGGTGACCAGGTCGTCTTGATAGAAGGGCCCGAGGTCGACGACGGCTTCGCCGACGTACTCGTCGCATCCGGTGTCATCGCCGAGGAAGACTTCGTAGTGGGAGACTGGATTTCCGGAGGGCGCGGGGTAGTGGCGGATGCCGCGCACGTCGATGGGCTCGGTGAATTCGACGATGATGTCCTGGGGAACGGTGCCGGCGGCGACGGTGCCGTTGCTGCCGTCCGCGCCGGGGTCGGGGCTCGTCCCGCCAGGGCCGGTGATGAGCCTCCCGTCGAGGACGACGGTCAGGGTGGCGTCGGGGAGGGGATGTGCCGCGTCCCAGCGGGTGATGGCATCGCGGCACTCGGCGCCAACGCTCCCGGAGTCTCCGCCCGGCGGCGCCGTGCTCTGCTCATCGCAGGACGCGTTGAGGAAGACCCCCAACGACGCGAGCACCAAGACTGAGGAACGCACCATGCGTCTCAGGATAGCAGGTGGGAGAGTCTCCGGGCGTCCAGGCGCCACCGTCTAGAGGTGTGCTTGTATCCCAATGGGATGTGTGTTGTTGTCGTTGTATGTCAAAATAGCGAAGAATAACAACGCTGTGGCGGTTGGGGTGTATCCTTGGGGGAACGGATTGTGGTCATGCTAGGATAGCTTTTGTGGCTTTTCGTCGTAGATCAGGTCGAGACATTGCTGAGCGGGGAGCTCGGCAGGGGAGACACGACGATGACCTACGACAACCGAATCCACTTCACCCTCACCGTGGCCATTGCCCTCTTCGCGGGCGCCTGTACCAGCTCCATGGAGCGGTCCGAGTTCACCAAGGACGAAGCGCGCTCCCTCGGCGGCTCGACCGACCTCGGCGCGGACATCTGCGCCAGCGAGGGCTGGTACGACGACGGCGAGTGCGACGAGTTCTGCGCCGAGCCGGATGGCGATTGCGACGCGACGTGCTTCGCGTATCCGAGCTGCGAGGTTTGGGAGACGGAGCACGAGCGCTGGGAGGACTGCCCGGCCGACGCGAGTTGCCGCGAAGAGACGCTTTGCGGCGCGACGGTCTGGTGCTCCGACGGGGCCACCTGCCCCGGAGTCCCGAGCTGCGGCGACGGGGAGACCGCCCACGAGTCCTGGCAGGACTGCCCCGCCGACGCGAGCTGCCGCGAGGAGAGTGTGTGTGGTGCGACGATCTGGTGCTCCTCCACCGGGGCCACGTGCCTCGCATACCCGAGCTGCGACGAGGGCGAAACGGCGCACGAGCGTTGGGAGGACTGCCCGGCCGATGCGAGCTGCCGAGAGGTGACGCTTTGCAGCGCGACGATCTGGTGCTCCGCCGACGAGGCGCCGGTCTGCCCCGGCGACAATCCGGAGGGTTGCCTCGACCGGGGTTGTGCCGAGGGCTTCGTGTGCGACACGACCATGGGAACCGCGCCGAGCGGTTGCGTCTGCGAGCCGGAAACCGGCACGTGGCTCTGCACGGCGGATCTGAACGGCGGCATCTGCGTGCCGGACGGCGCCTGAGCTCGATGCCGATCGGGGGGAGCGTTCACCGCGACGCTCCCGATTTCCGCCGGTCCGCGGGTCCGCCCCTCGCTCGCATTACCCAACGGAGGCTATCGTGAAGGGCGATGGGGATGTCTTCGGGTACCTCGATTTTCGGAAGTACCTGTCGGACTACTACGCCGAGAAGAAGCGCACGACGCGGACTTTCTCCTACCGATGGTTCGCTCGCCGCGCCGGCCTCCGGGCGCCCAACCACCTGAAGCGCGTGATCGATGGGGAGCGCAACCTCGCGGCGGAAACGACCCTGCGCTACGCCGAGGCCCTCGACCTCGAGGGTGACGCGGCCAGCTACTTCTGCGAACTCGTGCGCTTCGGCCAGGCCAAGAGCCAAAAAGAGAAGAGTGCGGCCTACCGTCGGCTCTCCGAGTACCAGGGTTATCGCCGCGCCCAACCCCTCGACGCTCAACACGACCGCTACCACTCCGAGTGGTACATCTCTGCCATCCGCGAAATGCTCCCCCGCTCCGATTTTCGCGGTGACCCCAAGTGGGTCGCAAAGCAGCTCATCCCGCCCATCGCCGAGGCCGACGCGAAGGGCGCCCTCGATGTACTCGAAGAGCTCGGCATGATTTCACGGGCTCCCGATGGATCCATCACCCGCGCCGACCAGGTGGTCTCGACGGGGCCGGAGACGGCCGGCATGCACGTCGGCCACTACCACGGCGTCATGATGAAGAAGGCCATGGAGTCGATCGACATAGTTCCTCGCGGGGAGCGGGACATATCGGGGGTGACCCTCTGCCTGCCCGAGAAGGCGATCCCGCTGCTGAAGGAACGAATCCGCGCGTTCCGCCGGGAGATCATTGCCATGGAGGCCGCCGAGGGCGACGGTGATCGCGTCGTGCAGCTCGCCATTCAGCTTTTTCCGCTCACTACCGGGAAGGGAGACGAATCGTGACTCATCGCCTCATAGCCATCGTCGCCGTCATCGGACTCAGCGGCGTCTTCATGGGCGCCATCGGGTGCATCGCCACCGAGACGGGCAATCCGACCTTCCGGCCCACGGCGAGCGCCAGCCCCGACGCACTGGACGGCATGCTCCTCGCGGACAATCCGATGCTGCCGGCATCCGAGCCCATGGCCTCCCTCGAAGGCGGGGCGGGCTCGATCGACCCGCCCACGGGCGAAGTCTGGGTGTGGAACCTCGACCGCGAGCTGCCTCCGGAAAAGACCGCGGTGGCCGCGGACGGGAGTTTTCGCCTCGCGTTCGAGGCGGCTTCTGGGGAGCTCCTGCGCATGCACGTCGTGGACGAAGATGGCGCCCTCGCTTCTCTCCCCATCGACCTCCGCGTGACCGACGCTGGGCTGTTGACGGAAGAGCCAACGACCCCGTGCCTCGACATCGCCCCCGAGGTGCTCGTTCTGACCGGCGCCTCTGGGTCGGGAGTCATCGAGATGACGAACAGGTGCGCGACGCCCATCCTGCGTGAACCGGCCCGGCTCCAGTCGGCGACGGGCGCTTACGCCGTCGAGGATGCCGGCGACGAGCCCCTCCCGGGCGCCACGACCACGCTACGGATCGATGCTCTTTCTGCCGGTGAGCCGGCGGTGGTCTTGATCCCCCTTGCCGCGCCCACCGCGGGCACTCGTGCCGTGAGCGTTTATCAGCTCTGAACACGAAATCCGTTGGTGAGGTCCAGCGCTGACGATCTGCCGTAGTCCCCAGGAGGGGTGGCGCATCCGCCGGGGGATGTACATCGTGCCCTTGCCGCGCTAGAGAGTCGGCACATCACGTGGGGCTCCCCCGGCCTCCGAGGAACCGCTTATGCAGCCCCTACAACATCGCCGCCCCGACTTCGCTCAGGCTCAGAGCCACGCTCGTAACGAGGTCGCCTCTGCGCTCATGACGCAGGTGTACTGGTGGATGTCGGTGGGCCTCGGGCTCACGGGCCTCATCGCCTATGCGGTCGCCCACGTGCCGCCGTTGACCAACCTCATCTTCGGCAACCCGATGGTCTTCTACGGCCTGCTCTTCGGCGAGCTCGCGCTGGTGTGGTTCCTCTCGGCGCGCATCACCCGGATGTCGACGGCCGGGGCCGTCGGTGGTTTCCTGTTCTATTCAGCCCTCAACGGCCTCACCATGGCCTTCATCTTCCTCGCCTATACCGAGGCGTCGATCGCCTCGACCTTCTTCATCACGGGCGGCACCTTCGGCACGATGGCGGTCTTCGGGACCGTGACCAAGAAGGACCTGTCAGGGTGGGGCTCGTTCCTCTTCATGGGCCTCATCGGCATCATCATCGCGATGGTGGTGAACATGTTCCTCGCAAGCCCGATGCTCTACTGGGGCATCACCATTTTCGGCGTGCTCATCTTCGTCGGGCTCACGGCCTATGACGTACAGCGCATCCGCGCCATGGCCGCGGAGAACCCCGGCGCGCCCAACCTCGCAGTCTACGGCGCGCTTCGGCTCTACCTCGACTTCATCAATCTCTTCCTCATGCTCTTGCGCCTCTTCGGAAACCGCCGCTAGCACGGCGAGAGGGGGCAAATGGCGACGGGCATGGCGACGGGCGGCCGCGACTTCGATGTCGTGCTCTTCGGGGCAACTGGGTTCACCGGTCGCCTGACCGCGCGGTACCTCGCTCGGAAGTACGGCGGGTCTCTCATCCGCTGGGCCATCGCCGGCCGCGACGCCATGAAGCTCGAGCGGCTCCTCGACGAGCTGGTGAGCCTCGATGGATCGTGCCGCGAGGTTGGCGTGATCCAGGCCGACCTCGACGACCAGGCCAGCCTTCGGGCGATGGCCGCCCGGACCCGCGTCGTCGCGACTACCGCCGGCCCCTTCCTTCGCTACGGCGAACCGGTGCTGAAGGCGTGCATCGCCGAGCGCGCGGACTACGCCGACATCACCGGCGAGCCCGAGTACGTCGACCTCACCCTCGCCCGGTACCATGAGGCGGCCCAGGAGGCCGGCGTCCGGGTCGTGAGCTGCTGCGGTTTCGATAGCGTGCCCCACGACATGGGCGCGTTCTTCACCGTGAAGCAGCTCCCCGACGACGTGCCCATCACCCTCGAGGCTTTCGTCCGGGCCCGCGGGGTCATCAGCGGGGGCACCTGGACCAGCGCCGTCGAGGCGATGGGGCGCATGCGTCAAGCGGCCAAGGGCCCGCGCCCGAAGAGGCAGTCCAGCGACACTCGCCGGGTCGGCGGCACCAAGGGGCGGGTGCGCTTCGAACGCCAGATCGGACGCTGGGTCGCGCCCCTGCCGACGATCGACCCCCAGGTGGTCAAGCGCTCCGCCCGGGCCCTCGACTGCTACGGGCCCGACTTCCGCTACGGTCACTACGCCGCCTTCAAGCGCGCATCGACCATCGCCGGCGCCGCTGTCGGTCTCGGTGCCATCGCTCTGCTCACCCAGACCGCGCCGACCCGGGCATTGCTCTATCGGTTCAAGAAGCCTGGCCAGGGCCCGACCGAGGAAGAAATTGCTCGGGGTTGGTTCGAGGTGCGCTTCGTCGCCCGAGCCGGCGGGAAGGTGCTCGAAACCAAGGTCAGCGGCGGCGATCCGGGCTACGGCGATACGTCGAAGATGCTCGGCGAGTGCGCGCTCTGCCTCGCCCTCGACCGGGACCGCACCCCGGACCGCGCGGGGGTACTGACCACGGCGGTGGCTCTCGGAGAGCCCTTGCTCGAGCGCCTCGAGGGAGCCGGGCTGCACTTCGAGACCCTCTGACACGAACCGCCCCGACAGCGCTATGATGCGCGCCGTGCCTCGGCCGGAACGACGTGACCTCCTGCTCCTCGGCGCGGCCCTCCTCGCCGTCGTTGGGGCGACGGCCCATCGCTTGGACAACGGCTTCGTCTGGGACGACCTCACCGTCATCGTCCGGGGCGACGTCATCCACGACATGGCGAACCTCCCCGAGGTCTTCACCCACCGCACGCTCTACGTCTCTCAGGGGTTCGACGCTGCAGACGACGCGATCGGCGTAGACACCTATCGGCCCATCACCCTCGCTACGTTCTTCGTCGACTCGGCGCTCAGTGGGCGTCGCCCCCTCGCCTATCACCTCACCAACCTCTTCACCCACCTCGCCTGTGTCGTCCTCGTCTTCTTCCTCGGCCGGCGCCTTCTCGACCCGCGGCGCCGTCACCTCGCTCCCCTCGCCGCGGCGATCTTTGGCCTTACCCCGCACCTCGCCGAGGCCCACGTGTGGATCGACGGGCGCTCCGACCTCTTCGCGACCCTCTTCGGGGTGAGCTCGCTGCTCGTCTATCTGCGCGGTCGCGATGCCCAGGATGCCCAGGATGCTCGAGAGAGCTCTGCCCCACGGCCGGTGGTGCTCTTCGCGCTGAGCGGCGTGCTCTTCCTGCTCGGTCTGCTGAGCAAAGAGGTGCTGCTCCTCGCGCTGCCCGCCTTTGCTCTCTTCCCACGGGAATCACGGCAAGCGCAGGAGTCGCAAGAGTCGCAAGAGTCCCGAAAGTCGCAAGAGGCGCAAGAACCAGACGACACCGGCGCCGTCATCGAGGTTGGCGCCCCCCTCTCTTCGCTCCCGTCTCTTTCATCGCTCCGCTCCAAGGCGTCGCTCACGTCCCTCTTGCCTCTGGTCGCGGCCGCCGTCGTCTATCTGGCTCTGCGCGTCTCCATACTTTCGGGACTACGCACGCATAGCGATCCGAAACAGTTGCTCGCGGCCCTCGTTCGCCTGCCGGTTCTCCTCGCCGAAGGTGCCCTCGAGCTCACCGTTCCGATGCGGGTCTACGTGCACTCGATGAGCGAGGATTACCGCGCCCTCGGGCTCACCGTCGTGCTCGCCATCGGCGCTGTGGTGGTCGTGGTCCTCCTCGCAGTGTTCAGAAAGCGCCGGGAGCAGCCCGCGTTTGCCTGGTCGGTCGTTTGGTATGCCTCGACCCTCGCCCCGGCGGCGGTGATCGCGACCCTCGTCTGGCCGGGTTTTGGGCGTTACCTCTACCTGCCCTTTGCGGGCCTCGCGCCGGGGCTCGTTGATTTGCTGGGTGCCGGCTTCTCGGTCCTCGTCGCCCGGCGCCCGGGCATTCGCGGCGCCCTCAAGTTCGCCGTCGCCGCCTACCTGCTCGCCCTCGGGCTGCGCCTCGCTCTCTATACGACCGACTATCACGACGAGCGCACGCTCTGGGGGGCGGTCGTCGAAGCCGCTCCCGATCGCTCGCACGGCTGGGGGTACTACGGGGCGACGCTCCTCGAAGAGGGGGACGCCGCGGAGGCGGTGCCAGCCCTCCGGCGCGCCGCAGACCTCGACCCCTCGGAGCCCCGCTACCTGTCGCAGCTCGGTTGGGCGCTGCTCGTCAGCGGCGACCGTCAGGGTGCCCTCGACGCCGCCGCGACGGGCCTCCACCGCTTCCAGCCCGCTGGCGGATTCCACGCCCTCGCCGCCGAGGCCCTTTTCCCGATTCGCCCCGACCTCGCGGCGAGTCATGTCGCCACTTGCCTGGCCGAAGAGCCGGGGCGCCCCGACTGCGTCGAAGTCGGTCAGCGGTTGGGTCTGCAATAGCAGCGGCACGCGGCGTCTTCCCGTATCATCCGGGCCCAATGGCGAACGACAACAACGACAGGTTTCCTTCGGCCTTCCCGCGGGTGCGCATGCGCCGCAACCGACGCGACGATTGGTCACGTCGGCTCATCCGCGAAAATGTCTTGTCGACGAACGATCTCATCTGGCCCGTCTTCGTCCGCGAGGGATCCGGCGAGTCCACGGAGATCCCTTCCATGCCCGGTGTGAACCGGCTGACCGTCGACCTCCTCGTCGACGCCGTCAAAGAGGCGGCGGCGGTCGGGGTGCCGGCGGTGGCTCTCTTCCCGGTGACCGACCCGAAGGACAAGTCTCCCGACGGCGAAGAGGCGTTCAACCCCGACAACCTGGTTTGCCGTGCGGTCCGGGCGGTCAAAGAGGCGGTCCCCGACATCGGGATCGTCTGCGACGTGGCCCTCGACCCCTTCACCACCCACGGCCAGGACGGACTGGTCCGCGGCGACTACGTGGTGAACGACGAGACCCTCGACGTGCTCGTCAAGCAGTCCGTGAACCAGGCGAAGGCTGGCTGCGACGTCATCGCGCCGTCCGACATGATGGACGGAAGGGTCGGAGCGATCCGCGACGCCCTCGACCGCGAGGGCTATGACCACGTGCGCATCCTCGCCTACGCGGCGAAGTACGCCTCGGGGTTCTACGGCCCCTTCCGCGACGCCGTCGGCTCTTCGGGAAGCCTCGGCAAGGGCGACAAGCGCACCTACCAGATGGACCCGGCCAACGGCGACGAAGCTCTGCGGGAGGTCGCTCTCGACCTCGCGGAAGGTGCCGACATGGTGATGGTCAAGCCGGGCATGCCCTACCTCGACATCGTCCGCCGCGTGAAAGAGACATTCGGCGTGCCCACCTACGCCTATCAGGTCAGCGGTGAGTACGCGATGATGCGCGGCGCCGCCGACAACGGCTGGATGGACTGGGAGCGCATCCTCCTCGAGAGCCTCCTCGGCTTCAAACGCGCCGGCGCCGACGGCATCCTCACCTACGGCGCCATCGAAGCCGCGAAACTGCTCGCTTAGCGACCGGGGACGCGAGGTTGCTTAATTGCATTACGCGGCCGATGCCTTCGCAGGCGACCGGTGGCCGGGCTCCGGCGTAATGCAATTAAGCAACCTCGCGTCCCCAACTTAGCAGTCGGGGTTCATGGAGCCGGGGGTGCCGCGGTTTACGCCGTCGTAGGGGGTGATGTAGAGGGGGCTCGAGCACCAGTTGGCGCCGCGGTCGTTTTCGATGTGGTCGGTCATGGAGCCCGAGAGGCTCATGGTGGCGCCGTTGGGGGTCACGAAGGCCGGGCCGCCGTCGTATTCGACGCGGTCGATCTCGGTGCCGGCGCAGGTGAGGATGATTTCGTCGTCGGCGTTGGAGAGGATCATCTGGTTGGTGAAGTCGTAGCTCGGGCGGAAGCCGCCGGGGGTCCCGCTCTCCGCGAAGACCGCGTACTCGCCGGGGCGGATCAGGAGATCTCCGGTGACGGTGAAGTCATCGACGCTGAGATCCGCGAAGATGCAGCCGTTCAGATTGAGGGTGCTGGCCGTGGTGTTCACCACCTCGAACCATTCGCGACCCGCATCGGTACCGCTCGGGTTTTGGATGAGTTCGGTGATGACTAGGTCGCCGGCGGCGGCTGGGGCGCTGAAGGTCATCGCGGCGCTGGCGATGTTGAGGTTGTAGTCGCCATTGCCCCCCGCGTAGCCGTCGACCACGATCACGACGGTCTGGCCGGCGGCGAGGTCGAGGGACAAGGACGAGTCCGAGTCCGACGCCGACAGGTCGTCGTTGCAGGCGATCTCGAGGCCGTCGCACGCGCCGTCCAAGACGTAGAGCACAGTGTCGTGGGCGGTCCCCACGGTGTCGATGGTGTAGATGCCCGTCGCCGGGGCGGTGAAGAGATGGGTCCGGTCCGGGCTCGTCCCGCCGCCACAGGTCGCGATGCGGTTGTTCGTCTCGCCGGTGGTGGTCCCGGTGGTCGTGCCGACACTGGTGATGGTGCTGGCGGGGCAGGTCTCGCAGGCGGCGTCGGTTAGGCAGTCGGCGTCGTCGCAATCCACGTCGCCGTCCCCGTCTTCGTCGCCGGCGTCGTCGCACACGGACTCGACACACGCCGCATACCCATAGCAGTCGCTGTCGGCGCAGTTCAGGTCCCCGTCGCCGTCGTTGTCGATGGTGTCGCTGCAGTTGGCGCCGACCTCGAAGCAGCTCGGGACGAGCTCACATTCGACGTCAGCGCAGTCCACGGTGCCGTCGAGGTCGTTGTCGACGCCATCGTCACAGGCCCCCGTCTCGTCGGCCGAGATCGACGCGGTCGCCGTGATGCGCAGGGTGAACGTGCCGGCGCTCGATGCGTCGTAGGAGTCGACGACGATGGTCACAGGGGTACCGGCGACGAGGTCGAGGTCGAGGCGCGACTGAAAACCAAAGGTGTCGTCGTTGCAGTCGATCTCGTCGGCTACGCATTCGGCGCCGAGGTGGGCATGGAGCACGGTGTCGGCGTCGCTACCGAAGGTGTCGAAGGTCCACATGCCCGTCGATGGGGGGGTCCAGGTGTAAGCTCGGTCTTCGCCGAGGCTCGAGCCGCAACTTCCCTGACCGTCGTCGCCCGCGCCCGCCAGGTCGCCCGAGGCGACCGCCGCGCCCGTGGCCATGCCGAGGTCGAAGGCCGTGCAGACCGTAGAGGACGCATCGGTCGCGGCGTCGCTGGCCGCATCGCCCATGGCGCCGTCGACCGTCGCATCGCTCATGGCGGCATCGCTCATGGCGGCGTCGCCCATCGCACCGTCCATCGCACCGTCCATCGCACCGTCGCCCATGGCTCCGTCCATCGGTGTGCCGCTGTCGTCGGTGCCGCTGTCTGTCGTGCCGGAGTCGGCGGTGGCGTCGTCCATCGCACCGTCCATCGCACCGTCGATCATCGCGCTGTCCTCCGCGCCGGTGTCGGTCGTGCTGGTGTCCCCGGCGCCTGAATCGGTGGGGATGGGCGTACGACCGTTCGACGTGCAGGCCGCGGAGGTGAGCGTTGCGATGACGACGAACATGGAAAGCTGCTTGGACATGGTGCGCGAGCATGGGCCGTAGACGGCTCCGTGCAAGGCAAGGGACCTCGCCGGTGCGAGCTTGCTCAGACCCCGCGCAGTCGTCCCGTCGCGCCGATCAGCGCCGGGATCGCGACCTCGGTGCGCAGAGGTCGTACGCCCAGAGACATCTTCTGGAATCCCGCCTCGGTGAGCAGGTCGAGCTCGAAGGGGATCCAACCGCCCTCGGGGCCGACGGCGAGGACGAGGCGAGGCCCGTCGAGGCTCGGGGCTTCGTCGTCCGAGGCTCCGGGGTGGGCGACGACGCAGGTTGCGCCGGCCGTTGCCTCTGGGAGTTGGTCCTCCACGTAGGGCCGAAAGCGGCGCTCGACGGTGAGCTGTGGGCGGATCGTATCGCGCCCTTGTTCGAGACCCAGATCGAAGAGGCGTTCCACCGTCGCCGCCGAGAGAGCCTGGGCGTCGAAGTAGCTCTTCTCGACCCGGGCGGCGTTCAGGAGCACCACCCGGTCGATGCCCATCGACGCGATGGCGGGTAGCAATCGCTTGAGGGCCTTCGGGCGCGGCATGGCGAGGAGGAGATCGATGCCCGGGCGCCGAGGCGGATCCGAGTCGAGGGTCACTCGGAGCTCCACCGCCTCCTTGCTGTTGCAGAGGACCTCCGCCGAGCCGACCCGGCCCCCGAGGCGCCCGACCCGCAGCTGGTCTCCGGCCCGCACGCGGAGGACCTCCCGGGCGTGGCGCGCCCGGTCATCGGCCAGTCGGACCGTGTCCTTCGAATCGAAGTCGTCGTCGTGAAGAAGCAGGAGATTCATCGAAGAGGTACACCGAAACGCCGAGGGCCGTTCCCCTCAGAGTCGCGGGCACGACCCGTCAGTCGTTGCCGCCGCGGCTGCCCGCCCGGCGGCTTTCGGTCTCGGAGGAGAACCAGCCGTTGGTCAGGACGTCGAGGATCGCCCCGAACTCGTCGACGCGCATCTCGAGGGCGGCGTAGGCGAGGGGGTCTTCCGGGGGGCGAAGCATCAGGCGCAGGAGCAGCTGCCGGCGCAGGTAATAGGTACGCGTTACCTCGAGCATGAGATCGCGCTGGACGCCGATGAGGCCGTAGACCTGAACCTCGGAGGCGTTGAAGACCAGCTCCCGCAGATCCCAGATGGCGCCGATGGTGAAGAGGTGGGAGCCCTGGTTCCAGTTCTCCTCGTTGCGCGGGTTCACCGCCGGGCCGCCGCCGGGGAGGGTGTCCTCGATGCGGGTGAAGCGGTCGTCCTGATACGCGTAACCACCGGCGAGGGTGGGCAGGAGGCCTCGGGTCTTCGCGGCGGTCCGGAGGCCATCGAAGTTGGCCGGGTCCACGCGGAAGTACTCGAGGCAGACGCGCACGGTCTCGGCGACCGAGGGCTCGTGGCGCATCTGTTGACGGGCCGCGGCGACGGCGTCATTGCCTTGCGCCGCCGCGGTATCCGCGGCGAGCGTCGGTGCGAGCGCAGCTGCCGCGAGGACAGCTACCATCATCAGCGTCTTCATCGTTCGACCTCCTCGATTCTCATACGTCCAGAGGGCAGAGTCGAGAGCGGTCGCCTCAGCCACACTTCGAGCACCGTCTCGAGGACGGTGATTCGTTCTTTCAAGATCTCCACCTGGAGCCGGTCGCTCATGCCCCGGGCGATGCGCTGCAAGAGCAATGCGCGCTCGTGCCAGGCGTCTTCGGCGATGAACGAGACCTGGCGTCTCAGATCGTAGAGCTGCTCGCGGGTCGGATAGAGTTCGCGCTCGGTGTAGGAGAGGGAGCCGAGGCGCCACATCAGCCAGCCGTTCACGCGAAAGTCGTTCCTCGACCAGCTCTCGACCCAGCGTGTATTGATGACGCCGCTTATCGTTTCGTCTTCGAGGCGGTTGAAGCTCCGGCGCTCGAACCAGCCCTGGAGCTGAAGTCCCGGCACGAGGTTCCGCCATCGAATGGCGCTGAATATGCCTTCGAGGTGTTCGCGGTTGAGCTGGAGGCTGTTCAAGATCTGCTCGATGACCAGGTCCATGTCCGGGGTGTCCCGGAGCGTGCGGCGGGCCCAGGTTTGGGACCCGCGGTCGACATCCGGCGCGAGCTGAGTGCCGCCGGGCATCGTCGCCCAGAGCTCCCCGCCGGTCACGACCCACCACCTCGGCGGTACCCCCGGGGCCCCGGGGGCGGCGGCCATCTGGGCGAGGTTGCGGCGGGTGGCGCCCTGGAAAAACGGAAACCAGGTCTGCCCGTTGTCATCGCTCGCGTAGACGAGGCTGCCGCGGCACGCGCCGCGGTGGGGACAATCCTTGACGAGCACCGCCACTCGTCGTCCGCCGCGCTCGTTCACGCCCACCGTGATTTGCCCGGACACCTGGCGGCTCAAGAGCGTGCGGCCGATGGTTTCCCAGTTTTGCCCCCGGTCGAAGGAGGCCCGGACGCCGTCGTTGGTTGCGACCCAGACGTGGCCGTCGGCGGTGGTCTCGATCCAGTTCACGGATTCCCAGGGCGCCGTCGAGGAATTGTTGAAGTCGGGGTAGACCATCTCGATGCCGGTGTCGGAGTCCGGATCTCCGGCGTAGACCCGGGCGGAGGAGCCGACGTAGGCGTACTCGTTCCCGTCGGGGCCCGGGCCGAAGGCCACGTCCCGGGCGGGGTTTCCGGGGCGGCTGGTCAGGTCCGGGTCGAAGGTGACCCCGCCATCCCGGCTCCGGTACATGCCGAAGTCCGTCGCGACCATGACCTGATTGGGGTCCTGCCTCGAACATACGACCCGGCGCACGCTGATCCGGCCAGGCAGGCGCAGGGCGCGCACATAGGTGAGGCCTCCATCGGTCGAACCCATGACCTCGTTCCGCGACGCGACCAGCAGCGAATAGGTCCCACCGGTGCAGACCGCGATCTGATTGACCGGGGTCGTCGACCGGCTGGCCGTCGCGTCCCGGAGGAGCGTCACGCCCTCGCCGGGGCGGTTCAAAATGAAGGGCTTGATGTAGCGGGAGCCCGCGAAGCTCGTCGAGAGCGTCCAGAACTGCGGGTAGGCGACGCTTGGTATCACCGCGATGTTCACCGGCCGCGTCTGTCCCGGGGGCAGGGCGACGAGGGTCAGGCCGCCGAGGACCCGGGCGCCGAGCTCCGGGAGCCCCGGGGTCCGGATGGAGACGTTTCGTCGGGTGGTGACGACCGGGTCCATCTCGAGTTCGCGCCAGGTGATGCCGCCGTCCTGGGAGCGGACGATCGTGCCCTCTTCGGTGCCGACGAAGATGCGGTTGGGGTTGCGGGGATCGACCGTCACCGCCGTGAGGCGGGAGCCGATGCGCGGCGCGGACAAGACCTGCTGCCATCGCCACGAGGAGTCGAGGCCGTCGAGGATCGGCGCCGCCGTGATGTCGCCGAGGTCCTGGCCTTCGGGGTCGTCGAAGTTGTCCGGGTCGAGGACCTCGGGGGCGCCGGCGGGGGCCGAGGGCGTTCCCGGTTCCGCTTCCGTTCCCGGTTCCGCTTCCGTTCCCGTTCCCGTTCCCGTTCCCGCTTCCGTTCCCGCTTCCGTTCCCGGTTCCGTTCCCGTTCCCGTTCCCGTTCCCGTTCCCGTTCCCGTTCCCGTTCCCG
>Ga0164313_10000841_pt1 | contig 25977 bp, 20 predicted proteins | sample GuaBasSedimGuay4_FD_113735 | JGI IMG/M metagenome (GOLD analysis project Ga0164313, IMG submission 113735) | Subseafloor sediment microbial communities from Guaymas Basin, Gulf of California, Mexico - Guay4, Core 4569-4, 0-3 cm | ecosystem: Environmental > Aquatic > Marine > Hydrothermal vents... | reverse complement strand
TCGGAGTCGCCCTGATCAAGGGCCGCGCGCGCCTGCCGCGCCAGGATCACGCCCTGCACCTCATCGGCCCGGGCGGCCGGCGACGTCAACGCCAGCGCGGCGGCGAGCAGCAGCAGCGAGCCGTGCCCGCGCGCAACGCGCGCAGCGGCGGCCCGTGCAACCAGAGCAGCCGGAGCCATGCGAGCGATCAGGGACGCGAGCCGCTTCATGCCCCCATGCTCCCATCACGCAGCCCGTGCGCCAGCCCCAGACACAGGAGCGCCGCCACCAGCGCCCATTGAAAGCGGTCGATACCCTCCTCCCGCAGGGAGCTGGCGCGGGTCACGCCCTCCATCACGGCGATGCGCTTCTCAAAGATCTCATCCAGCGGGAAGGGCGTGCGCGAGGCCGAGAGGAAGCTGCCCTCGGAGATGCCGGCGATCTGCTCCAGCAGGTCCTCGTCGGGGGTGGTGCGCACCAGCTGGCCCTCGCTGTCCTTGAGCAGGGTGGAGCCGCCGCGCAGGTTGGGCACGGGCACGTAGCCCCCCTGTTCGCTGCCGAAGGCCACCACGTGGATGGGCACGCCGCGCGCCCGGGCCTGGTAGGCCACCTGGTCGGGCGCGGGGTCGCTGTCGTGGTCCTCGCCGTCGGTCAGCAGCACGATCACGGTCTCGGCCGGGTGCTCCTCGTCGAAGGCGTCGAGGGCCTGCTCGAGCCCCTCGCCGATGGCCGTGCCGCCGGTGGCGTTGGAGCTGCTGTCCACGTCGTCCAGGAACAGCCGCAGCGTGCTGGCATCGTGGGTCAGCGGGCACAGCGAGCGCGCGTCGCCGGCGAAGGTCACCAGGCCCACGCGGTGGCCGGCCAGGCGCGTGATCAGGCCGCGCACCTCGCGCTTGGCGCGCTCGAGCCGGCTGGGCGCCACGTCCTGCGCCAGCATGGAGCGGCTGGTGTCGAGCACGATCATCACGTCGACGCCGCGCTGCTGCACCTCCTTGAGCCAGGTGCCGTACAGCGGTCCGGCCAGGGCCAGCAGCACCAGGCCCGTGCCCACGATCACGAGGCCGTCGCGCAGCAGCCGACCCAGGCGCGTGAAGCCCGGCGCGAGGGCCTCGGCCTGGGCGCCCAGCAGCGCCTCGCGGCGGGCGCGGGCGCGGGCCACGGCCCAGAACGCCAGGGCCAGCAGCGCCGGCAGCGCCAGCAGGTACACGAGCAGCTGGGGTCTCAGGAAGCTCACCCGACCAGCTCCAGGAAAACGCTGCGGCGCAGCAACAGCTCCAGCGCCAGCAGCGCCGCGGCGGGGATCAGGAACCAGGTGTAGATGTCGTCGTAGTCGGTGTAGCGCACGTCCTCGCGCTGGGTCTTTTCGAGCGCGTCGATCTCGGCGTAGACCAGCTCGAGCACCTGGGCGTTGCGGGCGCGGTAAGCCTTGCCGCCGGTGCGCTCGGCCACCAGCTCCAGCATCTCCATGGGCAGCTCCTGCTCCTCCACGCCGCCGAACATCCGCGGCGCGCGGATCACGCCGGCGCCGATGATGTAGACGCGCACGTCCAGGTCGGCGCACAGCTCGGCCGCGTCCTCGGGCGGGATCACGAACTGGTTCTCTATGCCGTCTGTGAGCAGCACCACCACCTTGCTGGCGGCCTCGCTGTCCATCAGCTTGCGCGCGGCGTGACCCAGCGCGACGCCGATGCCGGTTCCGTCCTCGGGGCCGGACTTGTTGACGCAATGCACGGCGGCCAGGTGCCGCAGCACGGCGTCGTTGTCGAGGGTCAGCGGGCACGCGGTGCGCGGCAGGGCGGCGAAGGTCACCAGGCCCAGCTTGTCGTCCTGACGTCCGCGCACGAAGCCGGCCAGCACCTCCTTGACCACGGCGATGTTGGTCACGCCGCGCTCCAGGCCGTCCTGGAGCATGGACGAGCTGGTGTCCACCACCAGCATGATGTCCACGCCCTCGGTGATCACGCGGGTCTCCTCGCGCCCCCGCTGTGGCCGGGACAGCGCGACGATCAGCAGCACGCAAGCCAGCGTGGCCAGCAGCCCGGGCAACCAGGCCGTGCGCTGTCGCAGGCTCACGGGCAGGCCGCCGAAGACCTCGGCCGACGCGCCGTCCACGCTCCCGGGGGCGCGGCGCCGACGCCACAGCACCAGCGCCGCCAGGGGCAGCAGCAGCAACAGGAATGCGGGGTCGCCCAGGTGGATCATCGCGTCTGCTCCACGAACGCGCAGGCCGTATCGAGCAGCGTCACGGCCTCGCTGGGAGCGGGACGGAAGCGCGCGTACTTGACCAGGTCGCAGAGCGTCAGGAAGCGCTCGAGGGACGGCTTGTGCTGGGCCAGCTCGGGCTCACGCAGCGCCTCGATCAAGAACTCCTCGGTGGTGCGCGCCGGGGCATGCACCAGGAAGCGCCGCTCGATGTAGTCGCGCAGCACGTCGCTCAGCGCCAGAATGAACACCGCCACCTGTTCGGAGGTGTTCGGCAGGCCCAGACGCAGGTGCTCCAGCGCCCGCATGGCGCGCTGATCCGGAGGCTCGGTGTAAACGACCACCGGCAGCTCACGGCCCGCGCGGACGACCCACATGCCGATCAGGGCCAGCCCCAGCAGCAGCGCCGCCAGCACGGGCCAGACCGGCACGGCAGGCAGGGGCAGGCTGAGCGCAGCGAGCGGCGCCGCCACGCGCGCGGTGGCCTCGGGCGGCAGCTCGGTCAGCACCTCGATCTGGATCGGCGCCACGCCCAGCAGGGTCTCGCCGTCCTCGATCATGAGGCCGTCGAGGGTCAGCGTGCCGGCGCGCACCGCCACCAGTGGCAGGCGCAGCTCGACGCCCGTGATGGTGGCCTTGGTGACGCTTCTTTTGGCCATCAGGTCGGGCGGCCGCAGCGAGAAGCCCAGCTCGGCGTCGGTGCTGAGCGGGCCCGCGAGCACCAGCTCGAACCACTGTCCCAGCAGCACCTGCTCGGGCGCGCGCACGCTCATGCCGACGTCCTGAGCGAGGGGCGGGCCCTCGACATCGGGCGCGGCAGCTGGCAGCACGGGCGGGCCGTTCTGCGTGTCCTGCGCCGAGGAGGCCGAGGCCGCCAGCACCAGCGCCACGAGCGCCGCGTACAGAGACGTCGTGCGCGTCACCGCAGCCTCCGCTCGCGCATGTGCAGCCAGTGCACCAGCGGGTCGACCACCTGGCCGGAGAGGGGCACGTCCACCAGGTCGATGGCGTGGCCGCGCAGCAGGCGCGTGAGCTGCTGCGTGCGGGCCTCGGCGCGCCGCGTCAGCTGCTTGACCACGGCGGCCGAGCCGGTATCCACCAGCAGATCGACACCGCGTTCGGGATCGTGGAAGCGCACCAGACCCACGTTGGGCAGCTCGCCGTGCAGGCGATCCACCAGCCGCAGGGCCACCACGTCGTGGCGGCGGGCCAGGGCCCCCAGGGCGCGCTCGAAGTCGTCGTCCAGGAAGTCGCTCAGCAGGAACACATGCGCCCGGCGCTTGAGCACTCGCGTCAGGTGTTCGCAGGCCAGGGCCAGGCTGGTGCCGCGGCTGGCGGGGCGCCGGTAGAGGGCCTCGCGCGTGATGCGGAAGGCCTGGCGGTTGCCCCCGCGCGGCGGCAGCGAGAGCTCGACCTCGTCGCTGAAGCCCAGGTAGCCGGCGCGGTCGCCCGACTGCACCGCGCTGAAGGCCAGCACCGCCGCCAGCTCGGCCGCGCCCTGCCGCACGCTGCGACGCGAGCTGCCCAGGCGCGTGGAGGCCGACAAATCGTGGGCCAGCACGATGGTCTGCTCGCGCTCCTCCACGAACTTCTTGATGTAGGGCTTGCCGGTGCGCGCCGTGACGTTCCAATCGATGGCGCGCACGTCGTCGCCGGGCACGTACTCGCGCACCTCCTCGAACTCCATGCCGGAACCGCGGAAGACCGAGCGGAAGCCCCCCGCCACCATGTCGGTGACGGCCTTGCGCGTGCGCAGCTGCACGCGCCGCACCTGGCGCAGGATCTCCGTGGTGTCGGCCTCACCGCCAGCGGACGCCTCGGCGCCACGCGCTGCGATCGGACTGGCTGCGCTTGGACCCATGGTGCTGGTGGCGCTCCCGTGGCTCAGGGCACGTGGATCTGGTCGAGCACCCGGGTGATGACCTCCTCCACCGGGATCTCGCGGGCCTCGGCCTCGTAGCTGAGCAGGATGCGGTGGCGCAGCACGTCGTGGGCCACCGACTTGATGTCGTGCCCCTTCACGTAGGCGCGGCCGTCCAGGAAGGCGTGGGCGCGGCCCGCCAGGCCCAGCGAGATGGACGCGCGCGGGCTGGCGCCGGTCTCGATCAGCGGGGCCAGGTCGTCGAGCCCCACGGACGCCGGGTCGCGCGTGGCGCGCACCAGGTCGACGATGTAGGCCGTCACCAGCTCGTCGATGTAGACCTCGGACTGCAGCGCCATGGCGCGCTTGAGCTGCTCGGCGCTGGTGACCGTGCGCACCTCGGTGCGCGGCGAGGGTCGCGCCATGGCCTCCACGATGCGCTGCTCGTCCTCCTTGCTGGGGTAGTCCACCAGCACCTTCAGCAGGAAGCGGTCGAGCTGGGCCTCGGGCAGGGGGTAGGTGCCCTGCTGCTCCAGCGGGTTCTGCGTGGCCATCACGAAGAACGGCGACGGCAGATCGAAGGTGGTCTCGCCGATGGTCACCTGGTGCTCCTGCATGGCCTCCAGCAGGGCGCTCTGCACCTTGGCCGGCGCGCGGTTGATCTCGTCCGCCAGCAGGATGTTGGAGAACACCGGACCGCGGCGCACGCTGAACTCGCCCGAGGCGGGGTTGTAGATCTCGGTGCCGGTCACGTCCGACGGCAGCAGGTCCGGCGTGAACTGGATGCGATGGAAGTTCAGGTCGAGGGCCTGGGCCAGGGTGCGCACCAGCATGGTCTTGGCCAGGCCGGGCACGCCCTCCAGCAGCACGTGGCCGTCGGCCAGCAGGGCGATGATGAGCCGCTCCACCAGGCGCCGCTGCCCCACCACGACCTTCTCGACCTCGTCGATCAGGTCGGTCAGGAAGGCGGCCTCCTCCTTGATGCGCTCTCCGCGCTCCAGGATGTCGGTCACGGCAACGGCTCCTCGGGAATCTGGGGCGGGTGTCTTCGGGCTGCACTCAGACGCAGCCTTGGGCCTGGGCCCGGGCCGCGCTGTTCAGGTCCTGTCATGGCGACGACGGGGCCCCAGGCCGGCCAAACAACAGCCAGAGGCTCGGGAGTTGCCTAAGGCGCCACGTCCCAGGCACCCCTCGGGCACCGTCGAATCGGGAACTATACCGATCCTCCCGGGGCGAGTGTTGGACGCCATTGGCAGCTCAGATCCGGCCTGGGCGCCCAGGCTCAGCCTCCCGCCAGCAGGTTCTCGCGCAGCAGCTCCAGGCGCGGGAAGGCACGCTCGCGCAGGGCGGCCAGCTCGCCGTCGCTGAGGCCGGCCGCCAGGGCCAGGGCCTCGTCGCGGCAGCTGGCCAGCAGCTCCACGTCGGCCACCGGGTCCAGCACCAGGAAGCCCGGCAGCCCGCTCTGGCGCGTGCCCAGCACCTCGCCGGGGCCGCGCAGGGCCAGGTCCTGCTCGGCCAGGGCGAAGCCGTCCTCGGAGCGACACATGGCCTGCACCCGGGCCCGGGCCGTGCCGCCGGGCAGGGGGCCCAGCAGGTAGCAGGCGCCGGGCAGCTCGCCGCGCCCCACCCGGCCGCGGATCTGGTGCAGCGTGGCCAGGCCGAAGCGCGAGGGGTCGGGCAGCACCACGAAGCCGGCCTCAGGCACATCCAGCCCGACCTCCACCAGCACGGTGGCCACCAGCACGTCCAGCGTGCCGCCACGAAAGCCGTCCAGCACGGCGTCGCGCTCGGCGGGCGGCAGGCGGCCATGCACGGCTGCCACCCGGGCGGCGGGGCCCAGGCGCTCGCGCACCCGCTCCAGGGTCTCGCTGACCGAGTGGCCGGGCTCGTCTCCGGCGGCGATGGACGGGCAGACCACATAGCCGCGCTCACCGGCGGCCACGCGCCTGGCGAGGCGTGCCCACAGGGCCGGCTGCTTGCCCGCGGGCACGTAGCTGGTGCTGCGCGGGCTGCGGCCGGGGGGCAGCTCGTCCAGTAGCGAGACGTCCAGCTCGCCATACGCGGTCAGCGCCAGCGTGCGCGGGATGGGCGTGGCCGTCATGACCAGCAGGTGCGTGGAGGCGCCCTTGGTGGCCAGGCGCACGCGCTGCCGCACGCCGAAGCGCTGCTGCTCGTCGATCACGGCCACGGCCAGGTCGGAGAAGGCCACCTGACCGGAGGCCAAGCCGTGGGTGCCCACCGCCAGGGCGATCGAGCCGTCGGCCAGCCCCGCGCGCACGCGCCGGCGCTCGGGGGCCGCGCCGCCTCCCAGCACCAGCGCCACCTCGGGCGCGGCCTCGCCGTGGGTGGCGGCCAGCAGAGCGCGCAGCTCGCGCACGTGCTGCACCGCCAGCACCTCGGTGGGCGCCATCAGCGCGGCTTGGCGTCCGACGGCGTGGGCCGCCAGCAAGGCGTAGAGCGCCACCATGGTCTTGCCCGAACCCACGTCGCCCTGCAGCAGTCGCGCCATGGGCCGGGGCGAGGACAGACCGACGCGCAGCTGCTCCAGCACCCGGGCCTGGGCTCCGGTGGGCTCGTGCGGCAGGCGCGCCACGAGCTCTCGGTGCAACGCGCCGTCCAGCGGCAGGGCCACGGCGGGCTGATCGGCAGCCAGCCGACGCCGGGCCGCGACGTCCAGCGACAGGGCCAGGGCCTCGTCCCGCGCCAGGCGCCGGCGCGCCGCGCGCACGGCCTCGATGTCGCTGGGCAGGTGCAGAGCCTCCAGCGCCGCGGCCAGGCCGGGCTCACCTGCGTCCGGCTGGCGCCAGTCCTGGACGGGCTGCGCGGACAGCACCGCGGCCACGGCCCGGCGATGCACGGCGGGCGGCACCCCCGCGGGCAGGCGATAGATGGGCAGCCAGCGCTCCTCGGGCGCGAGGGCCTGCTCCCCCGCCACCTCGTGGTCGGCGGCCAGCAGACGCGGGCGGCCGCTCTGTGGCACCTCGGCCCGCCCCGCCGCCCAGAGCTGCATGCCCCGTTTGAGGCTCTTGGCCAGCCAGGCGCGGTTGAAGAGCAGCACCAGCAGCTCGGCGCCGTGCAGGTCCTCCAGCAGCACCGAGACCGTGGCGTGGCGGCCCCGGCGGCGCAGGCTGGCGCGGCGCACCCGACCCCAGACGGCGGCCCGCTGGCCATCTTCCAGGGCGCAGGCGGTCACCGGCGCGGGTCGGCGCCGATACTTGTGAGGCAGCAGCCAGACCAGGTCCGCCCGGGCCCGCAATCCGGCCGCTGCGTAGGCCGCTGCCCGTCCCTCTCCGATGCCCGGGAGACCGATCAGGCCGCCGTCGGCGGGGCCGCGCTCAGATGAGCTGCGGCTGCTCCTTTGCTCCCCGGTCTCGGCAGTTGTCACAATGGGGCATCCATCCCTCGGGCACTCGGACCCTCGATCATGCCGTCTCTGCTGCTGCTCAGCGCAGCCCTTCTCAGCCTGATGACCTTGCCGGTGGCTCCGCAGAGCGCCGCAGGGCCGCGGGCCCAGCAGGCACTCTCCGACGCGTCGGAGCGCTTGGGCGCGGCCCGCGATCAGCTCGCCGCCGCCCAGGACGCCCTGCAGCTGCTGGTGGATGCGCTCAAGGACGACTACCAGGCGCTGACCGTGGGCGACCGCGCCACCTCGGTGAAGAACGAGCTGATGCTGGCCATGCTCGACCTGCTGCCCACGGCCCAGGCGCGCATCGCCGCCGCCGCCGCCGAGGGCCGCCGCCCCAGCCGCGGCACGCGCGCGCGCATCGTACGCGAGGCCTGGGAGCTGCCGGTGTCCGAGGCGTCCTCGCTGGACCCGCGCCTGGCAGCCTGGATCTCGCGGCGCGTGGCCGACGGCCTGGCCGGCCGTTCCAACCTGGAGGACGTGGACGCCACCGCGCTGCTGCGCCTGATCGAGGCGCTCTTCGAGCCCGGCGAGAACTGGTACGAGTTCTGGAACCGCAGCTTCCACGCAGACCTGCCCGAGTCGCGCGTCCTGACGGCGGCCCAGGCCGAGTACGAGCAAGCCGGCCTGGCCCTCGACCGGGCGCGCTTCCCCGAGCGCTACGGCCCACGCGGTGAGCGCGCCCCCGCCGGCATGGTGATCGTGCCCGGCGGCCCATACGAACTGGGCCCCAACAGCGGCTTCAAGCGCCCCGGGCGCAAGCTGCAGCTGCAGCCCTTCGCCCTCGACCGGCGCGAGGTCACGCGGCGCGAGTACCAGACCTTCATCGAGGCCCAACCCTTGGCGGCGCGGCGCGCCCTGCTGCCCCGAGGCTGGAGCTTGAACAGCGTCGGCAGCGTCCGCAACGACGAGCCCGAGCGGGGCCGCCACCCGGTGGAGTTCGTGAGCTGGGAGCAGGCCGCCGCCTACGCCCGCTGGCTCGGCAAGCGCCTGCCCAGCGAGGACGAGTGGGAGGCCGCTGCAGCCGGACCCGACGGGCGCGCCTGGCCCTGGGGCGACGAGTTCGCCGTAGGGCTGTGCAACGGCGCCAGCGCCAACCCGGGCCCGCTCCCGGTGGAGAGCTTCCCCGGCGCGCGCTCCGCCGCGGGCTGCTTCGACATGGCCGGCAATGTGTGGGAGTGGACCGCCACGCTGGAGGAGGGCCGCGACGTGAGCAGCCTGCCCGACGGACCCGTCAACCTGATCATCCGCGGCGGCAGCTGGCGCAGCTCGCGCGACAAGCTCACCACGCGCCACCGCTGGATCGCGCCCGGGCGGGCCACCTTCGCCCACCCGGGCTTCGACCGCCCGATCGGCTTCCGCTGCGCACAGGACCTGTGAACACAACGCCAACCACACCCGAGCCCGCCCCTCCCGGCGGACGCCTGGAGCAGGCCGGTCTGCTGCTACGCCTGGCGCTCGACCTGCTCAGCACCCCCTTTCATCTGCTGGCCTTTCTGCTCACGCGCGCTGCCGCGCGTCGGCGCCTGGCCCGTGACATCGAGGAACACCAATCATGAAGCAGCCCGGCACTCTGGTGGAGCACAGCGGCCAGTCCTATCTCTGCGTGGAGGGCGGCTTCAACACGCCCACGCGCACGGTGACGCTACTCGTCGACGGGGAGAACAGCTCCTTCCCCCACCGCGAGGACGATCAGCCCGTGACCTGGCGCGACCAGGGCGACTGGTTCCCCGTGGCCCGCTGGGACAACGGCGAGCTGCTGCTGCCCGACCCGCGCCACCGCGAGCACGCGACCCTGGCCGGCGAGCTGGTCGAGCGCTACCTGCAGTCCACCAGCGAGCCGCCGGAGGCCGCCTGGGCCCTGAGCGAAGGGCCGGGCAAGGGCTTCCGCGGGTACCTCAGGAGCATCCTGCCCCAGGGCCTGGCGGCGGAGCTGTACGAGACCCAGGAGCTGGCCGAGGAGGCGGGCGAGGGCGCCGAGCTGGTGCCCGTGCTCGACATCCCACGCTTCCTGACGCACCTGGCGCGTGAGGGTTACGCCGGGGCCCTGTGGAACGGCCAGCAGCCGCTCTTCTTCTGCCTCGACCAGGACGACGAGCTACAGTTCCTGCGCGTAGGCGAGGGCGGCAAGAGCAGCGTGTCGATGGAGCTGCTCGACCCGATCGAGGGCTGGATCGCCTACGACGGCGAGGAGCAGATCGACTTCCTCGACAACGGCGAGGCCTGCGACGCGCGCCTCGCGGAGTCCGTGGGCTGCCTGCCCATGCTGGGCTGGCCCGACGACGCGCAGCTGTGGTCCCCCGGCGCGTCCCCCAGCGAGCCCGTGGTCGTGACGGTGGAGGAGGACGCCCTCGACTACGCCCTGCTGTTCACCACCGAAGAGGCCGCCAAGGAGTGGATCGAGGAGGAGCAGGTCAAGGAGGACTGGAGCGCCCACGCCGTGGACGACCTGGACGCCTTCCTGTCCGCCGCCGGCGAGCAGGGCAACGGCGCGCTGCTCAACCCGGGCAGCCACCGCGCCCGCCGCGGCGTGCTCTGGCACGACGGCGAGCGCATCGTGCTCGACAGCTTCAGCGGCTTCTGGCAGCTCAATGAAGAGGGCTTCGCGCTGATCTCCGAGCGCAGCACCGACGGTGAGGACGACGACAGCGGACCAGACAAAGACTGACTGCGTGAACACGCCGCGACTGACCGCGGCGGCTAACGGAGGGAGCCGGCGAGAGAGGCGGCGACGTACGCCGCCTCTCTCAGCCCAATCGGTACACGAAGGGCGACTCAGGCACTCGCGCGATCCACCAAGCGAGAATGCCCAACACCACGAAGAACATCGCGATGACCGTGACCCAGATGTGCTGCTTGGTGCGCAGGAGCAGGATGAAGTCGTTCATGGTGTGAGTACCGCACGGGCGATGTCGTGCATGAGGGCCACCCGCGCACCGGGGTGGATGTGGCACACATCCAGCATGACTTCCCAGCCGATGATCCCGTCGGGGCAGCGCGCACGGTAGAGCGCTTCGGCATCGAGCAGGGTCAGGTCGTAGCGGGCGGCCAGTTCGCGCACGATGTCGTTGGACGTCTGATTCCCGCGCCGCGGGGTCCGATCGAAGCATGCGGCGTCGATCAGGAGCTGGGTAGCGCCCTCATCGTTATGTCCCAGCAGGTAGGTGCACAAGGCCAAGTTGAAGGTGGCCACGGGGTGGTTGTCGCAATCGATCAGCAGTTGCTCGAAGAGAGCTGCGGCGCGCTGCGTCGCCAGGGCCTCCTGCGGCGTAAGCTCTCGCTCGTGCAGGGCGGCGACTGCGTCGATCACGGGCCGCAGCGACGGCTCCCAACCGGCAGGATCGGTCCAGTGTGCACCCTCCACGATGGGAATGCGCTTGACGATGCCTGCGGGTGCCAGGGCGAGTGGCCCTGACAACGGGCGCAGGCGCGGCGCGCGATAGCTCTGGGCGCCGACCGCGTCGTCGGGCGCCGCTGGCCTGTCCCGACCTGTGTCTCGCCAGGCGTACCATCGCGGAGGCACGCTGGGCGAGAAGGCCTCCACAAAGCGCGAGGGGATGAGCTGCTGGGCCCATTCGAGGCGCTGCTCGAAGTCGGCCTGCATCTCGCCGCTCATCTCAAGCGGAAGGCCGCAGTCTCTGGGCCGAAAGAGCATGTTGCCGATGACCGTGCTCAGCACGATGCGTACCCCCGCAGCCTCAGCGAGTTCACACATGTGGGCCAGGTTCTCCGCGTACGCCTCGTAGAAGACCTGGGTCTGCACGAATGTGAGTTGATTGAAGCGCGCGCCAGGGCTGCGCCGCGCTTCTGGGCGCGGGGGCGCCAGGGGAACACCTGCCGGGCGGAAAGCCGTCACTGCCAGGTTGACGATGCGCACCTGCTGCAATCGGTCGAGGGCACGCAGCAGTTGGGCGGTGGCGCCTCTATCTGCCAGCTCCAAGGCGAAGCCGGACTCCACGAACTCATTGTGCCCCGAGTAGATCACGACCACGTCCGGCTCGAGAGCGAGCGCCTGCTCGAACAGGATCAGCACGCGCTCGCTGCCGTAGCCAGGACGCCCGAGATTGATCACCTCGTAGCCTGGATCTGGCGCGGCCTCATTCAGCGCCCGCTGCATCAGCTCCTCCGGGAAGCCCTGCGTGTTTGAGCCGCCGAACAGCAGCAGGCGCAGGCGCCCGTCCCTTGGGGGGATCTGCAGTTCCTTGTGAGTGTTCTCGATGCCTCGGAACTGCGTGCGCCAAGCACCTGGGCTCCCGTCGACCGGCACCAGGTACTGCGCATGCGGATCGAATCCTGCGGAGAGAGGCTGCCCACGTTCGGCGCCCAGCCCCAGCAATGAGAGCGCGGCTTCCAGGCTCAGCAGCAGGGCAATCAAGGGCGCCAGGGCAAAGGCACAGGTACGGAGCAGCGGCCGCGGGGCGGCGTGCGGCGCGCCTGCTTCAGGCGACTGGCCCATCGGATTCGGGGCTCACAGGAGGGCAGACGCTGCCGCGCGTGGGCTTGGTGCAGAGCGGCCCCGCTCAGGGCGCCCCCACCAAGCCCCGAGCGAGCAGAAAAGTGCTGAACTGCTCGGCCATCAGGGCGTGGCCCAGATCGTTCACGTGCGTCTCCCGCGGCCGAAACATGGGCGCGCGCTTGCCGGCCTCATTCACCACGTCAAACGCGTCGAGCACAGGAATGTGGAGTCGCTTGCAGGCCTTGATCAAGGCGCGCTGGGGGCGCTTCGTGTCGAACTCCTCAAGCTGCCGTCCCCGGGCCTGTGCGACGCGACGCAAGAGGGACTCGTCGATCTGGTACTCCGCCGGAACCAACAGGATCGCAAGTTTGGCACCCACGGCAGACGTGCTGTGCCGCAACCGGGCCAGAACGTCGTACATGCGTGAGACCGCCGACTCAAACAGCCCGGTGAGGTCCAGATCACAGACGGCCATTCGCCTGTAGACGATCCGATCGTGGTGCTCTTGCGTGAATGCCGGCCGCGACCGGTCGTACCTTGACCGGTAGTCAGCGATGACCGTGCCGCCCGCCTGGGCCTCATGAGCCACGGGTTGCACTTGGGCTACCGCACCTGGGCGGCCTTCTTGGCGCAACTCGCGCAGGATGCCGTAGTTGCGCATCAGGCGCACGCTGAGGAACAGTTGGGCGAGCCTGTCCAGCCCGCTGCGAGCCGAGAGTCCAGCCTGCACTTCAACCAAGTCGTTGCTCACTGAGACAGCCAGGATTACCAGGTCGGGCGAGAGGCGCGAGCCCTCAAGCTCCCACATGCGCCACTCGAAGTGGGGGCCGATGGCGGGAACGGCCAGGTTGATCAGCTCCAGGTTGTCCACGCCACGGGCGCTCAGGGAGGCCAACATGCGCGTGTGCCACAGCAACTCGTGCGGGATGCCCCCGGAGCGGAAGCTGCTGGAGTCGCCGAGGAGGACCACGCGCTGCGTTCCTGCCGCCTTGTGCGTGGCGTATTCCGGAGTCCGCAGTGCCTTGGAGTTGAGCACAAAGTCGCCGCAGGCCTCAAAAGGGCCATAGCCGTAGCGGCCGGCCTTCAAGAGACCCGGCAGGCTGGAGCAATCACCGAACTTGGTGTCTTCCCCCGGCATGTAGAGCAGGTTGTAGAGGCGCTCCTGAGCCAGGGACGTGTGCAACAGCCCCTCAAGCAGCGCCAGCCCGAGCAGCGGCGCGAGCGCCAGCACGATCCAGCGACCGCGGCGAGAAGGCGGCTTGGACATCGAGCGGGGTCGGCCGGAGGGTGGGCGCGATGCGTGGCCTCGTTCTGCTGGCCGCATGCCGCGAGACCTCAACAAGGGCGCAACTGTGGCATGTGGAGATACATCGAGGGCCGATTCCCAGGGCGATACGGGCGACTGTAGCACTCATTAGGTCGCCCGATCGACTCTGGGGGACGCGAGGGGCTTCCCGATGGCCCCGAACCCGCCGGATCGATTTCGGAGCGTGAGCAGCACCCCGCCGGCCTCCCGGCGGACCGGCAACTCGTGACGCAGCAGCTGGATCGCAGACAACGCCAGCGTGCATGGCTGTTCCGCCTTCACTCAGTCAACTCACCGAGCGAGCTGTCACGCCTGCCGTGCGCGGACTGGCCCGGTGCAAGCGAGGGCCGCTCGCCTTCTGCATGGGCACTGATTCCCAACAGGCTCAGCGTCAGAGCCGCGGGTGCACCGGATGCAGCCGCGTCGACTTCCCCCATCCGTCGTCCAGCGACCGCGGACAGCAAGCACGGGAGGCTAAAACACCGAGTAGACGAAGGGCGCCACCAGGGGCGCGGCTTGGAGCAGCACGCAGACCACGGCGGTCGGCAGCAGGATCAACACCACGGGAACCAGCCACCAGTACGGACCGTTCCACAGGGCACTCAGCAGCTCGGCTACCGTGGCGGCTCCGCCCCGTAATGCGTTGATCCATGTCATTCTGATGCGTCCTTTGCCCACGGGCCAGCATGCGCGAAGGGACATCATCGGCCGGCCCCGGTGAAATGCTAGCGTGGTCTCTTGGAATCGGCCCTGAGCTGTGAGGCGCTCGCCTGCCCCCGTTGCGGCATGCACTTGCCCAGCCCGACGGATGGGATCTGCCCCGGGTGTGCCCTGACGTTCAGCTGGCGTGCAGGCGTACTCGATGTCATCGGCGGGGCCCAGCGCGAATCCGTCGCTTCCGAAGTAGAGGCCTTCTACGCCAAGAGCCCCTTCCCTGGGTACGCCGCGGGGGACGACGAGCGCACGATCCTGGGGCGCGGACGGGCCAGCCCGTTTCTGCGCGCGCTGGACGCCGACCTGCCCACCGACGCCCAGGTGCTCGATATCGGCTGCGGCACGGCTCAGCTCGCTGCGTTCCTGGCCCTCTCGGCACCCCGCCGTCGAGTGCTCGGCGTGGATGGCTGCCGCTCGTCGCTGGAGCACGCCGCTGCGTTTCGTGATCGGGCCCGGGTGAGCAACTTGCACCTGGTGCGCGGCGACCTGTTCGAGCTGCCGCTAGCGCCTGGGCAGTGGCCCGTGGTCATCAGCCGCGGAGTGGTGCATCACACGCCTGACCCCGACCGGGCCATGGGTGAGGTGGCAGGCCTGGTCGCACCCGGTGGCGTCCTGGTCCTCGGGTTCTACGAGACCTGGGCTCGGGCATTCCATCGGCTGCGCCGTGCGTTGGCCCGTTTGCCAGGGCGCTCCCGAGCGCGACCCTTCGCGCTGCTGGACCCGCTGTTGCGGCGGGGCGTGCTCGACGCTGAGAAGCGACGCATCTGGATCGAGGACCAGTACCTGCACCCGGCCGAAGTCTCACTGCCCCTGCCCCACGTCGTGAAGATCCTGGCCCAGCATGGCCTGCACACCCTGCGCAGCGTGCCGCCGGTGCTCCACGCGGGCATGCTCGCTGACGGCGCAGCCCTCGGCTCATCCGCAGCACGTTCCGCTCGCCTGAGCTGGCTAGCTACGGGCCCCGTGGACCCGGACGCCGGACTGGTCTGCGTGGTGGCCCGGCGTTCGTAGCAGGACAGCATGGCAAAGTGCCCGGCGGGCTCGCGGCGGACCGCCGGCACGGCTTGCTCCCGTTGGTGGGCAACGCGGCGCCGTCGAAGTGCGGAAGAGCGGCTGTCAGCGCGTGTAGATCCGGTTGCCCGCGACCAGGACTTGGAGCGTGCTGCGCTCGAAGGCGTCAAGGGCCTCTCGCTCGCTGCGCACGGCGGCTGCGCCCTGGGTCCGGAAGGTCTCGGCGCGCAGCAGAGGGCCCTGGCCAGCGGCGTCGAGTGACATCAACAAGGCGTGCAACTCAGGTTGGGCCTCGCGCTGGACCAGCAACAGGCGCACAGTCCCGTCGGGCGCGGCCCGCAACTTGCTGTCGGATCGCACCCGAGCCAGTGGAACCGTGGCATTCGGGAACAGTTCGGCTTGGCCCGGCAAGTCAAACAGGCTCGCTGCCTGCTCGGCAGGCACGGCGTAGCGCGGCAGCCGCCAGGCAAACTCCCCACGCAGAGCTGCCAGCGGATCCTGCCCATGACTCGGGTGAGCCAACAGCACGCGTGCCCCCCCGGGATCAGGCCCCAACGGCAAGGGCCCCTGGACGAACGCCACGCTGGCACCATCGCTGAGCTGAGTCACCAACTCGTCGCGCAACTCGTCTTGCGAGCGCGGAGTGCCCCTGGGCGAGCCCGTCTCGTCGTGGGTCGGCAAGCCCCCCAGGCCGGGGCCCGGGGGCAGCTGGCGGGTCGCTCGTCGCAGGCGGTTTGAATCACCCTCCTTGGAGAGCAGGCTGTGGGCCAGCAGGGCCGCACCCAGGGCTGCCCCGTCGTCGCCGGGCGCCGCTGGGGCAAAGACCCGGGCGAAGGGCCCGTCGACCGAAAGTCGAGCCAGCAGGCGGGCGTTGCTTGCCAGCACCCCTCCCACGCAGAGCGCCTCACCCGGCGCTCGGCGATAGAGTTCGCTGGCCAGGGCCAGAGCTCGCTGCTCGAGCACGGCCTGCAGGCTGGCGGCCAGCACCGCATGGCGCCGGTCCTCCCCGTCCACGAGCAAGGGGCTCTGGCTGCCGCGACGCTGGCCCAGCGCGCGCGCCAGCCCCGGGCCGGCCAGTTGATCCCCATCGAAGGCGAAGTGAAACGCCTCGCTGTCCACTTCGAAGCTGCCGTCTTCCGCGGCGGGAAGCAGCGCTCCCAGGGCCTCTGCCTGATCGGGACTGCCCCAGGCCGACAGGTCTTCCACAAGGGCCTCGTCCGAGCCAGGCTCGAAGCCCAGGAACTGCGTCAACGCAGAAGCCACCAGCCCCAACGAGTGGGGGAACGGCAGCTCGGACAGGGCCGTGAGTTGCTGACCTTCGCCCTGGGCCATGAGCGTGGTGGCCCAGTCGCCCACGTCGTTGAGCACGAGCACGGCGGCCTGCTCGAAGGGCGAGGTCAAAAACGCCGTGGCGGCGTGGCAACGTGCCCGGTCGATGAACAGGACCCGGGTGGGGTCGAGCCCCAGCTCACCGGCCAGGCGATCTCGCACCCAGAGCCGATCTCCGAGCCACCGGAAGAGATCCTTGGAAAAGGCCCGCCCCGAACGGGGGAAGGCGCGCAGATGACTGACGAGGACGCGCTCGAAGGCGCGCAGAGGCTTGCCTTGGAACACGACGTGTTCCAGGTCGGTGGGTACGAGCCCAGCGGCACTCAGGCAGTGGCGAACGGCCCTCAGGGGGAGGGCCGCGTCGTGGGGCTCGCCGCTGAATGACTCTTCGCGTGCGGCAGCCACAGGCACGCCGTCGACCAGCAACACCGCCGAGGCGTCGCGGTGATATGCCGAGACAGCGAGCAGCGCCATCAGGCCTGGTCCTGCAATCCCGTCACTGGCGCGGGCTGCTGCCAGCCGCGGGGCGGGCGGTTGCGGCGGGCGAGCAGGCCGAAGGGCATGAGCAGCGTGAGGTAGAGGACCTGCAGCAGCAGGCAGCTGAAACCTGAGGCCGAGCGCAGGCCCAGCCGTCGCCAAGCGCCCACGAAGCGCGAACTCCTGGCGGCTCTGAGCTCACGCTCCACTTCCTGGGCGAAGCCCTGCTGCCGCCATTCGTCGAGGAATCGACGCGTGTACGCCACGTGGTAGCGCTCGTCCTTGAGGATCTCGTCGAACACGGCCTGGGTCCCCGGGTCGTGGGCGGTCTCTTTCGAGAATCGGGCGAACAGCTCCTCGGCCTTCAACTCGGCCACATGCAGCATGGCGACGTAGGCCACCACGCCGCGCGTGTCGAGCAACTCGTCGCTGAGGAATCCGTGGGCATCCTGGCCGTCCGACTCACGGCCCGTAGACACGTCCCAGAGCCGTTCGACCTGGGAGCCGTCCGCAGCGCCTGCATCGGCGACCTCCGCGCGCACCTGCGCGGCACGGTCCCTGAACAAACGCGCGTGCCTGACCTCGTCATCGGCGTGTTTGAGCAAGTGCTCCCTGAGTCCATCGTCCTCGACCTGGGCGGCGCAGGCCAACAGGTTCTTGCCACCGTCAGCCTCGGTGGCCGAGAAGGCCAGCAGGGTGCGATACCGCCGCACCGGGTCGCGCCAAGCCGCGCGCGAGCGGGAGGGCAACAGAGACACAAGCACGGACATGAGGCCTCCCACACAGGAACAGCGGTTCGTTCAGCTCGCTGACATCGCCGAGCGGGAGCGAATGGTAGCAGGCCCTCAGCAGTCGCCCAGGCAGACGCGGCCGGGGAGGGCAACGTGGCGAGCTGACCTGGCTGGACCATGAACTCAATCAACGCAAGAGGGCGAGCTCTCAGCCCTCGCCCAGCCCCGCCAGCACCTGGCCAAAGCCCGGCCACGACACCGCGCCGGCGCCGTCGTCGGGCTCGGGCGACAGACCGCTGACGTGGCGAGCCACGTCGGCGCACAGCGCCAGGCGGTGATCGACGGGGTCGCGCAGCGGCGGCGCCGAGAAGGCGCGCACGCCGGTGATGGAGAGGCTGTCGCCGTCCACCACGACCGGCACGCCCAGGCTGCCCAGCAGGCGCGCGATGCTGGCCACGCGATCGGTCTCCTTGACGCGCAGCTCGGCCAGGCCCTCGAAGCGACTGGTGCCCTGGGCGCGGGCGGCGGCCAGGGCCAGCATGGGCAGCTCGTCCACCAGGTCGGGCACCTCGTGCGGCGAGACGCTCAGCGCGCCGAGCTGGCCTTCGTCGGCGGCGCGGATGTGCAGCGTGCCGACGGGATCGACGCCGTCCTCGCGCAGCGCTTGCACCGTGATCGGTGCGCCGGCGCGGATCAGCACGTCGAGCCAGCCCGTGCGGCGCGGCCACAGACCGACACCCGGTAAGGCCAGCTCGCTACCCGGGGTGAGCAGCGCCGCCAGCACCAGGAAGGCCGCGGCGCTGGGGTCAGCGGGCACGTCGATCTGCGCGGCGGCCGGACGGCCGGGGTGCAGCGTGATGCGCGCGCCGTCCACCTGGCAGCGCACGCCAAACGCGGGCAGCATGCGCTCGGTGTGATCGCGGGTGGGCACGGGCTGCTCGACGGTCAGCGGGCCGTCGCACACCAGCCCTGCCAGCAGCAGCGCCGACTTGACCTGGGCCGAGGGCACCTCCACGCGCAGCTCGCCGCCGGACAGCGGCGCGCCCTGCACGGCCAGCGGCAGGCGCTCGCCGTCGATGCGCGCGCCCAGGTTCGCCAGCGGCGCACACACGCGCCCCATGGGGCGAGCGCGCAGGGACTCGTCCCCGGTCAGCGCCCAGCGCCCGCTGCGTCCGGCCAGCAGGCCCAGCAGCAGACGCGCGGCGGTGCCGGCGTTGCCGCAGTCGAGCGGCGCGCTCGGGCTGAGCAGCTCGTCCGTACCCAGCACGGCCAGCTCGCCGCCCCGCTGCCAGCGCACCCGCGCACCCAGGGCCCGCACGCAGCGCGCGCTGGAGCGGGTGTCGAGCGCGTCCAACGCGCCGCGAACGAGCGTCTCGCCCGAGGCCACCGCCCCCAGCAGCAGCGCGCGGTGCGTGACCGACTTGTCGCCGGGCACACGCGCCTCGCCCCGCAGCGGCCGCGGCGTCAGCACCCCCGCGCCCTCCGGCCGGTAGCGGCCGCGCGCGCACGGGCCCGGCGAGGGCTCGCCCCGAGCCCAGCTAGCAGCCCGTGGCGCAAGTCATTCCGCGCGCCGCGGCGCTCTCGTAGCGCAGGCCCGCTCAAACCGGGAACTCCTCGTCGGCTCCGCCCTGCCTGCGCTGCTGCTTGACGGCGGCCTTCTCGCGCTTGGAGCGCTCGCGCTCTTGCTTGCGCAGCTCGCGCTCGTCCTTGCCGCCCTTGCGCAACAGGGCCCGGTCCTCGTCGGAGATGCGCTCGTAGCCCGAGACCTCGGCGTCGTCGTCCGTGTCGGGCGTGAGGCCCGTGACGAAGGTGCCCAGCACGCGCCCGCCCGCGTTGGTGATGGCGTCCACGGAGCTGGTCACCAGCTCGCGCGGCGCGGTCTGCAGGCGCACCACCAGGATGGCGCCGTCACACTGCGCGGCCAGCACGCAGGGGTCGGTGAAGGGGTTCACCGGCGGGGAGTCCAGCACGATCCACGAGTAGCGCCGCTTCAGCTCGCCCAGCAGGTGGGCGAAGGCGTCGCTGCCCAGCACCTCGGCGGGGTTGGCCGGCTCGCGCCCGGAGTGAACGCAGTCAAGCCCGGGCAACAGCGTCACCATGGTGGCTTCGTTGAGCGCGGCCTTGCCCTCCAGCACCTCGGTCAGCCCGACGCGCGGGGTGCACCCCAGCAGTTGGGCCTGGCTAGGCGAGCGGCTGTCGGCATCGACGATGCACACGCGCTGCCCGGGCAGTTCGGCCAGGCAGGCGGCCAGGTTGGTGGCGGTGGTGGACTTGCCCTCGCCCTTGCGCGCGCTGGTGACCACGATGGCCCAGGGCGCGCCGCCGGGGTTCATGGCCGAGAGCGTGGCGCGGAAGGCGCGGTACTGCTCGGCCTGCAGGCTGTGCGGTTGGTGGTAGATGATGACGTGGCCATCGATGCGGCTGAGCAGGCCGCCCGGGCGCTCGAACGACTCCGACTCAAGCTCGGGCTCGGCATCGGGGGCCGCGGGGTCGCCGCGCCGGCGGCCGCCGGGGCGGAGCTTGCTGGTCGCGCCCGCCGAGCTGAGCTCGAGCGGGCCGGCGGGGTCCTCGGCGCCGCGCCGTTCGCCGGCGCGATCGGGGCCCCCCGACGCTCCCTCGACGTACGCCGAGGGCACGCCGTCAGGCGCGCTGCGACGCGGCGTGAGCGGCGTCCCGTCCTCCAGCCGTGCGTCGTCATCGGCCGCCGTGCTGCGGAGAGGCTCGACCGGGGCTTGATCGTCGGCGCCCCCGTCGGCATCCGCGTCGGTGCCCGCGTCAGTGCCCGCGTCGGCAGGTGTTTCGTCGCCCACGGTTTCGTCGCTCGCTGCCGCGTCGGCCGAAGCCGCCTGGCCCGGCCCCGCGTCAGTCGCAGGCTCCAACGGCTCGCGTGGTATCGCTCGTTCGTCGTCGGGTCGGCGCGCGTCGGCGCCAGAGCTCATGCCTTCGCTGCTGTCCGGCTGCTCGTCGATCACATGCGTTCTCCCAAGGGACCGCCCAGGCGACTGACCAGTTCGGCCGTGGTCACCAACAGCTCGTCGTCGTTGTCGCGCAGGCGGTCACTGGCGGCGCGGGCTGCCCGGGACTGGCGTCGGCAGGCGCCCTGGGCCAACAGCAGCTCATCCGCGGCGGCCTCCTCGCCCAGCGATTCGAACACCGCGCTGGCGCGGGACAGCACGGCGGCCTGGGCGTAGATCGCCATGGCCTGATCGGAGAGCGCCGCGCACACGAGCTGCCGCGCGCGCAGCCCCTTGCCGTGCTGCTGAACCGCGCGCGCCGTGGAGACCGCCAGTTCGGAGCCGCCCATGGCCAGCGCCAGGGCCTCGGCCTGCAGCGCCGCGGGTACGGGCAGCGGGTCGGGCCCCTCGCTGCCGCTGATGCGTCGGCCATAGGGGCTCATGGGCTCGACCCCAGCGCCCCCCGCGCGCCGGCCGGCCTCGGCCGCCCCCGTGGTCGCCACCATGATGCGCAGGATCTCATTGGTGCCTTCGAAGATCATGTTGACGCGCGCGTCGCGCAGCATGCGTCCGAAGGGGTAGTCGCTGGTGAAACCGTTGCCCCCCGCGATCTGCACCGCGTCGTTGACCACCGACCAGAGCGTCTCGGTGCCAAAGATCTTGCACAGCGCCGACTCCAGCGCGAACTCGGCGGCGGCGTCGCTGCCCTCGCGGTCCATCAGCCCGGTGGTGAGGAACAGCATGCACTCGAGGGCGTGCAGGTCCTGCGCCATGCGCGCCAGCTTCTCCTGGATCAGCTCGAAGCGCGCGATGGGCTGGCCAAACTGCTCGCGCTCGGCCGCGTAGCGCGCGGCCTCTTTCAGGATGAACCGGCCGGCGCCGAGGCAGTTGCCCGCCAGCCCCGTGCGGCCCGAGTTGAGCACCTCCAGCGCCAAGCGGAAGCCGTCGCCGGGCGGCCCCAGCATGTTCTCGGCGGGCACCACCACGTCCTCGAACAGCAGCGGCACGGTGGAGCTGCCGCAGATGCCGAGCTTGTCCTCCTCGGCCCCCGGCACGTAGCCCATGCTGCGCTCCACCAGGAAGCAGCTGATGGAGGGTCGCCCGTCGTCGCGCGGATGGTCGGGCGTGCGCACGAAGACGGTGATCAGATCGGCCAGGCCGCCGTTGGTGATCCACAGCTTCTCGCCGTTGAGCACGTAGCTGCCGTCGTCGCGCCGCGTGGCCGTGCAGCGCAGGGCCTGGGCGTCGCTGCCCGCGTCGGGTTCGCTCAGGGCGAAGGCCGCCTTGAGCTCGCCGGTGGCCAGGCGCGGCAGGTAGCGCTGCTTCTGCTCGTCGCTGCCGCGCAGCAGCAGGGCCTTGATGCCGATGGTGCTGTGGCCGCCCGAGAGGATGGCGGTGGCGCCGTCGTAGCGCGCCAGGTCGACGCCCACGCGCACGTACTGGCTGGTGTTCAGGTCGAGGCCGCCGTAGTCCTCGCTGATGCGCAGGCCAAACAGGCCCACCTCGGCCAGGCCGTCCAGCACCTCCTGGGGGATGGCGTGGGCCTGGTCGATGGCGTCCGGATCGATCTTGTCGGCGGCAAAGCGGTCGAGAGTCTCGCGCACCATGGCCAGCAGCTCAGCCCGCTCGGGATCGAGGAACGGGAACGGCAGCACGGCGGCGGCGGACAGCTCGCCCAGGAAAAGGTCCTTCACGACGGAAGCGCTCATCCGCCCATCATCGGGAGCGGGGGCCTCCGGGTGAAGAGGCAACGGGCTGAACGATCTGGAGAAGTCGCGGACCAGCATGCAGAAGCGTCCTTGAGGGGCCCTGCGGCGACGTCTGCGGCGCGCGCTTGACCAGGGCCCTCCATGCGTGCATGAATAGGCGCTCCGGTGGCCTCACGGTCGCCACGTTCTTTTCTTACCTGCTGTCCTGTTGTTCTCGGCCCCCGGGGAAGACGGTGTAATTCCGTCGCGGTCCCGCCGCTGTGAACGGAGGCGACGGACGCTGGGGAGCCGCTCACACGAGCGAGGTCCCGGTCACTGCCTGCAGCATCAGGCGGGAAGGCGCGTCCCGAGGTCATCCTCCGTGAGCCAGAAGACCCTGGTCGACGAACTGTCTTGCGCATTCCCCGGATCTGGGATTCCGTAAACGTCCGTCGGACGCGGCGTCGCCAGTCGACGCCTCGAGTGGCCGCCTTGGCCCCCGCTCTGCGGGGCGTCCCGGCGGCCATTTTCATTTCCTGCGGACAGGCCCTCCCGTGGAGGCGCTCCTTGGTCTCAACTCACTGACTCTGGAGTCCCCCGTGACCCATCTCACCTCGCAGCACCTGCTCGTGCCCGCCCTGCTGGGCGCCCTGTGCCTGCCGGCCCTCGCCGGCGAGATCACCAAGCCGTCCGGTTTCAACATCGAGACCATGGCCAGCGCCGGCCCCGTGGTCGAAGTGCTGGCTGACGGCTCCTTGCTGCTGGCCAGCGCCGGCCCCACGCTCACGCGCCAGGCTCCCGACGGCACGCTCACGCTGTTCGCCGAGGGCTTCAGCTCCATCGACGGCGTCTCGCAGTCGACCCTCAGCGGCGACATCGCCGTGGGCGACCTGTTCAGCCCGGACATCCTCTGGCTGCTGCGCGACCTGAACCACGACGGCGACGCGCTCGACCCCGGCGAGCGCACGGTGTTCCCGAGCACGCACCCGCTGCTGGCCAACGGGCGGCCGGCCCTGGCCTTCGACGTGGCCTACGAGCCGGGTACCGACACGCTGTACATGATCGGCACCACTCAGTTCATCTCGGGTGAGACCTCGTTGCCGGCCATCGTGCGCCACGCCGACGGCGCGGGCGGCGTCTACTTCGACGAGCTCGGTTTCTCGGGCGGGCTGGCCTTTCGCGAGGGCGTGCTCTACGCCGGCAGCCTCCACAGCACGTTCTTCGTGGGCGAGGTCTTCGCGCTGCAGGACATGAACGACGACGGCGACGCCATGGACCCCGGCGAGAACGGGCTCTACGCCACCGGCCTCACCGGCGCCAGCGGGCTGGCCTTCGCGCAGGACGGCAGCCTGTGGATCTCGGGCGGCTCGAGCCCCTCGTTCGCGGGCTGCGTCGGGCGGCTGCTGCCGGACAGCAACGCGGACGGCATGGCGGACGGCGTCGAGGAGTGCGTCTTCGAGGGCTTCGCGTACAGCGGGGGCCTGACCTTGTTCGAGGGCGCGGGCGGCTTCAACCCGGGCGCCGACGGCGAAGGCGAGCTGTGGATCGGTGACTTTGGCTTCCAGGGCAACGACATCGCACGCAGCGCGCCCCTGGCCGAGACGGAGGTCGTAGGCAACGTCGCTCTCAACGAGGTGATCGATGTCATCGTGCGCGGCGCAGCCTTCGCTGACGGCATGTTCGTGATCTCGCTCGACACCAGCGGGCCGACGTTTCCTGGCATCGGCGACCTGTGCGCCGGCTTCAACGACCTGCACGCCATCTCGCCGCTGATGGACCTGGGGCCGGACGGCGAGGCCACCTGCCGCATGTCCCTGCGCGACCTCGAGTTCCTGCAGGGACGGCCCCTCGTGATCCAGGCCTTCACGCTCGAGGACGGCGTCTTCGGCATCGGCAACGGGCTAGAGTTCATCTTTGGCTCCTGAGTACTCTCCATCGAGGCGCCGGGCGTCGGTGGCGGGAGTCGCGATTGACCTGCTCCCGTGTCCCCCCAGCACACCGGCCCCGGCCGCCTCTTCCCCCCGACGCATCCATGCTTGAAGAAGAAAGGAGAGACCCATGGTCTCCCTGAACACATCCGGCCCGCGCAGCAGGCGCTGCGTGGCAGCGCTGGGGCTCGCGGTCCTGACGCTGGCCACGGGCTTCACCCTGATGGGCACGCCCTACGCGGACGTGGTCACGTCGCTGAACCTCGGTCCGTTCGCGGACTACGGCGTCGATGACAACATGCTCGGTCCACCCAAGGGCAATAGCTCCGGCGGCGGCGCGCTGGACGTGTTCACGCTCGGCATCGGTGGCGAGGCCGTGTTGCACCTGGACACCCCCGCGTGGAACGGCCCCGGCACCGACCTGATCGTGTCCGAGAACCCGTTCATCATCCAGGGCAGCGACTGGGACGCGTACATCGACCTGGCCTACGTCGAGGTCTCCAGTAACGGAAGCGACTTCGCGCGCTTCCCCACCGACTTCGAGGGCCCCGCGGGACCGTACATGCAAGGCGGCATGCAGCTCGGCTCGGACATGACCTACTACAACGGCTTCACGGGCGTTCATCCCGTGCTGGCAGCGCTGCCCTTGATCGACCCGCTGGACGTGGTCAAGGCCGGCGCGGATGCCTTTGACTTCGCGGATCTCCTGGGGCACCCGCTGGTGCTCTCGGGCGAAGTCGAGCTCGACTACATCGAGTGGGTGCGTCTGGTGGACGTTCAGGCCGGCGTCGATCAGGACGACGACGGCACGATCATCTGGGACTGCGGCAACCCCGTCTTTGCGGCGGCGGACATCGACGCCATCACCGCGGTCAACAGCGCGCTCAACGACTCCACCGGACGACCGCGGGTGGAGCTCTCCCTCGATGACACGACCGGCCTGCTGCGCCTGCGCCTGGAGGACGACGAAGGCCTGGCCGACATCAAGCTGGGCCTGAATGCGTCCATCAATGGACTCAGCGTGCCCTTCGGCTTACTGCTGGAGTTCTTGGTCATCACCGAGATCGACGCCTTCGGCGCCACGCTGGAGACGGGCCCGTTTCCACCGGGCTTCGAGCGCATGCTCCTGAAGATCTCCGCCGTGGACAGCGACGGCCAGACTCGCGGCGACGCGATCTTCCTGCCCTGATCGCGGGCCTCGCTCGCACGCCCCGCTCGCACGCCTCGGTCGTGCACCCCGGGCTGTTAGACTCCCACGCTCGTCGCCCGAGGAGCCTGCCGAACCGTGACCACCGCTGCCGAGCTCGCACCCATCTTCGAGGATCTGGAGCTGGGTGGAGGCACGCTGCCGGTGCTGGCGCTGGCGGGCGCCGGCGACGACCCGCACCCGGCCCTGGCCCCCTTTGGGGCGCACTCGGCGGTGCTGGCGGTGCTGCCGGGTCACGTGGATGACCTCAGCCTGGCTCGGCTGCGCGACCGCCTCTGGCCCGCGCGGCACCTGACGGCGATCTACCGCACCAGCAGCGACGGCGCGGTGCAGCGCAGCCTGCTCTCCGGGCAGACGTCGTTGGCCGCTCCCATCCCCGGCGAGCCGCGCACGCTGCTGTTCCTGCGCGACCGCGACGCCGCCATGGGGCGCAGCACCACCGTGGCCAAGTTCGACGCCAACGCCGAGGGCTGGAACGGCGTGCCCGGCACCGCCACCTACGGGCACTACCGCTGGATGCGCCGGCTGCTGGCCCAGATCGCCAGGCCCGGGCGCGGCACGCGCGTGCTGGACGCGGGCTGCGGCGCTGGCTGGGTGGGCATCGAGGCCGCGCGCCTGGGGGCCATGGCCTCCGCCTTCGACCCCAGCCCCGAGATGGTGCGCATCGCATTGTCCAACGCCCAGAGCCAGGGCGTCGACCTGGACGCGCGGGTGGGCTTCGTCGAGGACGT
>Ga0164313_10000840_pt1 | contig 25982 bp, 19 predicted proteins | sample GuaBasSedimGuay4_FD_113735 | JGI IMG/M metagenome (GOLD analysis project Ga0164313, IMG submission 113735) | Subseafloor sediment microbial communities from Guaymas Basin, Gulf of California, Mexico - Guay4, Core 4569-4, 0-3 cm | ecosystem: Environmental > Aquatic > Marine > Hydrothermal vents... | reverse complement strand
TGGAAGGGTTCGCCGACCTCGATGCGCTCCGGGAGGTCGACGTCCCGGATGGCGACCTCGGCGGGCGCTCCTTCGCGAAGGGCGTGGTAGTAGAGGCGCACTCCGAAACCCCGAGACCGGCTCGCTTCGGCGAGGAGGTCCCCTTCGGTTTGGCCCCCGTCGGACACGATGACGGCACGGCGCAGGTGCCCCGGAGGGTAAAGGCCGTACGCAAGCTGCAACGCCGCGGCCATGTTGGTCGCCGCACCCAGGGAGGTGCCGCCTCCCCCGCGGTCACCGCGAACAGTCGAACCGGTGTCCTGGGTGTCCTGGGTGCCTTGGCTGCCTTGGGTGCCTTGGGCGCCTTGGGCGTCTGGGCTGTCTTCGACGTGCCGCGTGATCTCGGGGACCTCGTCCGCGTCTTGGGCGAGGGCGATGGCCCGGGCATCGCGGGCGAAGGTCACCAACTGAACGTCGTTGTCGCCCCGGGCTGCCCAGGCGGCGGCGAGGTGTTCTCGGGCGCCCACGAGGGATGCGTCCGGTACGGATTCGCTGACGTCGACCAGGAAGATGGTGCTGATGCGCGTCGCTTCGGTGGTCCGGGCGAGGCGAGATAGACCCAGGGCCAGGACCCCGACGAGAGCTATCCGAAGCAGGAGCGCCAGGTAGCGCTGAAGCCGCGGGAGGTCCGCGAGGGACCGACTCCCCACCCAGACGAGGAAGGGAATGGCCGCGAGCACTACCAGCATGCCCGGCGCCAGCAGTTCGTATTCTTCGCCGCCGATGGTGGCCGCGAGGGCGCGGTCACCGACGTAGGCCTCGAGGCCCAGGGCGATGACTGCGGTGCCCACGACGAGGAGGACCAGGTCGAAGGTCGCCCGGCGACTCATACGGTCCACCGGCGGTGATAGGTGAACCACTCGACGACGAGGATCGCGAGGGCGAAGAAGACGAGGTAGATCCAGAGTTCCCGACGCACCCCGGCCCGGCCGACGCTCGGCTCCTCGGCGATGAGGCCCTCGACGTCGAGTTGGGCGACCGGTTCGATGCGCGCCTCCTCGCCGGGGCCGAGGTTCGCGGCGAAGCGTTCCTCGTGTTCGCCAGTCTGGACCGAATAGAATCCGGCGCGGGTGCCGGCGTAGACCGCGCGCCCTTCGACGACCGGAACCTGCCGCTCGACGCCGTCGGGGTCGACGATGGTGGCCGAAGTCTGCCCCGCTGGGACCGGGACGTGCCAGGTCTCCCCGGTGCGGTAGCTGGAAACGTAGGCCGCATCCTCGGCGACGAAGTAGTCGATGGAGTTGAGGAGCAAGAGCGGCCAGGCGACGCGCAAGGGCAGGTCGCTCTTCCTGAGGTCGAAGGTGAGGGCGACCATGCGATGGCCGTTGCGCGAACCCGTGACGACGAGGGGGGTCCGGTCATCCCCGGCGACCACTCGGTCGCCCTCCTGGAGCTCGATGGCGAGGCTCTCCGAGACATTGACGTCGCGGAGGGCCGTGAAGGCGAGCAGCGGGTGGTGGCGCTCGAGGCGGTCGAAGAAGGGGCTCGGGTTCAAGCCGGTCACGGCGAAGGGCTCGGTCCGCCCCTCTTCGACGAGGGGATAGAGATAGATGGCGTGGGCGTCGGGGGGCGTGGTGGGCACGAACGAGTCGAAAACCACCACGTCGAAACGCCCGGCGACGTCGGTCCCGGCATACTGAGCCGGTGAGATCTCGGTCACGTCGAGGTACTCGTCGAGGAGGAGGGCGGCAGAGACATAGAGGTTGCCGGGGGTCACGGCGAGGACCCGGGCTCGGCGGCGTTCGGGGAGCCTGGCGTAGGCGCGGTCGTCGACGGGGAGGGCGTCCTGGGTGCCGTCGGCGAGGCTGATGCGCGCCTCGAGGGTCTGGTCCGCCCCGGAGATGTTGCGGAAGAAGCGGCGCGTCCGCTCTCCGGCAGCCGCGGTGACCGTTTGCACGTCGAGGGGGGCACCGTCACCCAGCAAGGTGAGCTCGATGGCCTCGTCCTCGTCGGTGGGGTTGTAGAGTTCGACGAGGACCTCGGTCTGGCTCTTGTCGAGGGGATAACGGCGTACCGAGAACGCGGTGATGGCGACGTTCCGCGAGGCTTCGCCGACGACCGCGTAGGAGAGGCGCACGCCCCGGGCCGTGATGCGGTCGGCGATGGCCCGGGGGGCGTCGATGCGTCCGTCGGAGATCACCACGACTTCGGGGTCGGGTTGGCCCCGAAGCACGTCGAGGGCGAAACGCAGGCCCGCGCCGAGGTCCGCCGCGACGTCCTCTGCCCGGACCCCCGCGAGGGCGTCCCTGAGTACCCGGGGATCCGACGAGAGGGGGCTGACGGGCGTAGTGGTCGCGTCCATCTGCGCGATGAGTAACCGGTCCGCCGGCCCGAGGCCCTCGATGAGGCCGTTGACCCGCTCCCGGGCCGCCGCCATGCGCCCCCCGCTCTCCGTGTCGGTCGCCTGCATCGAAGCGCTGCTGTCGATCAACGCGACGAGGGTGCGCCCCGAGGCCGTCGCGCCCTCATAGCGCGGGTCGCCGAGCGCAAAGGCCAGGCCGGCGACGATGGCGAGGGCCACCAGGAGCGAGAGCAGGCGCTTGAGCTGGGAAAAGAGACGGGTCGTCTGCTTCTCGGCGAGGATCTGTTCCCAGAGCTTCACGAAGGGCACGGTGACGGTGCGCCGCCGGAGCTTGAGCAGGTAGAGCACGACGACCGCGCCCCCCGCGACGGCGGGGGTCGTGAGCACCTGGGCCATGGAGAGGCCGGGCAGCTCCATCGCGCGTCCTGATCGAGGAGCCGCATCAAGCGACCATCATCCCGCGGCGGAGGATGTGGAGGACCGCCTCGTCGAAGGGCACCGTCGTCTCGAGGGAGACGTAGGGGACCTGCTTCTCACCGCAGAAATCCTCGATGCGCTTGCGGTAGGCGCCGTGGGCCGCTGCGTATTTCTCGAGGACCCGGGCGGTGATGGTCACGTCGCGTGCTTCGCCGGTCTCGTTGTCGAGGATGCGTACGTCGCCGTGGAGCGGGGGGCGGACCTCGGCGGGGTCGAAGACCTGGAGCACATAGGGCTCGAACTTCGCGTAGCGGAGCTGGTTGATGCCGTCTTCGAACCCCTCGGGGTCGTAGAGGTCGCTTATCAGGATGGCCACACCGCGTCGCTTGTTCTGGGCGACGAAGGTGCGCATCGCGTCGGCGAGGCTCGTCTGCCCTTCGGCTTCGAGGGGGGTGAGGAACCGGAAGATCTTGAAGATGCGGTTCTTCCCCCGGGTCGGGGAGAGCCGTTCGGACATGCCGTCGTCGAAGGAGAGCACGCTCACCCGGTCGAGGTTGGCGAGCGCGATATAAGAGAGCGCTGCGCCGATGCGTTTGGCGTAGTCGAGCTTTGGCGGATTGCCGATGCCCATCGAGCGCGAGCAGTCGATGAGCACGTAGACCGAGAGGTCTTCTTCTTCCTCGAAGAGGCGAAGCAAGAGGCGGCCGTGGCGTTGGTATACGTTCCAGTCGAGGTAGCGAAAGTCGTCCCCCGGTGCGTACTGGCGATGGTCGGCGAACTCGATGCCGCTGCCGGTCTTCTTCGAACGACGCTCGGCGCGGGTTCGCCCGGCGTAGAGCCTCCGAGACACGATTGCGAGGTACTCGAGGCGACGCTGGAACTCCTCGTCGAAGAGCTCGTCCTGGTGCCTCGCGTGCGCCGGGTCCGTCTTCCCCGGGGCCGCACCTCGCGGGTCTCCTTTTAGCCAGCGAAACATCCCCGGCGCTACTTGCTCTCGGGCACGGAGGCGAGGATCTCGTCGATCACGGAGTCGGTGGTGACGCCCTCGGCCTCGCCCTCGAAGTTGAGGATGACCCGATGGCGAAGGGCCGGAGCCACGACCTTGCGCACGTCGTCGACGGATGCGCTGAAGCGCCCATTGAAGAGCGCCTGGACCTTGGCGCCGATGAGGCAGGCCTGGGCGCCCCGGGGGCTCGCACCGAAGCGCACATAGCGCTTCACCTTGTCGGGCGCGTCAGGCCGCTCGGGATGGGTCGCTTCGAGGACCCGAATGGCATAGTCCTGCACGTGGCGGGCGACGGCGACGTCCCGGACGACCCTTCGCATGGCGAGAATGTCCTCCTTGCCGAGGACCGGGCTGATCTCGGGAGCGACGTTGCCGGTGGTCCGGTCGAGGATGGCGTGGAGGTCGTCGTGGCTCGGGAACTCCACCTGGAGCTTGAAGAGGAAGCGATCGAGCTGGGCCTCGGGCAGCGGGTAGGTGCCCTCCATCTCGAGGGGGTTCTGGGTCGCGAGGACGAAGTACGGCTCGTCGAGCTTGTAGGTCGTCTTGGCGACCGTGACCGAGTGCTCCTGCATGGCCTCGAGGAGGGCGCTCTGGGTCTTCGGAGTCGCTCGGTTCACCTCGTCGGCGAGGACGATGTTCGAAAAGATGGGGCCCTTGCGGAACTCCAGGCGCATCTCGCCGCTGCCGCCGATGTCCTCGCTCATCACGGTCGTGCCGAGGATGTCTGCGGGCATGAGGTCGGGGGTGAACTGGATGCGGCTGAAGTCGAGGTGCAGGGCGTCAGCGAGGGACCGCACCAGCATCGTCTTGCCGAGGCCGGGGACTCCTTCGAGGAGAGCCTGGCCGCTCGAGAGCAGGCACGTCAGGACCCCGTCGAGGATCTCCTCCTGGCCGACGATCATCTTGCCTATCTCGGCCTTCACCCGGCCGATGTCTTCGCCGAAGCGCTCGACCTGTTCTTCGGGGGTCGTCGGTTGGCCCGTGTCTTCACTCATTCGCTCGCCTCTCCGTCTCGTGGCCGAATCAACTGAAAGTACCGGCGCACATAGAAGCGGTACCCGGCGGGCACTTCGTCCCGTTCGAGTACCTCTTCGGCGTGGTTCTCGTAATCCGTGTAGACCTCGCGGTAGCGGGTATTGGCGAACCCCCGGTCTGCCGCCGAGAGGATCACCTCGGAGCGTGTAGGCCCTTCGCTCTGTTCGCCCTCGACGCGAACGTTCCTCTGGGACCCCGCGAGGCGGGTCGGGTCGTCGAGCATGGTGGGGTCGTGGCCCTGGCCGGCACCGGGGCCGTTCTGCCCTTGTCCCTGCCCTTGTCCCTGCCCCTGACCTTGCCCCTGACCCATCCCGGGGAGTTCGAGGATGGCCTGCTGGCCTTGCCCCTGGCCTCCGAGCTGCAACACCCGCTCGCCCTGGCCCTCTCCCTGTCCCTGGCCGTTCTGCCCCTGTCCCTCGCCCTGGCCGGTCTGGCCCTGCTGGCCGCCTTGGCCTTGCTGACCCTGCTGACCCTGCTGACCTGGGCCGACGATGCGCGTGCCCCCTTGTCCGCCCTGGCCGTTCTGTCCCTGGGCCCGGAGAACAAAGCGCTCCATCTGCCCTTGGCCTTGTCCGTTCTGGCCTTGCCCCTGTCCGTTTTGCCCCTGCTGCCCTTGTCCGTTCTGGGCCTGCTGCTGGCGCTGGCGGCGCAACATTTCGCGCAGTTGACGCAGTTGCTCGGTCATCTGCCGCATCTGTTCCGCGGACATCTGCTCCCGGGCCATACGGTTGAGGTCGTCGGCGCCTCGGTCGACGGAGTCTGCGGCGTCCTGGGCATCCTGGGAGCCCCCGGCCTCGCGGTTCAGGTCTTCGGCGGCCTGGCCGAGCTCGCGCTGCAGCCGCTGGAGCTCTCGACGCGCTTCTTGGTACTCGCGCTGTTGGCGTTCGAGGCGCTCGAGCTCCCGGCGCCTGCGGTTGAGCAGCCGGCGGTCCCGCTCGTTCAAGCCCTGCTTTTCGCGCTCCCGCTGAAGCAGTCGATTCATGCGCTCGCGCTGCTCTTCGATTTGCTCACTGAGGTCGCGCGATTCCGCTTCGGCGGCCCGGCGGAGCGCATCCCGGAGACGGTCGAGCTCGCGACGGCTCGGAGGGTTCTCTCGGAGCTGGGCAGCGAGCTCCCGCATCGCGTCTTCGGCGGCGCCGGGGTCTGCGTCGCGGAGGGCCTCGGACGCGGCCCGGGTGAGCTCCGAGCGCCTGAGCTCGTCGCCGAGCTGCCGGAGCGCGTCTTCGAGGGCCTCGGCGTCGGCGCGGCGGCCCTCGGACATGCGGTTTTCCAGCTCACGGATCCGCCTCAGCGCCTCGGTCCGGTCGAGGCGCCGGTCTTTGAGATCTTCGATGAGCTGGTTGAAGCGCTGGGCGGCCTCGGTGACTTCTTCGCTGCTCTCGCTCTGGCGGACGAGTTCGTCGAGGTCGGTCCCGAAGGCGTCGAGGTCATCGGGATGGAGGAGCAGGGGCAGGCGTGGGGGAGGCGACACGATGGCCAGGCGCTCCGGAACTTCGAGGGTGGTCAGGCCGGTGACCAGGAGCGCCAGTATGGACGCCGCGAAGAGGTGCCTGGGGGGCCGGATGGGGAACGCCCGGCGGGGATCGAGGCTCTTGCCGTGGCGGACGGCGTCTGTGATGGCGGCCTCGGCGAAGGCCGAACGCTCTGCCGGGGGCTGGTCGGCGAACTCGAGGGCGCTCGCGAGGCGGGAGCGGAGGTGATGGCTCCGGTCGAGGAGCTGCGCCGCGAGGAGCGGTCGGACCGGGCGCAGCGCCGACGCGAGGGCGCCGAGGATCGGCAGGGCGGCGGCGAAGGCGAACCACCCGCGGGCCAACTCGGCATCGATGAAGCCGGCCTTCGACAGACCGAGGACCGTGCCCGCGAGGCCGAGGCTCACCACCACGAAGAGCACCCCGACGTCGAGGGCGCGCTCGAGGCGGATACGCCGACGCACCCCCGCGATCGCCTGACGGATGGCCCGAAGGTCGTTCATCGACTTCGCTTGCTGCCCTCGATCATGGTGGCCACGGAATGCTTGGGACGGCGTACGCCCCGGGTTGGTCTATTGAGGATAGCAGCCTCCGTCGAACGTCTGCCCGGGCAACGTACCGGAAGGCCGGGCTATTTCCCGAAGGGGCTCACCTCGCCGCCGGGGGCCGGGGCGAAAGGCAGGGTGAGCACCCCTTCACCCGCGGTGAGGGTGTCTCGTTCTGCGGGCAAGAGGGCCAATACGTCGGCCCGAGCCACCGACGGCATGGCGCCGGAGCCCTGCCGTGGGTAGAGATCGACGACGAGGCCGTCGTCGGTCGTGCGTAGTTTGCCCCGGGCGAGCTCGGGGCGGCCGGCCTTGCGCCGATGATCGTGGCCCAGGGGCACCTCCCGGCCCAGGGGATAAGGGGCTGGGTCTCCGAGCATGTGCCGGATGCCGGGGCGGGCGAATACCTGGAAGGTGACCATGGCGCTGACCGGATTGCCCGGCAGCCCGATCACCGGGACGTTGCCCCGGCGACCGAAGGTCACGGGTTTGCCTGGCTTGATCCGGATCTTCCAAAAATCGGCCTCGATCCCGACGCGCTCGAAGGCCTCGCGGACGTGGTCGTGGTCGCCAACGGAGACGCCGCCGGTGGTGACCACCATGTCGCAGGTCAGCGCCTCTTCGAGGAGTTCGGAGATCGCGTCGAGGTCATCGGGGGCCGGGGGCAGGGCGACGGGCTCCCCTCCGGCCTCGGCGATTTGTGCGGCGAGGGCGTAGCGGTTCGAGTCGACGATGGTGCCGGGGCGCGGGGCCTCGTCGATGCCCCGGAGCTCGTCGCCGGTCGAAACGATCGCGACCCGGGGGCGCCGGTGAACCGCGACCTCGGCGTGCCCCTGGCTCGCCAGGAGGCCGATGGCGCCGGGGCCGACCCGCGTTCCGTCTTCGAGGAGAACATCCCCCGCGCGAATGTCTTCGCCCTGGGCTCTGACGTGGTGGCGCGGGGGGGAAGCGAAGCGGATGGTCAGCGTATCGCCGTCCCTCGTCGTGTCCTCCTGCATCACGATGGCGTCGGCCCCATCGGGGAGCGGTGCCCCGGTCAGGATTCGAGTCGTGGTGCCCACCGCGAGGGGCGGCGGCATGGGTCCGCCGGCACGGGACTCTCCGACGACGGGCAACGTGACCGGGGTCTCTTCGGTCGCGCCGGCGACCTCGGCGGCCCGGACCGCGTAGCCGTCCATCGCGCTGTTGGAGAATGGCGGCGCGTCGTGTTTGGCGGCGACGTCGCCCGTGAGGTAGTGGCCGAGGGCGTCGGCCAGAGCGCGTTTCTCGGCAGGGAGCGGTGAAAACGCCGCCATGATCCGTGCCTGTGCTTCGTCGATCTCCAACATGGGCCGGAAGGGTAGACGATTTTGATGGTGAACCGGGGCCCCGAAGAGGGTTCCCGCCGGTGTAGGCTCGGGGCTCCATGGGCCCCGGGAAACGAGCCAGAGGAAAGGGCGGTGCGTTCCTTCGGGCCGCAGGGCACTTCACCCTCCGGGCGACGGATGCTTTGCAGTTTGCGACGACGCAGCTCGTCGAGGGAGCCTCCGGCGTGCTCGCCCAGGCCCTCGGGCCGGCCGAGCGCAGCCGCTTCGGGATCGAACTCTACGACGCCCATTACCGCGCGCCCCTCGAGAAGACCGAGCTCTACCCTTGGGAGACGCGGTGGTTCGACGAGGCTTTGCCCGGGGGCCCCGCACGGATCCTGGTCACGGCCTCCGGCGGCGGCCGGGAGGTCGGGGCGCTCCTCGCGCGGGGGGACGAGGTCGACGCCTTCGAACCCGCGGACCGACCCCGGGCCCATGCGGTCTCCCTCTACGGGGACCAGGTCGACTTCCTTCGGGGCGACTACGCCGACCTCTGTAGCGCCGTCTCCGGGGACCGATCATCGCCGCTCTCGGCCTTCGCGTTCCGAGGCTACGATGCGGTGCTGCTCGGCTGGGGGAGCTTCACCCATCTCCCCGACGCCGAGAGCCGGGTCGCCGTCCTCCGAGCGTGCGACGCACTGACCCCGGGGCCCATCCTCGCGAGCTTCTATTACGCCGCTCCCGGGGACACGGGGGACCGGGGCAGGCCCGCGGCGGACCTCGGTGCCGCCATCGGGCGGCGCATCGCACGTTTGCGGGGCACCGAGGGGATCGATGATGTCTTCGTCTTTCGGTCCTGGGGGGGCTTCGCCCATCAGCTGACGATGATCGACGTCGAGACCGCTGCGCGCAGCGTGGGCCGTCGCGTGAGGTGGTACCTCGACGACGGTTTCCCCCACGTCACCATCACCCGCCGCTGACGCCATCCTCGGCCTCGGGGGCCGGCGGCGTCGCGTCGTCGCGGTCGTCGAGGTAACCCTCGGGGAGCGACACCTTCTGAGTCCCCGAGGTCTTGCCGCGAATGACCCGCATCGAGTCCGGGGGGAAGGGCATGGTGCGGTCGACGTCTTCGAGGGCTCGCTTCACGTCGGCGGCGGTGTCGACCTTCATCAGCCGGTTTCGGAGCGCCGCGCTACCGCGGAAACCCTTGGTGTACCAGGTGGCATGGCGGCGGAAGCCGCGGATGCCCATGCGCGCCCCGAACCAATCTTCGAGCAGTTGGCTGTGCTCGACCATGATGTCGGTGACCTCGCCGAGGGTCGGTGGGTCCGAGGGCTCGCGGCCCGCGAATACGTCGGCGAGGTCCCGGAAGAGCCAAGGCCGGCCGAGGCAGCCACGGCCGACGACCACGCCGTCGCACCCGGTCTCGCGCATCATGCGCAGGGCGTCCCAGCCCTCCCAGATGTCGCCGTTGCCGAGGACGGGGATGGTCTTGACGGCCTCTTTGAGGGCGGTGATCGCTGACCACTGGGCGTGGCCGGCATAGAGCTGGGCGGCGGTGCGAGCGTGGAGTGCCACCGCGGCGCAGCCTTCGCCTTCGCCGATGCGCCCCGCCTCGAGATAGGTGAGCAGGGTGTCGTCGATGCCCATGCGAAACTTGATGGTGACGGGCACGTCACCGGCGTTCTGAACCGCGGCCCGGACGATGGCGCGTAGGAGCTTGGGCTTGACCGGGATGGCGGCGCCGCCCCCTTTGCGGGTCACCTTTCGGACGGGGCAGCCGAAGTTCATGTCGATGTGGTCGACCTTGCCTTCGGTCACTAGGCGCTTGATCGCTTCGCCCGTGTAGTGGGGGTCGGTCCCGTAGATTTGCAGGCTCCGAGGCGATTCGTCGGGGCCGAAGTCGGCGAGTTTGAGGGACTTCTCGTTCCCGTAGACGAGGGCCCGGGCGGTGACCATCTCCGATACGTAGAGCCCTGCTCCAAAGCGTTTGCAGATGGAACGGAAGGGGTAGTTGGTCACCGCCGCCATCGGCGCGAGGATGACCGGCGGCCAGACCGAGAGCGGTCCGATGGAGACCGGCCGAAACTCGTCCGGGGACGCGAGGGGCACATCCCGGTTGAGCTCGCTCTTGTACTCATCGCGCACGGCGCGTGAGGGATAGCAGGTTTGCGGCGTGTTGGCGGAAACCCCCTCGGGCGCCGCCTCAGAGCGCCGCCTCAGAACGGAGTGGTCAGCGCGTCGGTGGGATGCTCGTAGCCGACGACCACGCCGGTCTCGGGGTAATAGGTCCCATTGGGCGCGCTGCCGGTGTCATAGCCGTAGAGGTTGTCGACGCCGTCGCGGTCGAACGTGACTGCATAGGTCTGGTCGAAGGGGTAATCCCAGGTCTCCCCGTCCGGCTCGTATACGACGTTCATCGTTCGTTCGGTGATCGAGTAGGTCTTTCGAACGGAGGTGCCGACCGGCAGGATGTCGTGGAGGCGGCCGATGCTGGAGTTCGTGTTTCGGATGCAGCCGTGGGAGCCGGGCGCCGTGCGAATCGCAAACCAGTCGAGGATGCCGTCGCCGACCGTCCCGTGCCAATACGAGTATCCCCGGTCGAGCTTGGCGGTGAATTCACCAAACGCACCGTTGTACGAGTCGTCACACCAGGACGGGTAGCTCGAGTTCGAGTAGCAGTGGTGCCATGACGCGATCTCGTGATCGCCCACGCGCGTCTTGCAGTTGGCGCTCGGGTCGTCCGTGCAGACCGGGAGCCCGACGACGGAGCGGTCGTCGTGATACCGAACGCCATCGTGGAATACGACCGACCGCTCGGACGGGATGTTCAGAACCAAGGTAGGCAGCGCGCCAGCGGGCGGAGAACCGTCCTCGGTCTCGCCGAGGCGGTCGAGGAGCGCCGGCCGCATGTCGACGTAGTCGGCATATACGTTGAGATAGTCCCCTGCGGCGATGCCGTCCTGGAAGATCCGCATCGCCGCCAGGTTGTGGAGAATCTCGCGCATGCCCCGGTACGCGAGCCGACGGTCTCCGGACGACAGGCTGCTGAATGCGGCGTTCAAGTCCGCGTCCTCGGCGAAGATGTCACGAATGGAGTCGTCGCTGATCCCGTCGGTGTCGGTCCAGCCCCCTTCGGCTTCGGCCCGGTCCTGTTGGAGGGCAAGGGCCAGCTTCGATGCGGCTTCGAAGGGAACGTTCGACTCGACCCCGTCGGCATAGTCCTGGAGTCGATCGGCTGCGGACTTGTCTCCTCCGTCTCCCCCTGAATATTCGCTCGTCTCGCATGCGCTGCTGGCCGAGGCGAGGATGAGGAGGGCGGAGAGGATTGTCGGCTGTGCGTACTTCATAGAAGTTCACCCTTAGGATATCGAAGTATTCTGTGGCGTCAATCGCCCGTGGTGCCCGGGAAACTGGCTCGCGGTACGGCCCGGCAGATCTGAGCACTCTTGGGTCGTGATAGGTTGCTATCACGGGCTTTTTCTTGGAGGCGTCGTGCGACTGATCTCAATTACTGCTTTTTTTGTTCTCTCGGCTTGTGGCGGCGACGACTCGTCTCCCTCGACGTGCACCCCCGGCGCGACCCAAGCATGCGTCTGTTCAGACGGCTCGAGTGGGGCAGAGACATGCGACGGCACCGGCCGCGGCTTCGGAGCGTGCATCTGCGATGCCGGCGACTCGGGCACCCCAGACAGCCGAGTGCCCGACGGCGGCGCGCCGGATGGCTCGACGTCGTGTCCCGACCCCAGCGCGTGTCCGACCGGGTGCTGTAGCGGGACCGAGTGCATGCCCGGGAACACCGAGCTCGCCTGCGGAATGATGGGCGACACCTGCGCCCCCTGCGTGGATGGCAATGCGTGTACGGGGGGGGTCTGCCGGGCTCCGTCCTGTGAAGAGAGCTGCGGTGGTTGCTGTTCGTCCACCGGCTGTGAAACGGGGACCGAAGGCGCCGCCTGCGGCACCGGCGGCAATGCCTGCGATGTCTGTATCGACGGAGAAAGCTGTGAGAGCGGCAGCTGCGTCTGCGTGCCCGACTGTGGCGCCAGGGCATGTGGCCCCGATGGCTGCGGCGGCGAATGCGGCGCCGGGTGCACCGGCGGGCAGGTATGCAACGCGGAGGGCACCGCCTGCGACGCTCCGGGATGTTCGACCTGCGCCGACTGCGGGGCTAGCGAAGCATGCCTCTTCGGCCACTGCGAGAGTCCCTGGGACCGCAACTATCGAGTTACCCTGATCGATGGGGAGTTTCCTCCGCGAAACGACGAGGGTGGCCGCTGGGACATCCTCAACGCTGACCCGGACCCCACGGCCCGAGTCAGCGTCAGTGGCACGCAGACGAGGTATGCGTGTGAGAACGGTACTCTCATGCCGGCCTGGCTCGAAGACATCGACGTCACACTGTCTGCGGACAGCGTGCTCGAGTTCGCGCTCATCGACGAAGACCCCGGGGGCGCGTTCGGGTGCGACGGCTTCACCAACGACTCGGTCTGCGATTTCCTCGAGTTCGAAGGGCCCGGCGTCGGGGGCACCGAACTCCGGCAGTTGATCTGCGATGGCGGATACTCGGCCAACCTCGACGCAATTTGCGACCCCGGCTACGCCATCTCGTTCACCATCGAGCCTCTTTGAACCAGGAGGCGCTCGCGCTAGAGCGCCGAGGCGAGTTCTTCCATACGCCGCTCCACAGCCCTCAGGTGAGGCTCGCCGTCGGGGCAGCACCCGGCTCATCTGCCGGTGCCGCGTCGTCGGCGTCCGCGGCGGGCTCTTGGGTCGGCTCTTGGGTCGGCTCTTGGGTCGGTTCGGCCACGCCCGCTTCGGGGCTGCCTTCGGCGGCGGGGTCGGCAGAATCGGCGGCGTCCCCTCGCTCTGATTCTTCTGTGGACGCGCCCTCAGCCCGTGCCACCGTCGCGTCGGCGGAGTTTTCTGCCTCTTCGCTGTCCTCGGCATCCCCCCCTGGCAATGCTTCGCCTCGGGCGGCGGCTTGGGCCGCGAGGCGCCCGTCGAAGGCTCGGACGGCGGCCGCGGGGGCACGCTCTCGGGCCGTGTAGACGATGATGTGCTGGCCCGCCTGGATGTTCGTATTCCGGGCGAAGCGGTTGATCCGCGCAATGGATCCGACCGAGAGCTCGAAGCGACGGCCGATGGCGGTCAGCGTGTCTCCTGCCCGGACCGTGTAGCGGAAGCGGACTCGGCCGCGGTTCGCTTCGTGGTAGTCGAAGAACTCTTCGCTGCCGACGGTCATGACGCGCACGTCGTCTTCGTTGATCACCAGCGCGCGACCGAGGTCGACCTCGGGGGGAGCGAAGATCTGCAAGACCAGGCCCCGGGGTAGGGTGGCCCGGCCGTCGACGTGGTTCCAGCGCCGAAGCTCGTCAGCTGATACGCGGAAGAAACGCGCAACCTCGGTCGCGGTCTCAGCGCCGGTGGTGCGGTAAAATACCCGGCGCCGACCTTCGGGGGCGGTGAGGTCGTCGGGGACGGCGATGACCGGGCGCTCATCGGTGCTGGTGGTGCGCTCCGCGACGGCGGGGACCATCAGGCGAAAACCGGGGCCGACGCGCTGGTCGTCGCCGAGCTCGTTCGTCGTCCGGAGGGCGCTCGATGAGGTGCGAAAGCGCGTGGCGACGCCGCTGAGGGTCTCGCCGAAGCGCACCACGTAGGGCCGATGCGCTGGATTCCTCGGTCGCGTTCGAGTCCACGCCCGGGTGAAGCGCTCGCTGGTGCCCGCGGGGATGCGCACGCTGCGCGTGTCTCCGGGGGGAACTCGGTTGCGCCGGAAGCTCGGATTGAGTTCGGCGACGAGCTCGGTCTCGACGCCGGCGGCTCGGGCGACCTGGGGCACGGTGGCTCCGCCCGGCACGTCGACGCGGTCGAAGGCCAGGGGCTCGCCCTCGATGTCTTCGAAGCCAAAGCGCTCGGGGTTGCGGCCGACGATGGCGCACGCCATGACCTTGGCCACGTAGAACGTCGTCTCGAAGGGCAGCCCCGCCTCGAGCTGGGTGAGGACCCAGTAGTCGTTGGTATTGTATTTCCGCATGGAGCGGAGCAGCGCGCCGTAGCCCATGTTGTAGGCCGCGAAGGCGAGCTCCCAGCTGCCAAAGCGTCGATAGAGGTGGTCCAGGTATCGGGCGCCGGCGTCGGTCGATTCTTCCGGGTCCCGCCGCTCGTCGACCCAGTGATCCACGGCGAGGCCATACTCTTCGCCGGTGGCCCGGACGAACTGCCACATGCCGACGGCAGAGGCGTGGGAGCGGGCGGTGGGGTCGTAGCCGCTCTCGATCATCGCCAGGTAGGAGAGGTCTTCGGGGAGCGAGAGCGCCCGGAGGCGCCCCCGAACCATCGGACCCCAGCGTCGCTCCCGGCGCAGCCACGCCGCCATGAGCGCGTGGCCCCTCGGGTTATCTTTGTAAAACTCGAGGTACCGGACGACCTGATCGTCCCAGCGGATGGGGATGTCCGGGAGAGAGAGGCCGCTCAGCCAGGCCAGGTCCGGCGAGGCCGACGCTGGGGCGGTGGGCCTTTGAGACGGGGTATCGGAGGTCAGGGAGCTTGGAGGCGTGCCGAGGATCCCCCAGGGCGTCCCGGCGGCGTCTATGAGGGGGCGTCGGTCGCCGAAGAGCGTCTCTTCTGCGATCCGAAGGTCGCGAAGCTCCTCCGATTCGAGGCTTTCGCCACTTTCGCCGAGGCTGAGGCCCCGGGGAGCCTGGGCGGGACCCTGTGCCGCCGCTCCGGCCGCCGAGGCACCCGTGGCCACGATGACGATGAGCGCAAAAATGCCCCTCGGTCCATACCGCATCGCGACAAGCGTAGCTGCGCAAGCGGCGAGGGGCCACAAACCACCGATTCCGTTTGGCCAGAGCTTCGACTACCCTGCTTTTCGATATGCATCGTGGGGTTCGGGAGTTCGTGCGCTGGATTGATGCGCACCGGGATGGGGCGGGGGTCGACGTGAACGCCCCGGCGGGGTCGGCGGATGTCGTGGCCCTCGAGCATCAGCTGGGCGTACCGCTCCCGGCGGATCTGCGTTTCGTGCTGACCCGTTTCAATGGGGGCGTCATCCCTTCGGGAGAGTTGCTGCCCGCGGCGGTCGGTCCCGGGAGCATAGAGGCGGAGCTGCGCTCGTTGGCCGATGCGTTCGAAACGGACTTCCTCGACCCCGAGTTGCTCTTGCCGTTTCACCGGACGACGGAGGGGAGCCTGCTCTGCTTCGACCGTAGCGCGGGGCCTGTCTCGGACACCTGGCCGGTCGTCGATTTCTATGAAGAGACGCACGAGGTTCGCATCGTCTATCGAACCTTCGACGGCTGGTGCCGCAACTGCATTTCCGAATGGAACGCCCCCGACTTCGAGGAAGAGTTCAGCCTCGACAAGTACCTCCGCCAGGGCAAGCGCCACGTGGACATCGAGCCGGACATCAGCACGGCCCACGCGACCGTCGCCCACGCTCTTCGTCGGGCGGGGCGACCGGAAGCGGCGATGGGCGCATACCTGAGGGCTGCCCGGTGCGTGCCGCCACTTCCGTGGTGCGACTGGGAAGCGCTCAAGCTCGCTGTCCTCCTCGGGCGCCCGAACGAAGCCATCGAGGCGGCTCAACGGCTTTCTGCCCGGGCTCCATCGGACCGGTGGCGCGTCCGTGAGACCACACCCGGTCGCGTAGCTGATGTCATCGCACGCCTCGTCGCGGCGCGCGCCGACAACAAGGCGTGGGCGCGCATCCTCGATGCTCTCGTCGAGCAAGCGACCGACGAAGAGGACCACGCCCAGGCTCACGCGGTGCGGCGCGCGCTTCTCCACGACGAGCCCACTCCGGCGCCGCGGCATTTTCGCGAGGCGTCGATCCTCGAGCTTCATCCGGACCCCCAGCTGCAATGGGACCAGGCGCGGCAGGCCTATATCGACGGCACTCTCCGAGACGACGACATGCTCCTCGACCCTTCGTTGAGCGCTCTCTTTCGAGACCATGCGCCGCGCGAGTTGCTCGAAATCCGGCGAGACTTCTAGCGTGCGCGTATTTCTCACATCCCTGGCCCTCGCCCTCGCGCTTCTCACGGCTTGTGGGGGTGCGCTGGGCAGCGAAGCTGGCGGCGGCGAAGTCGAAGAGGTCGACGAGGGCGATGCGATGGCGCCGCCGACGCCCCTCACGCTGCCCTCCCTCGACGTCGACCGAGACAGCCTGAGTGAAGGCATGCTTTTTGGGTGGGAGCTCGCCGAGGAGAGCTTCGATTTCGACCGCCCGCCGGCGCCCCCGTCGGGCGCCACCGACGACTACCAGGCTTGGGCCGACGAAGAGTTGGCGACCTGGATCGAACGCAAGACGACGACCGTCAGCGCCGCCCGGGGTGAACTCGACCAGGCGGCCGAGGAGAGCCTCCGACAACGCATCATCGCCGGCGCCCTGGTCGGACTGATGTACGAATCGATCGGTCGGGCCCTCCGAAGTCTGCCGGTCCCGGCGACCATCCAGACGGACCGGGAGATAGCGGAAGTCTTTCGCTCCATCCTGGTCTCCCAGGCCCGCCCGTACTTCGGCTTTGCTACCCGCGCCTACGACGCCTGCCGGCAAAACGCCCTCGGCGGCCCCGCCGGCATGCGCCACTGGTCCGACTACTGCGCCGCCCGCAAAGACTACCTACCCGTCGACGAGTAAGGCGCCTTCCCAGAAGTGTAACGGTGTCGCATGGGTCGTGAGACCCAAGCGAGGTCGTTCCGGTTGCGAGCAGCCCGCGGAGGCTACGTAAAGTAGCTGAGCAGGCAGCGCAGCAAGCGGAGCGAGATCGCGCCGGGTATCGCGGCCCAGGCGGCGCCGTTTACTTGCAGACGCGGTTGCGGCCGCTACGTTTTGCTTCGTAGAGGCGGTCGTCAGCGGATTTGATGAGGGCGAGGACGTCGAAGCTGTCTTGGAGCTCGGCGGCGCCAATCGATGCGGTGACGTTCATGGTCTCACCCTCGAACTCGAAGTGGTGGCCCTCGATGAGACGTCGGAGCTCTTCTCCGATCTTGGCGGCCCCATCGAGCGCCGTCTCGGGAAGGGTCACGGCAAACTCTTCGCCGCCGTAGCGACCGAGAACGTCGTCGGGGCGGAGCCGTGATTTCACCACGCCCGCCAGCTCCTTCAGGACGTAGTCGCCGGCGAGGTGGCCGAAGGTGTCGTTGACGTTCTTGAAGTGGTCGATGTCGAACATCAGCATCGACAGGGGACGCTGATGGCGCCGCGCCCGAGGGATTTCCCGTTCGAGGGCCTCGAGGAGGTAGCGCTTGTTGTTCACCCCGGTGAGTGCATCGATGATGGTCATCCGGTAAATCGTCTCGTGGTACTGAGCCTCGACGTCGGAACCGCTCAAGTACTTGAGAATGGTGTCGCCGATCTTGAGCTGATCGCCCCGGCGAAGCTGGATCTCGGTGCAGAGCTCGTCGTTGATGTAGCTGCCGTTGGTCGACTCGAGGTCGCAGAGCCAATAGGAGCGCCCGCGCTTCTCGATGCGGCAGTGGCGTCGGCTGACGCTGTCATTGTCGAGGACGATCTGATTGTCGCTCCCGCGGCCCACGTGAATGGGCTGGTCGGCGAGCACGTGCTTCTTGCCGAACTGACGAGCGTCGGAGCTATAGATGACGACCAGGCAATCCTGCCCGACCTTGATCGGCATCTTGAGTTCCTCGAGGGGAGTCACTCTGGTTTTGATGTCGGAGTCCAAATACCTCGTCCTAGAAGCTGTTGGTCAGGTTAGGGAGTGACGGTCCCGGCGTCAACATGAGGATCCAGTCCCGCGGGAACATTGCTGCAGGGAAACGGGGGATCTGGTATGCAAGTGTGGGATGGCGCTCTTCCTGGCAGTGGCGGGGAATATCGGCTCGGGGAAGACCACCCTCACGCGTCGCCTCGTCGAGCGCCTCGAGGTCCAGGGGCTCTACGAGAGCACCGCCGACAACCCCTATCTCGCCGACTTTTACCAAGAGATGCGGCGCTATTCGCTGCCTCTGCAGCTCCGCTTCCTCGTCCAGCGCGTGCGCGAGACCCGGGATACCCAGCTCGCCGGGATCGCCGCGATTCAGGACCGCACCTGCTACGAGGATGCGGGGATCTTCGCGGCCAATCTGCACGACCGCGGCGATATGGACGACCGCGACTGGGCCACCTACGGCATGGTTTCGGAGCAGCTGCTCAGGGGCCTCGACCCCCCGGACCTCTTGGTTTACCTCCGCCGTTCGAGCCAGAGCTGCCGCGAAAACATCCGCACCCGGGGCCGGGATTACGAGCAGTCGATGCCCGCTGGGTACCTCGAAGACCTCGGGGACCGGTACGACCGCTGGTTCGAAGACTATGACCTCGCCCCCAAGATGCGGGTCAACGCCGAAGAACACGACTTCCTCCATTCCGAGGAGGACCTCGAAGATCTCGTCGGGCGCATCAAGGGGTCCTTGCCGCAGCCGATGCTGCCCTTCGCGGTGGATTGATGCGCTTCGGTCCGATCCATGCCGGGGCAGTCTTCGCCGCATTGATGGCCGTCGGGTGCTCGGGGGCCGCCCCCGGCCCGCATTCCGGGGCGCCGGTACCGGCCGTCCGCTCCGCGACCTACCTCGGTCGCGTGACCTACGAGGCCCGGACGCCGACTCCGACCGGGGCGTCGCGTCGCACCGTGGAGCATCCGGCTCCGAGGGTGGTGGTTCTGGCTCGCGACGCCGAAGGGCACGAACTGTCTCGCACCGTCACCGACGACGACGGTCGATTCCGCATAGAGGCCCCGACCCGCGGTGCTCGACTGGTGGTCCTGGCGCAGGTCACGGTGCCGGACCTCCGGGTGACGACGGACAGCGTCGGTGAGCACGTTCACGAGCGCGAGGTCGAGCTCTCGTCCCCCGACGCGCCCGTGCAAATCGTGGCTCGCGAAGAGGACGCGGACGGCTTCGGCGGCGCCCTGCACATCGTCGCGACGCTCCTCCGAGGTGTCGATACGGTGACCGGCTGGACTGGAGAGACCTTGCCGCCGCTCTTCGTACACTGGGGGAGGGGCGTTACCTCGGTTTGGAGTTTCTACCATGGCGAACGGCCCGAGGGCTCGGGGCGCTACGCCCTCGAGCTCATGGGCGGCGACCCGGGGGCGCAGCGTACGTCGGACACCGACGAGCACGACGAGGCCATCGTGCTGCACGAACTCGGGCACTTCGTCATGGACATGGTGACCGGCGACTCATCGCCTGGAGGAGATCACCCCACGGGCTATCTGCTCGACCCGGGGCTGGCCTGGGAGGAGGGGCGCGCCACGTGGTTTGCGGCGGCGGTCCTCGGGCCGCCACTCTACTGGGACACGATCGGCATCGAGCCCCAGGGCCGCTTGCGCGTCAGTCACGACCTCGAACGCGGCGGCGCGGGGGTCCGGGGCCTCGGTTCGGAGATGGGAGTCGCTGAGATCCTCTGGGACCTCGCGGACGGAAGCGGCGGCCTCGACGACGTCGATCAGGATGGCGTTGCCCTCGGCGCGGCCGGTGTCCTCGAGGCCATGGCGGCCCTCGCCGAGGAGCCGGGAAGCTTCCCGTGCATCGCGACCTTTCTCCGCTTCGTCGTCGACCAGGGCACCGTGAGCGAGGACGCAGTCCGCGACCTCTTGCTTCGAGGGGGACATCCTTCGGGCCTCCTGCCTGCGGCGGGAGAGGTCCTCTGGCCGACCGACCTCGCGGTGCCAGGGCAGGTAAGTGACAAGGTCGACGGCCTCACGGACCCCGCCCCGAGCGGCGGTGGGGCCCGGCCTCAGAACGGCTTCGATGCGCTCCGAGTGTACCGAGTGCATGTCCCCCACGACGCCTGGCTGACGGTCTCGCTTCAGGTTCACGGGTCGGGGCGCGGCAGTGAGCACCAGGACGCGGACCTCGAGTTGCGCGACCGTAGCGCAACGCTGCTCGCGAGCTCTCGTAGCGAAGAGCCTCGGGAGCTCATCGAGCAAGCCGTCGATGCCGGCTACTACATCATCTACGTGCGCGATGGAGGCCAGGGCAATCGCGTGGGCTTCACCCTCTCGGTCAGCGCTCGGGCCCGCTGATTCAGTCGCCGCGCACGGGCTTACCGACCAACCGCGGCGGGTCCGTCGACTTCGGTGCTTCGTCGCCGCTCTCGCGTCGGGGGTCGTAGGCGTCGATGAAGTGCAGGTTCTCGTAGTTGATGAGGCAGTGGGCGACGACCGGGGCCAGGAGTTCGCCAGTCACGGCGTAGAGGACGCCGAAGACCCAGCCCATCAGAATGGCCCAGATGGTCCAGGGCAAGAACGCCCGCCGGGGGCCGATGTGCACGAGGCCAAAGGCGAGGCCCGACAGGGTCAGGCCCACGGCCGGCTGCATCGCCCCCCGGAAGAACATCTCCTCGGCGATTCCCGAGGTGAGCGCGAAGACCGCGATCTCGGGTCCTGTGAGCCGTCCGAGCAAACCCCGAAACTCCCCGTGGAGCTCCCGAGCCCAGGAGACCCGGCGAACGAGGACCCGCGTGCTCCAGATCACCAGGAGGGCGACGAACACTCCCGCGAAGAGGGCCAAGCCGGTCGATGCCGGGAAGGTGAGCCCCCACCAAGGAGAAGGGTAATGATAGAGGTCGACGTTGCCGCGGAGGATGCCCCAGGTGAGGGCGCCCGCCGCGAGGACACCATAAAAGCTCAAAGAGAGGGCGATTCGGCGGTCCGGCACGGCGCCCAGCGATCTAACAGCCGTCCCGGGGAGGGGCAAACCCCCCCTCGGTGGTGACGTATTGCCATCCAGCGCATTGACACCGGGGCCGCGCGGGACATACACCGACATGTAGTGGGCGGTGAACCCGTAACCCGTCGCGACGAACAGCCAGGGCCCGAGGACATCCCTCGGATTTTGGTCGTCGACGACGAAAAAGTCATTCGAGAGATCCTGGCGGATTTTCTCTCGATGGAAGGCTTCTGGGTGCGCACTGCGGAAGATGGCTCGGCGGCCCTCGTCGAGCTCTCGCGGCAGACCTACGACCTGGTCCTCAGCGACCTGAAGATGCCAAACATGGGGGGCCTCGAGCTCCTCGAGGCCATCGCCAAACACACGCCCCACGTCGTGACGGTGATCATGACGGGCTTCGGCACGGTCGAGACCGCGATCGACGCGATGAAGCGTGGCGCCTACGACTACATCCTCAAGCCGTTCAAGGTCGAGGAGGTGGTGCATACGATCCGCCGCGGCCTCGAGAAGCAGAAGCTCCAGGCGGAGAACCTGCGCCTCAAAGAAGCGCTCTCGCTCTACAAGGTGAGCGAGGCCATCGCCGCCAGCCTTTCCCTCGACGAGGTCTTGGAGACCATCGCCGACGCGGCCCTCGATGAGGTCGATGCAGACCAGGTGGTGGTCCTCCTCGACAACGGTGAAGGCGGGCTCTTCGAGCGCACGAACGACCTGAGCGAAAGGTTCGTTCACCGGGGGCGTCTGCCCGGCATCGACTCGGCGGCTATCGTTCGCTGGTTCGAAGAAGACCGGCCCCTTCGGGTCCACGGTATCAAGGCCCAGGGCTACTTTTTCGCCGGGGACGCAGAGACCGTCGGGCCCCAATCGCTCGTGGTGACTCAACTGCGCATGCGCAATCGAGCCCTCGGCTACCTCTGCGCCGTCAGTTATACGCGCGGCAAGAAGTTCGACGAGGGGCAGCGCAAGCTCCTCTCGATCGTCGCCAACCGAGCCGCGGCGGCCATCGAAAACGCCAAACTCTACGAAGACCTCCAGGCGACCTTTCGCCAGACCATCCGCGGCCTCGCGAGCGCCATCGACAAGATGGACCGCTACACCGCAGGGCACTCCGGGCGGGTTGCGGCGTATGCCCAGCTCCTGGCCATCAAGCTCGGTATGTCCGAGCCCGAAATCGAGATCGTTCGCCAGAGCGCTCTGATGCACGACGTCGGCAAGATCGGCTGCGTGATGAACCTGAACAAGCCGGGCAAGCTTTCGCAAGAAGAGTACGAAATCTTCAAGCAGCACCCCGGGTTCGGCAAAGACATCCTCGAGCCGATCACGTTCCTCAACCCGCTCATCCCGGGAGTGCACCTGCATCACGAGCGCTACGACGGCGAGGGTTACCCCCTCGGCATGAAGGGGCAGGACATCCCCTTGATGGCGCGCATCATCTCCTTCGCCGATACCTATGACGCGATGACCAGCGATCGGGCCTATCGCAAGGCGTTGCCCCACGAGGTGGCGACGAACGAAATCCGGCGCTGCTCCGGTGCCCAGTTCGACCCCGACCTCGCCGCCGAGTTCGACGAGCTCATCGAGGCGTATCGGAAAGAGAAGGCCGAGAAGAAGGCCGCTTTGCACGCCGACGACGAAGCCGAGCCCGACGGCGGCTTATCAAAGACCTGAAGCTCAGTTGACCCTGAAGCTCAGTTGACCCTGACGCGGATCTGGTAGGGAGCGCAGCTGTCGCTCCACATGGACGGGGTGACTTTGATCCAGACGGTCCCGTGGTCGTTGATGCTGGTGATGCCGGTGCAGTTCACGTCGAGGCCGACCTGCTCCGAGGTGGTCCCCGTGGACGCCGATGCGCATCCCTGACCAACGGCGTTGTCCGTCATTCCCGAGTTGCAGGTCACGTCTTCGTCGCCGGGATCCGACTCGCACTGAAAGTAGGCCGCGAGGTCGAAGTTCGCGCCGGCGGGGATCTCGGTCAGGTCGATGGTGATCGTCGGGTTGCCTCCGTCGAGGCCGTCGCGGAGCGAGAGCTGGTACCAGTCCACGTCGTCGGCGGCGGCGATGGTCCACGTGTCGAAGACCATCGACGGGTCGTCGGCGTCGTCGAAGGTGCCGATGTTGTGGGCGTCGGTGCGGATGTCGTTGCTCTCGGCGTCGTCGGGAAGGCACCCGCACGTGCCAGCGGCTGAGCACATGGTGCCGCCGGGACAAGCGCCGCAGTTCAGGGATGCGCCGCACGCGTCGGTCTGTTCGCCGCAGTCGAAGCCCTGCTCCGTGCAGGTCTGGGGCACGCACTCGCAGGTGTCGCCGGTGCGCGTCGCGGGCGGGGTGCAGGTGAAACCGCAGGCTCCCGTCGACGTGCAGATTGCCGTCGCGTTGGCCGGAGGGCGGCAAGCCTCTCCGCACCCGAGGCGGCAACCGTTGTCGGGGTCGTTGGCGAGGTCGTCGATGCAGCCGCCGCCGCAAACGTGCTGACCCGTCGGGCAACCGGGTACCTCACCATCGGTGGGGCTCCCGGAATCCCGCGGGGGGGCGCTGTCGCCGAGCACGCTCGAATCGAGGATGCCCGGGCGGGCATCGTCGGAGCAGGCTGAGCCGAAGACGAGGGCCGTGACGCAGAAGCAAAGAGCGATATTGATGCGAGGAAGAGTCATCGAGGGCAATTCTAGCCGACTTCCGGGAACTCGCATCACGGTTCCTGCTGAAGGACGTCGTCGTAGAGGACTTCTTCGGTCAGGGCATCGATGAATCGAACCCGGAGAGTGTCCGCGAGGGGGTCGAGCTCGAGGGTGGTCGCCACCTGGGTGCGCCCTGATCCGAAGACGAATTGCTCGCATGGGAAGACGTCCTGGGGCATCAAAATGCCCTGCTCGAGGAGGGCGCCGAGGGGGTTGTCGCCGCTAGCTCCGGGGCCGACGGTGATCTCCCACATGCGGGCGTAGGGCGAGGTCCCCTCCGGTTCGAGGCGCCCGACGAAGTTGGCGTGGATGTCCCCGGCGAGGAAGTAGATGTCGTCGATGCCGTTGTCGATGATGAAGTCCAGGAGCTCCCGGCGCTGGGAGTCGTAGCCTTCCCACCGATCGTTGAAGGCCAGGGGGATGTCCCATCCCGACTCCCCCGGGAGGTTGGTCATGTTCACCGAACTGAAGACCAGCTTGAAGTGAGCCGTCGAGTTGAGCAGGCGGTCTTTGATGAAGGCGAGCTGCTCGGCGCCGACGAAGATGGCGTCGTCGGTGGTCCGGGTCGAGGGCAATCGCTCGGTGCGCAGGTCGGTGACGATCACCTCGGCGGTGAGGCCCCACTGATAGCTCGCCCAGAGTTCGCCCCCGGGGCCGCGTTCGATGGGCACGTTCTGGACCATGGTGTCGAGGGCCGCCGTGAGCCTGGACGGGACCATCGTTTCTGGGTCGAAGGCGTCGCTGTCGACCACCTCGTGGTCGTCCAGGGTGAAGTAGAGCCCCGTCGAAGCGAGCACGTCCCGGTAGCCTTGGATGTTCTGGGTGAAGCCCCAGCCGAGGTCGTTGCTGCGGTACAAAGCGGGGGCGTCTGCCGGCGGCCGCATGTCGGCCACCACCCAGGCCGCGTCGTTGTAGGACATGTCCCCTAGGTGCAGGAGCGCATCGACCTCCATGTCCGCGAGGAGGGTGAGGGCGGGGTAGCCGCCGTTGGCGAGGACCTGGCGCTCACCGTCGGGCTCGCCGAAGCCGGTCACGCTGCCGGTGCATGTGGTCGCACCGAAGGTCAGCTTGAGCGCCATGTCTGGGGCGAGGGCCGTGCGCACGCGGCCGATGCCCGACCGTGTAGTGAAGCCGTCGGCCCCGTCGCTCACGAAGAAGGCGTAGTTGTAGACCGTCGCGGGGGCGAGGGGCGCCGCGGTCTCTCGAACGTATCCGAAGGCGTCTGGGGCTACGGTCGCTTCGTACGCCACGACGACTTCCCCCGCCGCCGCACCCTGGCGATAGACCCGGAGGATGGTGTCTCCGGTGCCCACCCGGTGGGTCCAGAAGAGCGCCGAGTCCGGCTTCATCGCCCCGGCCATGATGCCGTGGGGGAAGCTCGCCTCCGACGCCGGGACGGCCTCGGGATCGAATGCGATGGTGGTCGCGTCGGTCTCGTAGGTTGCCGGGTCGATGCCCGGGTCGGTGTCTGCGGTCAGGCCCGTATCCACGACGGTGGGCACCGCGGTGCACACCGGTGGGGGCCCGGTGTCCGGCGGTGCCGTGTCCCGGGCGTCGGCGCTCGCGTCGAGGCCGCCGTCAGCGGGGTCGCCGTCGTCCCCGCAAGCGGACGACAGGCTTCCTAGGCTCAGGGCGAGGACGAAGATGAGCGGGGCGGCGACTCGATTTGACACGGCGCCAGTATAGACGACGCAGGGGTGGTCAGGGGTAGTCAGGGGCAGCCCGGAGACCATTGGGGTGCATCAACTGGTCACGTCGAAGCGGTAGCCCCCGTCACTGTACGTGTTCTGGGCGACTTCCTTGAGCAGCTCGTCCTCCTCGCGCTCCATCTTTTCGAGGCGCTCTCGGAGACGACGCTCGGCGATCACTCGGAAGCCGTGACAGAGGTCGATTTCCCTCCGCGCTCCCTCTTCCCCACGTTGCTCGATGAGCTGCGAGGTCCGCGCCACGACCGCGGTCAACGCGTAGAGGTCCATCGCGACCTCGGCGATGCGGGCTTGAACGAACTGCTTTTCGGCGATCTCTTTGCCGTGTTTGCGCAAGACACGCTCGGATTCGCGCGCGAGGGCCATCGCTCCCTCTTCGATGACGACAGCGTCAGCATGCAATACCGGATGCACCCGTTCGAAGCGCTCTCTGCCGAAGCGGGCGCGCGCACGCTGGATGGCAAAGTCGGAGAGCACGCCGAAGCCCTTGATCGGCTCACGCATGGCCCGGGCGACCTCGGTCAGTTGTTTGCCGGGGCTCTGGAGGCCGGCCAGGGAGATGAAGGCCCGAAGGATTTCGTTCGTGCCCTCGAAGATGAGGTTGATGCGGGCGTCCCTCAACATGCGCTCGTACGGATACTCGGCCATGTAGCCGATGCCCGCGGCGATTTGCAGGGTCTCGTTCACCACCATCCAGATGGTCTCGGAGCCGTACACTTTGCAGATGGCGCTCTCGAGGGAGTAGTCCGGGACCCCCGCGTCGATGAGCCCGGTGGTCAGGTAGACCGCCGACTCGAGGGCGTAGGTCTCGCACATCATGCGGGCGA
>Ga0164313_10000839_pt1 | contig 25982 bp, 34 predicted proteins | sample GuaBasSedimGuay4_FD_113735 | JGI IMG/M metagenome (GOLD analysis project Ga0164313, IMG submission 113735) | Subseafloor sediment microbial communities from Guaymas Basin, Gulf of California, Mexico - Guay4, Core 4569-4, 0-3 cm | ecosystem: Environmental > Aquatic > Marine > Hydrothermal vents... | reverse complement strand
CTTGGTAAGAGCCTGCTGGACGGACATGCTGAGGACTTCAGGGGTGTTCATTGCTTTCTCCACGTAAATTATCTATTAATTACACCACGAAAGGGGGCCACCCTTCCGAGTGGCCCCCCTCTACTTCTTTAATCTCTTTACTTCTTGGTACTACTTTTTCTCATTATCTACGTACGCATCATCATTGACGATACGCACGTCAAGAGGCTGCTTCTGTTCCATTTCAGGGATCTTGGTGACAGTGATAGGTGTGGCGGCGAGATACACGTCACCGGAGCGTATCGCATCGGTAACAGTGTAGTTCGGACCTACTGCACCCAGGAGCTTGGCTTGTTTTTCGGTGATCTCGATGATCTTGTCACCCTTGTTGAGCTTGAGTAGTTTTACTTGTTCCATATTGTCTTCCGTTGAGTTGTCGTAATGTTCTGTTAATACATCATCGGGGTGTGGGCCTACTGATTGCACGACGAAGAATCGTCTTTTACGTTGAAACTCCAGTTGTTTCTGCTTTCCTTTAATTTCCTTGTAAGTCAGTATCCGTTCAGTTAAAGGAACATTGGATTCAGGTGACCACAGAAAATAAAATCCTTTGTTATTATCTTCAGCACCACGAATTCTCATGTGATTGCAGAAATGGCTATAACTATAACTTTGCTCGATGTGGTTTTCGAAGCGTACTAAAACATTGTGCCTGTTTTTCTCGAATACGGTGCCTTTCCAACCGTGGCGTCCGTTATGTCCGTCATGAACAATTTGCATACCCAGTGTGATTTCATTTCGGAAAATCATTGTGGCACCCACAATCTAAACTACGTTTGATCTTCTCCCACACAGTCTCCCTTCGGAAACCGTCGATAAGTTTGCGATGATCTACTATCTGGGCTCTCAGTTTTGCATTCTCTTTCAGCAGTTCGTTTTTGGTCGCCATGATTTTACTACCTCAGCAAAACAACGGGCCGGAGAGGATACTCCATATAGGTTTAGCTTCAGCGGATTCAACGATGGTGATCGCCGCTATTATGAGGAATAGGAATATTGCTATGCTTTTTAGATCTCTTTTCACGGGTGTTCTCCTTGGGCAATTTTATGGTCAGGGTTACCATATCCCCCTCAAGAAATTCAAAGGGGGTTGTTGATTCTTCAGTGCCGTTATCATGTTGAACGATTACGGTGGTTCTATACGGGTTTGAATTATTGAGTATTACTTTCATGCCTTATATTGAATGTCGAAGGCATGTATTCCGTATTTATGTTGTACGTACCGGGTGTTGATGTGGTCGATGTATCGTTTATGGTCATCAGTACGCCCGTAAGATATACGAGAGGTAGCAGTAGCTCCGGTGTTGTTTAATATCCACCGGGCGAGCTGATCATAATCTTCATTGCCTAACAGTATTCCCAATTTTTCATGGGGAGCTGATCTTATGCCGTGGTTGCTGCCAGCTACATCCCCTCGTACTATCAGCTTATCAGGCTTATAGCTGATCGAGGGATTGTCTCCCCATATCTCTGCTTGGTTGGTTATCCTACCTACGCTGTTTGTTCTGGCTCTTGCTTTTCTCGACACGTCGCTTCTCCTGCAGCTCTTTCAGTTTCAGCAGCCCCTCATTGCGTAAGGTGTGCCACCGTGCATCAGGCTGCTCCGTCTTGTCTGCCGGATTCCTCTTACACTCTCCAGTCCCCACAACCCACTTGTTTGCTCCGGATCTATACGGGCAGAACCTGCACGAGTGGAGTGAGGGCTTAGCTATGTACGTGGTGTCTGAAGTGATACGTACCCCGAGGTTGTTGAACTTACGAAACAGTTGCAACGCTTGGTGCCGGGTCATGGTGATACTAACGAGTTCGTTGAGATCGAGATACCACAACTCTGCGGTTACGAGTTCCACCTCCGGGTACTTCATGAAAGTAGACAACACGTACAGCAACATCTGTTCCGAGTGTTTCACTTCGTTGTTGTACCGCTTCCCGGACTTGTGATCGATGATCAGCACTTCCGTGGGGGACAACCTTACGTTCAAGTCGATGACTACGCGCAGCCATATCTTGTCGTACTCCTTTCCGTCGATGGGGAGCCAATCCGCATCGAAGAACCAAGTCTTCTCGGTCTCGATGCTGTTGGAGTCCCCAACGTAGATGTCTTGAGCCCGTACTAACTCGGTCTCAAAGTGGTGCAGCTCTCTTACCATAGGAGCTGAGTGTGTCACCATGCGTTCTGCCGCATCGTGAATACGTGAGCCCCGATCATTCGCGTGTTCTTTCTTGCCTGTCGGCAACTCACGCGGAAGCTCAGGACGTTTGTCCTTAAATTTAAGTTTAGCTCGGAAGGGGCAAAGCAGATAGGTATCAGCCCTGGAATTACTCCAGGCAGTAATAGTCTGTGACATAAAACACTCCAGTATGGGTGGGAGTCTAATTTAAGTCACAATCTTAACATTCTCCTTCCACTTCTTAAAGGCAGCTTCCAACCAATTTAATTCGATTAGAGCCTTAGCCTTAAATTCGAAGTTAGTCATTACTCTGGCTGAGTGTTGTTCATTAGTTTCACGTGGTCGTCGAGCCTCGTGATAAACCCTACGGAACGTCCTCATCACATCGGTGTGAGGGGATTCCATGCAACCGCTTTTACCAGTTATAGCTTCGATAGGACATCCTTGACAGCCATTTACAGGGACATTAGGAGCTAAGTTGTTGAATTTCAAACAGAAAATACAGTCAGGCCATCCCACAGACTCGCCTTCTTTAGGTGCTCCGGTAGATAAGCGTGACCAGTGAGCGAGTACCTTTGCCCAGTCAGCGCAGAGGTCGTCATACTTGTCTTGGGTTAGATAAAGGACTTTCATTAGTTGGGTCTCACTATACGGGGCTTGGGAGGCATCTCCAGGCGTATTGTGGTGGACTCGAAAGTGATCTTGGGGTACACAGCCGGTGTGTTGCTCAGTTCTCCACAAGCCATACATTTATGGGTGTACAGTGGGTGGTCACGTTTATCCGTGGGGGGTATGACATTACCGGTAAACTCGATCTCTCCCCCACAAGCACCATCCTCGTGCATGAGCTTAGTCATTACCGGCTCACAGTTGTAGAGTATTTCCTTCGCGTTCATTGAGCGTATTTCTCCGCAAGTTTTTGTAGCTTGTTGCTATCTACCGTTACAACATGCGCTGATTTAATGGGAGTAACCTTCTGCTGCTTTTTCAGTTTTGAATCACTGATATCAGGTAGGGGGATCTCACGTTCAATTCCACACAGCAGGGCTACGATGTTGTTGGGGTTATAGCTGTAAGTCTTGGTGATAGGGCTGCTGCCTTTGTACTTCTTTGTTACTTTAACTGCGAAGGCTTGAGCACCTTGATCATTGAGGAACCACTGACGGCGAGATGCACCACGTGCATCATACGTGACCGATGTGATGAATGGCATGAAGTCTCCTATTTTTCGTTGCGTTTCTCGTTGACTGCGTCTACGTCTACCATGTATACGATGACATCAATTCCAAGTTGAGTACTGTATCCAGAGGAGAGAGCTACCGCTACGCGGCTTTTAGACTCTATTGGAAGTGCGTTGGTCATCATGAATACGTTTCTGTCGGTGGGAACGAGTTTGAACGTGTCCCCAACTAATACATCATTGATTCTATATCTAAGCTGGCGTTTTTGGATCTTACCGGGAGTCATGTTAATCATTAGAATACTGCCTTGCTGGAATCAAGTTCACTCACCAGATTTACATGGTCAGCAATTGTCTGTGCATACTGTAATGCGAGATCCAATGTCTCAATTTTGTTGAGTTGATTACCATACGGAAATACACGATAACGATTGGTAGTTGATATCACTATCGTTTGACGTTTGATTGCGATGGTAGCTACCGATGACTTGATCATTACGACTCCGTTGTAAATTTACGCATCATTGACTTGAATACGTCCATTTCCTTCATGGACTCTTTCATGTCCAGTTCACGCTCCTCTATACGGACATTCTCAGCCAGTAGTCCCTCTTCCAGTGAGTTTAATCCCGTACGGATTCTATCGATACGGAGGAGCAGCTCTGTAAATCCTGGAGCAGGGTCAGGTAGCACTGCTTTGGGTTTAGGTGGTGTTGGCACTGCTTTAGGCTTACGTTCAGTAGGTGTTGGCACTTTGGTCTCCGTGATCTTTTTTGTTTTACCGCCTGGTTTACAACTTGGTATTCGCATGAAGAGGCGTTCGTCAGTCCCACGTATTACTATGTGACTGCGTCTTAATATTTTACGATCAGCTAAGTCTTCAAGTACACGACTCAGACTGCGCGTATTGATCATTATTTGTTTGGAGTGAAGCTCGTGTGATATTTCAGCTACAGTCATAGGTGTATGTGTTGATACGGACCAGAAGGCTTTCTCATGTTGTCCGTGTAATTCACGTATGACGTTATCTGATTTCATTTACGCATTTTGTCCTTTATCAGTGTTTTTGTACTTGAGTCAAGATCACCTATTGTAGTGACATTTATGGTCTTATCTGAATCAGACCGCTGCTTGGATATGATCTGTACCATGTCTCTGGTCATGTAGAAGCGACGAGTGGCTCTGAACATGTACCCTTCGAACTCCCGGACCATAAGGCCCGGGAGTGTAACGACGAAATCATACTTGTCTGAGGTGTTGAGTTCTGCAGCAATTCCTTCTTCGCCCTTGGTGAAGGCGTCGTCAGGAGAATTGATTTTAACTATGACGTGGTAAAAAGGAGAATGTATCTTAATCCTTCTCCTCATACGGCTCTCCATCTGCTCCCGCAGCTTCCGAACCCTCGTCTTTGTCATTTTTAGTTCCACGAGCTTTTAACTCCTCATACCACCATCTGGGTGATTTCTTAGCCCATTTCGATTGATTGCGGATACACCAGACACTGTGCAATTTGCCCATGTGCTTGATGCGTTTACGTTCACAGTGCATGTCAGCCAGTGCTATGGCGATGCTCTTCTCCGACACGTGTTGTATCTGCCCACTACTTACTGCGTGGTGGATATCAACCATGTCACGGTGGAAGGGCGGCTCGAACGTCTCGATCATGTGTTTGATCCCACGTTCTGTGTTGCTCAGTGAGAGATCCTGAATGCCTCGCTTGTACGCAGTCTGGGGAGCAGAGTCATACGGGTTGAACTCAGATATGTCCCTGTCCAGGAGCCAGTACATGATGTGGCTAGTGCCTGTGTCGTTGATGAAGTCCCAATACCTCTGGTAATACGTTGCAGATTGAGGACTCATACCACACCACAGGGCGTAGTACCGGCCATCACCTTCGGATATCTTCAGGGCGTTGTAGTGGTTGCTGAAGAAGAGACCTTGTACGATGTTGGGTGTTTCAAAGAAGCCCTTACCAAACATCCGGATGCGTAACATCTCGGGAGGTGATGCAAGTATGGGCTTGAGTTTATTCTCAATACTGGCCTTGTCAAAATTCTGAGCTTCCTGGATCACTACCAGTTTTGTGTTCATGAGGAAGTCCGTGTAGGTTTCTTTCAACTCCACGGCTGCTATCTCACGTACGTTCTTGATGCCCATAGCTCTCTTGAAGGGTTCAAAGGCAGAGTCTTTACCGTTCCTCGATATCCCTGCGACCAGGACAGCATAGTTGATCTTGATGGCAGGGTTCTGAAGACAGAACGCCAGCCAACTATAGAGGTGTTCACGCTCTACTTCATCAGGGAACAGGTACTCCATGTGTTCAGTCCAGATCTCTACAGCTCCGGGTATAGGTGCCGGTGTACCAAGGCGATTGTAGATGTTGACACACAGTTCGTTGTTGTATTCCACGATGGGGGACTCACCCGGCAGGTATATCATGGAGGTGGTCTTGATAGCTGACATGTCATTCAGGAGCTGAACTCCAAGTAAGCCATTGGCCTGATTGTAGTGAGCCCTGTACATGTTATCTACGGCTTCTTTCTTATAAAGGCGGTGAGAACACATATCATAAAAAGACTCTTGATCCATTACATAAATAAAGCGTTTCTTTAATGTATCAAATGCGGTGTCGAATCTATCGATATCTTCATAGAACACCGGGTCGGCGAAGCGGTCGCTCACTGTCCCACACTCTGCTGCTTCTTCGTTCTTGGGCTGCTTGGCGTATTTAGGATCTTTTTGAGACTTGTCATTAGGGTGAGGCATCCTGATGCCAAGGAATGCTTTCAGTGAATGAATATTGTGTTCTCTGCAGTGATCATGAAAACAACTGAATCCCGGTGACTTGCGGTTGTTATAATGAGGTGCGAAGTATGCGGCACCAGTTCTTTGCCCATCAGTATGACTATCGGCCCACGGACACTCATTGAGATTGAACGTGCCGGGGACTTTCTCGTTTTCAGCTTTAACCATATCTTTCGAGAACAATTCGTGAAGTATGGGGTCGGTTGCGAGTTTGTCTTGAAAGGATGTTTTATGAAGTTTTTCAATGTCCGCAGTCTTGGATTTGTGCGCGGTGGGAACAGAAACAAACTCCAGATCACCAATGATAGAGCCAATACGCAGGTGATCAGGGATAGGATTGGCAACTGCATTAGTGTTGAAGTAAGGATTAGCTGTGTAGATAGGTTGAACAATTCCATAAATGCTCCTATCAATAGGTTTGTTCTTGAGCCATGCCTTGATATCACGTGGCAATGTAGGTGTGTCCAAGAGGAAATAGAAGCGAATCTTTACTGCATCTTTGGTCATACCTGCTTTAGTGGTGTGCTGGTAGACACAGCTTACTCCGGTGAGTTCAGGTATGTCCTCACACAGTTTCTTTAATGCCTTCTTAGCCCCTGCTTTATTAGTGGTGTAGCCCTCAATGGTCATGGTGTCTACATCAATAGGTAAGAAGAGACCCGGCATCTCCATGATAGAGCGTGGTCCCGCTTCACTGTCGTTAGAGCGGCGATAGATCTCAGGTATATCCAGAGGGTTGAGTCTATTAACGTAGTTGTTGATTACTGCTTCGCTGGGCTTACCCATGATAGGGAAGTAGTACGGTGATTCAGCGAGAGCTTTGATCGTTGATTCGAGTGTTTCAATGTCGGCTACGACGGCGTACATGCACTCGAACATGGCAAGATTGGGGTAGGGTATAATGTCCCAATCCCCACTGGGCTTCTGCCCTTTTATTTCTTTGCGTACAGGTCGCTTGCCTTTGAGCACGCATAACGATGTGGGGAGTAAGGCATCTTCGTCACAGAGCTTGAGTATGTTCAGCTTGTTGTCTTTCTTTTTGAAGCCCATTTTATGCTGCCTCTTGTGTGTCACTCTCGCGCTTGGGTGCATGAGTGAATGAGGTCTGCAACATTCGAAATACGTATGAGGACATGGTACGTCCTTCATAGGCTGCACGTTTCTTCAACTCTATGTATGTGCGACGGTCAAGATGAATTGTGACCGGCACTTTACGGGGGTTCTTTGTTTTCATTGACATTATCATCCAATGGGATGTAAAAGTTCGGGTTAGAAACCATACTACTAAGGCACAGTGAGGTGCAATAGGAACGTGGGTAGAACCTTTAGAATATTAACCAGAGGAGTAATCCCAGGAGCATGATACCTACCCATACTGGGAGTACGAACCAGAATTCATCGTAGTGTGGTCCTAACATAGTCTATTACCGTCTAAAGAGTTTCATCTTTGTAGGTTTGAGAAATAGTCGAGTGGTGAACAGCATGACTGAGAGCATAGCTCCGGCTATCAGTGCGACCATCATTCCACTGAAGGTAGCAGCTCCCAATAAGACCAAGCCAATTGAGGTTGTGATGTCTGCGGCTGCGCCGAATCCAAGTACACGTCTCATGCCTATTCTCATGAAGATGAAGTAGACGCCGAGGGCTGTGATGAGTGCGAGTGTGAACATTATATGTCCTCCTTTTTTTCAAGTATGTATTGTGTTAGTAGTTTGACGTGTTTGATCAGTGCTTCCACTGATTCATGACTGTTAGTTTCGCAGAATGTATCGAGTTCTTTGAGGCTTTGTAAGAGGATTAAATCATCAATATTCATTTTACTCCTGCGGTATCAGGTTACTGATACCTTTTGGGGTTCTGAACAGTGTTTAGTATGCTTTTTATTAATTGAACACTGTTCAAGATGAATTGAGTAAGGGCAAGGATTGGCGTTTGCACCCCCAAATAAGGGTGAAATCACCTATAAAAGGGTAAATTATCATGGTTAATACAGATACCTGATACCATAAGGTGATACCAGAAAACCCTATATAAATCATTACGGTAGAGGAGAAAGTATCAGGGTATCATCTTATATATATCTATGGTTAGTACACATATGGGGTATAAAAGGGCAAGTCACCCCTGGAGTGTCCCCCGCACCCAGGGTAATGGTGATACGCTGATACTTTCGCTTAACTGGTTGATTTGTATAACGAATTCGCTAAAAACACCCTGATACTCCTTGATACTCCCTGATACCCCACTCAAGTCCTGGCCCCTTCTTTTAGCACGAAAACCTCAGAGCCCATGACGGACTCTGAGGATAGAACGCTACATCGGTTGCCCTGTTGCTAAGTCGAAGTGTACTTCTCCACAATCTGCGAAGTTGTTGTCTTTATCGATGATGTGTATTGGGCAACGCACGTTCTTCTGCAATGCGAATTGATTTAAGACTATGAGGGTTGCACCGAGATCTCTCCAGGTATGTTCACTGCGATGCTTGCCGAATTCTATACAGAGGCAACCATCTTCGAGCCAGACGTTGTCATCCCCTAAGTACCACCAGATTATGAACGGAGTCCAGTCGGTTACTTGTTCTGAATCGGGATCGTGATTGGGTGTACCTGGGTATTCGTTGACTTTTGCAATAGCTGCGAGTAAACGCGGAATGTCTAGTTGGTCCGGAGGAAAGACTGACGTAGTTGTACATTGTATGATATTGGACATTGATGTACCCGGGCCATTGCTGACCCGGGCTCCTTACTTGATGTTAAAGGGTGAGGTTCTCGTTGCCTGTGCAGTACGCAGCTCTGTGTTTGCGAGCTGCTTCGGCATACGTTTCACGCTCTTCAGTCATATCGAGCATGTCCGGAGCCGACTCATCTTCTTGAAGCCAGATGAGAGCCTGCTTGTCGTGATGTTTGGATATTGATTTGTACACGAGGTTTGCACCCATCGCGGTTGTCAAGTCGTTCTCACTCCTCGACACGTTGGCCTCGATGCCATTTCTGCCGTACTGGATGGCCTTCTTCGATGCCTTCTGAAGCATTGCCGCTGCCTCCTTAGTGGTGATGTCGAAGTTCTCTTTACAGGGTACATACGGGATATCCTTCTCCAATGCCTCCCGGAAGTCGGCCTGTGCCATCTTGATGACGCGGTGAAGGATCTCATACAACTCATCCTTGACCGGCTCAAACGCGGCTTGTTCCAGCCCGAGTTTCTTTTCGATCAACGCGTCTGCCTGTTTCTCCGTGTAGCCCGCACCCTTGATGAGTACGGCACGGTTATTTGCGAAACGCTCGACGCTAGGACCAAAGGTTGTGAGAATGTCCGACGCAAGAGGTCGGAATAACGGATTAGCCTGACAATAGCTCCACCGAAGCATATCGACTGCTCTTTCCAGAGCCATCTCAGCGTCGATGATCTTTGCCAGGTTTGCCTCCTTGGCTTTCTCACTGGTCTCCGGAATCTGCGCCCGACTGAGCTGACAGATTGTTGACAGATGGTACTTGATGCCCCCGGCGTTGCTCCATGCCAGACTAGCGAACAAGTTTTCAATCGGCGCACCTCTATCGCTACTGTCCTGGGGTACATCTATGGTGAGCCACTCTGTGCGGATCTGGTTTTCTACGGTGTCTATGCCTACGAAATTAGTCATTGTATTGCCTCTGTGGTTTGGATGGATTGGTTTGCTCACCGCCGTGTCGATGAGCTGCCTCAGTGCGAGGACTTATTCGGGATTCCCTTCCCCGGCTGGTGCTTCTCCTTTATTTGAAGATGGTGTTGTGCTTGATGATTGAACATACTATGTAGGTACGTACTGCCCAATCAAGCGCAACGATGCACAGTGCTACTGTTACCGTGATCTCCATGTGTATCTCCTGTTGATCGAAATGAATTACAACCCGATACCTCTGGCCGCAGCTTGTCGGAGGCTCTTACGAACCTCCGATGTTGGTGTAATGCTACATAGGTATGTCGTCATACATCTCTTGTAACCATTCGGGCTCACCTTCGTTGATGAACCAACGTGGCTCTGGATCTATGCAGTGGATAGAGATAGCTGCTGGTATGTTGCACTCTTCGTATGCACTGTCGTATACGAACACTGACATGTTATCGTCGAACACGGCAGCAATGACTATGTCTATGGCCTGTGCTAGTGTCTCTACTTGCAATGGATGTTGGAAGGTTACTCGCACTGTATACATTTATTACTCTCCTGTTGATCGAATTGAATTACAACCCGATGCCCCTGGCCGCAGCTTGTCGGAGGCTCTCTTAATTCTTAAAGCAGCGCAGCTACGTTTAATCTTTTCTAACCCCCTCCTCTCTTCTCTTGACCATGTCAGAATCCGGAATCCGAAGTGGGGTGCTCCCTGGAACCCAGGGGTCACCCCCCACCCACATATATACCCAGCACTTTTTACCAAGAAGAGAACCTACAGAGAACATATCAGCCCGGAAATTTGCGGGCTGTTTTCCCGGATCGGGGACTAAGTCATTGAACCAATAGGACTAAAACAGCCCGGAAATTTACTTTTCCAACAATACTGAAAAATTTATGCTAAAATTTGCGATCAAATGTGCATCGGAGTGCCTCACTGTACGAGTACCGGTGACGGTACGAGCATTGAATGGGTTATCACATGCTGGTAGACGCTAAACTTAGAGAATTTTGTCATCAGATCCACTTGGGACTGTCGCCCACAGCGGCAGGTCGCAGTGTGGGTGTGAAGAATCCTGTGAGAGTCTCGAAGCGTCCGGACATTATTGCCTACATCCTCATCCTTCAACGTGACGCGGCTGAGAAATACAATGTGACGCGGGACGATGTGATCGCGGGTTTTAAAGATGCCATCGATACGGCTCATCTCTTGGGAGACGCCCAGGCTAAGATCAGTGGGTGGAGAGAAATTGGCCGTATGATGGGTTACTATGAGCCGGAGACCAAGCGCATCATTCTCAGCACGGAAGAGGAGAACCGTAAGAGGCAGCTCGGACTCATGGACGAGAAGTTGTTGATGGACATGGCGGGCGATGACCTTATAATCGACGCCGAATTTGATCTACTCCAGTCAACAGAGTGACTGGAGTAGATCGCATTAGTAGCGACCACCACCACCACAGAGGCACCAAGCTATGACACCTTGTAAGTTCCACCAGGAAGACTGTGAGTCTTCCATTCTGGTTGTGTATAAAGATGAGCACGCCGCACGATCTGCGAAGCAGATGTATTTCAGTGAGAAGGCGTTGATTCAGACTTGCGCGGTGGGTGATGATTTGAAACACCACCACGCAGATCTGTTGTACATCACACCGGAGGCTAACGATTTAGCGACCTTCCCGGTATTTATGGCTTCAGTCCTGGCTCGTGTCATGAACCCGGGTTGCAGTATCTACATTCGGGGATACGCTTGACTACCCACGCAGAACAAGCGTACATCTACGAGAAGCAGCACACTAAAATCTGCAGGCTGTGCGGAACTGCCTATAAGACTTTCCGGAGTTTCCTCAAAGGAACGAAACCGCATACCAGATCCGTGGTGTGCAGAACCTGCACGCCTATTGACCATCAGGCTGAGTCAGCGAAGCAGGAGTTGTTCCGGCGTGAACTCATTCGAAGAAGGCTCATAAACTTCATTACGAACTTCATCCCCAACTATGACGCCGGTTGGGTGCATAAGTTGATATGCGCGAAGCTCGAACGGTTCGTAATTGATGTGGAGAATAAGCAGTCCCCCCGCATCATGTTCTTCCAGCCGCCACGTACGGGGAAGAGCACCATCGTGAGCAAGGCGTTCCCTCCGTGGGTGCTCGGCAAGCACCCCAACTGGGAATTTATCTCTGCGTCCTACGCAGTCTCACTTCCTATGGGTTTTTCACGTTGGATCAAGTCAACCCTCAGCAGTAATGAGTATCAAGCCTTGTATCCGAAGACCAGACTTGACCCCAACGCACAGGCTACTGACGGGTGGTACACCACAGAGCAGGGGATGTACTTGCCGGTGGGTGTCGGCGGTGGTGCTACCGGTAAGGGCGCTCATATCTTTAACATCGACGACCCGGTGAAAGATGCTACAGAGGCGGACTCCGAGACGACTCTTCAAAGTATCTGGGACTGGTGGGACTCAGTTGCGGACACGAGACTTTCTCCGGGTGGAGGAGTCATGCTGACCATGACGAGGTGGTCTGACTTGGACCTCGCCGGTCGTCTCATCCAGCAGGAGATGGATGCGATGAAAGAGGTGGTCGAGCAGGAGGACGAGTGTGAGATTACTTTGGCCGACCCGAATTCTACGGAGATTATGAGGGAGTACAGCCGGGACCGGCTGAAGGCGATGCAGCAGGACCGCGAAGATATTATCAACTGGGACGTGGTGAGCTTCCCAGCGGTAGCTGAGGAGGATGAGTTTATAGATGGTAGGGGTCATCTCACCACGACACCGGACGAGGACGACCCCTCAGTACGGTTGGTGCGTAAAAAGGACGCGGCACTGCACCCGGCGCGGTATGACGAGGCGTTTTATCGGAGGAAGAAGAAATCGACGCAGCCACGCTTCTGGAATGCGCTGTTTATGCAGAAACCGGTGCCGGATGAGGGCAGTATCTTCAAAAGGCAGAATTTTCGGCTCGAAGCCCACGTCGCACCGTGGCAGAGATGGCACGTTTACGCCGCGTGGGACTTGGCAATCGGTCTCAAGCAGGCCAACGACTGGACTGTGGGGCTCATAGCTGCGCTTGACTTCGAAGGGAGGCTCCACTTAGTGGACCGGATACGCGCTCGCACCGACGACCCCGCGAAATTAGTCTTCGAAAGTATGAAACCGTACCAGGACAAGCTCCAGATGTGCGGAATTGAGCGTGGACAGATTCAGATGGCGATAATGCCGAATTTGATGAGGCTCCTCTCTGACAATGCCCACGGGGGCTATCCCTGTCCCTTCGATGAGACTCTGCTGCCGATAAACGACAAGGTCGCACGTGCGAGGCCCGCGCAAGGTTGGACGCAGCAGGGCAAGATCATACTCCCGGCTGACCAGCCGTGGACCGAGGAGTTCATCGCGGAGTTGCTTCGCTTTCCCAACGGGGTCCATGACGATCAGGTCGATGCGTTGGCGTGGCTCGTACGCATGGTGAACAAGGCGTCCACGCCGCACCGGCCCAGAGTGAAGAAAGTTGTATCTTGGAAGGATAAATTGAAAAGTCATACAAGGAAAAGAGGCAAGCGGGCTGGAGGCTCGATGGCCGCATAAATCACTACACCATACCCCCCGCACCACGGGGCTCACAGAGGAACCACCACATGAAAAACCTGAATAAGCGAGCAGCGCAGACAGTTCTTTCGCACGTAATGAAGTTGATCGATACGCAGCAGTACCCCATCGAGGACAAGCTGGTGAAGTGGCACGATGAGTTGGACCCGGCTGCTAACCCCACTTCCAAGGATACGCAGGTGTGGTGGACGAAACTCCGTCATACCATAAACAACGTGCTGAGCAGCTTCGCTCAGAACAAGGGACTTATCCCTGTGATCTACGGGAACTCCGAGAGTCTCTCCATCATGTTCGTGAAGAAGGAGGAGCTGACGAAGATGGATCTGAATCTTACTCTGGCTCAGATCGAGATGTGGAGCCCGCCCGATGGCGGTACTGACGCACGGGATAGTTTCTTGAAGCCCGGAACCCACAGATCCCGTAAGTTCTTCTTCCCCGATAAGTCCGTGCTCTATAATCTCACACCCGTACGGTACGAGCAGCTCCGCAAGAAGTATTACCCTGAGATGACACGCCCCGCTGCTCAGACTGTGTTCATTGAGGAGCCGGTGAACCTTGAGGATCTCAAAGACAGGTTGGACGAGACGTTCCCGGGGAAAGGTACTCTGCAGGATAAGGTTGACGAGATGGCTTTTAACCATTTGTCTGGGGGGGCTACGATGGGGGACATCGGCCCCACCCACACCGCATCGACGATGGATTTGAAATCTCCCGGCGCGAAGGATGATAATGAGAAAGTTCGTATGGAGCTGATCGACATGGACTTCCCGCGTGCGCTCGAAGCCATTGGCAAGATTGCCACCCACGGGGCTGCGAAGTATAGCGACGGCGGGTGGTTGAAAGTTTCCAAGGCGGAGGCTCGTTATCAGGGGGCTATGCGTCGTCACCTCATCAAACACAATCGGGGAGAGATCATTGACCCCGAGTTTGGTTTGACTCACCTCGCGCACGCTGCATGGAATGCGATGGCTATACTGGAGTTGCAGATGCGGAGCCACGAGCCGGTTGACGAAGCTAGTGAGGTGAAGAAGCGTGACTTCAAGACGGAGAAGCGCGAAGGGTTCAAAGTGGGTAGTCGCATTGACCGGAATGTGAATACGGTGATAAATAAAATCCCCCCGTACGACGAGCTGGATGCTCAGGAGAAAGAGAGGTTTCGTGATTTGGGGCGGAGACTGAAACGTAAGGACGAGTGGGAGAACAACAAGGAAGCGGGGGTGGAGAAATGAAGCAGGTCAATCTGCTCGATCATGGCTACCTCCGGTATATCGACCACATGGGCGGGGATATTGACGTTGTGCGGGCTGCCCGCACCAGCTTCGACGCTGCGTGGCGTTCCGGCGAGGATGAGAAGAATGACCGGGGGCTTATCCGCTATCTGATGAAGAACGGGCATAGCACACCGTTCGAGATGGTGACCTTCAAGTTCGAGGTCAAAGCTCCTATCTTCACCTACCGGCAGTGGCACCGGCATCGGACGCAGAGTTACAACGAGATGTCGGCCCGCTACACGGAGCTGCCCGAGGAGTTTTACGTCCCCGGCATCGAAGTGATAGGCGTCCAGAGTGCGGATAACAAGCAGAGCAGGGACATCACACCCGGGCAGAAGCTCACTGGGGATGAGGAGCTGAAGCTGCACGCTATCCGCAAACTAATGTTCGAAGCGAACTCGGCGTCGTATGAGGCGTACCAGGAGTTGCTGAAACGTGGAGTAGCAAGGGAGCTTGCACGCAGTGTGCTCCCCGTCGCTATGTACTCGAAGATGTTCGTGACGGCGAACATGCTTAACTGGTTCAGGTTCCTGAATGAGCGGCTGCATCACCACGCTCAGTACGAGATCCGCGTCTATGCGGAAGCCATCGCTTCGATCATCCAGGAGAAATGTCCGGTGAGCTACGAGGCGTTCGAAGATTTCATGAGGAAGACATGAAGGCTGCGGATTTCAGTTGCCCCGTATGTGGTTTGAACTGTCTGGGTCGAGGGGGCTTCGGCTGTATACACAAACCAGACCTTTTATTTTTAACAGAGGAAATAACTATGAGCGAAGATCCGTGGAAACACAGAGCGAAAGGTATGCGCTGTAGCACGTGCATGTTCTTTGTGGAGAAGGTGTCCAGTGGAGAGGCGAACGCCGAGAATAAACCGTTTGGGCGGTGTCGCAGGCACTCTCCGACGATGGGGGGTTATCCCGCTGTATTCGGGGATGATTGGTGCGGAGATCACAAGTTGAACGAAAACGCGATCTGAATGACGCATAACCTCACCAAGTTGTCAGTTACGGACGCCCGTAGCTGGCACTTCGACAAGGGGGAGTGGGTTTCCCAGTGGGCCGAAGAAGGGTATATTTGTCCTTGCTCTGACGTAAACCCCGGAGCTGGAAGGACTATTATCGGCTCTTCGCGGCGGCTATACTGTCAAGATTGTGGAAGGACTTGGTTGAGGAACCAGTTATGAAGAACGGCATAACACGATGGATGGACGACGTTTTACGAGATCCGAAGGTTAAACCACTGAAGAAGAAACCCAAGGTATCGAAAGAGGAAGCACAGGAGCTGTTGGAGACGCACCTCCCCAATGAGAAAAAGAAGCGCAGAGGCTTGAGGGCAGCTCCATGAGAACGAACGACCTTACAAAAGCATCGAATCCCCGTAACAGCATGATCAAAACTGAAAAGGTGCGGGTAAACAACCAGCGGTACGTGTACGCACGCGACAACGGCCATCTTCTCTTTAATGAGAAGGCTAAGGTCTGCGACCGGTATTTCCGGGGCGATCACTGGGCCGCAAAGACGAAAGCCGACCTCGAAGCCGAGGGTAGACCGGCACTCACTATCAACAAGGTGCTCCCCGCAGTCGCGGCCATCCTTGGTGAACAGATGAACGAAGTCGCCGATATCGGGTTCAAGCCGATACGTGGCGGCAACATGGAGACTTCCAACGCCCTCAACCAGACGTTCATCCACATAACCAACTGGAACCGTCTCGGCGAGAAAGAAGCAGATGTCTTCGAGGATGGTGTAATTACCTCTCGCGGCTACTTCGACTGCCGCATGAATTACGAAGAGAACATCTTCGGTGATGTGAAAATTACCCAGCTCAACCCCCGCAACGTAGTCCTGGACCCTGACTCTGAAGAGTACGACCCCAAGTCATGGAAGGATGTGATTGTCACGAAGTGGCTGTCCATTCAGGACATAGAGATGTTCTATGGTAAGGGAGCAGCCGACGAGCTGCGTTCGATGGCCTACAACGAGAATTACCTGGGCTATGACTTCCTGGATATTCGCCCCGATACCTTCGGTGGTGAGAACACACGATTTACCGAGTTCGGCGTAGAGCGCGAGGTAAATGAGTATCGACGGGTCTACAGAATACTTGAGCGGCAGTACAAGAAAATTGCCATGCAGGAGCACTTCGTAGACTTGCGTACCGGGGAAGTGCGCCCGATCTCACCGGGGATGCCCCGAGAGAAGGTCCAGCTCATCCAGCAGGAGTTCAACGTCGCTATCATTAAGAAGCGGGTTGAGCAGATCCACTGGACTGTAACGTGCAACGATACACTGCTGCACGACTCGAAGAGCCCTTATCGCAGTTTTACGGTTGTGCCTTTCTTCCCGTTCTTCCGGCACGGGCAGACTATCGGGCTCGTTGAGAACATGATCGACCCTCAGAACATGTACAACAAGACCCGGTCGCAGGAGCTTCACATCGTGAACACAACTGCGAATAGCGGTTGGCAGGGTGAAGAAGGGCAGCTCACCAACATGACCGACGAGGAGCTTGAGGAACGTGGCGCGGAGACCGGCCTTGTTCTGATGAGACGCGCCGGGTCGCAGCCGCTTGAGAAGATTACTCCCAACCAAGTCCCCACCGGCCTCGACCGGATCAGTCAGCTCCTGAACAACGACCTCAAAGAGATGTCGATGGTGTCTGACTCGATGCGTGGGTTTGACAGGGCTGACGTAGCCGCCAAGGCTATCCAGGCGAAACAGGCGCAGGGCAGTACGAACTTCACGAAAGTGCTCCACAATCTGAACAAGTCCCGCATGATCCTTGCTCGGAATATCATGGAGCTGATGCAGGACTTCATGCGCGAGGAGCGCATTCTGCAGATCACCAAGGGGGTTGGCAACGAGACGGAAGAGGTCACGATCAATGAGGTGACCCCCGAAGGGCAGATTGCCCGCGACCTCAGCATCGGTAAGTACGAAGTCGTAGTCACTAGCGTTCCCGCACGTGAGACGTTCGAAGAGTCGCAGTTTCAACAGGCTATCCAGCTCAGAGAGTTGGGTGTTGAGATTCCCGACACGACTATCATCGCTGCCAGCCACCTGCCTGATAAGCAGGAGCTGCTGGAACAGATGTCGAACGACGGTGGCCCCACTGAGGAAGAGCAGGCTCTCATGGACCTGGAGATGCAGATCAAGCAGCTTGAGGCTCAGAAGACCGAGGCTGAGACTGCCAAGATCCGCGCAGAGACAGCTATCTCCATGATCGACGCTGAGCAGGGACCGGGCGGCGAGCTTGAGGGTCAGGTGATGACCGTCGATGATCAGATCAAGATGGCCGAGGTGAAGCACAACTATGAGAAGGATCTCGCAACGCTTGAGCTGGATAAGTACGAGATCGACGAGAAGATGCGTTTTGCCCGCGAAGAGCTTGCGGTGAAGCGTCAGGAGATTCGCTCCAAGCACGTGATGGAACTCACGAAGGCCAGAACTGCCGACAAAGCCGTGGAGCAGCAGGGAGCGAGTGACGCCGGTAAGCAGGGAACGGCTGACCGCGCACTCGATCAGAAATCAGAGAATGACGCCGGAAAACTCAAAGTTGAGAACAAGAAGGCGGATAAACCCACCCCAAAGCCCGCAGGGGCTAAACCAGGAGCACCGAAGAAATGACAGAGTTCAACAGTACGGACGACAAACGCGCTACCAATAACGTAATGAGGCACCAGTATAAGGTGCTGTCCGAGACGGAGAAGGAACAGATGCAGACGGTCAAGGACAAAGCCTTGGATCTGCATGAGTACCTCAGCTCCTTTGGTGCGTCGAGAGAACTGAGTCTGGCTAGAACCAAGCTCGAAGAGTGTGTGATGTGGGCTGTTAAAGACATCACCGGGTAATACGACGAACACGTAATAGGAGACAAAGTAAATGCCACCGGAAATTAACTGGGACGATCCCGCCGCTGTAGCGGCTGCAAGAGGAGATGACCTCATAGAGACCCCCGCCGACGACAAGACTGTCCTCGACGCGGAAGGTAAGGCTGCGGCTGACGCCGCCGCTGAGGCGGACAAGAAAAAGGAGGAAGAGGATGCAGCACTTGCCAAAAAGTCGGAAGATGAAGCAGCAGCGAAAGCTGCGGCAGAAGACAAAGGCAAGGCTGGAGATGGAGATGGAAAGAGCGGAGATGGTAAGGCAGGCGACGGTGATGATGACGGGGATGACGACGATCACCGCATACCCAAGTCACGTCTCGACGCCAAGAACCGGATCATCGACGAGGAGAAAGCGAAGTCAGCAGCCCTCCAGAAGAAGCTGGACTACATTGAGGCTTCTCGTGAGAACGCTGATACAAAGGCTCGGCAAGTTGCTGCGGCCAAGCAGCAGCACGAACGGAAGACTGCCGAAGGTACGATAGAGGAGCTGGATACGCAGATCGCCGAGGCGTACAAGGATGGGGACACGGATAAGGCCGCAAGTTTGCGGGCGGAACAGCGGAAGATGGAGCGGAGTCTGTACCTCAAAGAGGCGCAGGATATGGATCTGCACACCTCCCAGGCGACCCGTGAGTCCATGCGGTTGGATGTGGCGTTGGAGCAGATTGAGGAGATGTATCCTCAGCTCGACCCCAACGATAACACCAACTACGACGATGCCCTGGTGGCTGAAATCCAGGAGCTGCGTGGTGGATTTTTAGCCACTGGTAAGTACACGCCGACGCAGGCGTTGGTCAAGGCTGTCCGTACTTACATCCCGGCTGAGGAGAGTAAAGACGAGCTGGATGCAGATAAGGATGATAAAGATCTGGATAAGGAGACCAAGGCTCAGAAGGAAGCGAAGGAGAAGCAGACCGCCGCAGCTCTTAAAAAGGCTACGGATGCCGCGAACGCTCAGGCTCCGAATACTCAGGGTGTGGGTGATGACTCGGATACCGGTGGGCTTCAAGCAACCGTCGATCCGGACAAGTTGTCACTCGATGATCTTGAGAATATGCCTCTCGATCAGTTGAAAAAGTTGCGTGGTGACTTCAGAACAACTGCGTAAGCACTTGTAGCCCCGGGGAATCGGGGCTACAATCCTGGACATCGAAAGCCGTGTGCGATACAGCGGCGGGGTATCGCACCCCCAAAACAGAGGCGAGACTCGGTTTTTCTGCACGATACGCAGATGTGGTAGTAAACAACCGTGCGGATTTTTCCGTAGAGTCTCGCACACCGAATCATCTGTTTTGAGGGCATAGAAATGCAAACAAATTTCGCCGCACTTACCGACGAAGAATTGACCATTTGGTCGATGGACTTCTGGCGTAAAGCAAGGAACTACTCGTTCCTCAACAAGTTCACTGGCTCCGGCCAGGATGCTCTGGTACAGCGCATCAGCGAACTCACCAAGACCAAGAAAGGCGCACGCGCCGTTATTACCCTGGTTAACGATATTGACGGCGATGGTAAGGCCGGAGATCGAACGCTGGAAGGTAATGAAGAGGCGTTGACCTCCGAAGATCAGGTCATTCAGATCGATCAGCTCCGTAATGCGAACCGTTCCAAGGGTAAGATGGCCGACCAGCGGTCTGTCGTCACCTTCCGTGAGCAGTCCCGCGACAAGCTGGCCTACTGGGTCGCCGACCGTCACGATCAGCTCGGTTTTCTGACTCTGTCAGGTGTGGCTTACAGTCTGCACACCAATGGTGCAACCCGTGTGGGTTCCGATCTTCCGCTGCTTGAGTATGCAGCCGATGTGAAGGCTCCTTCCGCTGGTCGCTACTTCGCCAAGATCGCGGGTGTTCTCACTCCCGGTGGGGCGCAGAATGCGATCACCGCTACCGACACCATCGGATGGGCCGATCTCGTCGAGCTGAAAGCTCTTGCGAAAGAGAAGTACATGCGCGCGATTCGGACCAGTGATGGCATTGAGTTCTTCCATGTGTTCCTTACCCCGATGGCGATGGCCAACCTGCGTACCGATAGCGACTACCTCGCCAACGTCCGCAATGCTGGTCAGCGTGGGCCTGTGAACGAACTGTTCAAGGGAACTGACACCGTCATGGTTGATGGTATGGCGATCTCCGAGTACCGGCACGTGTACAACACTCGTGGTTTGGCCTCCGGCAGTAAGTGGGGCGCATCTGGAACTATCGACGGCTGTCGTATGCTCTTCTGTGGTGCTCAGGCAATGGGTATCGCTGACATCGGCAAGGCTGACTGGAACGAAGAGACCTTCGACTACGGGAACCAGGATGGTATCTCCGTGGGCAAGATCTCCGGACTCCTGAAGCCCCAGTTCGAAGGCAAGCTGATGGGCGGAATGGCCTCCGGCGTAGTCGAGGACTTCGGTGTCATGTGCGTGGACGTAGCCATCAAGGGTTAATCCCCGAAGGCGAAACCCCTAACCTAACTTAGAGAGATTGAATCATGACTAAGGAAACCGCAGTAAACAAGGGTGCTCAGTGGCCCATCGCCGCAGGTGGTGGAGCTTTGGGTGCTAACCTTCTGGCTGGCTACGAAACCATTGGGGAACTTCCCGGTGGGGCCATCCTTCAACGTGCAGATATGCACATCATCGAGGTGTTCGATGGTACTACCCCCACAGTCCAGTTGGTTTATACCGATCTGGATGGGGCGAACCCCGTCGAGCTGATCGCAGCATCGGACGCCGATGCTGCTGTTGATCACTTCTCGGCTCCGGACTTGGTGGCTATCAACCAGCTTACTTCGCCGAAGCTCCTGAAGATCAAGGGCGTAGCAGCCGACTCTACCGCTGGTGAGGTTTACGCTTGCGTGAACTTCGTCGTGGTGGGCAAGGTGGATTACAACGTCCAGTAAAGCAGTACCCAGTGGTTGGGGGGCTTCGGTCCCCCAACTTTTCTTAATGATTATTAGAGAGAAATAATTATGGCACTCAGAGAAATGTTCATGCCGAGGGACTACTTCCTCAACACCGATAAAGGCGTAAACGTCAAGTTTTTAAAAGACGAACCTGTTGGAGTCCACCCCCTGGCAATCGAATCCGCCTTGGCCGTTGGGGCCGTGTTCGCCGATGGTGGTCTGTACAACCCCACACCCAAAGAGAAGAAGCCCGAAGAGAAGTATGGGTTTGAGCGCGAGCAGGACATACACGAGGCGAGCAAACGCCTGATGGACCGCTCCAACGCTGACGACTTCACCAGTGGAGGCGTCCCCAAGCTGAAGGCAATCGAAGCAGAAGTTGGTTACCCCGTTGATAGAAAGGAGGCTGACGCAGTCTGGCGGAAAGTGCTGGAGTCGCGTGCTAACGAATTATGAGCGATGTCAAAAGTGTAACTGCTGCATTCAGGTCCGAGGTTTTTGATCCGGAACTGCCAGGAAATGAGGACTCCTCTGAATCCCTGTGGACAGATGCCGATATCAAACGGTACATGACCACAGCTCAGAACGAGTTTTGCAGAGCTACTTTTTGCCTTAGCGACCCGCGTTCGTACAAACCCGCTATCACTGCGGGTGATAACCGCATCAAAGCAAGTGACAGGATAGTCAAGCCACGGAGGGCATTTCTTCAAAGCTCCGGTGCTGGTCTGCATATTACGACCGGCAGGGAGATGGATGAGGGGCAGTTGTCGAGTGATTATGGCATCTCGGTCCACAGGGACTGGAGAGCCGATGGTGTCACCGGCACTCCCCGTATCCTCATTACCGATGAGGAGTCCGGATACTACACGCTGTATCCGACGCCAGTAGCCAACGACGTGTGTCAGCTCGTAGTTTACAGGCTTCCGAAAGCTCCCATCTACGATGGTGGCGTGCTGGAAATCCCCGAAGAGTACCGGCTCAAGCTGATCACGGGCATGAAAGCCCAGGCATACTTGAAGATGGACGAGGAGACTCACGACGAGGATCTCGCTCTCAAATACAAGACTCAGTGGCTCGTGGACCTGCAGAAGTTTACGGCAGAGTTCAAACAGGCACGGAAGGGGCCGCACAAAGTAAGGTACGGTGGAATCCGTGGGTAAGCGTAGGAACGACCCCGTCCAAGTTCTTCAGGACTTCCTGGGGATTAACAACGTAGCATCCCCCGAGGAACTGGAAGAGAATGAATTCGCGGCGGCGGAAAATATCGACATCACCGATAGAGGAAAGGCGATCCAAAGGACTGGGTTTCAGGCAGTCGAAACAGGAGCGGCAGTCACCGATCTCGGTGGCAATGATCGTACGACGCTTTTTGTTCGCAGTAACAGTCTTTACGCTATTGATGGTCCTGCTTCTGAGCTTGTACGCTCTGGGTTGCAGGATGCGGGCAGAATGTCGTACGCGCCTGTGGAGTCCCTTATCTTCTATTCCAACGGAAAAGACAAAGGATGCGTGCTTGATAACAAAGAGGTTGGGTGGGGACAACCCGCTCCCACCAACACAATCGGGCTGTCAGTAGAGGCTGGAGCGGGGCTGCAGCCGGGGGTATACCGGGTCGTGGTCACGGCTCTGTCAACCACAGGAGAGGAGTCAGCTCCCACAACCGCCGCATCAATTACCGTCAGTCAAGGTACTTCCATCTCTGTTACAGGGATATCAGCACCGGAGCGAGCAGATCGGATAAGGATCTACTGCACCGCTCCGAATGGATCTGAACTTCATCTCGTTGATACGTTTGCCGCAGGGCAAGCTACGTACGTGTTGTTCCCGGTTTACTCTGGCCGGGTGCTCGATACTGTGGGAGCAGTTCCTGTCCCAGCAGGGGACGTTATTGCTTACTACAAGGGCCGCATGTACGTGGCACAAAAAGACGTGTTGTGGCATACGCTGCCCTATCACTTGGGTTTGGTGGACCCGACTGTGGGGTTTTTCCGGTTCTCCACCGGGATTCTCTCAGTGATGCCGACTGATCAGGGATTGTACGTCAGTACGAGCGATGGAGTCAGGTGGTTGCCGGGGGACAAACCCGGTGACATGGTTATGGAGGAGCGGGGCAAGTACCCGGTTATTCCCGGGACAGAGACCCGCATACCCTCCGAAAGATTCAAGGTAGACGACGACGCCACGGAATCCGTTATCGCCGGGGATGTCTGGATATGGATGTCACAGCGTGGATTTCACGCTGGGCTGGCCGATGGTACTGTGCTCGACCTGACGGCAGGCCGGGTGGACATCGACGCTGGGTGTGAAGGAGCGGGTACGTTCCTGGAAAGGAACGGTGCTTCCATGTACATTGGTACGGTGAAGAATCCAGGCGGGGACTCCAGTGGGTTCAAGTTTGGCGATAGGGCAGTTGCGGAAGTGTTCCGTAACGGGGTTCCGATTTAACTTGAGGACTATGTGATGAATAAAGAATTGGCCCCCGAGATGGGCATTGTTAGAAACGAGGATGGCTTCAACGTATTGGGTCGTATCAAGGCTGAGATTTACCGTGCCGGTAAACTCATCGATACGCTCTTCACCGAGAACGTCATTACTACCGTTGGACTGCAGTATGTCATCGACGCATCGTTCGGTGTCGTGGTTGGTGGATCGAGCTGGTATGTCGTGCCGCTGAAAGCAGGTACACCGGCTGAAAGTTGGGACAGTGGCGACCTGGGTGCAGGACCGGGCAATGAGTTTTTGAACTACTCAGAGGCTACTCGCCCTGCTTGGACGGGAGTCCGTACTGGTGAGACCATAACCAATTCCGTGGCAAAGGCGAAGATCACCATCGACACGGATACTCAGACGCTTACCGGTGCAGGGCTTACTACGCAGTCCGGAAAGGGTTCGCAGGTTGCCATGCTGTTCGCAGCCGGTAACTTCGCTGCCTCCAGAAGTGGCCTGATGACGAACGATGAGGTTTTCCTCACCTACGAAATCACCGGCCAGAACAGCTAAAATGACCAGACGTGCCACGGAGGTCACGAGGGTTGACCTTCGTGGTGATAAAGTTAGGGCTGGTAGACCGGAGTACCTTGCGCGTGGGCGAGTCCTCCTCGCTCGCGCCATTTCCAAACTGAATTCTGACGGACGCAAGCAGGGTGTTGAACGCGAACTGCTTGAGAACGACACTATCCGCATCCAGGCTACTGCTGGGTTCGCCGGTAACGTAATCGTTATCGAGGCTCTTCCGGCTACCGACTGTTGTACGTACTCTGACGATCTCCTTAAAGACCCAAACGTTGGTGACAACGAGGAGGAGACGAGCGATGAGTCCGTAGATGCTGCGTTCGGTGGTGGAGAGTGGGGCGATCTGTCGTGCGGTGACTCGATAGATGCGAACGCCGATGAGGGGTATTACAAAAACACAGAACTTGATCCTGTGCATTTCGAGACTTATTCCAAAGACGCTGATAGCCGTAACCCGTGTACTCAGGAAATATCGCCTTGCTACTACTGGACTGGGCTTATCGCGGTTAAATACTGCGCGTTCGTGCATCAGGAGTGGGACTTGGATGAGAGCTTACAGGAGGGGGGTAACGCTGGTACTGCATTACTTGGGCAATGTGCAGACGGTAAGCCCATATATCTGAAGTGGCGCGTAGACGTTACTGAGAGATCGAAGTCTTACTACTGGCGGCAATTTTTGCAGCACTACGAGGGGGTCTTTACGGGGTCTGTACATGCATCTCACGGGTCGTTCGCTCCGGGGTGTGACGGCGGCGCACATCCAGAATACTGCACAGGACATTTCACGAAAGCTCGCAACTTCGAGGAACACCGATGGTGGCGGGTAAATCAAAGTTCTAAGTTCCGCAAAGCACAACTAACTGTTGACGTAGTATCGGGCATCAGCTCGATGAACTTGATAGATATTACGGTGTATCGTGATTTCTGGCACGAGGCCGTTACAACGTATTACCGCCCCGTAGGATTCGTCGATTACAACTGGGATATTGGGTGTCCAACCAGTCAGAGTTACCAAACATCCCCGCCGGGTATACATGGTAGTGCGTTGAGGGACGATTACACCCAGGCTAAAGACTCCGCTACGTACATTCCCTCAGTCGCTACGATAGTGGAGAGTTGCGAGGGCATCGGCAAGGAATCCGTAGAGAGTGAGGATGAGGAAGATACCAATACTGTCGTCTATAAGCAGACAAGCTCAAACGGCTGCGTTCGGTGTGTTGTGTACCAGGGTGGTACACTTCAATGCACCGGGCCGTGGATAGACCCGGTTTCAGGGTCGGTGTGTATAGATCCAGGGGATGCTCCCACCGTCGTGGAGCCTGACGAAGAAACTCCGGTTGAGGAAGAGGAAGTGGTTTTACCAGAGGCTCCTGATGAGGATGCAGTAGATCCTGATGCTCTTGTCGGGAAACCTGCGTCAGACTTCGTGCATAAGGATGGGTACGACTTCACGGCGGGGACGCCGTTCGG